>LAHS01000260.1_pt1 | contig 40782 bp, 33 predicted proteins | sample 329651 | NCBI WGS metagenome assembly LAHS01 (sample SAMN03275699, study PRJNA271635) | activated sludge metagenome | isolation source: sample C-1 Sludge from hydrolytic chamber (first chamber) of Anaerobic...
TAAGTTCTCCATATAGCAAAAATGTATGAACATCTTTCCTCTGTTCCTTAAATTTTTGTAGTTATGTCTCAGCCTCTTTTGAAAAGATTTAAAAGAATATGAATAAAGAAATTGAAAGTTGTTTATACTAGCACTAGACAAAGGAAATTTTGTAGTATATAATAAAATTAATAAGATCGTTTGCGAAGAAACAATGAATTCACATGTTACAAAGAGTAATCGTGTTATTTGTTCGGTACTTTTTGTAATATGTGAATTTTTTTCTTTTGAGGAAATCGGATATTATTAAATACAATTAATGGAGGTCATTTAAATGACACAACAAGGTACAGTAAAATGGTTTAACGCAGAAAAAGGTTTTGGTTTCATCGAAGTTGAAGGCGGAAACGATGTATTCGCTCACTTCTCAGCTATCCAAGGTGACGGTTTCAAATCACTTGACGAAGGTCAAAAAGTGGAATTCTCTGTAGAAGAAGGCCAACGTGGACCTCAAGCTACAAACATCGTTAAACTTTAATTTTTATTAAACTGACGATAGGCATCTTCATTGATGCTTTAGACTGTAGGCAAACTCAAAGCAATTTGAGATTTGTCTACAGTCTTTTTTAATTTCCATGCTATTGAGATAACTGACAATAAGTCCATTCATTGAAGCTTTCTAACAGCATGTGTACGCTCTTTTAAACATTGAATGATTCTTTCCCTTTATATGAAGAGAAAAGGTAATAGGGAGCGTAGAGAAGCGCTTAAAACGTATCTGTACTTCTGTAAATGGTTTTATGCAAACAGAGAACTTAACTTTGCTTAAATAAATCGAGTTTAGAATAAATAAATAAAAAACACTATGAATAAACTTGTTTGTATTTCGTGTCTTTAGGATAGACTGCAATCAACAGCAAAGGAGGGTATCGAATTGTTACAAATTGAATCTAATATTGTCGGAAAAGAAATAAGCTTTGGTTACTTACGTGATCATATAGAAAGACATGGGTTTACAATTGGAGGAAATTGGGAGTATCACAAAGGAAGTTTTGATACGATTTTATCGAGTGAGGGTGGAGAAACCATCTATTTGCGAGTGCCTTTTATTGTAACGCAAGGTGAACTAGATTTTTATGATGCACAAATTCGCTTTCAGAACCCATTTGTTATTAAACATGTAACAAACGTCGGATTGGATTATGATGAGGGCTCTTTGCTAGATGCAACGGGAGCGAGCCAATTCCAAACACCGCTTGATAAAGATGGCTATATACATGATAAAAGTAAATGGATAGAGATTGGTGAAAAGGTAGTGGCTGATAAAGTTCTCCCTTATTTTCACTAGTAATCGTTTTACGCTAGTCACACTTTTAAAAAGTAGTGGCTTTTATTATGCCTATAAACTTAGTGACAAATCTTCTTAAAATAGTTTCTTAATTTATAGTGGTCATGTATCGTTATGCCAGCTTGTTATATTGTACCTTGGTCATAGTAGAGCGCGTGACTTTCATAAAGTTTGTCAATTCCTTCACTATAATAAGGCATTCTACCATTAGCTATATCGATAGGAACCCATTCAATGTTGTTTATTTCATCGGGCAATGCTATTTCTTCTACCCCACCTATGATGTGCGCTTCAAAAGTGAAAAATAAAGCGTGATGATTCCTGCTTGTTAATTTTGATTCATTTACTGCGAGTAATTTACCTACTTCCACAAGATAGCCTGTTTCTTCATGGACTTCACGGATTGTAGCTTCTATCAGCGTTTCATCTAGTTCTACTTTTCCACCAGGAAGTGACCAATGTCCTTCGTGATTATGAACCATTAATAGATGATGATTGGTATTTTTGATTAATGCATAGACGACTTTCACTTCTTCCATTAGCCTCTCCTTATCTTTCTTTTTTGTTAAATACATACATAATAGCGTATTGGAACTTATTTGGAAAGGGAATATTGTGAATAGGTACTCTCTAGTATTAGTTGAATTGAAAATATGGTAGTAGACGGGGGAATCCATTCCTTTTATGATATAATGATTGAGAAAACTTTGAATGCGTAAGAAAAGATGAGGGGGATTAATGATGGCTACGAATTATAAAAAAATTGCTGTCGCAATAGATTTTTCTGAACAGTCGTTGAAAGCGTGTGAGCGCGCGGTAAAATTGGCAAAAGAATATGGCGCAACATTACAATTAGTGAATGTGATCGATACGAAATCGTTTGGTGCTATTACTGCATATGACTTAAAGTATGCAGAGAAATTGAAAGAGGACCATATTACTAAAATCGAAAAGTTAAGATTAGAAGCTCAAACAGCTGGCGTAACAGAGGTATTGGCTGTTGTAGAAACAGGTTCACCAAAAAGCATTCTTACGCAACTGCCTGCTGTAGACTTAATTGTATGTGGTGCAACGGGCTTAAATCAGTTAGAAAAAATGGTAATCGGTTCAGTAGCGGAGCGTATTGTCCGTTTAGCTACATGTGATGTGCTAATCGTTCGCTAATACGAATTTAATGAACGAATAACAGCCTAGAGCAAGTTCTCTATTTTTTTACAAACTAAAGCTAGTTTCGATATTTTCGAGACTGGCTTTTTTGTTGTATTTTAAAAGCCGAGAAAATGAGGACATTTTCTCGGCTCTTTTTATTAGTAACCCCAGATCATTGCGAATAATGTACCAAGGATTGTTACAACAGCTACGAATACTGAATATAAAATTGTTGTATATAACGTTTTCTTATCTTCAGATTCCCCGATGTGCATGAATAATACTAATTGAACAGTTGCTTGCGCAAGTGCAGTCACTAACAGGATCGCAAATGCCATATTGTAAGACATATCAAATTTCACAACTGCTAAAGCGATAATTGTTAATAATAGTGAGAAGCCGAAGCCCATCACATGTTGTTTTGGGAATAGTTCCTTCATCAGCTAATCAGTCCTTTCAAGTAGACGAAGCTGAAGATGAAAATCCAAACTACGTCTAGGAAGTGCCAGTACAGTGAGAAGATAAACGCTTTGTTAGCCGTTTGTGGGTTTAAGCCACGTTTTGCTACTTGGATTAAAATTGCAACGCCCCAGAAGAAACCGAATGTTACGTGGGCACCGTGCGTACCAAGTAAAGTCATTAATGAAGATAAAAATGCACTTGTTGTAATTGTTGCACCTTCATGAACATAAGTGACGAACTCGTCAATCTCAATAGCTAAGAAGCCAAGACCTAAGATAAGGGTAATGATGAAGAATGTCATCATTGCTTTTTTGTTGCCAAGACGCATAGCATGAACGCCAAGACCGATTGTAAAACTACTTGCTAGAAGTAGGAATGTTTCTAGTAATACTGGTGTTAACTCGAAAATCTCAGCACCATTCGGGCCACTGCCTGTGCGATTGTGAAGCACAAAGTAAACAGCAAAGAGTGTAGCGAATAACATGATTTCGGCGCCAAGGAAAACCCAGAATCCAAAAATCTTTAAGCGGTTTTCTTCTGTACTATATTCTAATGGAAGTGAAGAATCGATTTTCATATTATTTATCACCTCTCAAACTTTTTTCAGTTTCCATAATTTCTTCAACTGAAATGTAACGACCATGATCATCTTCAAATGAACGATGAGCCATGAAGCCAAATACAACAAGCATGCTGATGATGGCTGGAATCCATAGATTAAATACTGCAAAGAATGCTGCTAGGAATAAGAAACCACTTGTCCAGAAAGGCGTACCTGTGTTGTTAGGCATGTGGATTTTCTCGATTTTACCTGCAGTAATATCGCGACCTTCTTTTTTCGCAAACCAGAACTCATCTAAACGTGTAATTGTTGGTACTACTGCAAAGTTGTATTCAGGAACTGGAGAATGAGTAGCCCATTCTAATGAACGACCATCCCACACATCTGCTTTCTCGTTACGAGGCATATGTTTCCAGCTGTAGTAAATGTTATAGCAAATTAACGCAAAGCCGACTGCAAGTCCAAGTGCACCGATGAACGATAGCAAGTTAAGTGGACCATAACCAGTAGATTCAGAGTATGTGTACATACGACGAGCGTAACCATCTAAACCTAAAATAAATAGAGGGAAGAACGCTACGTTGAAGCTGATAGCGATAAACCAGAAACCAGCTTTCCCTAATTTCTCATTTAAACGGAAACCGAACATTTTTGGCCACCAGAAGTGGTAACCTGCAAGTACACCAAATACTGTACCTGGAATTAATACATAGTGGAAGTGGGCAACTAAGAACATCGTATTATGATATTGATAGTCGGCACTTGCCATCGCGAGCATTACACCTGTAACCCCACCGATTGTGAAAATCGGGATAAAGCCAAGTGCATAAAGCATTGGGGTAGTAAATTGAATCTTACCGTGCCTCATAGTGAGCAACCAGTTGAACATCTTAACCCCTGTTGGAACAGCAATCGCCATTGTTGTAATAGAGAATACACTGTTTACCATAACGCCGTGACCCATTGTATAGAAGTGGTGGGCCCATACTAAGAATGATAGTAATGAAATAACAACCATACTCATTACCATTGATTTGTAACCGTATAAGTTTTTACGAGCAAATGTTGCAATGACTTCAGAGAAGATACCGAAGGCAGGAAGAATAACGATGTAAACTTCAGGATGTCCCCAAACCCAGAATAGGTTGGCCCAAAGCATGTCCATACCGCCGTCTGTCATCGCAAAGAATTTTGTACCGAATTGACGGTCTAACATCATTAATGCAAGTGCTACAGTTAATACTGGGAAAGCAAATACGATAATAACGTTTGTGATTAAAATTGACCAAGTAAACATTGGCATTTTCATTAAAGTCATACCAGGAGCACGCATTTTAAAGATTGTCGTGATGAAGTTAACACCAGTTAATAACGTACCGATCCCTGATAATTGTAGTGCTAAAGAATAATAGTTGTTCCCAACAGTTGGACTAAATTCTGTACCTGCTAATGGGAAGTAGGCTGTCCAACCTGAATCTGGTGAACCACCAATAATAAATGATAGGTTCAGTAAACCACAACCTGCTGCGAATGCCCAGAAGCTGACAGCGTTTAGACGTGGGAACGCAACGTCACGAGCACCGATTTGTAATGGAATAACGATGTTCATTAAACCGATAACAAATGGCATCGCCATGAATAAAATCATGATTAAACCGTGCGTAGTGAAAATCTCATTATAGTGTTGTGCATCAAGTAGTCCGTTATCAGGAACTGCTGTTTGTGCACGCATTAAAAGTGCGTCGATACCACCGCGGAAAAGCATTAAAAGTGCAACGGCGATATACATAATACCGATTTTTTTATGATCGACTGTTGATAGCCAGTTTTTATAGAAGTAGCCCCATTTTTTAAAATACGTAAGGCCTGCTACGACAACTACTGCTCCAACTACGATACTAATAGCTGCTGCTAAAATCATCGGTTCTTGCAGTGGATGGAATAATTCTTCCATACTCATAGGATGCGCTCCTTTCAAATTTGAAAATTAGTGTGAATGTGTTTCGGCATCTGTTTTGGAATGATCCATATCTTCATGGTTCATATCTTCGTCAGACATGTCCATGTTCCCATGGTCCATACCTTCCATATCCATGTCACCATGTGCCATTGGTGCAGGGCTGAAATCTAAGTGAGTAGAAGAGTAGCTTGAACGACCTACATGTTCAGCTGCTAATAATTCTTTGAATTTTTCTTCAGTTAATGGTTTTTCGTTCGCTTTTACGTCTTTAACCCATTGATCGAAGTCTGCTTGTGTCATAGATTGTGCTTCAAATTCCATTTCCGCGAATCCGCGACCATTAAAGTTTGAGTTACGCCCCATGAATGATCCAACTTCATCAGCTGCAAGGTGAATAGTTGTTAACATGTCACTCATCGCATATTTTTGACCAGCTAACTGTGGAATCCAGAAACTTGTAATTGGACCGAATGAATACAGTTTGAATTCAATAGGACGATCTGTTGGAATGTTTACATAGTTCACAGTTTCAATACCTTGTTCAGGATAGCTGAAGTGCCATTTCCAGTTTGAAGATGCTGCATAAATAACAAGTGGTTCTTTATTGTCATAACCTTCTGGTGTTGTTTCTACCGTACTAGTAGTTTTTACAGTAACAATTGCTAGGAATGCTACGATAATAATAGGAATAACTGTCCATGTAATTTCAAGTACATGACTACCTTCTTCATGAGGTGGCTCATAATCGGCAGAAGCTTTTGATGCACGGTATTTTGTTAGCATAAATGCAAAAAGCACATACACGACTAGTAAAATAACTGCCATTGTAATAATGGATAAAATAATTGTGTTTGATAATGTTTGAGCATTTGGTCCTTTTGGATTGAAAACAGTTAATGGTTCACAACCAGACAGGATTGCGATAGCGCCAAATGCTAGTAACATTAAGCTAAATTTTTTATTCATGTTTGACTCCTTTCTATAAAACGGCTATTCATAAATTTCATGTGTAGTAGTATTGATTCACATTTATAAATAGTGGGTATTGAGGTCACCTCTTTTATCTGATGTACCAATCAAATACGTTTGCATTAACAATGACAATGGCATGGTTCAATATGAAGCATAAAGTCTAGTAAATGATTGGTCTTTTGCAAGCGTTCACAAACATGATGATGTATGCACCATAAATTGGACAATTTTTCAATGTAGATGGTCGCACCATGTCTTTGTTTGCATATAGGATTATACGCCCGCTTCACTAGAAAAAAAAATATTTAATTATAGAACTGATAATGAATAGGGGGTGATTATGAACATTTTTTGAACAAAAAAAGCTATTTTACTATTGGTATTTTAAGGTTTTGTTAAATTAACACTGTATAAACGTTGAAAATACTGCGTTTGTCGTATTTAACTAAGTAAATAATTTTTTTGTGAAAATTATCATTTCACATTTTAGACGATGTTTTGTAATAAAGTCCATGATGCAACTATGTTTTCGGTACTTTTTTGTTGCGTTTTATCTAAAAAAGGAGTATAAGAAAAGTCGGTTTTAAGTGCTTGAAAGGATAAATTTTCTATGTAAGGGATGATTATAAAGGGGGATATTGGTACATTGTTGAAATTATGTTAACATAATTAAACGATTTGAAAAATTAACAAATATTAGTATATTGATATTGGTTTTCGCAAAAAGAACATCCAAATGCGTTGGATGTTCTGGTTTGCATTTAAGAACCGAGCTTCAACCACTTTGCGATTTGCAAATACAGTGTGTTTTGAAGTTTTGGTGCTAGGTTATTCATTTTTAAAGAGAAATACAAAGTCTTCATTGCGTTCAATGTGCAAGTACGCCCACTAAAAAAGCTTTGATTGTAACCTTGTGTTACTAAATGCATTTCGAATTTATCAAAAACTTGCTCTACCCATTCAGATAGTGCTTCCTCGGAATAATTCCTTGCTAATAATGCTTCAATAATATTTACAAGGCGCTCTTCCTCGTCGTTGATAAAAACAACATCTTTCCAAGTTACTAGTTTAAGTGCATGTAAGATAGAAGGAGCATGTTGCAAATCAAACTTCGGATGTTTAATTGTCATTGCCGCTAAATCTGCCCCGTGTGCAACACTATGTGCCCAGCCTTTACCTTCTACAAATCCTCTTGTATCATTTTCAAGTAACAAATAGCGCCCTATTTTTTTAAAGAAAGATTGTAAGCTTGTGTCATTTAAAATAAGGAGTTCACTATCTTTTGCCAAAATGCCTGCTACAAGTAAAGCTGAAAAAGAGCGAGTGAAAACACTATCCGTCATTTGTTCGCCAATGTTAGCGTATAGGAAATCTTCGCTGGTTGCTGTGTCAAATAAACCTTGTAATTGCTGAGCACTTAGGAAATTATCGCTCAATAAGTCGATAAATAGTCTATATATCAGGTGATCGCGTAGTTCGGCGTCTGTTGAACCGATATGCGCTACCATTTCCTTTAGCAACCATTCGCCCTCTTTATTAAAAAAAGCTTGCCGTTCGGAAAGTGTCATAGATGAAAATGTTTGTAATGTTTCTTTAATCTCCATGCTGAATGCCTCCAAAAATAAATCTCTCATTCATTATACATTTTTACTCAAGAAATTTGTCTGTAGTGAATTATTTAATGCTTACTTTCACAATAGGAATACCGGAAACTATAGAAAGCTGATATGATAATAGCGCAAAGGCTAGTCAATTCATAGCCTGATTCACGACAAAAAGACATACTTTTAGTATGTCCAAGGCTGCGGTTAAATGTAGTTTTACATAAACGTGTTTTATTTTGCTTCCTATAAAATAACGGCAGATTTGATGCCGAGTGGCCATTCAATCAATGTATTTTGATTTGTTTTTAATTCCATAAGGATACTAGCATTTTTGATGGCATCTAAAAGCCACTCACTATAATAGAGAGTGGGATGAGGATGCTGTAAAATACGTTTCATATCATTTATGTCAATTTGCAAAAGTTTATAGTTGCATTCAATATGAACGCTTTGGGGAATAATAAAAAGTGACGCTTGATGTTGATGGCCAATCGAGATGGAACCGGGAATATTGCCATGCATACTTGTAATATGTGTCGTTGCTTCTTTTGTAAACGTATTTAATTTTGTCTGTGTAAATAATTCAAAGTCAATTGAATAATCTTGTAGCGGACCGTGTGCTGTCGTAATCGATATAACTTTAATAGATAATTCCTCAAAAACGGGGGAGATGCGACTATCAAATTCCATGATTGTATCCATTAATGGCATGTATTACACTCCTTATGAACAACTTGTATTGGTCTTGCTGACAATGAATATAATGATGTCTGTTATGAAGGGAAAAATATGGGTATTATTAATTATAATTCAATTTATTACAAAATATGAATAGAAATTCAATAGTTTTTGTTAAAAATAAACAATTAGTGAATCTAAAGAGGTGAGAAAATGACAAAGCATAAGCGTCATGTTATTAAACATGACAATATTGTTGTTTTTCCTGGTGCCATCCAAACATTAATTCGAGAGGGCCATATGTTGGCGGAAAAATACCAATATGAAGATGCAGTGGTATGCTTTGAAAAGGCGTTTTTATATGAAAGTGGTGATGAAAAAGCCTTATGCACCTATGCATATGCTTTATATGAGTTGAAGCGCTATGTGGAGGCAAAGGAAGTGTGTGAACAACTGCTAGCTCTGGGCACCTCAATGTATGTGGAAGTAATGGAACTATACATTACAATATGTATGCAGTTGAAGGAATACCATCAAGTGGAGTCGATAATAACTACTTTGATAGAAGAAAATGTACTTCCAGAAGCTCAACTAGAAAAATTCGAACGTTTAAAAAGTATAAATAGTGAAGTGGCTAAAAAGCTTCAGCAAAGAGAAGCCGTACAAGAACTTATTGAAGAACAAGAATATGATTTGGAGAAGTTCATTGCTTTAACACCAAATGAGCAATCGTTGCGACTGCATCGTTTAATGGATACCAATGTTCGGCAATTAAAAAAAGCATTAAAGGCTATTATCGAATGTGCTGATATCCACCCATTTGTGCAAAGTCTTGCATTAATTTTACTTGTTGAGCAAGAAGTGTCGATTGATATTATCGTTTCTAAATTTAAACAAACTAAAACGGTTAATCCAATACATCTGGCATTGCCGAATCAATTAAAACAATATAATGACATAAAAAAAATGATAGAATCTAAATTAGAGCAAGACCCATCAACGTTGGAAATGGTACAATATTTAATGGCTAAGCATGCTATTGTTACTTATCCATTTGAATGGTTTCCTTTTGAAGCCGATGATATTGCATATAGCTATATAGATTTTGTACAATCGATGCTTGGTAAGGTTCAGGAAATGGACTATGAAATCATTGACTTTTTACAAATGTTAGAAAAACTAACAGAACTCCATGAAGTATGAAATAAGTTGAAACTATACGCATCTATGATATACTAAAATGGTTGTCAAAATCGTAGTTACGAATAAATTGTCTAACATTTAAAATTGATCAACCAAATCCTTTACTTCACATTAAGTAGGCGGATTTAATGTCAATGGCTTTAACTTTCTAGTAGGGTATGAAAACTTGAGCTAAATGTTAAGTCGCTGGCATATGTTGCGGATTTTTTTAACAAATCCGGACGCAATTACGTCAAGCGTGATTGAAATTAGATTATTTTGGAGGTATTTATACATGTCAGCAAAATGGGAAAAACAAGAAGGTAATATCGGTACTCTAACAATTGAAGTACCAGCTGCAGAAGTAGACGCAGCGATGGACCAAGCATTCAAAAAAGTTGTAAAACAAATTAACGTACCAGGTTTCCGTAAAGGTAAAATGCCTCGTAAAATGTTTGAACAACGTTTTGGTATTGAATCTTTATACCAAGATGCTTTAGAAATCATCGTTCCAGATTCTTATGCAAAAGCAATTGACGAAGCTGGTATTATGCCAGTTGATTACCCAGAAATTTCTGGTACAGAAAACTTCGTACATGGTCAAGATTTCTCATTCACTGCACAAGTAACAGTGAAACCAGAACCAAAACTTGGCGACTACAAAGGCTTAGAAGTTACGAAACTTCCAGTTGAAGTAACAGACGAAGAAGTTGAAGCTCAAATCCAAGAGCAATTAGCGCGTAAAGCAGAACTTGAAATCAAAGAAGATGAAGCAATCGTAGAAGGCGACACAGCGGTAATTGACTTTGAAGGCTTTGTAGGTGAAGAAGCATTCGAAGGCGGAAAAGGCGAAGATTACCCATTAGAAATCGGTTCAGGTTCATTTATTCCAGGATTTGAAGAGCAATTAGTAGGTGTAAAAGCTGGCGAAGCAAAAGATGTTGTTGTAACTTTCCCAGAAGAATACCACGCTGCTGAATTAGCTGGTAAAGAAGCTACTTTCAAAGTTACTGTAAAAGAAGTGAAAACAAAAGTACTTCCAGAGCTAAACGATGAGTTTGCAAAAGAATTAGATCCAGAAGTTGAAGGCGTAGAAGCATTACGTGCAAAAATTAAAGAACAAACAGCGACACAAAAACAAGCAGAATCAGATGCTACACTTCGTGATGAATTAGTAGAAAAAGCTGCTGACAATGCAGAGTTTGAAGTACCAGCTGGAATGGTTAACTCTGAAACAGATCGCATGTTACAAGAGTTCGGTCAACGTTTACAAATGCAAGGTATGAACCTAGAGCTTTACTACCAATTCTCTGGTCAATCAGAAGAAGATCTACGTGGTCAAATGAAAGAAGAAGCTGAAAGCCGTGTACGTGTTTCATTAACACTTGAAGCAATCGCTGATGCTGAAAAAATCGAAGCTACTGAAGCTGACATCGAAGCTGAATTAGAAAAAATGGCAGCTCAATTTAATATGACAAAAGAACAAATTACTGGTGCGTTAGGCGGTACTGCTGTTCTTGAAAATGATATCAAAATCCAAAAAACAGTTGAATTTTTAGTAGAAAACGCTAAAATTACTGAATAAGATTTTTTAACGTAACTAGATAGAAAAATTAAGAAAACAAGGTACGGCGCAAACCGTGCCTTGTTTTATCACACATAGCTTTTTAGTTTAGACTAAAGGGGCCCCAACCTCTCAAGGTCGAGGAATGAAAAAATCCAATTTTTACTAACTGTTATGCTTTTGGAGGCAACTTTAGTTAATATCTTATACATAGTATTGTTGTTTAATTTTTTACACGATGCTAAACTTTAACTTCATTGTAGTAAAGCCGACAAGTAGCAGTAGTATAGTGTCTCCGTTAAAATGGAAGAAGAACGCACTTAGGTTTTACGACTGAGGGAGCTAAAACCTCAAAAATGAAGCTGAAAAATCAGACAGTGGTCATGGGTTCGTCTGAAAGCTCGCATCAACACGAATTATTTGCATAAAAGCAAGTAGACAGCCATTAATGTTTTTGCGCAAATGCTGCAATTACTTAGTTAACTGGTCGATCGTTTGAATAGACTTGAAAATAATTCAAAATTTAGATGCATTTGCGCCATGACGTAAATGTTGCAATCAATTTATTTGATAATGATTCAATAATCTTGTAAGATTGTAGCTTGAATAGGGGTGAAACATATTGTTCAAATTTAATGATGAAAAAGGCAATTTAAAATGCTCATTCTGTGGGAAGCCACAGGAACAAGTACGTAAATTAGTTGCAGGTCCTGGTGTTTATATTTGTGATGAATGTATCGAACTTTGTTCAGAAATCGTTGTAGAAGAACTAGGTGTTGAGGAAGAAATTGATTTCCAAGATATTCCGAAACCAAAAGAAATCTTATCGATTTTAAATGAGTATGTTATTGGACAAGAGCGTGCTAAAAAAGCCTTAGCGGTTGCGGTTTACAATCACTACAAACGCATCAATACAAACAGTAAAATTGATGATGTGGAATTAGCAAAATCGAACATTGTGTTAATCGGCCCAACTGGTAGCGGTAAAACATTATTAGCTCAAACATTAGCACGTATATTAAACGTTCCATTCGCAATTGCAGATGCTACTTCTTTGACAGAAGCTGGTTATGTAGGTGAAGACGTTGAAAATATCTTATTAAAATTAATCCAATCAGCAGATTATGATATCGAACGTGCAGAAAAAGGGATCATCTATATTGATGAAATCGATAAAGTTGCACGTAAATCAGAAAATCCATCGATTACACGTGATGTTTCTGGAGAAGGTGTCCAACAGGCATTGCTAAAAATTTTAGAAGGTACAGTTGCAAGTGTGCCTCCACAGGGCGGACGTAAGCATCCACACCAAGAGTTTTTACAAATTGATACAACAAATATTTTATTTATCGTAGGCGGAGCATTTGATGGTATTGAATCCATCATTAAACGTCGTCAAGGTGAAAAAGTGATTGGTTTCGGTTCAGATCCTAATAAAGTTGAAGTGGACGAAGGTTCATTAATGTCGAAATTAATTCCTGAAGATTTGTTGAAATTTGGTCTTATTCCAGAATTCATCGGTCGTTTGCCAGTACTTGCAAGCCTAGAACAATTGAATGAGGCTGCGCTTGTACAAATTTTGACGGAACCAAAAAATGCGCTAGCGAAGCAATATCAAAAAATGCTTGAACTAGATGGTGTTGAGCTTGAGTTTGATGAAGGTGCCCTTTCTGAAATTGCAAAGGAAGCAATTGAGCGTAAAACAGGTGCACGTGGTCTTCGTTCAATTATTGAGTCAACAATGCTTGAAGTAATGTACGAATTACCTTCACGTGATGACGTGAAAAAATGTATCATTACGGCAAAAACAATTACGGATAAAGAGAAACCGAAATTGCTTCTTGAAGATGGCACTGAACTCGATGAAGGTAGCGACACAAAAACTTCAGCATAATAAACAGACAAAAGCTGTCTATTGTTATGAGAAAAAGAGTAACTTAGCTGACTTCGATTGTGCAATGTTCGCACATATCGAGAGTCAGCTTTTTATTCATACATAAAGCCGGCGACTGTAAATAAATGAAATTTTTGGCTCGTTTGAATAGATAGTGTGAATCGGTTTTTTAAACACATACTAGAAGCGCGGGATTGTGAACAAGAAAATTTTTGACGGAGGTGAATACCCGCATGGTAACAATTCAAAAAACAACAAATGTACCATTATTGCCTTTACGTGGACTTTTAGTATACCCGTCGATGGTGTTACATATTGATGTGGGTAGAAATCGTTCTGTAGCGGCGCTTGAACAAGCAATGTTAGAGGACCAATTGATTTTATTGGTGACACAAAAAGAAATGCACGATGAACAGCCAGAAGAACAGGATTTATATCAAGTCGGTACGATGGCGTATGTAAAGCAAATGCTTAAATTGCCAAACGGCACACTACGTATTTTAGTTGAAGGTGTTGCGCGTGCAACTTGGTCTAATTATCAAGCATTAGAGAAATTTACAGTTGTTGATATTGATGTAAAAGAGGATAAAGTTGAGAAAGATGTAGAAACGCAGGCCTTAATGCGTACATTGCTAACGTATTTTGAAAGATACGCTAAATCCTCCAACAAAATCACGACAGAAACGATTAATACAGTGGCTGATATTGAAGAACCAAGCCGCCTTGCTGATATTATAGCCTCGCATTTACCAATCAAAATTGCGGATAAACAAGAAGTTTTAGAAATGTTAAATGTTAAAAAACGTTTAGATCATTTAATTATTCGCTTGCATGATGAACAAGAGGTGCTGGACCTTGAAAAGAAAATTAATACAAAAGTAAAGCAATCAATGGAGCGTACACAAAAAGAATATTACTTACGCGAACAAATGAAAGCTATTCAAACAGAGCTAGGGGATCGAGAAGGAAAAACTGGTGAAGTTGCGGAATTACGTAAACAAATCGATGAAACGGGCATGCCTGACTCGACAAAAGAAGCGGCACTAAAAGAGCTTGATCGATATGAAAAATTACCGAGTGCTAGCGCGGAAAGTGGCGTTATTCGCAATTACATTGACTGGTTAGTCTCCTTACCTTGGACAAAGGCAACCGAGGATCGAATGAATATTACGCATGCAGAGGAAATTTTAAACCGCGATCATGATGGGTTAGATAAAGTAAAGGAACGTGTGCTAGAATATTTAGCTGTGCGTCAGTTGAAAAATTCATTACGTGGTCCAATTCTTTGTTTAGCTGGCCCTCCAGGTGTGGGTAAAACTTCATTAGCACGTTCAATTGCGGAAAGTTTAGATCGCAAATTTATTCGAATTTCTTTAGGTGGCGTTCGCGATGAATCTGAAATTCGAGGCCATCGTCGTACGTATGTTGGTGCAATGCCAGGTCGTATTATTCAAGGGATGAAAAAAGCTGGTACGATTAATCCGGTATTTTTACTTGATGAAATTGATAAAATGTCTAATGATTTCCGAGGAGATCCTGCAGCAGCAATGCTAGAAGTGTTGGACCCTGCGCAAAACAACACATTTAGTGATCATTACATTGAAGAACCATATGATTTATCTAACGTTTTATTTATTGCAACAGCCAATGATTTAAGTACAATTCCCGGCCCTTTATTGGACCGTATGGAAGTCATCTCGATTGCAGGCTATACAGAAATTGAAAAAGCGCAAATAACAAAAAATCATTTAATACCAAAGCAATTAAAAGAACATGGCTTGAAGAAAACACAAGTTGTTATTAAAGATGAAGCGGTGCTGGATATCATACGCTATTATACGCGTGAGGCAGGTGTCCGTGGTTTAGAGCGCCAAATTGCAACGCTGTGCCGTAAAATCGCTAAAGTTATTGTGTCTGGCGAAAAGAAACGTGTTACAGTAAGTTCCAAATCGGTTATCGAATACCTTGGAAAACACCGTTTCCGCTATGGACAAGCGGAAGAGGAAAATCAGATTGGTGTCGCAACTGGGCTAGCGTATACAACCGTTGGCGGTGACACGTTGCAAATTGAGGTTTCTTTAACTCCTGGTAAAGGAAAAATACAGTTAACGGGGAAACTCGGAGATGTTATGAAGGAATCGGCACAAACGGCATTGTCCTATGTGCGTACAAAAATAGAAGAACTTCATGTGGATTCGGAATATTTCGAGACGCATGATATCCACATCCATGTACCAGAAGGCGCAGTACCAAAGGATGGCCCTTCAGCAGGTATTACGATGGCAACAGCAATTGTTTCTGCGATTTTACATCGCCCGATTCGTCGTGAAGTAGGCATGACAGGTGAAATTACATTACGTGGTCGCGTTCTACCGATTGGCGGTTTGAAAGAAAAAACATTAAGTGCACACAGAGCAGGTTTAACAACGATCATTTGCCCAAAAGATAATGAACGTGATATTGAAGATATTCCTGAAAGTGTACGCGAAAATTTAACATTTAAACTAGTGTCATCTGCTGATGAAGTATTAGCAATTGCACTAGACGGAGGTTTTTAAGGAAATGAAAGTCCATAATGTCGAAATGGTCATAAGTGCAGTAAGACCGGACCAATACCCAGAAGATGGACTGCCAGAATTTGCATTAGCAGGTCGCTCAAATGTTGGGAAATCATCTTTTATTAACAGAATGATTGGACGTAAAGCGTTAGCGCGTATTTCTTCTAAACCTGGGAAGACCCAAACGCTAAATTTTTACAAAATCGAAGAACAACTGTTTTTCGTCGATGTTCCGGGATATGGTTATGCCAAAGTCTCAAAAACAGAGCGTGAAGCTTGGGGGAAAATGATTGAACGTTACATTACGGGCCGTGAAGAATTAAAAGCGGTCGTTCAAATTGTAGACTTACGTCATCCTCCAACTGCTGATGATTGTATGATGTATGATTTTTTAAAACATTACAGTATCCCTTGTATCGTAATTGCAACGAAGGCAGATAAAATTCCAAAAGGTAAGTGGGATAAGCACAAAAAAGTTGTCAAGGAAACATTAGATATGGATAAAAATGATCCGCTCATTGTGTTCTCTTCTGAAAAAGGCATCGGTTTTGAAGAAGCTTGGCGTACAATTGAAAATAAAATGTAAACTAAAAACATCTATTGCGTCTTATGTAGCACAGTAGATGTTTTTTTGCATTTTGAAGAAGCATATCGTAGCAATTATTTTTCATGAAAAGCGCTTTGACACTTTTTTATTACTAGCATGAAAGTTATGGACAAATATAAGAAAATTGCTTGATGAACGCTAAAATTAGCCGATAAATGAAATAGGAGGTGGACTAGAATGGATATTGCAGCTTTATCAATCGCAATGAATCAATCAAATCTTATGCAAAATGTCTCTTTAGCTGTTACAAAGCAAGCGATGGAGATGCAACAGCAAAATACTGAACAGTTAGTTGAAATGTTAGACGCTCCACATCCAACAGCCGGACATACAATTGATATCCAAGTATGATGTTGACAGGGTAGCTTGAAATTGGAAGCTACCTCTACCTTTTTGTCTATGGTAGATTCGAAAAAATAGAAAAACATGTGAAAATGTAACTTTTTGAATAAGAAAAACTACCAATAATACGATATACTATTTATAAATAACAATTTTATAAGGAGGCGGGAATTGTTGAAGAAGATTCCATACATATTGATTGTTCTATGTTTAATGGTATTTAGTTTACCATCAATACCAACTGTTCAGGCCGCACAGTTAGTAACAGGAACCTTCGTAGATGTAACGTATTCAGAATATACGAATGCGAGCGGGCAAGTAGAAAAACAGCTAAGTAAAATCACTTTAGAAAATGCGAGTGGTCGCCAAGTAACGTACAATATTAGCAATAGTGCCCGCCTGTACATTAATAATACGGAAACAACGATTGAAGGTTTTAAACTGGGTATGAAAGTAGAAGCTGAAATCTCCCTGCGTAGTGTAGTGGAGCTTCGTGGTACTTCCAACACTACTGAGGAAACGACAACAGTCGCACAAAATCCTAAAACGATAGCCGGCGTAATCACAAGCATTGATCCAAATGGTATGTTCATTATGGTAAAGCCAGATGTCGGTAAAGAAACTACATATTATTTGAATAAGGACACAGCGTTTCAAAAAGCTTCCTCATCAGTTGATATTAGTGGGCTGTATGTAGGAGATCGTGTAAAGCTTCATCTGAAAAATACTAGTACTTCGATTGTGACAAAAGTAGATATTAGTGAGACGGGAACATTAGTTGAAAACCTGTACAAAGGTGAAATACAATCGGTTAATATCAATGCAAATAAATTAACGGTTAAAAATCAAAATGCCTTTGTGAACTGGCAATTTGGTACAGCGTCAACAACTGCACTATCTACAATGAGTTTTTCTACAAAGGTGCCTATTTACGTTGGAAATACGAAAATAGAAAAGGGCCAGTTGAAAAATTATATTGGTAGCGAAGCATATTACGCGACAGTGAAGCAATTTGGTAAAGAGGTTATTGAGAAGATTGTTGTATTGAAAAATAATGAACGTACGTACTATGAGCCAATGATTGCAGTCGATACAGATTACCAATTATTAAAGCTGAAAAATGCGGGTACGCTGTACTTCCACGATGGATCGATTTTAATTCGGAATGGCCGTTTTGTTCAACCAACTGGATTATTAGCATATGGTACTGCCTTTGTTATTACTGACGGTACTGCTCGTGATCATTATGCACAAGTGGTGGATGTAACAAGCGATAGCTTTATGTCACCAAACTTAGCATCACATGAATTGTATTATGGTCGTTTAATTCAAGCAGATGGCTATTTAATTGAAATTGATGATGCAATGAAAATCGAATCAAATGTTTTCAAGAAAACAGATAAGACTGTACTATCTGTGAGTAATACGACAAAGGCAATGGTTGATGATGGCAATAAAACATACAGTGTCATGCCAGATATTGAACTGTATTTATCAGAAGGGGATTATGGTTACTTCTATGTGAACAATGGGCATGTACAAGCTCTTCACATGTTAGATAATGCAAAACCAGTTGCTCCATTAATGCTAGTAGGTAAACTTCAGTCAGTAAAATCGACATATCCAGCTACTATTAATGTGAAAAGTGTGAGTCAATGGCAAAATGGTCGTTGGTATGAGGCGGGCCAAATGGTTGATATGAATATTGATCAAGCGACGCTCATTAAAGCAGGGAAAGTTATTCAACCATCTGATTTGAAACCTTCCGATCGTTTAGTCGTGCTATCTGACCGTTTTGTAAAGGCACATTTTATTCTAGTAGATTAATAAGATAGAAGCTATCTCTCTATGTAGGGATAGCTTCATCTGTGCATATGCATGGGAAGAAAGAGAGGGAAAAACAGATGCGAAAACATGTATTGAAAGTGCTGTTAGCCTTTATGATGGTGTTCGTTATGGGGACTAGTATACTAGCAGATGCTTCTGCCACATCGGTGGAAACGACTGGTGCCGTAAAAAATGAATATACATATGAAGAAGCCGTGTTCATTACTGGAACACCAATTATTTTTAAAGGTACGAGTAAAGATATTAAAATTACTCAAAAAGAATCAAAAGGGAAATTAACAGAAACATATAATTTAAAATTAAAAGCAAGTAATGGCGCGACATTAACAAGAAATATTGCATATGAATCAGATGTTGTTAACTATGCTACGATTGGGCAAAAGACATCGAATGGAGTTGTGAAAAAGTACGCTGAGAAAATTGTCGTCGGCAGAATAACGTATACATTAGCAGACTACCAGTTTTCACAAGGAACTGTAACAGATAACCGCGCAGCATCTGATTACTACTCAGGAAATGTTATTTCAAGAAAAACATATACCTATCAGACAGGCTCAGGCAACAACGCAAAAACAAATACTGTAACAATAGAAACAGATAGTCGTCATGCAGGGTACGAAAATTTCTGGGGAGCTACAGAAACTCAAATTACAGAATCTGTTTATTCGTACAGTGATGGTACAACAAGCCATGTGAAAAATCGCCTATCAACAAGCAAATCACGTGTGCTCAATTATGAGGAAAATCCAGGCAGTTTAGCTAGCTTTGATGGAGGCTATGCGGTCGTTAGCGAAAAGGACGTAATTTCAGAATATACGTATGATTTAGCTTCTGGACAAAAAGGTAAAGTGGATTTAAATACAGAATTTACGCCGACTATCGAACGTCTGATCATTCCGAAATTCCGTGATTTATCGAATCATTATGCAAAAGCTGCTATTGAAAAACTATACTCATTAGGTATCTATTCCGATACAAGTAATTTCTTTTCACCAAATACGCCGATGAAACGAATTGACTTTACTATCGCAATTGGTAAAGCAGTCGATCTTCGTGTTATGGAAGAAAAGAATACGAAAAAAACATCTACAAGTGTCTTTAAAGATGTTAAACGTACGATCAAAGATTACGCCTATATTGAATCGGCAGTCAATAAAGGCATTATTAATGGTGTGACACCAGATTATTTCAAACCAGATAATCCAATTACACGTGCGCAAGCTGCGGCAATATTTGTCCGTGCATTAGGGCTTGAAAACAAAGCGCCAGATCCTGGTTATGTTACAAAATTTAAAGACGATGCACAAATTCCTAACTATTCAAGAGATGGTATTTATATCGTCAATGAGCTTGGTCTTATGACAGGCGACCCTGTAACAGGTCGATTTAATCCAAACCAACCTTTAACTCGTGCCCAAGCATCGGCTGTGCTTGAGCGTTTCTTAAACTATTTAGAGAATGATTTAAAACAAAACTACCGAGACGATATTTTATTCTTTAACTAATGAAAGGACTGAAATGAATGCAATATGCGAAAAAGGCATTGCTATTATTGGCCTGCTTTGTACTAGCCTTTATGACTGTAACACCAATGGTCTCACTAGCTGCTACAACGATCCAAGATGTGCCAACAACGGATAGTAAATACAAAGCTATTTCTTGGGCAGTCGATAATGATTTACTAGCATTAAATAGTGCGAATAACTTTTTGCCAAACGAACAAGTAACAGAGCGAGAGCTTGTCACAATGTTTGCAAAGCTTGATAAAAACTATGCGCTATCCTATAACGAAAGTGTTGCCTATAATTTTTATAGTGATTTATATTTGCCATTCGATGGAACACATGTAATGGCAAATCGTTCAAAAGCCATTACACGCGGTCACTTTGCACGTATATATGCTGCATTTAAAGGGTTAGATTTAGATGAACCGCAGGCAGTACAATATTTATATACAAATGATATTTCAACTGGCAGTACAGGCAAAAAAACATTTGCTGATTTTAATCCCTCTACGAAACTATCTCGTGGTGATGCAGCCGAGTTTTTATATCGTAGTGTACAAAACAGTTCCTTTGCTGTCCTAGGTTTGAAAAAATCTGCGGCAGGTCGTGATAATGATAAAATAACGTTACCAGCAGGCTTTATGGGTTCAAATAGCGGGGAGTTTGAAGAACCGAAGGATAACGATAGTGATTTTACAGGTCCTGACTACGTTAATAATGCCCTGCAAAGTATTGAAGTTGAAAAACCAGATTTAATTGCAAACGGTGAGGATATGACGCCGATTACAGTATCTTTAAAGGCATGTAACGGTGACCCAATTGCTGATGATAAGTCCTATACGTTCCGTGTGACGTCTTCAGAGGGAGCAGATATTGTCAATTCAGCTGGAGAAGCTGTTCGCAACGTTCAATCCGACGGTTCAACTGTAACAGCATTTGTGAAAGCGAAAAAGCTAACAAAATCAGTACGTGATACGATAAGTTTTGAACTTATTAACAACACAGATCCTAGCATGAAGTGTCTTGTTGGAGAAAAATTAAATGCACACGTGCGTTACGCGCCACAGCCAGAATTGCGCATTGATTTTAAAGTGTATGACCCAACGAATACAGATGACAACGGTACTGTAACACCACCTTATGTACAATACGAAAAGCCACCTGAGTTTTTCACTGAAAATGTCATTGATGTTTATGGTCCCGTGCCATTAAATCCTGATGCAGATGAAAAACGTTTTAGTATCGGACAACAAACGAATGTTACCAATTCTCTAGGCGTTGTACAAAATATGTATTTACAATATGGCGGCGCGGATCCGAAGTATCCCGCTCTCGGTTATGAGAATGCGATTTTACAATTCGAAAACTATAATATCTCTGTATATTTATTTGAAAAAATATTGAACGATCGTCTAAAAGATTCTGTGACAACACCAGCGAAGACTGAGATTATGTATATGATTTCAGAGGATGGTCGCCCGATTTATCGCATCCAAGGAATTGATGATAATATTGCTTCACAAGTGGAAAATATTAATCCAGTTGGTACGATTATTCAGTTAATGAGTCCGAAATATATGCCGGAAGAAAAGAATTTAACATTAGAGCATTATGATAGTGTGATGAAAATTTATGCTATATTAACGGGCTTAAGTAACTATGAACGTACAGTATTATTAAAATACCAAGGCGGTAAATTGCTAGGACAAGTAGAAGCTTATAAAAAACGTGTTGAGGCGTTAAAAGAAAGTGCAGATGCTGCGGCAAGACCATCTGGTAAGGACCGATATACACAAGTTATGGTAACGTTAGTGCGTCCAGGTGGGGAACCAATTACGGACTATCAAGGAACTGTAAAAATCAAATTTGATGGTGTAGAAAAAACGGCATCCTTTGTCACAAATACTTCGGATTATTTGAATAATACAGGTGGTCCAGGGACTGCGGTAGCTTACTTTGACTCGATCATTTATGGGAAATCTAAAATAGAAGCTACACTTGTCAATAAAGTTGACCCTCGTTATGCAACAATATTGAAGTCTATTACGGATAAAACGATTACGAAAGAAATCTTTACAAATCCTTACTTTAGTAAAAATGCTTGTAGTTTAGCAACTGAAGTCGCATATGTAGTGGATTATTCTTCTTCTATGAAACGTATCGACCAAACGAATTATCGCGGCACAAAAATGATGGAATTAATCAATCAAATTCAGGCAAAAAATAATATTGTCATTGAAACGAATACAAGCGCAACAGTATTAGGTGAAGGTAGTACAGAAAATGTCCTAAAGAAAGACCTGTATCGTACATCGACGGATAAGGGAGCTACAGATATCTTTACGGGTATAGAATTGGCTCTTACTAAGTTCTCGAATGATACTAAAACTTCGAAATCCATTATTGTTGTATCTGATGGAAAAACTAGTAAATCGAAGATGACGAAAGTTATTAACGATGCGAAAAAGAAAGGCATTAAAATTTACACTGTAAGTATGGGTAAGAAAAACCAAATTAATGAGGCAATACTTACACAAGTGGCTACAGAAACAGGTGGCACTTACTATCATGCAATTGATAATTACCAGTTCCATCAGGTCGCTCAAAAAATAATTGATGCGATTCTATGTAAAACTGCGCCATCGAGCTGTATCAACCCTGATGATTTATTTGAGGAAGCAGCAGTATCCATACGAAAAGGCTATATTACAATGAATGCAAGAATTGATAGTAATTGTTCAAATGTTGCAAATGTCGTTGTTCGTTATTCCTCTGTCAGCGGTGATGTTCAATTTGATCTTAAAAAGCGAAGCGATAGTGTGTTTATGTTGACAAAAAATGTCCAAACTATGGTTGATTTTAAAGTCAATGGCGACATCGAGTTTTTAGCTTATGATAAAGACGGAAAAATAATTTCGCAGAAAACCGTTAAAATTACAAATTCATAAAAGCTCTCAATGTAGAGCTATTCGACTGTAGACGACAATATGCTTAGTTTGTCTACAGTCTTTTTCTATTATGTAAAAGAGGTAAGTGCCATTTTTAGAGAAAGCTATCTAGCAGAACATTCTATTTTTGAACTTTCCTTGACATAGTGGAACGGCATTAGCTAGTGTGCAGTTTTTAAATTTGATACAATACGTATAATTTGTTAAACTTAGTTTATAATAATTCTAAAGTAGAAAATGAATTATAGTTCTTCATGACATGTTCACAAATAATAGATGAACTATTGTCGAACTGTGCTATAATGAGATTTGTGAATTAGAACGTGTGAGGTGTTATTCATGCATACCATCGTAGTAGGCTTGAATTATAAATCAGCGCCAGTTGAAATTAGGGAAAAGCTATCTTTCGTAGAAAGCGAGTTACCGCAAGCAATGGAAGCGCTGCAAAAACAAAAAAGCATATTGGAAAATGTTATCGTTTCAACTTGTAATCGAACAGAAATATATGCAGTCGTCGATCAATTGCATACTGGACGTCACTTTGTGAAGCAATTTTTAGCAAATTGGTTCAACTTGCCTGTGGAGACTTTTTCTTCTTACTTAACAATTCGAGAAGAAGATGAGGCATTAGAACATTTATTTAAAGTAACAGCTGGAATTGATTCAATGGTGCTTGGTGAAACACAAATTTTAGGACAAGTGAAAAAAAGCTTCTTAAATGGACAAGAGATTGGGACGACAGGTACGGTCTACAATCAGTTATTTAAACAAGCAGTTACATTTGCGAAGCGAGCACATAGTGAAACAGCTATTGGGGAGAATGCGGTATCTGTTTCTTATGCAGCAGTAGAATTAGCAAAGAAAATTTTTGGATCTTTACAACGCAAGCACGTCGCTATTTTAGGGGCAGGTAAAATGGGTGAACTTGCTATCGAGAACTTGTATGGTAACGGCGTAGGAAAAGTGACGGTTATTAATCGTACTTTTGAAAAAGCTGAAAGTTTAGCAGCCAAGTTCCAAGGTGAAGCGAAGTCAATGAGGGAATTACAATGCTCACTACTTGAAGCGGATATTTTAATTACGTCCACAGGTGCTACAGATTTTGTCATTGATTATGAGCTAATGCAACTTGTTGAACGTCTGCGTAAAGGTAAACCACTGTTTATGGTCGACATTGCGGTACCCCGTGATATTGATCCACGTGTTGGTGATCTGCCAAACGTATTCTTATATGATATCGATGATTTACAAGGTATTGTTGAAGCTAACTTGGCAGAGCGCGAACGTGCGGCAGCGGAAATTACACAAATGATTGATAAAGAGGTTGTTCAATTTAAAGATTGGTTTGCAACGCTTGGTGTCGTGCCAGTCATTTCAGCTTTACGTAAAAAAGCAAACCAAATTCAACAAGAAACAATGGTCAGTATTGAAAATAAAATGCCAGAGTTAACGGATCGAGAACGTAAGATTTTAAGTAAGCATACAAAATCAATCATAAATCAATTGTTAAAAGAGCCAATTTTACAAGCTAAGGAAATGGCAAATTCACCAAAAGCAAATGAACAGTTACGTTTATTCCAACAAATTTTTGGCATAGAGGATGCTGTGGAAGATGAAGTAGATATGATGAGCAAGCAAGAGCTTGAGCGTAAAGAACGTTTACGATCATCGCAAACACCTACTGAACCAAAGTACTCTTTCTAAGATGTCTAGACATTCGAGCTCCACAATCGCTTGAGGCTCACGATTTGAGTCATGTAGCAATTTTTTGCTTATTGCATGGTTTTGCTGACGTGTGCGAACTTGAAATTACATGAGGCGTTTTCGTATCTGTATGGTAAACTAAAGATACGAAAACGTCTTTTTTAGGCTGGGATACTGTTTATAGTAGCTTTAGCACTTTTTGAAATAAAGAAGGGATGTCCATTGGCTGATTTGACAATGACAAGGCTCTATGAAGTGATGATCGTCTTGTATGCGATCAGTCTAGTGTTTTACTTTACTGATTACTTTTATAAACAAGTACGTGCAAGGCGGATTGCTTTTTGGCTTGTTTCATTTGTATGGGTAATTCAAAGTGCCATTATTATACTAACTTTTATCGAAACAAAGCGTTTCCCGATATTATCCTTATATGAAGGAATTCTGTTCTATTCTTGGTTGCTAGTAACATTATCGATTATTCTCCATTGTATAGCGAGAGTCGATTTACCAGTATTTATTATCAATATACTAGGGTTTTTATTTGCTAGTATTTTTACATTTATGCCAAAAAGACCAACGGGAGCAGTAGGCGATACATTAATTTCGGAAATGCTCTTTATTCATATTTCATTTGCGATATTATCGTATGCTGCTTTCACGTTAACTTTTGTGTTTGCGATATTATATTTAGTTTTATATCGCTTATTAAAAAAGAAAAAATGGTCACAATTATGGACACGTTTGCCATCATTACAGCAAACGAGCAATTGGATGAACGTATCATTTTTTATAGGGATTCCAATGTTATTCATAAGTTTAATATTAGGCTTTGAATGGGCATTATTAAGACTAGAGAGTTTATCTATCTTTGATGCGAAGATAATAGGGTCCTTTATTATTTTAGTATTATATTGCTGTATTTTATATGTGAATCGCAAAAGTAAGCTGACGGGTACTAATTATGCATGGGTTCATATTTATGCTTACTTATTAGTTGTCGTAAATTTCTTTTTAGGAAGTAGCTTATCTCGATTCCATTTATGGTATTAGAAGAAAGGTTGGAGACTGTTGAGAAAAATTATTGTAGGTTCTAGGAGAAGTAAATTAGCATTAACGCAAACAAATTGGTTCATCAATGAGCTAAAGGCAGCAGGTGCGCCGTTTGAATTTGAAGTAAAAGAAATTGTAACTAAAGGCGATCAAATTTTAGATGTTCAACTTTCTAAAGTTGGTGGTAAAGGGCTTTTTGTAAAAGAAATTGAACAGGCGCTTTTTGACAAGGAAATTGATTTTGCTGTTCATTCGATGAAGGACATGCCTGCCATACTACCAGAAGGTTTAGTTATTGGTTGTATTCCACCTCGTGAGGATGCGCGCGATGCATTTATTTCTAAAGGTCATGTGAAATTTGCAGATCTTCCTGCAGGAGCAGTAGTGGGGACAAGCTCTCTACGACGAAGCGCTCAACTCTTAACATTGCGTCCTGATATTGAAATAAAATGGATTCGCGGAAATGTCGATACACGTTTAGCAAAACTTGAAACAGATGAATATGATGCCATTATTTTAGCTGCGGCAGGTTTAAAGAGACTGGGCTGGAGCGATGATGTCGTAACAGAGTTTTTATCAGTGGAGGACTGTCTTCCAGCTGTAGCACAAGGGTCTTTAGGGATTGAATGTCGACAAGACGATACGGAATTATTAGCTGAACTAGCAAAATTAACTGACAGTGCTACATGGAAAGAAGCACATGCAGAACGTGCTTTCTTAGCTGCTATGGACGGTGGTTGTCAAGTGCCTATCGCAGGTTATGCCAAGTATAATGGGGAAGAGATTACACTAACAGGGCTAGTTGCCGCACCAGATGCAGCAGTTATTTATAAAGAGACTGTAGTAGGTACTGATGCCGAAGCAATTGGTCATGAACTAGCTGACATGTTAACGAAACAAGGTGCCTATGATTTAATTCAACGTGTTAAGGCAGAGCAAGATGCTAAATAATTTACCTTTGCAGGGTAAAACAATTATTTTAACTGGAACGTCTAAAACAGCAACAGTTGGAGACGATATTTCCGCTTTAGGTGGTCAGGCAGTTTTTGCCCCATTAATAGAAACTTGCGAAATAATTGATCGAAATGATGATGTGCAATTAGAATTTGCACGTCAATTTAACTGGTTAATCTTTACGAGTCAAAATGCGGTAGATGCTTTTGCTAGTAAGATGAATCGTTGTCATTTAAGTGCAAGCCATTTTCAAGGGAACATTGCATCGATTGGAACGAAAACGACTGCGGCATTAGAAAAGTTAGGCTTTCAAGTTAGCTTTATGCCTTCTATATTTAGTGCCGATGTATTTGTTAAAGAGTTTCCTATTGTTGCAGGGCACAATCCAACATGTTTATTTATTCGTGGGGAAAAAGCGAAAAAGACATTAAAGGAAGGGTTGCCCTTCAAATTAAATGAATGGACGGTTTATGAAACGATTGAGCGCCACGACCAAAAACAAGTAATTATCGACTGTATCCAGCAACATTCAGATGTTACCGTGATTTTTGCAAGTCCTTCGGCTGTAGATGTCTATGCAATGGATGTAGCGTCAGTCGTTGGATGGAAAGCGGTACGTGTGGCGGCAATCGGACACATTACAGAAGCAGCTATTGTAAACCACGGTGCAACTGTAGACATTATGCCGAGTATTTATACAATGCAAGCAGTCATCGAGGAATTAACGAAAGTAGAGGAAAGAACATGACAAACTTACAATTTCAAAGACATCGTCGTTTACGCGCAAATGCAATGATACGATCTATGGTAAAAGAAACTTACTTACACAAAGAGGACCTAATTTATCCTATTTTCGTTATGGAAGGCGAAGATATTAAGAATGAAGTTCAGTCAATGCCAGGTGTTTTTCAATTCTCATTAGATAATCTTGGTGCTGAAGTGGATGAAGTGGTTGCTTTAGGTATTCCAGCAGTTATTTTATTTGGTTTACCAGCAGAAAAAGATGAAGTGGGGACAGGTGCTTTCCACGATCATGGAATTGTTCAAGAAGCGACACGCCTTATTAAAGAGCGTCATCCAGAGCTGTTAGTGATTGCTGATACATGTCTGTGTGAGTTTACAGACCATGGTCATTGCGGCTTGATTGAGGGCGATCAAATTTTAAATGACGCTTCTTTAGATGTTTTAGCACGTACTGCCGTATCACAAGCAAAAGCTGGTGCAGATATTATTGCACCGTCAAATATGATGGATGGCTTTGTTACTGCCATACGTACTGGTCTTGACGCAGCGGGCTTTGAAAATGTACCAATTATGTCCTATGCCGTAAAATATGCATCGAGCTATTACGGCCCTTTCCGTGATGCGGCTGATGGAGCACCACAATTTGGTGATCGTAAATCATACCAAATGGACCCATCAAATCGCATGGAAGCTTTCCGTGAAGCAGAATCTGATATTGAAGAAGGTGCGGATTTCTTAATCGTGAAACCTGCCCTAAGCTATTTAGATATTATTCGAGATATGAAAAATAACTACACATTACCGATTGTTGCTTATAACGTTTCTGGTGAATATGCAATGATTAAAGCTGCAGCTATCAATGGTTGGATTGAAGAGAAAAAAGTAGTGCTTGAAACATTGCTAGGTATGAAACGAGCAGGCTCGGATTTAATTATCACTTATCATGCTAAAGATGTAGCACGTTGGTTGGAGGAGAAATAATGGCGCGTTCTTACGAAAAATCAAAACAAGCATATGCAGAAGCTATCAACTTAATGCCAGGTGGGGTTAGTAGTCCCGTACGTGCATTTAAATCAGTAAATATGGATCCAATATTTATGGAATCTGGTCATGGTGCAATAATTACAGACATTGATGGCAATGAATATATTGACTATGTACTATCATGGGGCCCTTTAATTTTAGGGCATACTCATCCAGAAGTTGTAAAAGCCATTGCAGAAACTGCAGCGAAAGGTTCTTCTTTTGGAGCTCCTAGCTATACAGAAAATCGTTTAGCTAAGCTAGTATTAGAACGTTTACCTGGCATGGAGATGATTCGCTTTGTATCGTCAGGGACAGAGGCAACAATGTCTGCATTACGTGTAGCACGTGGTGTAACTGGTCGCGACAAAATTTTAAAATTTGAAGGCTCTTATCATGGTCATGGCGATTCATTATTGATAAAAGCTGGTTCAGGTGTGGCGACATTAGGCCTACCTGATAGCCCTGGTGTACCTGCAGATATTGCACGTAATACATTAACGGTAGCTTACAATGATTTAGCAGGTGCTAAACAAGTATTTGAAAAATTTGGTGCAGAGCTTGCGGCAGTGATTGTTGAGCCAGTGGCAGGGAATATGGGCGTTGTCCCACCACAGCCAGGTTTCCTAGAAGGCTTACGTGAATTAACAACAGAGCATGGGGCGCTGCTAATCTTTGATGAGGTTATGACAGGCTTCCGTGTTGACTATGGCTGTGCGCAAGGTTACTTTGCTGTAACACCAGATATGACAACGCTAGGGAAAGTAATTGGCGGCGGTCTACCTGTAGGTGCTTTCGCGGGTAAGAAGGAAGTGATGGAGCAAGTAGCACCAGCAGGTCCAATTTATCAAGCTGGTACATTATCAGGTAATCCATTAGCAATGACAGCAGGCTATGAAACGTTATCCCGACTTGATGAAAACTCCTATGAGTATTTCAAAAAGTTAGGAGACCAACTAGAAGCAGGATTTAGAGCTGCAGCTACAAAGTATAATATTCCACATACGGTGAATCGCGCTGGCTCCATGATTGGTTTCTTCTTTACAAACGAAGATGTAATCGATTTTGCTTCAGCGAAAACGTCTGATTTACAATTATTTGCGGAATACTTCCGTTTAATGGCAGAAGAAGGTGTTTTCTTACCGCCTTCACAATTTGAAGGATTATTTATTTCTACTGCACATACAGAGGAACATATCGCGAAAACGGTCGATGCTTTCCATAAAGTGTTTGCCCAATTAGCAAAATAAGTGATCTAAAGCCATCCATTGGGGTGGCTTTTTTTTGTCAAAATTAAAACTTTCAGCATAGCCAAATAGTGGGCGTTTTAGTTTATAATAGAGCTATTCAGAAAAGAAAGTAGTGGTTTTGAAATGGCAACAGGCACACATACAGTAGAAGTACCCGTAGCAATTGAACATGTTTGGGAATTCGTGAGTGACATGGAAAAATGGGCAAAGCTTGTCCCAGGTTATAATGCACATACGATGATAGATGATAAACACTCTACGTGGACATTTAAAGGTAATGTTGGTGTACTGAAAAAAACGGTAGAAGTAGAGATTACAATTTTAGAGTGGACAGCACCTTCAAAAGTAACTTTTGAATTAAAAGGTCTATCAGATAATTTCACAGGAAATGGCTATTTCTTAGCGGAAAGCATTGATGCAAACAATACAAAAATGACAGGCTTTTTAGAAGTTACAGCTGGAGGCTTAGCTGGTCCTGTATTAAATCCAATCTTCAAGCCAATCGTTCCAAAAGCTACCCAAATGTTGACAGATCGCGTAGCAAATAAAATTAAAATGGTAAACGTATAAGCGTAAAGGCATGCCTGAATAATATCAGGCATGCTTTTTTAATGGTAAAAATCTTGTAACAAACGTTGGCTAGCATACATTCTGATTGCAATTCATATGATGCTAAGGGAGGGATTATTATCGAACAGAAAACTTGGAATATGCGTGAAACATTTTGTTTTCCGGGATATGGTTGCCCAACAGAAATTGCGGCTGTACAGATAAAGCCGCAATGGCAATCGATGCAATTAGAAGACTCGTTAAGATTAAATGGGATTTATCATATTACAGCGCATGTACGCTTCGATTTTCAAGACATGCAAACGTTCATGGATGCCGAAGATTTAATCAGTATTGATGCACTCGATATTCAAGGAGATACTGGCTATTTTGAATATGCAGTCCCATTAAATGTTGATTTACCAAAAGAGGCAGCGATTGAAGATTTAATGGTGAAAGACATTCGTCCAATACTGTCCAATCAAATGTGTCAGCTTGAATGGACAGTGACGAGTACATTTCGAAGTGACGCAATACCAATGCCAGTAGTAGAAAAAGTCGATGTTGTCGAGGAACAGGTTGTTGTAGCCAAGACGCAACTTCCTATAGAGGAGTCTACGTTTATTGAGCAAACTGTCCAAGAAATGAAAACGACACCTGTAGAAGCATCCGCAAAAGCTAAACAATCGGTACCAGCCGAACAACAAAGAATTGTCCTTAGAGAATCTTCCAGTCACTCTGCTGTGCGTGAATCAAGTTCCTGGAATGAAGTAGAAACAATGATTTGGGATTTAACAGAAGACTATACTCCGCTCAAAGTTCGTGTATCAAATGATATCTTTTAAAAGTAAATAGCATAGAAGTAGTAAAAGTAATAAGATGATAAGATCGCCAGAAGTTGGGATGATGATAACACGGATAAACTGAAAACCACAAATCGGTACAATAATTGTTCTACAATAAAATCGGAATTGTCGTAGCCAAGGTGGTAAAAGCCAAGGGTTATACTTACGTCGTCGCATATGAATAGTCACTTCCTTTTCTATTTACTTTTTTAAGACTAGCTGAAATTAACTAAATCACTTGAAAAAATAGATGAATTTGCGGTACAATGTGGAAAGCTGAATATGGATGCTATGACAGGGAAGAGTAAATTATTTGTGCATTTATAGAGAGGAAACGGTAGCTGAAAAGTTTCTATTTGTGCGTAATCGAACGTAGCCCTCGAGCAGCTTTAGTGAACTAATAGTAGTTAAAGCCGGTTAAACACCGTTAACGAATTGAGAGCCAGCTGTAATAAGCTTAAGACATCCAGCATGAATTCTTCCTTCTAATGTATAAGGGCATTTAAAGTGCGCTAATAGGAGAAGTAGTGATGTGCGAGTGTTGCTTATCTTACTCTGCTGGAATTAAAGGTGGTACCGCGAACTTAAACTCCTTCGTCCTTTTGTTGACGATAGGAGTTTTTTTATTTGCTAAAAAGATGTCTGCATTTTATTAGCGAATAATCCAAAGGCATTTGTCACTGATTTATTTGATGTGAATACACTGGTAAATCAAGACGAGTAATTATGAAGCTTGCCTAAGCGCATAAATGTCAAAAATTATTTCACAACAGGAGGAGTCAATATGACAGAAAACATTTCAATGCCAACGAAATACGATCCGCAGTCTATTGAAACGGGTCGCTATGAATGGTGGCTACAAGGTAAATTTTTCGAAGCACAACCTGAAAGCGGGAAGGAACCTTATTCAATCGTTATTCCACCACCGAACGTAACAGGGAAATTGCATCTTGGTCATGCATGGGATACAACATTACAAGATATTTTAATTCGTATGAAGCGTATGCAAGGTTATGATGCACTTTGGTTACCAGGAATGGACCATGCAGGTATCGCTACACAAGCAAAAGTAGAAGCAAAACTACGTGAAGATAATATTACACGTTATGATTTAGGACGTGAAAAATTCCTAGAAAAAACTTGGGAATGGAAAGAGGAGTACGCTGGGCATATTCGCGCGCAATGGGCGAAGCTTGGCCTTGCATTAGACTACTCTCGTGAACGTTTTACACTCGATAAAGGTTTATCGGATGCCGTTAAAACGGTTTTCGTGCAATTATATGAAAAAGGCTTAATTTATCGTGGGGAGCGTATCATTAACTGGGACCCAGCAGCAAAAACAGCCTTATCGGATATTGAAGTTATCTATCAGGATGTACAAGGTGCATTCTATCATATGAAGTACCCATTAGCAGATGGTTCTGGCTATGTGGAAGTTGCAACGACACGTCCTGAAACAATGCTTGGGGACTCTGGCGTAGCAGTTCACCCGAAAGATGAGCGTTACCAACATTTAATCGGTAAAACGGTTATTTTACCAATCGTGGGCCGTGAAATTCCTATCGTAGCAGATGATTACGTTGATATGGAATTCGGTACAGGTGTAGTAAAAATGACACCAGCTCATGATCCGAACGACTTTGAAGTTGGTAATCGTCATAACTTAGAACGTATTCTGGTAATGAACGAAGATGGCACAATGAATGAACTTGCGGGTAAATACAATGGTATGGATCGTTTTGAATGCCGTAAGCAAATTGTTGCCGATTTACAAGAAGCAGGTGTCCTAATCAATATTGAAGAGCATATGCACTCTGTAGGACATTCTGAACGTTCTGGTGCAGTTGTAGAACCTTATCTTTCAGCACAATGGTTCGTTAAAATGCAACCACTTGCAGATGCCTCTTTAGAACTGCAAAAAGACGAGGAAGGTAAAGTTCACTTCGTTCCATCACGTTTTGAAAACACATATTCTCGTTGGATGGAAAATATCCGTGACTGGTGTATCTCTCGCCAATTATGGTGGGGACACCAAATTCCTGCATGGTATCACAATGAAACAGGTGAAATTTACGTAGGTAAAGAAGCGCCTGCAGACGCAGAAAATTGGACACAGGATGAAGATGTGTTAGATACATGGTTCTCATCAGCACTATGGCCATTTTCTACAATGGGTTGGCCTGACGAGGCAAATGAAGAATATCAACGTTACTATCCAACAAGTACGCTTGTAACAGGATACGATATTATTTTCTTCTGGGTATCTCGAATGATTTTCCAAGGTATTGAATTTACTGGACAACGCCCATTCAAAGATGTATTAATCCACGGATTGGTACGTGATGGCGAAGGACGTAAGATGAGTAAATCACTTGGTAATGGTGTGGACCCAATGGATGTTATTGAGAAATACGGAGCGGATTCACTACGTTATTTCTTAGCAACAGGTTCATCTCCAGGTCAAGATTTACGATATACAACGGAAAAAGTAGAATCTGTTTGGAACTTTGCTAATAAAATTTGGAATGCTTCCCGTTTCGCACTTATGAACATGGATGGAATGACATATGATGAAATCGACTTAACTGGTGAAAAATCAGTAGCCGATAAATGGATTTTAACGCGCTTGAATGAAACAGTTGAACGTGTGACTTCATTAGCAGAACGTTATGAGTTTGGTGAAGTAGGTCGTGAACTATATAATTTCATTTGGGATGATTTCTGTTCTTGGTATATTGAAATGGCGAAACTACCGCTGAATGGTGAAGATGAGGCTGCTAAGAAAACAACTCGATCTATATTAGCTTACGTATTAGACCAAACAATGCGTCTATTACATCCGTTTATGCCATTCATCACAGAAGAAATTTGGCAACATTTACCTCATGAAGGTGAGTCAATTACAGTGGCAGCATGGCCTACTGTACGTACGGATCTTCACTTTGCTGAAGAAGCAGACAATATGAAGCTCCTTATGGATATTATACGTTCGGTGCGTAATATTCGTGCGGAAGTTAACACACCTATGAGCAAAAAAGTACCATTGTTCATTTCTGCTAAAGATAGTGCAACAGTTGCTACTTTGGAAGCGAATAAAGCCTACTTAGAAAAATTCTGTAATCCTGAGACGTTAACAATTGGTGAAGGCTTAGAGGCTCCGAGTCAATCAATGACGGCAGTCGTAACAGGAGCAGAGCTATTCTTACCGCTTGTAGGTCTTATCAATCTAGAAGAAGAAATCGCTCGTCTAGAAAAAGAACTAGAAAAGTGGGCGAAAGAAGTGAAGCTTGTTACTGGTAAGCTGTCCAATGAAAAATTTGTTTCAAAGGCTCCAGAAGCATTAGTAAATGCAGAACGCGAAAAATTAGCGGATTATGAAGAGAAACATGCAGTGGTATTAAAACGTTTAGAAGAATTAAAAAACATGTAATAGCATAGTGATTTAAAGAAACAGCAGATGGCGAAATAGTCATTTGCTGTTTTTCTTTTTATGAATCAAAAGTTATGTATTGAGTTAGGAAAAAATATATAGTATTATCTATTTTAGTTAGTATAATAGATAAAGGCAAACTATCCGAAAGGGTAGGACGCAAAGCCTAGGGTCTAAGGTGAAGAGAAATGAGTATTTTTCAAACTATGATCGCCTGGTTACCATTAAATGAAATTTTTATTTAATTTTATGGCCATTCTATGTCGAGTAGAATGGTCTTTTACTTTGAATGCAAGAATAACGGGGGTTTATTATGTCAGGAAATATTGGAACAATTGTAGTGAAAGTAAACAAAGCTTGTGATGATTTAGATTTTGTGAGCGCTAGGGGCATTATAGAAGCAAATCTTTTAAAGTTATCTGAGGCAAAATATTATCGACTATTAAATGCAAGTGGACGTGTTCTTATTAAGCATATTCTAGCGGATAATAAGGGGCAAAAAGATACGAAGATTTCATTAACACGTACAGATTTACTAGTGATAAATAAGATTAATGAGTATTGTTCAAATTTTGATATTTCGATGCTGAAAAGAACATTAAAAAATTCGTTAGAACTAGTGCAAAGATCCGATGTTCTGCCACTTTTAAATAATGATGCAAAAATAATTTTAGATGATATGGGAGCGCTATTAGGCATCCATCAATTACAATAATTTGTTGTTTATTTGAAAAAAACTAGTTAAAAACACACAAATGATCACTCCTACAGTGGTTTTCTGTGTGTTTTTAAATTTGTATCAGAATTGTTTGTGTGCCAGTCACCCTTTATACTGGAGTGAAAGGGAGTGTTTCTTTTGTTTACTACGATAAAAGCATGTACAGATTTTATTTTTACATTAAAGGCGGTTGATCATAAACGTGAACCTTTAGTCATGATGCGTGAAGTATTGGCGCGTTTAGGAGACCCGCATAACAAGCTGCGCGCTATCCATTTAGCTGGTTCCAATGGCAAGGGATCCACCGTAAATGTACTGAGAGAAATGTTAGAGAATGCGGGATATCGGGTTGGTGCTTTTACTTCACCACATTTAACACGCGTCAATGAACGTATGACCATCAATGGAAAACAAATTCCGGACGATAAATTTTTACAGTATATGAATAACGTAGCTTCAATTATTGAGGCAAATTATAATGGGGACTATCCAAGTTTTTTTGAGGTCGTCACACTTATTATGTTCCAATATTTCGCAGATGAAGAAGTGGATTTTGCGCTAATTGAAACGGGGCTTGGTGGACGACTAGATGCGACGAATGTCATAACACCACTTGTATCCATTATTACAACGATTTCTTTAGAGCATACGGCCTTTTTAGGCGATACATATGCGAAGATTGCTTTTGAGAAGGCAGGTATTATTAAAGAAGGTGTACCCGTAGTAGTTGGTGTGCAAAATAAAGAAGCACTTGCTACGATTCAAAAGGTTGCACAAGAACGTCATGCTAGATGTCTGGTTCTAGGGGATGATTTTAACATTGTTGCACAGGAGCAGGAGATGGGCATGCAATCATTCCATTATCACAATGCATATCTTGATCTAACAAATATTCAATTAAAAATGGCAGGAGCGCATCAAATTGCTAATGCGAGTCTAGCTATTACAGCGATGGATATATTACGTGAACAAGGGCTCATTCATTTATCCGAAGAGTCGATGCGGCAAGCGCTACAACATGCACAGTGGGCAGGTCGCTTTGAACAATTCCCTAATAATATTGTATTAGATGGTGCTCATAACTCAGAAGGAACAGCCGCATTGATTCAAACATTACAGAAGGTCTATCCAAATCAACGCTATCGATTTATTTATGCAGCACTTTCTGATAAAGACCATGCCAATAGTATTGCGTTAATGGATGCAGTCGCAACTTCTATAGCTTTTACCCAAATCGGACTGCCCAATGCCATGCCAGCTGAACAGTTAGCGATGCTGTCAACGCACCAAGACAAACAATATAACGAAAATTGGCAAGTGATAGTGAGTGAAGTTATACAACATAAGGACCAACAAGATATTGTCGTGATTACAGGTTCACTGTATTTTATAGCTGAAGTTCGCCAATGGATACAGGAGGGAGCACAATGATTCCTCAGTTCGATGATTATAAGGAAAAATGGGCTTTAACGAGTGATGATGTAATTAAGCCAGGGCTTACAGCGATTGAAGAAGCATTGGCACTTGTAGGGAATCCAGAAAGAACATTGCAAATTGTGCACCTTGCAGGCACGAATGGCAAAGGCTCAACATTAACATTTTTAGAGTCAATTGCGCAGGAACATGGCTTAAAAGTAGGCAAGTTCATGTCTCCATGCATTTTGAATGTGCATGACCAAATTCAAGTAATGCAACAACCTATTTCAGCACTAGAGATGGATAGCGTTTTTCATCAAATGAAGAATGCGGGGCTTAGCGGTAAACTAACGGATTTCGAACTTTTAACTGTCGCAGCGTTTTTGCATTTTGTCCATTGTGATGTCGATATTGCATTAATCGAAGCGGGTATGGGGGGCTTACTAGATAGTACGAATATAGTGCAACCTATTGTCTCGATTATTCCGAGTATAGCGCTAGAGCATACAAAATTTTTAGGTCCGACTATTGAAAGCATTGCACAGCATAAAGCAGGGATTATTAAACAGCATCGACCAGTTGTCATCGGGGATTTACCTTGTGAAGCAAAGAACATTATTGAGAGAGAAGCTAATGCAAAGCAAGCACCTGTTCTAGAGCTGAACAAGCAATTTCATATTGTGCGGATGCATGACTATGAGAACTATAAAAATGATACTATGGACTTACATATCACAAATCTTACACGTCATATGAAAGGACCTCATCAAGGAAATAATATGGCATTAGCCATTACTGCATTTTTAGAAGTTGCGACTGCGCTAAATGTAGCAATCAATGTGGCAAGTATACGCCAAGGTATTAAAATGGCAAGCATTTTAGGGCGATTTGAAGAAGTGTTGCCATATATTATTTTTGATGGTGCGCATAATCCAGCTAGTGCAGAAAAATTGGTAGAAACAATTCGCCAAGCATTTCCTAATGAGTCGATTACCTTTGTGATTGGCATATTAGGTGATAAGGATGTAAAAGGCGTTTTGCAGTACTTAGAGCAAATTAGTGAGACATTTTATTTTGTTGATTTTGATAATCCACGTGCGATGTCAGCAGAAGATATGTTGGCATTATGTCATGCGCCGCAAAAAGCAATTTTGCATAATACAATTCCATTTTTACAACAACAATCAGAGAATAAGTGTAGAACAATCGTAACCGGCTCTTTATATTTATTAACAGAAGTGCGCGGTAGCCTGCTTGGTGTAAACGAAAATTAGTGACCGACATCTTTTCCATCCCATTCGGCATACTTCTACCGAAAGCTACGTAATATTACGTATAGCTATTAACTGCAATGTGTATGGACATAGTGTTAGATAGACAATACAATGCGCACTGTACATTTCGTTTTGACTAGTGTAATTAACTTTTGTATAAGATGACAGGTTAAACAACTCGATAGGCAGTTCTTTAAAAATAAAGGCGATATTTGCTAGTTCATAGCGATAAATTTTTTAGGCGAGACGACAGCAGTCTCGTCTTTTTTTATGTTGATTTTGATAGGTTGAAGGAAGAGGTGATGAACGTATGAAAATAGTTAGTCATGTAATTAGAAAACAAGTAGTGCGTGCAATGCTAATTGGTGGTATTGTTGGGCTTTTTGGTGTAGCGATTTTTTTAGGGGTTCTCCAAGCTAGTACCCAATTTTCTTTAAAAAAGGAAAGTGAAGTAGCGAACAATAAAACCGAAACCGAGGCAGAATCTGCAACAATTCCGACAACAGGCGGTACTGCAAACTCAACTATGTTTTTTGCAAGTCAAGCGGGCGTATTTTCGAATTATGCAAGTGCAAGTGCCTTTGTCTCTGAACATCCGTCATTGCAAGAAAGTGCAATTGTAGAAGTAGAGGGCAAGTTTTATGTATGGACAAGTATAGTGAACGAAGAAAGTGAGTTAGTGTTTCTAAAGGACCCACCAACATTTAAAAAAGTGTTTAGTGTTAGTGGTGAAAGTTGCAAGGAGGCGACAATTGCTGAAGTGATAAAAGTATTAGCTGATAAAAATACGACAAAATTAAATTTTAAAGAGGTAACAAAGGATTCCACTCTTCCTGCTGATTGGCAAAGTATTGGCAAGGCTGCAACCTCTATTTCTAGTGATTTAAGTATCGTACGTCTTCAAATTTTTGCACATTATAAGTCTAAAAATGCTTGTCTTCAAACGAAATTTTAAGTCGAATCGTTAGCTATATGAGCGTTATCTTGATTTTTTGAAAATTTTCAAAAACCGTATTCTCCGTTATGATAGAGAGAAGGAGGAATGGTGAAATCATGTTTGAAACAAATCATAAATTAGTACTTGCTTCTGCTTCACCACGACGAAAGGAACTGCTTGCTATGTTGAACCTTCCGTTTGAAATTGTAACAAGTGATGTAGAAGAGACAAGTGTAAAAGCAACAACCATGCAGGATTATGTAACAGGTGTGGCACTGCTAAAAACACGAGATGTAGCTAAGAAAGTGCCAGCAGCAACGATTATTGGCGCAGATACAATCGTCGTTTTTAACAATGAGTTACTGCATAAGCCAAAAACACGGGAGGAAGCTATTTCACACTTATCTCGTTTATCAGGCAAGCGTCATGCGGTGATGACAGCAGTTGCCATCATTGAACCGAATGGTATAGAAACAACATTTGTAGAAGAAACAGCAGTTGTATTCCATACTTTATCTCAGGAGCTTATAGAAGCCTATGTAGCATCTGGAGACCCTTATGATAAGGCGGGCGGTTATGGTATTCAAACAGCTGGAACCCTTTTAGTTGAACGAATTGAAGGAGATTACAACAATGTTGTAGGCTTACCACTTGCAGCGTTGTTTGCGCAATTGATAGCAAAGCATATTATTCAATTTGCGAAGGAGTGAAGCTATTGCCAACAGATGTTTTACCAAAAACGATGATTCGTGACGTCAATAGGGCAGATCGACCACGTGAAAGACTACTGCGTCAAGGTGCAATGAGCTTATCGAATCAAGAGCTATTAGCTATTTTACTAAGGACAGGTACGAAGGAAGAATCAGTTCTTGCACTGGCGAATCGTGTGTTAAGTACATTTGAACGTTTACACCATTTAAAACATGCAACCATTGAAGAAATGATTGCCATCAAAGGTATAGGGGAGGTAAAGGCAATCCAAATTTTGGCTGCCATAGAGCTTGGCCGGCGCTTGTCTCAAAAGCAAAATGATGATAAGTTTACCGTTCGTTCTCCGCAAGATGCCGCTGCATACCTTATGCCGGATATGACCTCTCTAAGTCAAGAACATTTTGTTGCCCTTTTCCTTAATGTCAAAAATCAAATTATGCATAAGAAAACGATATTTATTGGGAGCCTAAATGCCTCCATTGTGCATCCGAGAGAAATCTTCCGTGAGGCTGTCAAGCGCTCTGCCGCTTCTATTATTTGTGCGCATAATCATCCAAGCGGAATACCTACCCCAAGTCCAGAAGATATTGAGGTAACGAAAAGAATTCAGGAGGCTGGCTTTATTATTGGCATTGAGTTACTGGATCACATCATTATCGGTGACCACCAATTTATTAGCTTAAAAGAAAAAGGATATTTTTAGTCTTAATAAAATAAAGGCTTTCCTACATACGTTTGTGCATTGTTGTTGGATAAAGTTGTAGGCATGTCAAATTCTGCGCGAAACGAAATAAAGATAAGGGCTTTAACATCCTCTGTAGAGCGCGTGCAATATGTTACGAGACAGATTAAGAAGAGAAAGTGCAACGAACCCAAGAGAGCGCTTGAAACGGCTTATTCCTTTTTTATTTCAGATATATCGTAATGCACATTGAAGTTATTTGGACAAGTTTAAAAAGGCTGGGACATAACTAAAAAAATTGAAGGAACATAGGAAAGGTGTTCATAAATTTTT
>LAHS01002803.1_pt1 | contig 40733 bp, 34 predicted proteins | sample 329651 | NCBI WGS metagenome assembly LAHS01 (sample SAMN03275699, study PRJNA271635) | activated sludge metagenome | isolation source: sample C-1 Sludge from hydrolytic chamber (first chamber) of Anaerobic...
GGACAACAACGGCGTAGCAAAGAAGTGTTAGATTGACTGCCATCAATCTAACACCTTTTCTCTTTTGTCCCAACCTCTTTTTTGCTATGCCGTTGTTGGCGGTTAAAATTTTTAGTTTGTCTTAATTCACAGGGAATATTTTTGCCCCTGCAATATTTAAATAACAGGCAACTATTGACGTAACGGAGAAGTAAACTCTTGTGGCAATTTTTCTTTATCTGTTACTAGACCTTCAGAAATATGGATTTCATGCATTTTATCATTGTACGTGAATTTAAAAATCCCATTGTCAAAATCAGTGCCAATTTCTTTAAAGAAAATACCTTCAATTGAAACATATTTAGGACAGGTAAAGGCTACTTTGAAATTGTCCTGTTCTTTAATCAAATAAGCACGTACCCCTTTTTCATATGTATCATAGGTATCATCTTCAGTTGGTCGTTGGACAGCGACAATGTGAAAGTCTACAAAAGGAACTTCCTTTAACAGAACGTTTAGGAAAGAGCCCTTTGTAATTTCCTCCCAACGACTTTGTGCACTTTGACCTACGATAATTTGTGAAATACCGTAATTTTTAGCCACTTCAGCAATAACCTTTTGAATTGGGCGTTTTTCATTATCTACTAAAATAAATTTTTCAACATCAAGTTCTTCAGATAGGTTTTTCCACTGTTCAATATAACCAGATTTCTCTGCATCAAATGCATCGAGAGGTTGTGAATCGACTGAAAGAATATAAAGTGGGCAATCGAGCATCGTAGCCATTTTATGACCGCGACGAATTAAGCGTTCCCCGTTAAGCCCATAATAGACACATACTAAAATACTTTCGTCCAATCTCCCTTTTACATGCTTCATTTAAAATATACACCTCTTTATCCTATTGTTATTTTGTTATTTGTACTGTGTAATATGAAAAAATTATCCTAAAACAGCTAAAATCAATGCTGTTACAGTGCATTATGCTTATTTATATTGTATACTTAAAAATGAATAAAAGTTAATGACGGTATACAGAAAACACTTAAGGAATTTGGTTAATGTCCATGTTCTAAGGCTTCTTTGTTTATGCATGGCGTGCGTTTAAATAAATAGCTTCCATATGCCACATTATTATGCAGTGAGTTAAATGGATAGTCAAGTATTGATGCATTGAGACGCTTTTCAGTAGATAAATGTCTCTTACGCTCAGCCATGGCGTATAGAAATACCAAAATGTAAAAGAATTCTGATATATTTGTTCATCTTTTTACGTATAAAATCTACCTTACTTCAAAAAATGGTAGATATAGCACGCTTTTGATTTATCGGTAGGTTTTTCAATGCTTGCTGTGTAAATAAAAGCACAAAGGCGAATATCAAAAATTTTTGTAGAAAGTTATGCTAATACATTATTCATGCTCTAACTGACTTGTATTATGCAGTGCTTATGAAACATACAAAATTGAAGATGCTAGTTCGCTGGACGAATTTGATTGTAGGAGGTTTTCATTTGGCCACAGTTCTCTTTGCGATACTTTTACCATTTGTTTGTGCTGCGCTGATTCCCTTGCTTTACAGGCGACTAAGGCGAATGGCACATTTAGGCTGGTTTGTTTTATCCGTTCCAATCATATTGTTTATTTTACTCGCACGGTACATTCCTCAAATTGCCGAGGGTAAAACATTTATTGATACATATGAGTGGATTCCCTCTTTTAATATAAACTTCACGACATACCTCGATGGACTCAGTATCATTTTTGGATTGCTGATTACAGGTGTAGGTAGTTTAGTTATTTTATATTCAATTTTTTATTTATCAACGAAAGAATCTCTTCATCATTTTTACTGCTACTTATTACTATTCATGGGCGCTATGCTCGGCGTCGTCTTTTCAGATAATTTAATGGTGCTATATACGTTTTGGGAATTAACAAGCGTCTCATCATTTTTGTTAATCGCCTTCTGGCATCATCGTAAAGCTTCACGTGCTGGTGCACGAAAAGCCATGACGATCACAGTCTTCGGTGGTCTTTCCATGCTCGCAGGTTTTCTAATGCTATATGTAGCATCTGGCACATTTAGTATCCGTGACATTGTGTCTAACGTTGAGATGATACGTGAGCACACATTGTTTGTTCCTGCGCTATTGTTAATTTTAATAGGTGCTTTTACTAAATCAGCTCAATTTCCATTTCATATTTGGTTGCCTGATGCGATGGAGGCACCAACTCCAGTTAGTGCCTACCTCCACTCAGCTACGATGGTGAAGGCTGGAATTTATATAGTTGCGCGTTTCTCTCCAGTATTTGGTGGTGAGCCAGTTTGGTTTTGGTTAGTAAGTGGAATTGGCCTTGTAACATTATTTTGGGGCTCGTTCAATGCTGTTCGTCAAACAGACTTAAAGGCTTTACTTGCCTTTTCAACTGTCAGCCAGCTTGGGTTGATTATGAGTTTATTTGGCTTGGGCTCTGTGGGACATTATTTTGGCTATGCAGAAAGTTCCATTATATACACACAGGCAAGCTTTGCGGCATTGTTCCATCTTATTAATCACTCCACGTTTAAAGGAGCGTTATTTATGATGGTCGGTATTGTCGATCATGAAGTTGGTACACGCGATATTCGACGCCTTGGTGGTTTAATGGCTTTGATGCCTGTGACATTTACGATTGCAGTAATAGGTGGTTTTTCGATGGCGGGATTACCACCGTTTAATGGCTTCTTAAGTAAGGAAATGTTCTTTGCCGCGGTTTTGGCTATTCGTGAGGTTGAGGTCTTTTCCATCGGTACGTGGGGCATATTGTTCCCCGTTGTAGCATGGGTTGCAAGTATTTTTACGTTTGTATACAGCATGATTTTAATTGGCCATACTTTCTTTGGGAAGCTACAGCCGAATAAGTTGGACAAAAAACCACACGAGGCACCAATTGGGATGCTAATTTCGCCAGTAATACTTTGTTTATTAGTAGTGACTATTTTCTTTTTTCCAAATGTTCTCGGACATTATATCTTACAGCCTGCGATGGCTAGTATATATCCAACTTTTCCAACGGTTAGTGAGTTAACACCACATATTTCTGCATGGCATGGTGTGAATACAGAATTATTAATGACCTTTGGTGTAATCATTATTGGCTTTATATTATTTAAAACATTAAAAAGCTGGAAGCCACTATACCGAGTCTTTTCGCAAAATTATACATTTAATAGCTATTATAATCATCTTATTAATTTTAGTGAAAAAGGTTCAATGAAGCTTACGAACCGCTATATGTCTGGCAATTTAACTCATTACTTTGTCTATATCTATGTATTTTTTGTTGCGCTGATTGCAGGATACTTTATTTGGTCTGATGCCATGGTATTTGAATTTACTAAGGATTCACCTGTTGAATCTTATGAGTTAGTTTTAGTGTTTGTCATGATGTTTGCTGCAATCTGGATGATATTTGCCAAAGGGCGAATTACAGCAATGCTTTTAAATGGAGTTCTCGGTTATTCGATTGCCTTCTTCTTCGTTATATTTCGAGCACCTGATTTAGCGCTGACACAACTAGTTGTTGAATCCGTGACAACAGCATTGTTCCTGCTATGTTTTAAATATTTACCGGATTTAATGCCTGAAAGCTCACGCATGAGAGTGAAGTGGTCAAATGCTATTATTGCTATTTTTGCAGGGGCTACGGTGACATTAGTCGGCTTGGCTGTTGTACATTATGACCGTTTTGAAACGGTAGCACTGTATTTTAATGATGCTTATGATTTAGCAGGTGGTTCAAACATCGTTAACACCATTTTAGGAGATTTTCGTGCATTTGATACGATGTTAGAGGTTGTCGTTCTTTTAATAGCTGGCTTAGGCGTGTACACGTTAACAAAACTAAAGCCGCGAAAAGAGGAGGCAGACCATGAAAATTAATGATGTTATTTTACGTACGATTACAAAGGCTATCGTATTTATAATTTTAACGCTTGGTGTGTATTTATTTTTTGCAGGCCACCACGCTCCTGGTGGGGGCTTTATCGGCGGTCTTGTGCTTGCTTCTGCAATAGTGCTACTGTATTTAGCTTATGACATTGAAACAGTTCATAAAGGAATGCCATTTGATTTCAAAAAGGTTGCTGCACTGGGCGTATTACTCGCGACAGGGACAGCCATCGGTTCGCTTTTCTTTGATGTGCCATTTTTAACGCAGACGTATGAATATGTTAATGTACCGATTTTCGGGAAAATGGGCTTCTCGACCGTTACTATTTTTGAGGCTGGCGTCGCGCTAACTGTCGTTGGCGTTGTTGTAACTATTATTTTAAGTATAAGTGAGGATGAATAGCCAATGGAGTCTTTAATACTATTATTAATTGGTGTATTAGTTGCTGTGGCGACGTACCTTATCCTCTCTAAACAATTATTACGTGTCATTTTAGGGACAGCAGTCCTTTCACATGCTGCACATTTACTGATTTTAACGATGGGTGGCCTTAAAAAAGGGGATGTGCCACTGATTGGGGAATCAGCAGGTCCTTATACAGATGCACTTCCACAAGCATTGATTTTAACAGCTATCGTCATTAGCTTTGCTGTGACAGCATTTGTGCTCGTTCTCGGCTATCGTGCTTATAAAACAAATGGCACTGGGGAATTTGATGAATTGAGAGGTACGCCTGATGAGTAATATAATCGTTTTACCATTAATCGTGCCGGTGATAACGGCTATTTTACTTGTGTTTTTAAGACAAAATATAATGATTCAACGTATTTTGAGTTTGTGTACTTTGGGCTTCGTTATATTCATTAGCGTTGTCCTTTTGCTAGAAGTTCAACAGCAAGGTGTAATGCGCATTGATTTTAGTGGCTGGCTACCACCATTCGGCATCCTATTTGTTGCAGACTCTTTTGCAGTATTACTTGTTTTAGTAGCGAATATTGTCGCAGCAATTTGTATAGTTTACGCTTTTTTTACAATTGGGGAACACTATGAAAAAATGTATTTCTATCCTTTTGTGCTCTTGATGGTAGCAGGTGTAAATGGTTCGTTTTTAACGGGAGATATTTTTAATCTGTTTGTATGCTTCGAAGTGATGCTGCTTGCCTCTTATGCTCTTATTAGCTTAGGTGGAGGGAAAGTTCAGCTACGAGAGGCTTTAAAATATGTACTTATTAATATTGTTGCATCATGGATTTTTTTAGTAGCATTAGCATTTTTATATGGAACTATCGGAACATTAAATATGGCTCATATTTCATTGCGGGTTACAGAAGCTGGAGCTGATCCACTTATTACTACAGTTGGACTTGTGTTTCTAATTGTTTTTAGCCTGAAAGCAGGATTACTTCTATTCTTTTGGTTGCCAGGTTCTTATAGTGTACCTCCAACTGCTATAGCTGCGCTTTTCGCTGCACTTTTAACTAAAGTCGGAATTTATGCCCTTGTTCGTACATTTACATTACTATTTACAACGAATACTGAGGTAACCCATACAATTCTCGGTATTATGGCTGGGCTAACAATACTTGCTGGTTGTATGGGTGCCCTTGCTGGAAGAGATGTGAGGACAATCGCTTCATATAATGTCCTAATTGGTGTTGGCTTTATTGTTGCTGGACTAGCTATCGGAACAGAGTCAGCACTGCAAGGTGTAACGTATTATTTAATGCATGATATGGTCGTCAAGGCGATGTTGTTTTTAGCGGTAGGGATGATGATATATGTAACAGGTGAAACACTTATTGATAATATGAGTGGACTTATTCGAAATTATCCCTTTTTTGGATGGCTGTTCTTTATTATGATGTGTTCAATTGCAGGAATTCCACCTTTAAGTGGATTTTTAGGCAAGGTTTTAATAGGACAAGGCGCGATTGAGGGAGGAAATTTTGTACTACTAGGGCTAGGATTTCTCTCTAGCTTAATTGTCCTCTATTCGTTACTGCGCATTTTTCTATCGTCCTTTTTTGGCGAAACGATCCTCAGTATTGAAGATGAAAAACCACTTCCAAAGCGAATCGTATTGCCTTTAACATTACTTTCTGTTTGCACAATTGCTTTAGGTATCGGAGCCGAGTCGATGGCGCCTTATGTGAAGGATGCGGCAGAAACGCTTCATACACCTTCTATTTATATTGATGCAGTGTTAAATGGAGAAAAATGGCAAGGTGAGGTGAATAAGTAATGGCTATGCAGTTTATATTAAATTTATTTATCGCTACCTTATGGTTATTGCTACAGGACGAAATCACGCCACAGTTTTCCACCTTTTTAATGGGTTTTGTTGTCGGTATTGGGATTTTGTATGCGATGCATCGGTTTTATGGAACGCAATTTTATTTGCGCCGCGTTTTCTCTATTATTAAACTACTATGGCTATTTAATTGGGAGCTATTACTTTCTAGCTATAATGTGCTAAAACAAATCACAACCCCAAAGTTAAATATTACGCCAGGCATCTTTACGTATAAAACAAAGCTGAACGGAGATTGGGAAATTACAGCTCTTGCACTCTTGCTAACGCTCACACCTGGTTCAGTAGTGATGGAGGTCTCGGAGGAGGGAGATATGTTCTATATCCATGCTATGGATATAGAACAATCTAAAGATGCCGTTATTCGCTCCATCGGAAAATTTGAAGAAGCAATTATGGAGGTGACACGCTAATGGTTGAAAAAATTTTACTTTTAGCACTAGCGTTATTTAGTGTGTCAATTGCATTGTCCCTATATCGTGTCATTAAAGGCCCATCCATGCCCGATCGAGCGATAGCGCTTGATACAATAGGTATTAATCTTCTTTCGGCCATTGCTATCGTTTCGATTGTCTTAAAAACAAAAGCGTATTTAGAGGCGATTTTAATTTTAGGTATATTGGCGTTTATCGGTACAATTGCTTTTACAAAATATATTGAAAGAGGTGTGATTGTTGAACGTAAATCAAATGATTGAGTGGACGGCAGTCATCCTGATACTTGTCGGTTCTATTGTAAGTGTTATTAGTGCGTTTGGTATGATTCGTTTGCCAGATGTCTACACGCGCTCACATGCTGCAACAAAAAGCTCAACGTTATCTGTACTAACCTGTTTGTTAGGCGCATTTATTTATTTTTGGATACATGACGGGTATGTGAGTGTGCGATTAATATTAGGTATTCTCTTTGTGTTTGTCACAGCACCAGTAGCAGGGCATTTAATATGTCGTGCCGCCTATCGATCTCGTGTACCTTTAGCGGAAGGTTCTGGTGAAGATGAATTAAAATCAAAGCTATTTCCAGAAAAAGAATAGTAACAGCACTAAAAATTTGATATCGTTTGCAAGGCGAGGTATAGGGCGTTTAAAACGTCGTTACCTTGCTTTTTTATTTGGCCAGCTACATTGCTTTATGACTTATAAAAGGATGTTTATATTAAAGGAAATATAGGGTATTTACTTAACGACAGGAATAAAAATTTAGAAGAAGGAAAATAGTATAGTATCACCTATAAAGGAGCATTTTAAAAATATATTAACCGAAAAATAAAAAAACATTGATTTGTTAGAAAATTCTGTGTAAAATATTTTGCTAAAAAATTTCATGTATAGCTTGAAAATTATTTTGAAAGAGTATATCTTAATTAGCAGATAGATTTTTTATTCTGCTATATGAATAAATATCCAATCGACTATTTTCGAGACATTCCTGTCTCATAGACAATAAAAAAACATCAAAAGGAGATATAAAAGATGAAGAACAAATTTTTCATGCTTATGCTTGTTCTAGTAATCGGTTTACTGGCAGCATGTGGCACTAAAGAAGATAAAGCAACAAATACAAGCTCAGATACAGAAAATAAACAAGTATTAAAAGTAGGTACATCAGCAGACTATGCACCATTTGAATATGTAGACGCTGCTAAAGGTGAAGAAATCATTGGATTCGATATTGATTTAATTAAATTAGTTGGTGAAAAATTAGGTGTAGAAATGCAAGTTCAAGATATGGACTTTAACAGCCTTGTGCCAGCTTTACAAGCAGGTAAAGTAGATGTTGTTATTTCTGGTATGACACCAAATGAAGAGCGAGAAAAAGTAGTAGATTTCTCAGATAAATACAATGAAACAGAACAAGTTATCGTCGTTAAAAAAGATAGTGGAATTAAAAAAGAAGCGGACTTAGCTGGTAAAAAAATCGGTGTTCAAACAGCTTCTATTCAAGAAAATTTAGGTAATGCCATTGCTAAAAAAGTAGATGTATCAGTTGAAGGACGCACACGTATTCCTGAAATCATCCAAGATATGATGTCTAAACGCTTGGATGCAGCCATTCTAGAAGGTGGCGTAGCGAAAGGTTATCTGAAAACAAACGATAAACTAGCGGCATTCCCAGTAGAAGAACAACCAGAAGATTTCAAAGCAATCGCTGTTCAGAAAGGTAGCGATTTAAAAGATAAAATTAACAAGGCATTAAAAGAATTAGCAGATGAAGGAAAAATTCAACAGCTTGAAGAAAAATGGTTAGAAAAAGCTGAATAATAGTATTGATATGCGATAGCCCTATTTAGGGCTATCGCTTGTCCATTTCACTAAAAGGAAACGAGAAAGGAGGGTACGCTGTGAATTTAGATTTCTCAGCAATCATTCCCTCTATTCCTTATATTTTAAAAGGAATAGGTGTTACACTTCAAATAGCAATCGGTGCTTCTCTCATTGGGTTTATCGTTGGTATATTATTAGCATTATGTAAAATTGGGAAAGTAAAAATGCTACGCTGGCTAGCGGACTTTTACACGTCAATTTTCCGCGGGACACCACTTGTATTACAATTATTAATTATTTACTATGCTGTTCCACAGCTACTAGATATTCAAATTCAGCCAATTCCAACTGCAATTATTGCGTTTGGCTTAAACTCTGGAGCTTATATTTCAGAAATTATTCGTGCGGGTATTAATGCCGTTGATAAAGGTCAAATGGAGGCAGCTCAAGCACTAGGCATCCCATATTCAAAAATGATGAAGGATATTATTATTCCACAAGCTGTGAAAAATATTTTACCTTCTTTAGTAAATGAATTTATTACATTAAACAAAGAAACAGCAGTTGTAACAGTAATAAGTGCTCTTGATATTATGCGCCGTGCCTATATTGTTGGGGGTTCAACTTATCGATATCTTGAACCTTTATTATTTGCAGGGGTAATCTACTATATTATGACGCTTGTCTTAACGTTCCTTGGTAAACGAATCGAGAAAGGAATGAGAAAAAGTGATTAAAATTGAAGATTTACACAAATCATATGGGCAAAATGAAGTGTTGAAAGGTATTTCAACTGAAATAAAAGAAAAAGAAGTAATTGCTATTATTGGGCCTTCCGGTTCTGGTAAATCTACATTCCTACGCTGCTTAAATTTACTAGAAGAACCGACGAGTGGGAAGATAACAATTGCTGGCGATGTCCTGACAGATAAAGGGACAAATATTATGAAAATACGCGAAGAAGTAGGTATGGTATTTCAACATTTTCACCTTTTCCCACATAAAACTGTATTGGAAAACTTAACGTATGCACCTATCAATGTAAAGGGAATGGATAAGACAACAGCTATTAAAGCGGCTGAAGATTTACTAACAAAAGTAGGTCTTTTTGAAAAACGCAATGAGTATCCAAGTCGCCTTTCAGGTGGACAAAAGCAACGTGTGGCAATTGCCAGAGCACTTGCAATGGATCCAAAAGTGATACTGTTTGATGAGCCAACATCTGCACTTGACCCAGAAATGGTTAAAGAAGTTTTAGCAGTTATGAAAAACTTAGCTGATTCAGGGATGACGATGCTAATTGTTACGCATGAAATGGGCTTTGCTCGCGAAGTAGCGGATCGCATTTTATTCCTTGATGGTGGAAAGCTAATAGAGGATGCACCTCCAGAAGAATTTTTCACATCTCCTTCTACACAACGTGCAAAAGACTTTTTAGAAAAAGTGTTATAAATAGTGAAGCGCATTTAGCTCTTTTAAAGAAGAGAACTAAATGCGCTTTTGAGATTGTACGCTCGTAATAAGGATGGTGCAAAGTCAATCTATGAGAGAGAAGTGTAAATTTAAAAGTAGTGTGGATTTTGGATATAATGCCATATGCTAAAGAGTAAAGACCAGTACTTTTGTGCATTTTATATAATTAAAGTGCATATACTTACAATCACTCTGATTTTTGCTTATAATAGAGTAGTCAGAGTTTTATTCTGAAAAAGTAGCCGCAAAGTGAGCGATTGCGATTGAAAAAATTATTATATGGTATCTTTTTTATTCTTTTTATAGTCATTTTTTTGTACGTAAACAATCACTGGCTAGTCGTTAGTAAACATGTATTCGAATCAGAAAAGGTGCCTGCCAACTTTGATGGGCTACGCATTGTACAAGTATCGGATTTACATGATGCCCTCTTTGGTAACAATCAGCAAAAACTGATTGCTAAGGTTAAGGATACAAACCCTGACTATATTTTTATCACAGGTGATGTGATTGATAGCAATCGTTACGATTTAAAACAAAGTCTACAGGCAGTTAAAGGACTAGTTGAATTAGCGGATGTATATTATGTACTAGGAAACCATGAAGTGGCGTCGAATAAGGTTAGCGAAATTTATGAGGCGCTCTCATCGTTAGGTGTACATGTGATGGCTAATGAATCGACCGTGCTAGAGCGCGACGGGGAGCGCTTGGCGATTATTGGTATTGAAGATCCGTTAATGGGTAGATCGACAGAAGAAATGCTAGAGTTGGCGACAGCGTATGTTCCAGAAGATATGCTTAAGTTATTGCTGGCGCATCGACCAGAAGTGTTTAGTACGTATGTAAATCAAGGAATAGATTTGGTATTTTCAGGACATGCACATGGTGGGCAAGTACGGATTCCTGGCATGGGAGGACTGGTAGCACCAGGACAGGGGCTGTTTCCTAAGTTCACTGCTGGTTTTTACGAGGAAGAACGCACCAAAATGGTCGTTAGCCGAGGTCTAGGAAATAGTAGTGTACCATATCGAATTTTTAATCTACCTGAAATTATTGTCATGGATTTAAAGAAAAAATAAGCACTAGGTGCCAGGCACTCAAAGCAAGCCTACAACAAAAATCAACAACAATAGTTAAGCACTGCGTTTTAGTTACGCAGTGCTTTCTAGTTGTTTACGTTCTATACGTTTAACAAGATGAATACTAATTTCGTATAAAATAATCATCGGTATTAATACTAGTAATTGACTAATGAAATCAGGTGGTGTAATAACTGCAGAGCCAATACCCATTGCGATATAGGACCAGCCTCGTATTTTTTTCATGGAATCGGCAGTTAGTAAACCAATGGACGATAAAAAGAGTGCAACGATCGGTAACTCAAATAATAAGCCGAGTGGTACAGTCGTCATAATTAGAAAATGCATGTATTCACTGGCTGATACCATTACATCAAAATTAGCAGCACCTAAGCTTACTAAAAATGAATAGCTAAGTGGGTTTACAACAAAATAGCCGAATGCAATACCTAATAGAAAGAGCACAAACATTACAGGTGCATAGAGCCCGAGAAAACGGCTTTCCTCTTCCTTTAAGCCAGGTTTTACAAAGCTCCAAAGAAAGTGAACAAGAAAGGGCATCGATAGTCCAAAGGCTAGAGTAGTTGAAATGGTCATATAAAACTTAACGACCTCTAATGGCCCTAATATAATAAGGGAATGGCCACGAGTTACATAAGGAAACCAAATATTAATGGTAGAAAATGCGACAACAAAAAATAATAGAAAGACAACAAGCCCTTTAATGATTTGTTTACGCAGTTCTGTAATATGCTCGAGCAGAGAGTTTACAGGGAAAATTGGTTTATCTTCGACAATTGTCTGCTCATCGTCAATACTGGCAATTTCAACAAAAGCCTCCTGTATTGATGGAGGCTCCTTTTGCTTTTTATCGAGCGGACTTAAATAGTTTTTTTCTTCATAAGGATCCATAGGAAACCTCCTACGAAACATCAGATTTTTTTTCTATTTTTTTCGCAGGCTCATCGTCGTCATCCATTAATCCTTTTGTTGACTTTTTGAACTCTGCAAATGTTTTACCGACTGCACCACCGATTTCTGGTAATTTTTTTGGACCGAAAACGATAAGTACAATGACCAAAATGATAATTAACCCAGGAATACCGATTGCACCAAGACCTCCCATCGCTTCATCCTCCTCTCCAATATTTTCATAGTAAAGATAGCTGCCCTACACTAAAGAACCACCTGATTTGCTATATTTCACAATACCTTCTGCACAGCGATAAGCTAGTGCGCCGAGGGTACCGGTTGGATTATAGCCACTATTATGAGCAAAGCTTCCAGCACTTATAGCGAAAAGGTTTTCTACATCCCAATGTTGTAAATAGTTATTCACAACGCCCTTATCAGGTGTTGAGCTCATAACTGTCCCACCTGTATTGTGTGTCGTTTGATAAGGGACAATGTTGTAGTCTGTAATTTCTGCATTAGGTACAATCGTTTTGGCACCCATTTCTTTCATAATGTCCGCAGCGCGAGCTGAAATAAATTTATGAAGTGCCCGATCTTGATCAGTAAAGTTGTAGGTTAATTGTATGAGTGGTAAACCATACGCATCTTTGTAATTGGAATCAAGAGACAGATAATTTTCTTTATGTGGCATAGAGGCCCCTTGCGCACCAATACCAAACGAACGTGTGTAGTAATGAATAGACTGCTTTTTAAATTCTGGTCCCCATGTTGGTGTATCAGGAGGGGTTGGATTTGAACTAATAGGACGTGCACCTGTTTGAGTAAGCGCTATATTGCCACCGTGGATAAAATCTAATTCACTATGGTCAAAGTTATCCCCATTGAAATCATCTATGCTCATACCAAGAGACCCTGCACCCATGAACGTATTGTATTGTTCATCGAAGAATCCGCTAGCACCAGGTAATATTTGATAACAATAGTTGCGACCCAATGTTCCTTTACCTGTTGTTGGATCATATGGTTGACCAATATTAGAAACCATTAATAGTTTAGCGTTGTTAAAGACATAGCTTGTTAATACGACAATATTCGCAGGTTGAATAAACTCCTCACCAGATACCGTGTCGATATATCTTACGCCGGTTGCCTTGTTACCCTGTTTTAAAATTTCTACAACGTTAGAGTTAAAGCGCAAATCGAAATTTCCTGTTTTTAAAGCAGTAGGTACTACGGTAATTTCCGCGGAAGATTTTGCCCCATATTCACAACCGAAACGTTCACAGAAGCCACAGTATTGACAAGCATTAATTGTTTCACCATCAGGATTTTTATAGACTTCTGAAATGTTGGCGGAAGGAACCATATAAGGTGATAATTTTAGATTTTTCGTTGCTTTCTCAAATTGTTGTAGCATAGGCGTCATTTTCATAGGAGGTGTTGGATAGGCACTTGAGCGTTTACCCGCAAACGGATTTTTATCATCCCCAGAAATGCCGAGTGTTTTTTCAAATTTATCAAAATAGGGCTCTAATTGATCGTAGTTTAGTGCCCAATCCTGCAATAGATAGTCAGGCCCTAATTTATTTGCCCCATAACGCTCGTCTGTCATTGTTTTAATCTGAAAGTCATACGGTAAAAAGCGGAATGTCATACCATTCCAGTGCGTTCCGGACCCACCAAGCCCCTCACCTAATAAAAAGGAACCGAGTTGACGCATCGGTAAAGCTTGCATCTTTCGATTATTACGAAAAGTAACCGTTTCCTTTGAAAGATTTTGCATTAAATCATAGCGAATTGCGTAGCGGTATTCATCATGAATACTTAAAAAATCCTCGGTGCCACGTTTCTGACCACGTTCTAAACCAACTACCTTTAATCCAGCTTTCGAGCACTCAGCGGCGACAATGCCACCTGTCCACCCAACACCTACTGTTACAACGTCTACACTTGGTAATGTTGTTGCCATCTATAAAACCCCCCTTAGATTAGTGATTACCTAATTGATTTGGTTCAATTTTTTGGAACTTAGGATCTTCAATCATAGTGATATAAGCCATTTGATGACCAGGGAAGCCTTTCATACGCCAACCTTCCATGTTTCGGTTGCCCCCGTATAAAGGATCTGAATACGCTCCTTCTAAAGTAGCGGCACGTAATAGCGTAAAAAAGAATGCGGAAGTTACACCACTCATTTGTATGTCGCCTTTTTGAAAAGCTGTTAAAATTTCATCCATTTGCTTGCCCTCTAAATCATTAAAGCCTTTTTTGAATCGACTTTGAGCTTCCGTTTCCATTTTGGCAATGCCTTGTTTGAAAATTTCAGCGCGTGTTAAGCGACTTTGATAGCCCTGTGTCGGGGAACCCTCACCAAAAGGACCCTTCATATATTCTTTTGAATTACTGCCATATTGTCCGGCTAACTGATGATCTATAAAGTAAGGAACATCTAAATCAATCGCACCAGGTCCTAAATCATCCTTGGGAAAAATACGTTCAGTAGCATTCGATAAAATTTTAAAATCGCGCTCGTTCATGAAAAACATTTTTGCTTTAGGTGAACCAGCAGCTTCATTTGTCGTCCCATTACCATGCTCTAATGTAGAAGTGCCTTTACCGTTGATGTTATAGCCAACAAGACCACCTATTAATCCACCACCGACTAATGTACCAGCTGCAATACCTGTTGTTTTTAAAAAATCACGACGTGAGACATTATTATCTGCACTCATAAAAAATCCACCCCTCCAAAAGTAAACAGATTCTGTTCTATGTTTTATAATCAGCAAAAAAAGCAAATTATAATCAAATTACCATGGAAAAAGTTTTATTTTTATCCATTTAAAAATCTATTTAATAACGATTTAGGAAGTGTGTGGATAATATGTATTAGACTATAAGCACTATGTTTATGATGGTAAATACAATTTTAGACAATTTTTATTCTTATTGGAAAACTTTTATTGACTTCTAGTTTTAGTGACCTTACTCTTGAAGAAGAAGGGCAAAAAATTACAAAAATTAAAATGATAATGAAAAATAAATTTGGAGAAATGAGCAAAGCGAATATGTGGATTAAAGGTATTGGTGGTAAATTAGTTATAGCAATTATCGCTTTAGTATTTGTTACATGTGGTACCCTTGGTTTTTCTACATGGTTGAATAGTACAAAAGCAGTTGAAGAACAGGTTGAATCGAATTTGATAGCGAGAGCAGCAGATGTATCAAAATACATAGAGGAGCATTTTCAGCTAGCTTTAGTGGAAGTGGAGGCTATTGCGGAACAAGCAGTTATCCGTGGTATGGCGTTTGAGGAGCAAAAAACTTATTTAACAAAGCGTATGGATGATAGTAAAAATTATTTAGGCTTTGGCATTATCACATCTGACGGGGTAGCCCATTATTTAGATAATACAACAGCAGATTTAGGTGATCGTGATTATGTAAAGGAAGGATTTACAGGCAAGACTGTAATGTCAGAAATCACGATTAGTCGTGTCACGGGTGAACCAGTTATTTTAATCGTAGCACCAATCGATACTGTGACTGGAGAAAAAGCATTATTGTTAGCACGTATAGATGGTTATTATTTATCTAATATTGTTGAAGACATTCAAGTTGGAGAAAATGGTTATGCCCTTATGTTAGATGCAAAAGGTACCGTTATTGGACATAAAAATCATGCTCTTGTTAAAGAGCAGGTGAATGCAATTTCTGCCGCAGAAGAATCTGGCGAAATAACTGGTGAATCGTTAGCGGCAAAGGAAATGATACGTAATACAAATGGCTATTTCTCTTTCGATACGAAGGACCACGGTACGAGTTTAATGGGATATCATACGTTAGATAATGGTTGGAAAATGGGGGTCATCGCACTAGAGGATGAAATGCTAGCGGGGCTTTCTCAATTGAAGACCAACTTTATTGTAATGACGATTATTGTCTCTATCTTGGGATTGTTGATTTCGTTTGCGATATCGAGATCTGTAAGTAAACCGCTTCGCCACGTACTTCGTATTAGTGAAGGATTATCTGAGGGAGATTTTACGCAAGAAATCCCCGCTAAATATTTGAAGCGTATTGATGAAATGGGGACAATGGTGCGGGCTTTAGATAAAATGGCAGATAATATGCGAGATATGATATCGCAGGCTGGTAAAGAAGCGACTGCGGTAAATGAAACCTCTTGTGAGTTAATGGGAGATGTAATTGCTGTCACTAAACAATCCGAGCAAATCGCACTTGCAATAGGTGAGGTAGATCGTGGCGCACAAAGTCAAACGTTAATGGCAGAGGAAAGTGCCTCAGCGATGGAGCAAATGGCACTTGGTATTCAAAACTTTGCTGAAGTTGCTTCAACGATAGCTACGAATACTGATTTTATTTCCGAGAAAATAAGTGAAAGTAACGGAGCAGTCCAGCAATCGATTAGCCGTATGGATGAAATACAACGTGGAACAGCTATAGAACTCGACATTATCCATAAGCTTGAACAGGAATCGAAAGAAATAGAGCTAATTTCTAAAATGATTACGGATATTTCAGACCAAACAAACCTATTAGCATTAAACGCTTCAATTGAAGCTGCACGTGCAGGAGATGCAGGCAAAGGCTTTGCGGTAGTCGCAGAGGAGGTAAGAAAACTTTCGGAGCAAACAGCTGGCTCTGCTGCTCAAATTAATATATTAATTGATAGAGTACAGGCACACACATTAGAGGTTGTAAAAGCAGCAGAAAATGGCGAAGAGAATATAGCTCGAGGTCTAGTAGCAATTGAAGCAGTAGGAGAGCGCTTTGAAGAAATAGTTCAAGCTGTCGGTGAAATAGCAGGTCAAATTGAGGAAATGAATGCTTCCGCAGAACAAATGTCAGCTAATACGGAAGAGGTTTCTGCCTCTATGGAAGAAATGGCGGCAACTGCCCATGCTGCAAGTGATTATGTAGCGGAAGTGAAAAATGCTACAGCAGAGCAAATGAACACGGTAGAAGCAATGAACAAGCAAACTGTAAAAATGTCGGACATGGCAAACCGTCTACATGGAGCCATCCAAAAATTCAAATTATAAAATACAAGCTAAAGCTGTCCAAAGTTATTTGGACAGCTTATTTTTTATGAATTGAATGGATTTACAGAATATTGGAGAGAAATTGGAGAGTTTCGATTGATATAATCAGTCAGGACATCTATACATTTTTAGATGTTTTAAAGTTTTTAAGGTTTACATAACAAGCATTGTCAAAAGAAAACACAATTACATTATTAGAGGAGGCTTCGTGTTGGATATTAAATTAAATACGAGAAAAATTTTAGTAACGCTCTGTTTAATGTTGGTTATTTCTATTATTCTTAGTTTCTCTACACAATTCACTTATGCGGCTTCGAACAATCAATTGCCTGTTGTTGTAGCATCTGAGAGAATCCCAAAGCAAACTATTACACTGGGACAACCGCAAAAGGTGATTGACTTAAGTAAGGTATTCTATGATGCCGATGGAGACACATTAACTTATAAGGTTATGTCAACTCCTTTTGGAATTGTTTCGACACAAGTTAACGGCGACCAACTTATTATTGAAGGGGTAGCACCTGGCAATACAAGAATAAAAGTAACTGCAGATGATGGGAAGTTAGGACGAGCTATGACCAGCTTCGAAGTGGAAGTTTTACCTCAAGCCAATACAGATCCCGTAGTAGCAGAGGCTCTTACAAATCAAACATTAGCTGTTAATAGCGCGGATAGTACTATTGATATTAGCAATGTATTTACAGATGCAGATAATGATGTTTTAACATTGAGTACCGTATCGAATGATACAGACATAGCTACTGTTAGTTTGAATGGCACAATTTTGAGCATTTCACCCCAAAAAGTTGGTGCAGCTACGATTACTTTAACGGCTACTGATGGCAATGGGGGCACTATTTCAACAAACTTTACAGTAACAGTTATAGCAGCTTCTTCTAATCATGCGCCAATCGTAGCGAAAACGATTAAAGATCAACGAGGAAATGAAAATGGAGTTATTTGGACTATAGAACTGAAAGACGTATTTACCGATGGAGATCAGGATGCCTTAACATTAAGTGTGAATTCAAGTAATGAGGCAGTTGCTGCTGTTACTTTAAATGGGACTACTCTCTCACTACAACCGAAAGCAATCGGATCAAGCACAATTACAGTAACAGCTAAAGATGGTAATGGTGGACAAGTGTCAACGACTTTTATAGTAGCAATTGAAGCACCGACATTATTTATATCTGACTTTTTGCAAGGTGGGAACGGTAGAGATGTTATCCAACTATCTAATCCTAAATTAGAAGACGCTTTTGGATATGAAATTGTACTCCATCAGTATAATCCAACAACGAGTACTCGCAATGTTGAGAGAGTAGAGATGTTTAGTTCAAATATTGCAAGTTACGTCGTAATTAATGAATTATTTTATGATTTTTTTGATCTAACAAATGCGACATATTATAATACAGAGTTCCATGTTGCAAATGGTAGTTATATTGTAGCCATCGCTTTAGAGAGCAATGGTCAAATCGTCGATTTACTAGGAGATCCAGCTTCGACAACTGCTCTTTTACCGAATAATGGTGGTCTTGCACGATATAGCAGATTCCAATCAGGGTCTTCAATCTTTGAAAGCTCTGAATGGAGACAGTTACAGCCTGGTGATTATTCTACTATTAAATAAAGCGAACTAATAAGTTTATATTTTGATCAGAAATGGGTGAGTCGTATTCGATACAAAAAAAATAAAGGATCAAGCTTATTACTCATTTTAATTGCATTGGCGCTATGCTTAGCGCCAATGTCTAACGCCTCAGCAGCACAAAATGACTTAGGTTCTTTTAATAATGCTAGTAATATAGAGGATATGAAATCCGCAATGCTGAAAGATTGGAATGTATTACACTATACAGCGGGTGCACATCAATTGTATTTAAATTTCAAATTAGCGGATCAGAATGAATTAGCCAATTGGATGATAGAGAAGCGTCCACAAGCTGGTTATAATTCAATTACTTTGTTAAGACAGACCTATTTAAATGCTCTCACAGCTCGTTCATTTTTAATAAATGTCAATAGTGCTGCTGATGCTTTTGAGTTATGGACAGTATTTGAAGAAGAAACACAGTTGGACTTGAATGACTACAATTTGTTAACTACGGAAGAACAAGATGAAGTGTGTAAACAATTGCTTCAAGTTCGACCTACTGAAGGTTTTGATAAAATAGAAATGTTACAAACTGAAATCAATACCATACTTTATCAAGTGCTGTCGAATAAAGTGCAAAACGATAAAAGTTCCTTGGCAGTGTTATATAGCGCAGGGGATTCAGCAACATCAGTCACACAAAAACTTACATTACCGACTGTAGGTATGAATGGCACAACAATTAGTTGGTCATCCAATAAGTCTGACATTATAGCGAATGATGGCAAGGTGACTCGACCGACTGCATTGCAGGGTAATCAAACAGTTATGTTAACGGCTACTATTTCAAAAGGAAATGTAACAGAATCGAAAACATTCACAATTATTGTGAAAGCTTTATCAAATTCTACAAATGCGAATTTGAAAAATTTAACGATTTCAAGCGGTACATTAAGCCCTGCCTTTAACAAAGATATAAAAACATATACAGCAAAAGTTTCTGCTGGAGTAGATAGTGTCATCATTACACCCACCGTAGAAGATAGCAAATCCACAGTTACTGTAAACGGAACATTAGCTACACAGCCTGTAAAACTAGCAATAGGTTTAAATACAATTTCTGTGATGGTAACAGCTGTTGATGGAGCATATCAGCAGTACACCATTGTAATTTCAAAGGAAGCGCCTCCTGCTACAAGTGATAGTAACAATAGCTCTGACATACCAAGCACAACGCCGACACCAGATCCGGCACCGACAGATGCAGCAATTATTATCGTCAACGGCGAAGAGATGTCACTTGGTAAGGCTATAAAATCGACAGTTAATAATCAGAAGGTGATTACACTGCTGGCGGATTCAGCGAAACTTCAAGAAAAGCTACAAACTTCAGGGAATCACGCTATCATAACGATTCCTATTAGTGACACCAATGCAGACATGATTATCGGTGAACTAGATGGTGAAATCGTGAAAACTATGGAGAATAAGCAGGCAACAATTGTCGTCCAAACACCGACAGCCTCTTATAAATTACCAGCCCAACAAATTAATATTGATGCCATCTCGCAACAATTAGGCGCAACAGTTGCTCTAAAAGATATTAAAATTCATATAGAGCTTGCTAAAGTAACGGCAGAAGCAGCACATATAGTAGATACTACCGCAAATGAACAGAATTTCTCTTTAGTGACAAAGCCAATTGACTTTAAAGTGACTTATACATTTGGAAACACTACAGGTGAAATAAGTAAATTTAACACCTATATAGAACGTACGATTGCACTTCCAAACGATACGGATTTAAGCAAAATCACAACAGGTGTTGTCGTGAGACCGGATGGCACAACTTACCACGTGCCAACGAAAGTTGTTCAAAAAGAAGGAAAGTACTATGCAGTAATCAATAGTTTAACAAATAGTTTATATACTGTTGTATGGCATCCTGTTGCATTTAATGATGTAACAACCCATTGGGCAAAGGATAGTATTAATAATCTTGGCTCTCGCTTCATTATTGATGGCACGAGTCAGGGTGTATTTGAACCAAATAAAGATATTACACGTTCGCAATTTGTTGCCATAATGGTGCGCGGCTTAGGGTTGAAGCCAAGTGAAGGTACAATCAAATATAGTGACGTTGCACAAGATGCATGGTACGCGCACTATTTAAATACAGCTACAGAATATAATTTAATTCAAGGCTATGGTAACGGCAAATTTGGACCAAATGATAAAATAACACGTCAGCAAGCGATGACGATTTTAGCCAGAGCATTGTCTCTAACGGATATCAATACAGATATCACAGAGGAAGAAGTTAATACAATTTTAGCGCCATTTAGTGACAATCAAAAAATTGCCGATGATGCAAAACGTTACATTGCCCTATCAGTGAAAACAGGCCTTGTGACAGGAAGAAGCAATCAAATGGTAGCCCCAACAGATAATATTACACGTGCAGAGGTTGCAGTAATAATCGAGCGCTTCCTAAAAACTTCAAAGTTAATTGATTAAAAAAATTAAGCCATTATACAACAAGCCTCGCAAAGCAGTTTTGCTTTGCGAGGCTTGTTACTGTATACAGATTTATTGTAGCGCATCTTGCATAGCAGTGAGCAGTTGTTCGCAAGTAATCATGCGCTCACCACCGCCTTGCACCATCTGATCGCTACCACCACCCTTACCATTAATAAATGGTAAAGCTTTTGCAGCAAGCTCTTTCATGCTAGCTTCTACTTGTGTACCACGAGCAGCAACAAATTGTAATTTATCTTCATTTTCTGAAACAAGTAGGGCAATAACATCAGCACGTTCAGCAACAATAAAACGAGCTAATTTTTGGAGCTCTTGTATCGTGCGATTATGAAAAGCAGTAGCGATAATATGTGTATCACTAGAAGCTAATGCTTTTGCCTCAAAAGCAAGCAATTCTTCTCTTGCGGCTATAAGCGCTTTTTCTGTCGTTTTTTGGCTTGCTAAAAGCTTTGTAAGTGCAGTTGCTGCTTCGGTTTCAGGCACACTTAACTGCCTTGCCACGTCCGCCAGTACGGTTTTTCGCATTGCTAGCTCTGCTAAAACTCGCCCTCCGCATACAAAGGAGACACGCACATTGCCTTTCATTTTTTCTGTCCCTAGAATTTTAATTGCGCTAACTTGTCCAGTAGATGTCGGGTGTGTACCGCCGCAGCCATTGTAGTCGAAATCAGGGATGATGACTAATCGAATATCTCCTGTGACAGCTATCTCTTTACGCAAGTTATAGTCAACAAGTTGCTGTTCGGTAATCCATTTTGTTTCTATTGGACGGTTTTCTAAAATAATATCATTTGCCCGAGCTTCAGCCGCCGCAAGCTGTTCGTTTGATAATGAATCTACAGCAATATCTATCGTAACTTGCTCACTACCGAGGTGAAAGCTTACAGTTGGTGCATCAAAAAGTTCGACAAATGCTGCTGTTAAAATATGCTGTCCAGCGTGCTGTTGCATATGATCGAATCTGCGCTTCCAGTTCAATTTGCCATGTACTTCGCCAGAAAAAGTGGAAGCTTCACCCTCGATATAGTGGCGAATTTCATCATCAATTTTTTCCACATCGATTACGTTAGTATTGTTTATAGTACCTGTATCATGTGGTTGACCACCACCTGTTGGGTAAAAGGCGGTATTAGAAAGCACAACGTACTGGCGTCCATCAGGTTCACTACCAGTATGTACAACCGTTGCTGTAAATTCTTGTTGCATAGCGTTTTGATAATATAGTAGCTCTTTCATTAAAAAGCCTCCTTTATGTAATAGGTATGTAGCTTGTCAAATGTTAACTTTTAGCTAACTTGAATTGCTGAAAAAAGCAGAAGGCTAAAAGTTTTATTTTATTGTGGCATAATTGCATGGAGGTGTATACAGGTTTTCTAGTTGACCCATGCTGAAATTGATTTATTATAGAAAAGAATAGGTAAAGATAAAGGAGCTAGTATAAATGGATATTACACAATTCTCGATGGAAGAAATTTTAGATCCAACGAATATTATTGAAGGTAAACGTTTTGAATTTATTTTAGATGTGGACATTGACGAAGAGGATGAGCTATACCATGAAGCAGGTATTGAAATTCGTGTTTTAATTGGTGAAAAAGAAGGAGCTCCATTTATTCTAAATTATTTCATTATGGAAAAGGCAAAGGGAGAGTATTTAGACTTTGCACTGGAAGAGGATGAATTAGAAGAAATTTTAACGTTCTGCAAAGAAGAAATAACAAAAGCCTAAGTATGCAAAACAGGTAGAGAAAAACAATTGTTTTTCTTTACCTGTTTTTTTGTCACGATATTTTAGAAAATGGTAGTACTGGAAACGTGCATTTGTATTTCGCTTTTTGTTAACATTGATTTATAAAGTCGCTGTCAGTGGCGGAATACGCATCTATATATGAACTAGTATGTAGAATTAGTGATAGATAAATAAGGGGGCTCGTAGGATGAAGTTCGTAATCATTGGGGGAGATGCGGCGGGAATGTCAGCCGCTATGGAGATTTATAGAAATGTACCAGGAGCAGAAATTACCTCTTTAGAGCGTGGATTTATTTATTCATATGGACAATGTGGATTACCTTATGTAGTAGATGGTCGGATTTCATCGACAAAGCGCCTAATCGCGCGAGATGTGGAAACGTTCCGTGATAAATATGGGATTGATGCGCGTGTTGGACATGAGGTCGAGCGCATCGATGTGGAGAACCAGCTTGTTACGGGTACGCAATTTTCAGGCGAACCATTCGAAATTGCTTATGATAAGCTTCTGATCGCTACTGGAGCGGATCCAATAATGCCCGTTAAGAAAGGTGCGGAATTAGCTGGCATTCATAAAATTAAAACAATCCCTGGATTAGAAGATTTATTGGCCGATTTATCGCCAACTATCGAACAGGTGACCATTCTTGGTGGAGGCTATATCGGACTTGAAATGGCCGAAACGATTCATGCATGTAATAAAAAAGTTCGACTGATTCAACGAGGCAGTCAAGTTGCCAATATTTTAGATGAAGAACTAGCAAAGCATGTTCATGATGAGGCGAAAAAACAAGGTATAGAGCTTCTATTAAATACGCATGTTGAAGGCTTTGAAGGCTCTTCGCGAGTTGAACGAATCATTACAAATAATGGCGTGTTAGAGACGGATTTAGTAATTGTCGCTGCTGGCATAAAACCAAACACACAATTTTTAGATGGGACAAACATTGCACTAGCTAAAAATGGAGCCATCGTTGTGAATCGCCATTTAGAGACGTCGGTTGAGAATATTTATGCGGCTGGAGATTGTGCAACCCATTTTCATATTGTAAAGGAACGCTTAGATTATATACCTCTTGGAACGACAGCAAATAAGCAGGGGCGCTTAGCTGGGCTTAATATGTCTGGAAAGTTTGCACCGTTTCGGGGCATTGTCGGCACCTCTATAATGAAATTTTTTGATTTGACAATCGCCACTACAGGCATCAATGAAAACACGGCCAAAAAGCTTGGGTTCGATTACGAAGCATATAAATTTTCAGCACGTCATATTGCAGGTTACTACCCAGGCGCACAACGGATGTATATTAAAATCGTTGTCCAAAAGAGAGATCAGCAACTGTTAGGTGCACAAATCGTTGGACCTGCTGGTGTAGATAAACGCATTGATGTTTTTGCTACCGCTTTATACAATAAAATGACATTACCGGACTTACTCGATTTAGATTTAGCGTATGCACCACCTTTCAATGGAGTATGGGATCCATTACAGCAAGCTGCAAGAATGAATGGACGGATATAGTAAATAGTTAGCGATGAAAGTGTGAATACCCGCGAAGTAGAGAGTGATACCCGCGGAAAAGGTATGAATACCCGCGAAGTAGAGAGTGATACCCGCGGAAAAGGTGTGAATACCCGCGAAGTAGAGAGAAATACCCGCGGAAAAGGTATGAATACCCGCGAAGTAGAATACAATACCCGCGAACAGATGAATACAACGTAAACAAAACAAAGGATTTATGCACAGTTTGTGTATGAATCCTTTTTGTGCTGTATAAAGTTAAGGTTGCTGTAAGCTTGCGACAATTTTGCTGTAAGTTTGGGGTCGTATACTGTAATCAGAAAGAGGTGAGCGTATATGACGCCATTATTAAAAGTAGAAAATGTAGGTAAAACATATGGCAAAGGCGCGAATACATTTACAGCGCTAGCGAATATAACATTTGAAGTAGCACAAGGTGAATTTGTTGGTGTAATGGGGCCTTCTGGGGCAGGGAAATCGACGCTTTTAAATGTTTTAGCAACCATTGATACGCCAACAACGGGTGATATTGTAATAGGTAATACAAATTTAGCGCATATGAAAGATACGCAGTTAGCAGATTTTCGTCGTGATAATTTAGGGTTTATCTTCCAAGATTACAATTTGCTCGATTCATTAACAGTGCGTGAAAATATTGTACTACCACTTGCCATTGCAAAGGTACCTCAGAAAGAAATTGCTACAAGGGTAGAGCGTATTGCACAGTTGTTTGGTATTAGTAACCTACTCGATAAATACCCTTACCAAATTTCAGGTGGTCAAAAGCAAAGAACAGCATCATCTCGTGCATTAGTAACAGCGCCAAAGCTTATTTTCGCTGATGAACCAACAGGAGCACTCGATTCAAAATCAGCGACAGATTTACTTGAAAGTTTAAGTGATTTGAATCAATCCCATGCGGCAACCATCATGATGGTGACACACGATGCGTTTGCAGCAAGCTTCTGTCAACGCATTCTCTTTATACAAGATGGGCAGCTTTCCAAGGAAATTCATCGTGGGATACAAACGAGAAAGCAGTTTTTCCAAGAGATATTACAGGTGCTTGCAGGCATCGGAGGTGGAGTAAATGACGTTATTTAGCTTGGCGCGCAAAAATATTCAGCGCAATTTGTCGAATTATTTTTTATACATCGCTTCGATGGTGTTTAGCATCGTCATTTACTTTACATTTGTCACGTTAAAATACAATGATGAGCTTACGGCTTCAACAAATATGTCGCAACAAATTAAAGGACTGATGAATGCATCGTCGATTGTACTTTTATTTTTCATTGTGATTTTTATCGCGTATTCCAATTCGTTTTTTATGAAGAAGCGGAAAAAAGAAGTGGCACTCTATTCACTATTAGGTGTACGTAAGCAAAAAATTGGATTAATGCTCTTTTTTGAGAACTTAGTAATTGGGCTTTTATCATTGATTTTAGGCATTGTACTAGGCTTTTTTATGTCAAAGGTGCTATTAACAATTTTAGTGCGACTGATGGGCTATCAAGTCGTAGCAAATTTAACATTTACACCAGAAGCAGTGCTTCAAACAGCAGGGATTTTTGCGGTGTTATTCTTATTTACTTCCTTACAGGGCTACAGAGTTATCTATCAATTTAAACTAATCGATTTGTTTCATGCAGAGAAGCAAGGGGAGAAAATTCCCCGTGCATCCCTTTTGGCAGCAATACTAGGCACAGTGTTTATTAGCTTTAGTTATTACACGGCCTCTACAGATATTTTCACAAGCTCTATTTGGAAACTATTCACGATTCTTGGTACACCACTTCTAGTAATTGGTATGACAATTACAGGGACATACTTATTGTTCCATAGTGTCAGCGTGTTTGTGCTGACGGCGCTGAAAAACGCTACTTCATGGTCGTGGAGAGGGCTAAATTTAATAGGTGTTTCACAGCTATTGTATCGTATACGTGCAAATGCTAAATCGTTGTCTATCATCGTGATTCTAAGCGCTACAACGATTACTGCAGGTGGTGGCGTTTTTGGAATGTACTACAATACCGAAGCATCAGTGCGTCTTGTATCACCAAACACATTTATGTGGAAAGGTGAAGCAGTAGAGTTTGACCAACAGAACGTCTTATACAATGAAACGATTGATGCCAAAAATTTACGTGTCGATAATGAATTTGCTTTTTTTGAATATACATTATTGAAGGAATCGGATTACAATCGTTTAGCGACATTACAGGATACAAATCGTGAACTGGATATAGCAGATGGTTCAGCTATACTACTTGATGTTAATTTTGATGAACGTTTTTCACATGACTTTACCGGTGAACACTTTAAATTGCAGAGTGGGGAATCCTTTTATATCGACAAAATGTACACAGATAGTGTGCTAAACTTTATGTCAGCTGGTACGGTGCTTGTCGTAAACGACCAAACATTTGATACGACGAATGCCGAAGCGGTAACGATGCAGGTTGTTGGCATGGAGAATGATTTGAAGCAGCAACGTGTGTCTAAAGAAATTTATGAACAACTATCAACGGAGCAACAAGAGTGGTTTTCAAGTGTTCCGCAAAGCTACGAGGATGGTTTAGGTACAGTCGGCTCATTACTATTTGTAGGCAGTTTTTTAGGGCTTGTATTTTTAGCAGCTACCGGCAGTATTATTTACTTTAAAGTGCTAACAGAGGCAGAAGAAGATCAGGCGAAGTATGCAATATTAAATAAAATCGGTGTGAATAGTAAGCAAATATTGAGGACTGTTGCGGGACAGGTTGCCGTTATATTTGGTGCTCCACTTGTGGTTGGTGTTGTACACAGTGCTTTCGCGCTGCTAGCATTTTCACAATTATTTAATATGGATATAACGAAGCCTGTACTATTATGGATGATTGCATATTCAGTAATTTACGGCTTGTATTATCTCTTTACTGTACGGTCGTTTTATAAAATTGTGAGACAGGGGAATTAATATGAAAAAGATGTTTATCAGTATTGGGGCATTGTTTATTTTGTTTGTGGCAGGTCTAAGTGTACTTATGACTGTAGACTTTAATCGTTTAAATAAAGATACTTACTATGTGCATATCACAGCGGATGGAAAATTGGAAGAATATAAGGCTGATGATGGACAAATACTCCAAACGTATTGGTATGAGCTACCAGCATTTAAAGAAAACGGAGAAGAGATGACATTGAAATTTTCTGCACAAAAAAATCTGCGTCTGGACGCTTATTTGAAGCTTTACGTGAAAAAAGAAAATGAAGTGACGTCTTATGATGAAATACAATTTGACGATATGCCAGCAAAAGTGCAGGCTCAAATGAAATAATAGAGAGGAGCAGTCCATAATATGAGGACTGCTCTTCTTATATTTTGGTAGTTTATAATTGAATAGTGACTGTAGTTCCTTTTTGCTCTTCAGATAGGATGGTTACGGTTCCTCCGTGAGCTTCAATAATATCTCGTGCAATTGCAGTTCCCAGTCCAGTACCCTGTATTTGCTCAGTATTGGTCCCACGATAATAGCGCTCAAAAATATGTGCTAAATCTGCGGCACTTATGCCCCGACCATTGTCGGCTATTGTAATGGTGTTCGTATCAACCGTTACATGTACGTCTACATCGGGAGGATTATGCAGCAATGCATTGTATAAAAAATTCACTACAGCCCGTCGCATAAAATGTTCATCTATAGCATGTAGAATAACCTCTGCTGTAGCATCAAAGTCGATATTTGCTTGCTCATAGGGAGGTGTATTGAGTGTGTCGATGACAATTTCGCGCATAAACTGTACCATATTCACTTCCGTTAAAGTTAGCGGAAGTTGCTGGTGTCTAAGACGCATTGTTAAATTTAAATCATCCAGTAATTCTTGCATATGCAATGACTGCTTTTCAATAATTTGGGCATATTCCGTCCGATCGCTTGGCGATAAGTTCCGATCATGTAGTAACTCTGCATAACCCCGAATGGATGCAAGTGGTGTCTTCATATCATGTGAGACGTTGCTAATCCACTCCTCACGCATTATCTCTAAACGTTTCCGTTCTTGCTCATGGGCAGCCAACTCGCTCGATACTTCACTTAAATTTTCAAATACTGGACGATACAGACCTTTTGGCACTTTTATAGGCAGATGCTTGTGATTTTTTAAATGCTGAATGCGTTCAATCATTGCGTAAAGAGGTTTAGTGAGCGTGCGACCGAATAACCAACCAACAAGCGTTGCAACTAGTAAATCGGCGATAATGATCAGCAAACCATACTTTCCGATAAGTTGTAATGTAGATGCGCCTGAAAGATGAACCACGTATCTTGAAACGCCACTGCCTTTAATGCCGATTAAATAGTTAATGTTATCTTTACTTCCTACATAAACTGTTGTATCAACATCGAATTCTTTATATTTGTAAACTTGAATTAAATCAATGGGCGCATAGTGAGAAAGTGCCTCTCGAGGTTCAAAATAAGCACCAGTCACTTGCCCATTTACATCCAGCAATTGAATCCAAGCATTTCGTTGGTGTAATTGTTGAAGCCCTTCTTTACTGACAGAAGGAAGCCCATTGCTCACATCAATATACTGCTGGAACTCGCGTACAAAAATTTCCTCGGTATCAGCAGTAGCATCATTAAATTTATTAAATTGCTGATAGAGAATTAGTCCAAATAAAATAGCGGTATTAACAAAAATAACGATGATGACAATCGATAAGATGGAAAGTAAAAAGCGTGCTGTTAATCGCCATTTCATCGTTGTAACTCTTTTGGCACAACTAATTTATAGCCAAGCCCTTTAACGGTTGTAATAAAGACCGGTTTGGATGGATCTACTTCAATCTTTTCACGAAGACGCCGTATGTGCACCATAACCGTATTGTCAGAGCCAAAGAAATCCTCGCTCCATACACGCTCAAATAATGTTTCCTTGCTTAAAATACGGTTAGGATTATGCATAAAACAAGCCATTAAACCAATCTCCTTAGCTGTTAACTCTAATAAAGTACCGTCTTTATGTACTTCCGTTTCATCGCTATTGAGCACGAATGGTCCAACTTGAATCGCCTTTGCAACAGGTAATGGCGTTTCCTGTATTTGATAGCCGGCTCGACGTAGCTGAGCCTTTACACGATAAGCCACTTCTTTAGGGCTAAAAGGTTTTGTAATATAATCGTCACCACCAATAGCAAGCCCTAATATTTTATCGATTTCCTCATTTTTGGCTGACAAGAACAGCACTGGGATATGCGAAACTTCACGAATTCGACGGCACAAATCATAGCCTTCACCGTCTGGAAGCATGACATCAAGGAGCACAATGTCGGGGGGGGTTTGTTGAAAGCTTAACCAAGCTTTTTCAATGGAGTCAGCAATATGGATTTGTTTATAGCCTTCTTTTAAGAGACTGACCTTTAGAAGATTGGCTAAATCAGCTTCATCTTCTACAATTAAAATGGTTGGTTCTGCCATTTGATGCATACACCCTTTCTATTTTTACTTTAAATAAAGGTCTTGTTGTTAAATATTACTTCTTTATCAGCTTTATTATAAATGAAAGAGCGAGAAAGACGAAGCACGATGAATAGAGCAACAAGTAACAACTATTAGCTGTCAACTAGCAACGTGCTACTTCGACATGATGATAGCTACTAATTGTAAATTTAGTGTGGTTTTACTCGTATTTGCAGGAACTATCGAACTCGCTGTCGAAATTAATGGTATACGCAGTGATGTGTAGCTATCGTTAAACGCAATAAGCTTTAAATGAAGTCTTCTCACATAGTAGATTTGTTCTTAAATACTAATAATAATGGCTCTCTGCTCGTATAAGTGGAGAGCTCTCTTTTACACTTGTGTAGACTACATAAAATAATTTTTTGGATTGGGAGAGTGAATAAACATGATTACGGAATTACAAATGCATGAAAAAGCTAATCAACCAGAAAATGACGAAAGTGTACAGCAGCTTAAAGCTGTGGAAACATTGTTTGTGAATGAATTCATAGACGGTATTTTAGATCCACAGCAAAAAATGCTAGGTCCTGTCAAAAATGGTGGCACAATTATTGCCAATACGACACCAGGATGTTGGGGGCCGATGTTAACGCCAACCATTCGTGGTGGACATGAAGTAACGAAGCCCGTCTTTGTAGAAGGTGCCGAAGTAGGCGATGCAATTGTTATTACAATAAAATCTATACAGGTAACATCACTTGCAACGGCATCTGGGCATGACGAGGCAATACTTGACCGTTTTATCGGTGATCCGTTCGTATCAGTAAAATGTCCCGGCTGTGGTAAGCTCCATCCATCTACTGTAGTGAATGGAATTGGACCTCAAGCAATACGCTGTTCAACTTGTGATACAGAAACTGCGCCATTTAAAATGACAAATGGTTATACAATGGCACTAGACCAAAAGGGGAATATCGGTTTAACCGTAGGACGAGAGGGTGCAAGACGTATTGCATTGGATGCAAAAAATTATATGCGCACGCCTGAAAACTCTGTGCAAAACCCTGTCGTTGCTCTAGCGCCAAGTGACTTAATCGGCGTCATGGCAAGAATGCGACCATTTTTAGGTCAGCTAGGGACAACGCCTTCGAAGGCGATGCCAGATTCACATAATGCTGGTGATTTTGGCTCATTTTTAATAGGAGCTCCACATGAATATGCATTTACGCAAGCAGAATTAGATACTCATCGAACAGATGGACATATGGATATTAGCCGTGTTCGCGAAGGCGCTACAATTATTTGCCCTGTAAAGGTACCAGGTGGTGGCGTGTACATTGGCGATATGCATGCCATGCAAGGAGACGGTGAAATTGCTGGACATACAACAGATGTCGCAGGAATCGTACAGCTACAGGTAAGTGTATTGAAAAAAGTAGCACTTGAAGGCCCGATATTATTACCAAATGAAGAAGATCTTCCATACACAGCAAAGCCTTTTTCAAAAGAAGAAAAACGTAGAGCCCGCGAACTTGCGGAGGAATTTGGTGTCAAACAGGTGGAAGAAGTGTTCCCTGTGTCTATAGTGGGTACAGGTACAACATTAAATGATGCGACAACTAATGCAATTAGCAGAGCCGCAAAACTATTTGAAATGACTGAGCCAGAAGTAATGAATCGTGCAACCATTACGGGTTCCATTGAAATCGGCCGCCATCCAGGTGTCGTTACGGTAACATTCCAAGTTCCGAAGACGGTGCTAAAAAAAGCACGAATATACAAACCGATTAAAAAGCAATATGATTAAAAACAAGTAAAAATGAAAACTCTTAACACAAAAACGAGAGCTTAAATACTGCAGCACGAGCCTAGTGTACACTGGGCTCGTGCTTTACTATTTTAACTTTTCAGCATTGTCAAAAATATGAAGTTCTAAAATTGAAATCTTATTTTTAGCTGATATAATAGAAAAAGCTTCTACATGTATATAGGATGACAATTCATATAAAGTTGATTTCTAGGATGGTGACTATGGCTGATTTCGTACGTTTACAAGAAAAAGAAGTAAAAAATCATCGCTTTAAAGCCTATTTAGCTAAGATGAGTGGAGGTGGACATGCTCCTTCTAGAACTAATTTTGCGGATGCGCTAACAGGTGCTGCTGGTGGCTTATTATGCATCTTTGTATTACTTTGTTTAACAAACTATACAGGGACACCTTGGTTAATGGCATCACTTGGGGGGAGCTGTGTACTGGTATTTGTCGTATGGAATGCGCCGCTGTCACAACCTCGAAATATTATAGGTGGGCATATGATTTCAGCTTTTATCGGCGTGGCGATGTATTCATTATTAGGTTCGAGCGTGATTTCGATTAGCCTTGCAGTCGGTTTGACTATTTTCTTTATGGCACTTGCTGGTATGATACATCCACCGGCAGGAGCGAACCCGATTATCATTATTTTAGGTGGCTACGGCTGGGGTTATTTAATAATGCCGGTATTCATAGGGGCAGTGATTATTGTCATTTTTGGCTTGCTAATTAATAATTTGCGACAAACGAGAAAGTACCCACAATTTTGGTAAACAAATTTTTAAAAAATTTTTTATCAAAATGTGTAACTATTTTGTTTCATTGTCCGTCTATTCCTACGAAGTAAAGTATAAAGTGTTCTTTTGAAACACATATACTTTAAATATTTAATAAATGGACGTTACATAAAATAGCGTCAGCAATGAGCCGTCTAAGACAACGCACTGGGCTACCAACTTAAGAGCAGTTGTCAGATGCGCTCATTTGCCTTAATATAAAATGTAAAGAGCTTTGTAAGCTTATCAATGTTACTAAATAGAGCTAAAGTGTTTGTCTTGATGAACACTTTAGCTCTTTTGTCTGTGCTTACTCATAACTTAATAGCATATGTTGGATAGGATTTGTTATATTGAAGAAAGAATGAAAATAATTTTAAAATGAATTATATCATGATAGGGGAAGATCTTTGTTGCGTGAAATTGATGGGGGGCTCTGGTTGTATGCTGTTGGATTGTGATGAACAATTATTCATAACATATAGACAAAGTGGCGAAAACGGAGCGGAAAAATTACTTTCAAAATGGGCAGAGGCTGAGGTTACATCACAAGCTGATCCTAAAATATTAGGTTCTGCTTTGTCACCACAATTATTTTTAGTGAATGAAGAAGCGGCGATGAACATTGCATTTTCGACAGCTCGAAAATATTGGGGGCGTGTTTCTACGACGTTACAACTATTTTTTACTAAGCAGGGTCTTGATACAAAATATGTGAATGACCGGCTGAATGCCTTTTTTTACACTCAAAAAGGGAAGGAAATCTTTTTTGAGCAACTTTTTGCCCAGCATACAATGGATTTGGAGCGTTTAGTTTGGCTTGTGTTTGGCAAGCGATGGCAGGTACAGTTGCCCGAAGATGACTTACAAACGATTTATTTATATAAATTTGAAAATGATTATTTTGTGCATATGATTTATAAAGAAAATCATTTATTTTGGCATTGGCTGTTTATGAAAAAAGTTTATTCACTGCTTATCCACAAACCATTAGAACAATTCACATTTATTTATGAAATTATGGGGCATTTTGAACAATCTTCAGCAATTACTTATACACATGTGAATAACTTTGTGTATAATTACAGAAAAAATCTGGATAAGTGCATAACTTATGTGGATAAATGCAATTCTTCCTGTTTAGCGAAAAAACAATTACGTCTTTATCAAATTGTGACCCACTATCGGCTGTCAGAGGGGCAATATCAACATATTAAAGATTTAATTACTTCATTTGAGGCTGATTGGCGTTATTCTATGTATGCATTAACAGAGAAAGAAAAAGTCTTAATTGCCTATATTTTACTGCATATAGCGCATCAAGAACGGGATTATGACAATGTTCTTCGGTATGGCGAATATTTATTAGAAGATGAACGGCTTAATAACTACGCTATCGAAATTTTGCTAGAATATAAGGATTTACTGCCAAATCGAAAGCCAACACCGCCTGCCATTATTAAAAATTATCATCTTAATTATTTAGAAAATTTGTATGCGGTATTGCTAGATACGTATGTCAGAATGGAACGTTACGGAGAGGGGCTACTGCTCTTAAAAGAACATGTACTGGCATCCAATAAAAAAATAAACGCCGTACTGGTACAGCAAGACTACAGTAAAGAGCAATTAATCGCTCTTGAGGCATCTGTGCAAAAGGATATTGCCCTTCATGTTAATAACTCATTACAACATATTGGACTATCTGTGGAAGAATGGCGCCAACATTATCGTCAACCTGATAGCCCGTATTATTTAGTCGCTCAAAGCGCTTCATTGCATATGATTAATATATTAAAAATTCTTTTTGTTACGGAACAATTTGAGCTATTTGAGAAATTAATAGAAGTATATAAAAAATATTTACTTGTTGAAGACCATTTCGAACAATTACGGATATTTATTCGTGCGTATGTGCAATAGATAAAAGAGTGTCCATTGAAGTCAAACAATGACTTATTGGACACTCTTTTAATTTTTTAAATTGTTTGCGTGCCTGGCACTGCTTACTCTAAAACCCCTTTTTCTTGAAGTGCGTTGATTTGTTCAGCACTATAGCCAAGTGATGTAAGTACTTCTTCGTTATGTTCACCAAGCTTTGCGCCAACATGCTTGTACGCTGGATTGACGCCATCAAATTTAAAAGCAGATGCAATTTGTTTTTGCGTCGTACCATCGTTTTTCGGAATCTCCACAATCATGCCACGAGCTTGTAATTGTGGATGCTCGCATGCTTCTGGAAAAGTTAACACTGGCTCGACACAACCTTCAAAATCTTCATTAAAGACTTCAAGCCATTCGTTGTAGGTTTTCGATAAAAAGGCATCATGCACAGCCTCTTTAAAGCGAATTTGTGTATAGTACGAATCATTAAACGTATTATCAATTAGTTCAGGAATATCTAGTGCTTCACAGAGCAACCTACGAAACTGTGGCTCAAGACTGCCCACGGAGAAAAATCGACCATCCTTTGTTTTATAAAAATCATAGTAGCTACCGCCATTTAAAATTTCTTGTTCAGGTTGTGGTATACGACCACCGCCGATATAGGCAGAGCCATACATTGCGTTAAGAGAAAATACCGCATCGGTCATACTAATATCAACAAACTGGCCTTCTCCAGTTTTTTCACGGTGCAGTGCAGCAGCAAGTACCCCGATGGCAGCATGCATCGTACCGCCAGCAATATCTGCTAGCTGAATCCCCATAGAAACGGGCTTTTTGTCTTTATGACGAGAGTAATCGAGCACTCCTGCTAGTGCCAAATAATTATTATCATGCCCAGGTCGGTTGCTATACGGACCCGTTTGACCATAGCCTGTAATTGCACAATAAATCAATTTTGGATTCACTTCTTTTAACGTTTCATAGCCGATACCAAGTCTTTGCATGACCCCTGGTCGAAAACCTTCAATGATAACGTCATATTCTTGTACGAGTGTCTTTACAATTTCTATAGCCTCAGGCGCTTTCAAATTCAATGTAAGAGACTTTTTAGAACGATTCAAGTGTTGATGAATATATGCCTCATGATCTTCATCATAGGGAGGCATAATACGCGTTAAGTCAACGCGTTTGGAGGATTCTACATGAATAACCTCCGCACCTAGGTCAGCAAAAATCATTGTCGCCATTGGCCCTGGTAGTAATGCAGAAAAATCGAGAATTTTTAACCCCTTTAAAATACCCAAATCTTCCAACCCCTTTTTGTGTAGGCTACAATGCAGTCGTTTAACAAGCATTGGTAGCGCTTTTCTCATTATCCCCATAGTGTGAAAAGCAAGTTTTATACCGTTCTGTATTAATACAGATTTTATTTATTTTAATCAGTATTATAACAGAAGAACAATTAAATTGACTATGTTAATTTTCATTATAAATTAATTTATCAGAAAATTATATGTCAGAATAACAATAAAAGTAAAAAAATTTAGAATTTAGATGGTGAAGGACACGCGCTGGTAGTGAAAGCTGGTAGAAATGCTGATAATGGTAGAAAATCGCTGATAGAATTTTCATAAAAAAGATGTTTACATTTTTTATTTAAGGGTACTTGATTAATGTGACGATTAGTTGGGCAAGCTTAAGTATAAGTCATCCTCGTGTGACAAACGCATACTACTAAATTGATACGTAAACTCGGGACACATCTCTCGATCAAACTTGACAAGACTTAAGGTTATCCCCCTTTCCCTTATGACAAAACAAGTATGATATGATGTATGCCTATATTTTGTTAAAGCCAAGAGAGCACCGATGCTTCTTGGCTTTTTAATTTGGCCAATACTTTCTTCCATTATTTTAGAAATACTATGAAGGTTCGCTATCTACCTGTCGATATAAAGGGTATGATGAAAATGAAGTTTGTGCGTATCAATTATATGTGAAAGGAAGAGTGAGATGGATAAAACAAAAATCCAAAAAGTGAACAAAGCACTGATCGCAACTGTTTTTGCTACTAGCGGGATTGCTGTTGTCGTACCACCACCACAAAAAGTAGCAGCAGCTACTTCACCATTTGTAGATATTAACCAATATTCAAGTCACTATGACAATATTTTAAAACTATATGCTCAAGGTGCAATTAGTGGATTTGCAGATAAAACATTCCGACCAAATCAAAATGTAACACGTGGTCAAGCAGCAAAAATGCTAGCTACGGTTTTAAAGTTAGATTTAAAAAATGTAGAAGATCCCTATTTTAGAGACGTACCAAAGAGCAATGAATATTATAAGTATGTAGCGGCGTTGCAAAATGCAGGCATTATGTCTGGTTATGCGAATGGTACATTTATGCCAAATGAAGTCATTACACGCGGGCAACTAGCCAAAATTTTAGTGCTTGGCTTTAAATTCGAGGTAGCATCGAATTTTAATCATAGTTTCCAAGATATTAATAGCCAAACAAGCAATGCTTACTATATTCAAACATTAGTAGATTTAAAGATTACAGAAGGAACAACACCTGTCACATTTTCTCCGTTCAATGCAGTAACTCGAGGTCAAATTGCTTCTTTTATTGTTCGTTCCCAAGAGAAAAAGGGGAATGTATCAACTTATAAGATTACTGGTGTTGAAGATGATACTGTTTACATAAATTCTGAACCTTATTCAGTACCTGAAAGCCTTTCACATATTTTCAATGAATACAATGCAGATGTATTAAAGGGTGCATTTATTGAGGGAGATATTTCAGGGAAATCTATTTATTCAGTTGCAAAGTTAACGTTGAATGCAAGCGGGACAAGCTCTCGAAAGTTACAGTTTGACGGTGACTATAAATCGTTTGGTGGCACAATCGTTGTCAATGGGAACTATATTGATTTCGATAATGTTACGCTAACTGGCACAATGTTAGTAAATGAAACAGTTCGTCCACCTTTACATTTAGATGTTTCGTACTATAAGCCATTAGCAATTGGCCGTGTAGCAAGCAATAATTTTTCATTTATTAACTGGTCAAATCCAGATAAGCCAGAGGATGAAAGCTCTAATAGCAACCCATCAGGCGATCTTCAAAACTGGACTGATTCCAATCAAAATCCAGATAAGAACAAACCTTTTGAAAACTGGTCAAAAGACAAAGTGACAATGAAAAATGTCGAAAAGAGCATTGAGTTTTACAATAGTACCGTATCACGACTTGTTGTGTCGCAAAGCGGTACAAAAATTGAAACAAATACAAAATTACCGCGTGTTGATATTATTGGAAACGTACGTGAGTTTGAAATCCAAGGTAATATCGGTACGTTAAATTTAGATACAGAAACAGCCCTTACTATATACGGAGATAGCAATATCGACTGGATAAATTACAATAGCTATACCGATTTACAACTGTATATTGATGGTCGCGTAGGCACGCTTTATGTAGATAATGCATATGGCTGGGTTGATATCGGTGATTACACATATATCGATAAAGTAATTCTGCCAAAAGACGAAGGACCAAATAATATTTTTGATGACTTCTTAAATGATAAAGATAATGTGGGGAATATTACTGACCCTGACGGTAAACCAATCGATAAAGATGATATTGATAACCAAAAGCCAGCGGATAAAACAAAACCGTTAATTGATATTACCAAGTTAACGGTCTTAAATGGTAGCGATGTTCAAGTAGAGTTTACGTCAGATAAAGTAGGAACGTATTACTATATTGTGCGAGAAAAGGGCGTAGAAGTACCAACTAAACGAGAAATGGTTAATCGCATTTCTACAGATAATGCTGCAAGTGGCACGGGTGCAGCGGTAAACGGTAAAAATACGTTCAAAATTTCTAATTTAGGTGAGAAAAAAGAATACGTTGTCTATGTCATGGTAGTGGACGGAGCGAAAAATGCTTCAGATATTAAATCGCAATCGTTCCAAATGAAAGATTCATCGCCACCATCGGTAAAATCGCTAACGGTAACCCCTCTACATGGTGGAACACGAGCGGAGTTTACATTTACGGCGAGTGAACCTGGGGAATACTTCTACTATGTACGTAAAAAGACAACTGCCGCCGATCCGACAACTGCAGATGTAATAGGTAACCCAACAGGTAAAGGGAAGGCACTTGCAGGTAAATTAGGAATTTCCGGATTGCTGACAGGATTAGACCCTGAACAAGAATATCAACTTTTTGTAGTGATGAAGGATGATTCAGGGAACAATTCAATTGATCCTATTCCAAAAGAAGCAATCAAAGAATTCAAAACAGGTGCTTTAGACAATCTACCTCCATATATTGTGGGTGGAGAGCTCTTTTTACAAGATGAAATTAAAAATGAATTTTATGTAACGGTCAGTGAGGAGTTAGATCCGATTGCAGCTGAAAAAGTTGAAAACTATGAACTGACGGGAACAGGTATTGTCAATCAAGGATTACAAAAGCCAATTCGACCAGAAAAGGTTGTATATAATAAAGCTCAAAAAAGATTAACGTTCACTATCCCTTCTTTAACAGGTTTCGTTAATGGAGATAACTTGGTTGTAACGATATCTCCAAATGTAAAAGACCTTGCTGATAATGAATTCGAAAATATTAACAATACACCAGTGAATACTGTTCCACGCAATACTGCAGAATATATTCATAAAGATGGTGAGTGGCCATATTTAACGATTATTGGAGAACCTGCTATTAACGCTGCTAAAGACCAAACACTAGTCGAATTTAATGCGACAAAAGCGGGAACCTACCATTATTTAATTATGGAATCCGATTTAAATTTAACAAGAGATGACCGTCTACGATTAATCGAAGCTGTACAACTAAATGCAAAAGATTTTAATGTAGGGGGCAAAAATATCCCGATTATCGGTAGTGGTGGCAATAAACCAGCACAATTAGGGAAACAAAAGGTAACAGTTCCGCTCCCTAATACAATTCCGCCGTTAGATCCGTTTAAGAGCTATTCCATTTATATGGTGTTGAGAGACCGTTCAGGAAATGTCTCGGATATTCAAACAAAACATGTAATTGATGACCGTACACCTCCTGTTATTGACAATACGTCAATTAAAATATTGGAAGGTGATCGGAAAGCAACCTTTAAATTTATGTCAGATGAGGATGGTTCGTATTACTACGTCCTTCGAAAGGTTGGCGATCCTACGCCTGGACCAACAACGCCTGAAGAAGTAATGGCTAAGGGAATTACGAGCAGCATGCGTAAAGATACCAATGAGATTTCTTTAACGCTTGAGCCACATCAAGAGTATGAGCTATATGTAGCAGTAAAAGACCGATATAATAATGTCACGATGGTGCAAAAAGGGACAGAATCAAAAGTTTACACATTTGATGAGAAGCAAAATAAACTTATAACGCTAACGCCTGGTTCAAATGGTACGGGTGTTATGAAATATACATTCTTTGCAGATGGGACACCACCAAAGGTAGAAGATCCAATCTATAAACGAATTGATGGTAAAACATTTGAAGTAACATTTTCAGAGGCTGTTGATACAGGATTTGATTTTAAATTAGTACAACCAGGTACAACAACGCCTATTTCACCAACTTACACACATAGCTGGAAAGATGTTACGGGTACAAATGATTGGGAATCTCGCAAGCTCATTATCAAGTTTAATACCGAAGTAAAAGAAAGCTTCGATATTAGTGTCAATGTTGCAGCGAAAGATAAAGGCGGCTGGACATTTAGTAAGGATCGAGCAGAATATAAATATCCTACAAAAGAGAATACAATTACTTCTGCGACATTATTACCAGATACGCAATTCCCAAGTAATTTAAATATTTCTAAGAAAGTTGAAGTTGTTGCGAATCTGAATGCCGATATTACATGGGATCAACAGTATTACTATGCTGTACTGAACAAAGGATATGATCTAACGCCTGATAATGTTATGGATGTTATTACGAAAGCAGATAGTAATAACTTTACGTATATTCCTGGGGGAGCAATTGTTTCCTATGGTAAAGGTAAGATTACAGCGCCTTCTGATGCAAGTTCTGCGAAGACTTTCACAGCGATTCAAACAGGTAGTGATCCAAATTCAACAAACGTATTCCAAAAAGATCAACGAATTTATCTATTCACGAAAGATAAATATGGAAATATTGTGTATGCAAAAGCTTCAACAGATCCAGCAGCTTTAGATTATGTATTAATTCAACCTAGAACACAATAAATATAAAAAGAGAAAGAGGCTGGGACATAAGAGAAAAAGTGTTAGATTGACTGCCATCAATCTAACACTTTTTTGCTATGCCGTTGTTGTCCGCTACGGCGGTGCTTTCCGCGGGCA
>LAHS01004260.1_pt1 | contig 40681 bp, 40 predicted proteins | sample 329651 | NCBI WGS metagenome assembly LAHS01 (sample SAMN03275699, study PRJNA271635) | activated sludge metagenome | isolation source: sample C-1 Sludge from hydrolytic chamber (first chamber) of Anaerobic...
CTATTGTTTATCTATACCTTAGATTTCACTATTTTATTTCTTTATTTTTGAAGGTCAGAATAAAGGAAGTTCCTTTTCCTAAAGAAGATTTAACATCTACGCTTATTCCGTAGTTAAGGCATATATGCTTAACAATAGATAAGCCGAGACCTGTTCCTCCTAGCTTTTTGGAGCGGGCTTTATCAACTCGATAGAATCGTTCGAAAATTCTATCTAAATCCGAGTCAGGAATTCCTATTCCGTCATCTTTGACGATTACCTTCTTTTCCTTAAAGGAAGACTCGACTACAACAGAGCCGCCTTTTTTGTTGTATCTTATCCCGTTTTCGATAAGATTCTTAAATAAAGACTCCCCGTCTTCTCTAGAAATCGAGCAAGTGAAGTCATCACCTGTTTTAGAAAGATTGACTTTGTCCTTATCGGCTTCTTCTTTTAAAGATGAGAAAGAAGAATCAATCAAAGAGAAGATAGATACTTCTTCATATTTATCGCTTGTCTGAGCCTCGAGTCTAGAAAGCTCGAGCATCTCTTTTACTATCTGATCCATTCTCTTAGCCTCGAAGATAACTCTGGTGAGGCTTTCCTCTTCTTCTATTTTCGATGAGAAATAACCGCCTTTTATCATCTCGACATATCCGATGATAGAAGTAAGAGGAGACTTTAGTTCGTGGGAGGCGTTAGCAAAGAAGTCTCTTTTCGTCTTCTCTAGGTCCTTAGATGAAGAGATATCTATAATGGAGACCATAGCCCCGTACTTCTTATTGACGATGCACCAATCGGCTTTTACCTCCGAAGAAGAAATAAGATAGGTCTTATTGCCTTTCTCGACTTCCTTATTTCCTTCTTTTCCCTTCAGTGATTCTTCGATTATAGAAAGGATATCAGGGTCGATAGTAAGGCTGCTGACTTTAGAATTAACAACATCATCCTGCTTATCAAAGAAATTCAGAGCCATCTTGTTAATGACCATGACTTCTTCATTTCCGTTTATGATAACTAAGCCTTCCTTAAACGTATCGATGATATAAGAGAGCTTATCTTTCTCGTAGTTCATGTTGGCTATCTTCTCATCGAAAAGAAGCTTGGTCTTATCTATCTGATAAGAGAGATCCTCAAGTTCATCTTTGCCCTTGAATTCTCCATCGTCCCCGACGATAGAAGAAAGCTTATCGGCTTCTTCCTTTAAAGGCTTTAAAGACTGCTTAGTAAAATAGTAGTCGACTATAACAGAGATGATAAAGACACCTATTAAGACCAAGGAGCCATATAGAATGGTCTTATTTATCAAGTCGTTAACTTCCCCTTGAGGCATAGAGAGTCTTATATAGTAAGTAGAAGTCTCATCTATAGAGGCTATATACATCATATTAGTCCCCATAGTCGAAGAATATCTGTAGTAGGTAGTCCCTAGATTCTGAATCTCAGGTCTAGAAAGATGATTCTCTTCAATGACTGTCTTATCAGTATCCGCTATAACGTTCCCAGTTAAGTCGATAACAGTGATTCTTAATGAAGTATTAGAGGAAGAAATCATGCTCTCCATAGAGATGATCGCCTTATCAGGATTCTCTACATCGTCTTTCATCTCAGCATAAAGTACCTTCTTAGATACGTTGAGGTAATTTGAAAGGCTCTTCTCCGCAGAAGAGGTGTTTAAAGAAGAGACAGTAAGGCAAGAGAAAACCAATAGAAGTATCAAGGAGAAAAAGACGATGAAGCTATTAAGGAGAATCAATCTCTTTTTCATATTTATCAGCCCAGAAGATACCCGATGCCGTAAACGGTATGTATCATCTTTCCTTTTTCGTCCCCTATTTTCTTTCTGATCGAGGCTATATGCATATCTATAGTCCTCGTCTCAAAAGAATCATCGACATCGTATACTTTCTTGAATATCTCTTCTCTAGTGACTACCTTATTAGCCTCTTTAACTAAAAGAGACAAGATATCAAACTCGTAGTTAGTGAGCTTAACTTCCTTAGATGCTACTAAGCAAGTCCTAGAAGAAGCATCTAAGACGATATCCTTATACGTAAAGACTTTGTTCTCCTCGCTTCTTCTGAAGCGGGCGTTAACTCTAGATATGAGCTCGAGGATATCAAAAGGCTTCTCTATATAATCATCAGCGCCTAAGTCCAAACCCTGGACTTTATCTATAGTCATCTTCCTAGCGGAGATGATTATTATCTGGATGTTTTTGTTGTTCTCGTCTGATCTTATTTTTTTCAATACATCAAACCCAGAAGCATCAGGAAGCATCAGATCTAAAAGACACATATCAGGCTTAGATGAATTAAAGGCATCCATAAAAGAAGATGCCGTCTCAAAAGAGACTACTTTATATCCGGCTTTAGTAAGTGAAATCGATATTATCTTAGAGATATCGCTATCGTCCTCTAATGAATAAATTAGATGCATATTCAATATCTCCTATTTAGATTATCTGCTTGTCTTTATAATACCCAGTAAGAATATAGATAGCCCACTCCGCCACATTAGTAGCGTGATCGGCTATTCTCTCTAGATATTTTACGACAAGGGTAGTATATATGGCAAACTCACTGGTGCATTTGTTTTCTTTATCCTCTTTGATCAAATCGCTAATAATACTGGCGTATTCTTTATCGACGTGATCATCTCTTGATATAACATCTTTCCCCAGATTAACATCCTTTTTGATATATGAATCTATTCCGTCTTTTACCATCAGGATAACAAAACCTACTAAGTTTCTTATCTGCTCCTTATGAGCAGAAGAATCATTTTTCAGCTTTAAGGAGAACTCAAGCACATCCTTAGCGTGATCTCCTAGTCTCTCTAAATCCTGGACCATAGACATCACTCCTGTCGCTGTTCTTATATCAGAAGCAAAAAGCCTCTCCTTAAGCATGAGATTAAGAACTTTCTCCTCTATGCATCTTTCATAGTCGTTTACTTTATCGTCATCGACATCTTCATAGACCTTGACCTTAGAGTAATTCAGATAGACGTCTAAGGCGTAGAAAAGATTCTTCTCTACCTGCCCGGCCATCTTATATATGAGATCATTAAGATTCTCTATTTCCTCATCGATATCCATATTCCTCATTTTCCTTTCTATCCGAATCTTCCCGTGATGTAATCTTCTGTCTTCTTCTTTTTAGGTCTGGAGAAGAGTTCTTCTGTCTTATCAAACTCCACTAGTTCCCCTAGCATGAAGAAGGCTGTGTAATCAGAAATTCTCGTCGCTTGTTGCATATTATGAGTGACGATGATAATCGTGTAGTTCTTCTTCAGCTCTTTAATCAACTCTTCTATCTTAGAAGTCGCTATAGGGTCTAAGGCCGAAGTAGGTTCATCCATCAAGATGACATCAGGAAACATACTTAGGCATCTTGCTATGCATAGTCTCTGCTGCTGTCCTCCTGATAAGGCCAAAGAAGAAGATGAAAGCCTGTCTTTAACTTCATCGTATAAAGCCGCTCCTTTTAAGGACCTCTCTAGAATAGAGTTAAGAGTCTTCTTATCTCTCATTCCCTGGCATCTAGGGCCATAAAGAATATTGTCTTTAATAGACATAGGAAAAGGATTAGGCTGCTGAAACACCATGCCGACTTTAGTCCTTAGATAAATAGAGTTTATAGAGTTTATGTCTCTTCCTAGATATGTAATCTTTCCGTCTCTAGAAGAGCCCTCTACTAGTTCGTTCATTCTGTCAAAGCACCTTAGTAAAGTAGACTTCCCGCATCCAGAAGGCCCTATAAAGGCCGTGACTTTGTTCTTGTAGATATCAAGATTGATATCCTTAAGTGCTTGCTTAGCCTTCTTATCGTAAAAAAGGTTCACGTGCTCGACCTTAAATACTGTTTCTTCTTCCATCTTTACCTAACCTCCTTAAATCTATTAAGCCTATACGAAATCAACTTAACTAAAACCGATAAGATCAAAACGATAATGATAATGATTATCGATATAGCGCAGGCTGAATCATAAGAAGGATTATCTCCTCCTAAGATGACCCAGATATGAACCGCCAGAGTCGCACTAGAGGCGCTTAAAGAGACACTTTCGGAAATAGTAGTCCCTAAAGCGAACACTAAAGCCGCTGATTCGCCTATTATTCTTCCTATAGAAAGAAGAGTTGAAGTCAATATTCCAGATAGTGCATTAGGAATAATGACTTTAAACACCGTCTGTGTCTTACTAGCCCCTAAAGACAAAGAGCCTTGGATCAAGGAATTAGGAATTATCCTTATCGATTCCTCGACTGTTTTAACAATAGTAGGAAGAAGAATCATAGTCATGGTAAGAGCCCCTGATAATAGATTTCCGCCCTTAGAAGACAGAATAGCGTTAGAGAACGGTATAAATATAAGCGCTCCTGCTAACCCTAAGATAATAGAAGGTATTCCGCTAGTCATATCGATAAGAGATCTTAAGATTCTAGTTAGTCTATTGTCTTTAGCGTACACCCCTAGATAAATAGCCCCTCCTATACCGATAGGAAGACTGATCAAGAGACTTAATCCTATTAAAGCCAGCGTATTTAATAATGATCCTCTTATTCCTCCGCCTGTAGAAATAAAAGAAGAATCGACAATATAAACTCCTTTATCTAGATCGCTCACAAAAGAAGTGATTCCTTGACTAGCGTAGGCATCTACATAGTTCCCGCTTTCATCAAGAAGAGTGATATATGTAACATTTGAGTTGTCCTTTAAACTGTCCTTCACTTTATTAGTAGAAGAATCCACCAAGTTATAAAAAGGAGAATTAGAGGACATCTTGTCTATATGGACCTCAGTGGTAGAAGAATTAACCTGGTAGTACTTAAAGCTCACGCCCCAAACCTTAGAAGTATATTCATTATTAGTATCTATATCGTCATAAGTGATGTTCTTATCTAGAGTAAATCCCTCTGGCGACTTTAAAGTATAAACAGTCTTGGAGTAATCCCCTGTAATATAGTCCCAGTTCAATAAACTGCTTCCGTTAATGAAGACATAAGATATGATCCATATGAGCATTCCAAGACAGATAAAAGCAAATAAGGAGGAATTTCCTCCTAAAAGGAAATCCTTTAGCTTTCTAGTCTTGATGTTCTTATTCTTAGCTCTCTCAAGCGTGTCTATTTCATTCATGGCTCACACCTCTTCTACGCTTAAAAGAGAACCTCTTAACTTCTTTTCCCTGCTCGATCCTTATCATCCTGTTCTTGATGCTATTTAATAGAAGGTTAGTTAGGATAATAACTACCATCAGGACAATACCTAAAGAGAAACGGACATCATATCCGATTCCATTAGCCTCTCCAATTCCAGTAAGCATGGCGCTAGTTAAAGTAGATCCAGTCTGGAAGATATTATAAAAAGAAAGTCCGTTATTATTGTTTCCTATAACCATCTGGATAGCTGTAGCTTCCCCTAAGGCTCTACCAGTTCCTAAAATGACACCAGCGAAGATCCCTGATTTTGCGGCTTTGATAACTATCCTATAGTTAGTCTGCTGCTTAGAAGCACCTAAGGCCAAAGAAGCCTTATAAAGAGAATTATCAACTCCTTCCATAGCAGTAATAGAAAGAAGAGTGATAGTAGGAGTGCTCATCAAAGACAAGACGATGATAGCTGATAAGATAGACTTCCCTCCGCTTGTCTGCATACCTAGAAAAGAAGCAAAGTCTCTTACAAGAACACATATGACTCCCATACCAAACAACCCGTAAATAACAGACGGAATGGAAGCGAGTATTTCTATTGTAGTCTTCAATGGTTCTTTTAGCCACTTAGGAGCGACCCTAACTATAAATAAAGCCGTGAATATAGAAGTCGGCACGCTGATAACTAAAGACAAGAAAGTTGATAAAAGCGTAGTAAGCAGTAGATAAATCATTCCTCCATCCCCATCGTACTTCCATCTAGATGAGGTGAAAAAGCTTACTATGGACTGGCTTTGCCCGTCTGTATACGTTTTAAAAAAAGGCTCTATTCCCCTGTAGAGAATAAAGCAAAGAATAAAGATGACAACACTAGCGCATATGATGGCGATGAAAAGAAAGATGCCTTTAACCAAGGCGTCCTCTTTTTCTTTTCTATCGGCTTTCTTTATAAGCCTTTGTTCATCTGCGCTAATAGCCATAGAATTACTTTAAAGATGACCAAGTGGTCTTCTCGCCTTTATAAATCGAAGTAAGTTCAGCAGCGGTTGTGCTGGTGTAGAAAGTATTCTTAGCGTTGACGATAGGAACAACGGCATCGATAGCAAACGAACCTTTTTTGTTACCGTCGGTTAAACTAGCTTGCTCATCAGCTGATATCTCTCTAGATAAGAAGCCTATTCCGTAGTCTTTTGTATCTAAAGTACCTAAGACTCCTTTTACAGCATCTCCAGAGCCAGACTGATTAAGAACATAGGTGACCTTAGTCTCGGTGGACTCTATTTTCTCTTTAGCGGCTTGAATGATCTTCTCTACAGAAGTAGATCCGCAGAAGTTAATAGTGACTGAAGCAGTTCCTGAATATACAGCATAGTTCCCTTTTATAGATTCCCAACTGACTAAAGAAGAACTTCTAGATATGATTCCGCCATTTGACTTAATAACATTATAACCTTCATTGGTAGTAGTTAAGAATGCTATAAAGCCTTCGACCGCTTGTTTCTCAGCTGAATCGGCCGAATAATTTTTAGTGACATAATTGAAGTTTCTCTTAAGCTTATAATCCCCGCTTAAGACATTCGCTTGGCTAGCCTCGACCCCTTCATAAGTAAGTCCCTTAATTGTAGATAAAGAAGAAAGGCTATCTAAAGAGCAGTAGCCGATACCATATTCATCGTTTCCAATAGCTTCCATCATAGCTGCATTAGAAGCCTCAGAATTAACACTTACTCCAGTATTCCAAGAATCGTTCTTCTTAACAGCGGAGTATCCGATTCCTTCAAAGAAGCATTCTCTAGTGCCGCTTCCTGACTCTCTTGAATAAAGAGTGACTTTCTTAGATGAGTCGAAGGAAGATACAGAAGAAGCAGAACCCTCAACAGAAGAAGACCCGCATGAGCCTAATACCAAACCGCCTAGTAACACACATCCAGAAATCAACATTGTCTTTGTTTTCATTTTTTCTTTTGTCCTTTTTGTTTTTTATTACATCAACAGCCTAATTCAAAAAGGAGGATGGAAAAACCATCCCCCTGTAAAGGATTGTAAAGACAATGTAAAAAGGACTGTTTTACCGGTCCTAGTTAGGCTTTTTAAAGGTCAGCTTATCGATAAGATTAAGATTGTGCTTACGACAGAACATAACAGCCTTCTCAAGTGAATCCTCATTAGATACCTGATTAGGAGCGTGAGCATCAAATCCGATGATGCATTTAGCGCCCATCTTACCGACTATTGAGAAGAACTCATCTGTGGGATATACATATCTGTATTCGTCCCCTAGTTTCTTCTTGCCGTTTCTAATACCGGCGGCGTTCACTTCTAGAGGGATATCTAAATCCATGCAGAGACTAATTAAGTCTTCCATGACTTTCTTGACGTCTCTATTCATCTCTTGAATAGAGGACATGAAGTAATCAGGATGGGCAAAACAAGAGAATAACCCAGTCTGCAAAGCAGATAAGGCCAAGTCTCTATATCTATATAATTCGCTAGTAGAGGTGATCTTGCCAAAGTAATTAACTATCTTCCTATCTTCATTCATCTCGCAGTGGTTGCCTAAGATGAGATAATCGATCTTCCCTGATTCTATTAGTTCTCTGTAATAAGGGAAATATATAGGAAAAGACTCCGCCTCAAAGCCCAAGAACAGATTGATTCTATCCTTGTACTTAGCCTTGAGGTTATTAATAGAGTCGAAATAATCACCGGTCAAAGAATAATCTCCTCTGACTCCCGGATCAGAAAAGCCAGGAAGCATGACATGATCAGAAAAGCCTAGATCGGTAAGCCCGATTCCTAAGGCCTCTAAGACGTAGTCTTCATCTTCTCCTGAGGCGTGTCCGCATCTTTTTGTATGTGTATGGTAATTTGCAGTAAGCATGTTATTTTTCTTCTCTTTTCTTATATTTTACATCGTATAAGGCTAAACCGATACCAGGAGCTTTGTACTTATAAGAATCATCATCTATTCCGTTAAGTCTATTTACGATCTCTTCTTTAGATATCTTCCCTAAAGAATAAAGATAACAAGCACCGATGATAAACCTTACTTGGTAACGTAAAAATCCAGGCCCGGATATATATATCTTAAGGTATCCGTCTTTATATGTATATTTTAAAGAGCTGACTGTCTTCATCTTGTCTTCTTTAGAGAAGTCCTCATCAGAAGAAAAAAGAGAGAAATCATGCTTGCCCTTAAATAAAGGAAGCACAGAAACAAACTTCTCCTCATCGATCTTAAAAGGAGGTAAGAAGCAGCAGAAGTCGCTTATAGGATTAAATTCACCTAAGTTAATAGTGTAAAGATAAGTCTTCAGATAAGCGTCTTTCCTAGGGAAGAAATCATCATTTACATAAATAGCGTTATTTACGTGCATTCTCTCAGTGATAAGCCTATTTAAAGAATACTTAAGCCTACTTAAAGATAAGCTGTCATCTGTCTTAAATGATACTCCCCACTTATAAGCCGAGACATCCTTATCTAGACGGGAGCACGGATGGACTTTTATCGGCTTATTGTAAATCTTAGAAAGATATCCTTCTATGGTCTCTTGAGCCGTATGAAGGCCTTTCTGCCTTTGGGAGCCGAAGAATTCTTTACCTAGATAAGAGATCTCTAGAAATACAGTCTTCTCCATATTAGAAGCACCCTTTGATAAGCTCTATAAAATCAGGCTGATAAACCGCTAATAGAATCATTCCGGTAAGGAATATAGAAGTAGCGATAATCATGAAGGTATCATTTAGATCCCATTTTCTCTTGCGGTACTTAGTCCTCTTCCCCATAGGGTTATATCCTCTAGCCTCCATAGCGTCAGCTAATTCACCAGATCTTAAAATTGAAGTAACAAACAAAGGAATAATTAAGGCCGTTATTGACTTGAACTTATCCTTCAGTTTTCCTTCTTTGAAGTCCACGCCTCTAGAAGCCTGGGCTCTCATTATCTTATTAGCCTCTTCCGCTAAAGTAGGAATGAATCTTAAAGCCAAAGACAAAGTCATGGCGATAATATGCACAGGCACCTTAATAAGCTTTAAAGGAGCTAAAAGCCACTCCAAGGCAAAAGTAAGTTCCATAGGCTTAGTAGTAGCGGTAAGTATTGTGGTCACCATGATGATAAGCATCAATCTGACGATGATATACATCGTCTTTATGATTCCATCCCAGTACACGATTAAACTACCTATTCTAAAAGCCTCAGTCCCCGTAGTAGTAAGTAACGAATTGATGATAAGAAGAACAATCATCATGATCCATAAAGCCTTCAATGACTTCAAAACCGATAAGAAAGATACCTTTCCTATAAGCATGATAGTTAAAAACAAAAGGAAGAATAATCCGTACATGACAAAGTTCTGCTGAACAGAGCCGTAGCTTAAGAAGACCGAGACAAAAAACACGATCATCAAGATGATCTTAATACGGGGATCAAGACGGTGGATAACAGTCTTATAAGGAGTGTATCTGCCTAGTGATATCGAGCTAGCCATTGTTCTTAGCTCTCCTAATCTCTTCAGCTAAAGAAGGTATATCTTTAATATTCTTTATATCTAGGTTCATCCCAGACTCTATAAGCTCTTCAGCCACCTTAAAAACCATAGGAGGCTCAATAGCGGTCGTCTTTAAAAAGTCTCTGTCTTGGAACAGACTCAAAGGATCAGTCTGCTTAAGAAGCTTACCCTTAGACATAACGCAGACTTGATCTACATACTTAAGAACTATATCCATATTATGGGTAACTAAGATAACAGAAGTTCCTTCATCGTATATCTTGCGGAACAGAGCCATCATTTCCTTCTCGCCTTCAGGATCAAGGCCCGCTGTCGGTTCATCAAGAATCAAGACTTTAGGCTCCAAAGCGATAATTCCGGCTATAGCGGCTCTTCTTTTCTCTCCGCCTGATAGCTCAAAAGGAGAACGCTCATAATAAGACTCATCAAGTCCGACTAACTTAAGAGCCAGCTTAGCTTTCTTAATAGCCTCTTCTTCATTAACGCCGAAGTTTTTAGGTCCGTATGCTACATCTTTTAAGACAGTCTCCTCAAAAAGCTGATATTCCGGGAACTGGAAAACAAGTCCGGCATATCTTCTTAAGGACTTTAGCTCGAACTGCTTCTTTTTCTTGGCGTATCTCTTATCGTCTTTTTTAGTGAGGTCTATAAGCCATCTCCTCTTATCTCTCATCTCTATTCTGAAATTGCCGATAGTGACACTTCCGCTAGTAGGAGTAAGAAGGCCGTTTAGATGCTGGACTAAAGTGGATTTACCAGATCCCGTCTCTCCTATAAGCGCCATAAAGGACTTGCCTTCAAGCTTAAGGCTTACATCCTTTAAAGCTGCGAAGCTAAAAGGAGTGGAAGGTGAATATGTGTAATAGACGTTCTTTAACTCTATATTCATAAAAGCACCTTCTTGAGTTCATCTATAGAAGAAGCATCCTTGATATCAATGCCCCTTTTTTTCATCTCGATAGAAAGCTTCTTGAAGAAAGGAATATCTAAGTCTAAAGAGAGCATCTTATCAGTATTAGAGAACACCTCCTCAGGTGTTCCGTCTAAGACCTTCTCTCCTTTAGATAAGACAATAGCGTGATCAGAAGAATAAGCCTCTTCTATATCGTGGGTAATAGAGATAATAGTTAAGTCCTTGTCTTCATTCTTGGCTTCTTTAATTAAAGAGAGTATCTCTCTTTTTCCTTTAGGGTCGAGCATAGAAGTAGCTTCATCCATAATCAGAATCTTAGGATGTCTTACTAAAGCCCCGGCTATAGCGACTCTCTGCTTCTGACCGCCCGAAAGATTAGAGGGCTCTTTATCTAGATAGTCGTACATACCGACTTTCTTAGCGTAGGAATCTACTAGTTCTTCCATCTTCTCCGGGTCGACGCAGTCATTTTCAAGTCCGAAGGCGATATCTTCTCTTACTGTCGCCCCGATGAACTGATTATCAGGATTCTGGAAAATGATGCCGATGTCTTTTCTTAAGTCGAGAGCGTCGTTATCATCCATTTTCTTATTGAAGATATATAAGTCGCCTTTTTCTGCTTCTATAAGCCCCATGATCAAATGAGCCAAGGTAGATTTACCTGAGCCATTATGACCGATGAGAGCTACGTATTCACCTCTTTTCACTTCAAAAGAAACGTTTTTCAAAGCGAAGGAGTCTTTATCGTAACTAAAGCAGAGCCCTACGGCTTTTAAGGCGATAGAGCTGTCTTCAATAGGTTTGTTTTCCATTACTTACTCTTCTTGTGGTAGGTTTCGTCTCTCTCTGTTTCTTTCTTAGCGTGTTTCTTCTCGTAGAAATACCCGTAGATCCAATAAGCGACAAGCAAAGCGCCGCATATTGAGCCAAAGCAGATATAGAAGATCTTTCTGACGTTGGCGTCAGAAGAATTGGCGATTCCATAGCAGGAGACCAAAATGATAGCGAAGATCAAAAGGAGAATCATCGTCCCCTTTAGATAATACTTTATTTTATCTTTTGACATGTATTTATTGCTCCTTATATTCGATAGAAGGCAGTCTACCTAAGTACTTCCTTATTTTAACACCAGCGAGGTCTAGCATCTTATTTGAAGCTATACCAGCCATTTCACCATGGTGTTTATCTGAAAGATAGACGATTTCCTTAATTCCCGACTGAATGATAGCTTTTGCGCATTCATTGCAGGGGAACATAGTTACATATAAAGTAGAGCCCGTCAAGTCCTTGTTGGCGTTAAGAATAGCGTTCAGCTCAGCGTGGACCACATAAGGATACTTAGTATTAAGAGGATTAGTATCTGTCTTGCCCCAAGGCATGACTGAGTCATCACATCCTCTCGGCATTCCGTTATAGCCCAATGACAAGACTCTCTTGTCTTTGATGATAGCAGCGCCTACCTGGCTAGAAGGATCTTTCGATCTTTTAGCAGATAAAATAGCGATGCCCATAAAATACTCATCCCAGCTAATGTGTTTTCCCTCTTCCATTTTTCTGGCCCCTCTTTCATATAATAGAGATAATAGCAAAAATTAGGACTTATAGAAAGACAACAAGACCCTTTTACCTATATTTTCTTGCTAGCAAGTATTACAAACGGATTAATTTAATTAGATTACTAACTATCATGCTTGTTTTGGTGTAGATTTTCATAGTCGAGGCATTTATTTAAACTATGAAAAGAATCATATGTCTATTCAAAAGAAACAAATCTATTATAAAAACCGCTCTGCCGATCTTCTTGGAACTGATACTTACTATCCTTATAGGAAATATGGATCAGTTCATGATCTCCTCAGACCAGGTCGCAGTTAACGCCATCATTCAGGCCAACACTGTTCTTAACGTCATGCTGATAACCTTTTCAGTTCTCTCTACTGCTTCTATTATTCTCATATGCGAATATAGAGGGGCTAAAGACGAAAAGACCAAAAACAAGATATACGCCTTGTCTTTTTACTTCAACTTGATACTTAGTGTCTTCGTCTCTTTAGTACTTGTTTTCTTAGCAAGGCCTATCTTCAAGATGATGCAAGTAGATGAAGATGTTATCGATGATGCTTGTGAATACATGCAGATAGTAGGTTCCTTTATCGTGTTCCAGGCTATGATAACAACTTTCGGGGCTTTTTTAAGAGCTGACAGACTAAATAATGAGTCTACGATCATAGCTTTTGTAATGAACATCCTTAACATAGGTCTTAATGCCTTATTCCTCTACGTATTCGATATGGGAATTAAAGGTGTCGCTATCGCTACAGATATCTCTAGATTTGTCGGACTATTAGGAGTCATCTTCTTCTATATAAAGAAGATAGGAGTCTCCTTAAGCCCGAGAATGCTGACTCCGTTCCCTGCTCACTTACTAAGAAAGCTTTTAAGAATAGGATTACCTTCCGCCGGAGAGAACTTCTCATATAACCTTTCTCAGTCTGTGATTCAGATAATCATCAACTTATCAGGAGTCTTGCAAGGCAATGTCAGAGGCTACGCCGCTAATATAGTTATGGTCGTATATCTTTTCGCTAACGGCATAACTCAGGCTATGCAGGTAGAAGAAGGCGAATATATAGGAAAAGGCCAGATAAAGGAAGCAGATAGCCTAGTTAAAGACACGGTTAAGATGTCCATGATCGTATCTTTACTGATGTCGATAGTATTGTTATGTCTTTCTTATACCTTGTTTAGTTGGCTTATGGGGACTTCTACTGACCCGGTAGAGGCTATTAAACTAGGCGTAATAGTATTTGCCATAGATTTAGTTCTCGAGCAAGGAAGAGCCGGAAATATAGTCCTAGTAAGAGGGCTGCAGACAGCCGGTGATATCAATTACCCTGTCATCCTCTCAATCATATTCTGCTGGTCAGTCGCAGTAGGAGGAACCTATTTATTAGGTCATGTCCTCGGACTAGGTGTTATAGGCTGCTGGATTGCTATGTGCCTAGATGAATGCATCAGAAGCGCTATATTCATAGTGAGATGGAAGAAAGGAAAGTGGAAGGGGCTTTCTCTTATCAAGGAAGATGCTAAGAAATTGAGTTAGTCTATTACGATTCCTCTTGACTTATGTTTCACTTTACTTCATAATTACTAGCGGTAAACAAATCCGGGAAAGTCCGAGCGCCTGCTCCCACCTGAATCAGTATCGTCTGATTAGGTCAAAAGCCTGAAGATAACTACTTCATGAACTTTTAGCGGGCATCAGGCTGATGTCCGCTTTTATTTATTAAGCTAGGAGGTAAAGCTTATCAATTTCCCATTTAAAAGACCGCCGCTCCCGAAGGTCAAGAAAGAACTAGTCAACGAGTACATTCCTTTCTCTTCAATTTTAGTAATTGACGAAAACGGAACAAGTTTAGGAGTGATGAACAAGAGAGATGCCCAGCGTATCGCTGATGGCAAACAACTCGACTTGTATTGCATCGCCCCAGCCGCTAAGCCACCTGTGTGCAAAATTCTAAACTTTTCAAAGTTTCAATATGAAAAGAAGAAGTCTGCCAAGGAAGCTAAAAGCAAGCAGGCCAGACCTGATCTTGTAAAAGAGATCAAGATCACACCTCTTACTAGTCCACATGATTTAGAGACGAAGATGAACCAAGCCATCAAACTTATGGATAAAGGATGGAGGCTGAAGCTCACGGTTTTCCTTAAAGGCCGTATGATATCAAAGACTGATGTAGCAAGTGATGCTCTCGGTAAGATGGTTGAGTACCTTAAGCCTTATGGGATAGTCGATAAAGAGCCTACCAAAGAAGGCAGAGAATATTTCTGCTATATGTCGCCAATCAAAAAGAAAAAATAGGAGGAAAAGCGATGAAAACAAAGATGAAGTCAAGACATGCAGTCACCAAGAGATTCCATGTCACTGGTACCGGTAAGATTATGAAGAACGGAAACACCAATACATCTCACCTTGCCCTTTCAAAAGAGCACAAGAGAAAGATGCATTTAAGAAAGGCTGGCGAGCTCTCACGTGCCGATAAGAGACGTTTGAGCAGAATGATTGCCAGATAAGGAAAGAAGGTAATATAAAATGAGAGTAAAAGGTGGAACAAGAAGACACGACAGAAGGAAGAAGATTTTAAAGTTTACTAGCGGTTATTTCGGGAGCAAACATACTCTCTTCAAGACTGCTAACGAAGCTAGAATCCATTCCCTTGCTTATGCTAAAGTCGGAAGAAGAAACAGAAAAAGAGATTTCAGAAAGCTCTGGATCACCAGAATTAACGCTGCTTGCAGACTTAACGATATCTCCTATTCTAAATTCATCGATGGCTTAAATAAGGCTAACATCAAACTCAACAGAAAGATGCTTGCTGAGATCGCTATCGACGATGCTAAAGGCTTCTCTGCCCTTGTAGAGCAGGCTAAGGCCGCTTTAGCTAAGTAATATTCATTGCTTAATTAGACGCCTTCGGGCGTCTTTTTTCATACATTAAAAAACGAGCCAGTAAAGTGACTCGTTTTCATATTGGCTTATTTATTCTCCGACCCAGAGGCCATGAAGATTGCAATAAGCGTAGGCTTTAACTACCTTCTCGTCTTTTCCGATGTAGAAAGTAGCCTCAGGTTTTTCGCCAGGCTTTAATTCTTTTCTCTGGTTTCCCTTATCTGTGCAAAGAACAATCCACTTTATGAAATGCTCAGGAAGCATAGGATGAGGAACAGAGCCGACACTAACGACTACCTTTCCATCTTCTTTCTTGATGACAGGAACATGCTTTTCCTTAGCGGCATCTACCGAATTAGGAACAAGCTCCTCCATTTTTTCTCCACAGCAGATGACAGGTACCTTAGTATCTTCGACTTTAGCGATAATCTGTCCGCAATGACGGCATTTGAAGAATTTCATATCCATATTTATTTGTCTCCTTTCTTTTAATTTACACCATTGCTCAAATAGCATGATAAATAATGCTCTACAAACAGAGTCAATTAAGTTAAACTAATGTGTGAAAGTTGAGGTCAGTATTCATGCCTAAGATTTCTAAGAGTTTATTAATTATATCAACTAGTGCTTTTCTTTTATTAGCCTCGTGTGATATCAATAATCCGTTTATGAATAAATCAAGTGTCGCTTCATCTGTAACGACCGTTTCTTCTGAAACACCGGTTTCATCTAGTACGTCTTCTTCCTCTTCAGTATCTTCTGATTCATCTTCATCTGTCTCGTCTTCATCTGTTACTTCATCTTCTGATTCTTCATCATCAACTTCGTCTTCTGAAGTAGGTAACTTAGATACACTATCTATTCACTTCTTCAAACTAGGTAACTCCTATGAAGGTGATTCTATTTATATCAAGGCTGGAGATAAAGATATACTTATCGATGCCGGCTCTAGACATAATTCTTCTCCTGTAATTGAGAATTATGTCGATACTTACTGCACTGATAATACTCTAGAGTACGTCATTCTTACTCATGGTGATCAAGATCATGTCGAAGGTTTCTCTTCGACTTCTTCTTATAAAGGCATCTTCGATTATTACGTCTGCTCTAACATCATCGATAATCAGTATTCAAATAAGACGACAGCAGGTTATAAAAACTACATTTCTGCTCGTGATGATGAAGTAGCAAGTGGCGCTGTCCATCATACTGCTGATTACTATTTCACTCAAAATGACAGCGGAGTTTATATGGCTAACTCATATAACCATATAGAGCTCACTTCTACTATCAGCATGGATATTCTCTATAACTACTATTACTTCAACAAGAACAGCGATGAGAATAACTACTCGGTATCTATCATGCTTAACCAAGGCACTAATCACTTCATGTTAACTGGTGATTTAGAGCTCGAAGGAGAGACTAAGATGGCGGAGTACTATACTTCCATCTCTTCTCCTCTTCCTCACTGCAAGCTCTTTAAAGCCGGTCACCACGGATCTAAGACTTCTTCTAATGAAATACTCCTATCTCAGATAACTCCTGAGATATGTGTAATTCCTTGTGTAGCAGGCACTGAGGAATACACCTTCAATACAGATAATCAGTTCCCTACTCAGGATTTCATAACAAGAATCGCTAAGTACACCACTAACGTCTATCTTCCTGTCGCCTGTTCTTACGATAAAGACTCTTCTGATAATTACACTTATCCTAATTCGACCTTAGAGGATCAAAACGGGAATATTATCGTTTCCGCTGATTCTTCTGGTAATGTAAGTGTCAGCTGCTCTAATAACTCCACTAAGTTAAAAGACTCCTCTTGGTTTACTAAAAACGTCATGAGGACTAAGGCTGTCGCCTCTGGTAAGACCTATGTAAGAGGAGACGACCAAAGAGGTCAAGTAAGAACCTGGCCTAATGTCACTTCTTTTTATAACTAACTACTAAAAAAGCATATCCATCGCGATATGCTTTTCTTATGCATGATTTAAAACGGCTTATCTTCCTTATCGGGGATATGAAGAACAGTGATGTTCTTGAAGGCTTCGTCTAGAAGAGGCTTGAAGTCGAATTTGGATTCGATCTCCTGAACCTTATCAAACTTAGGAGCCGTAGCGGGATCTTTAACATCGAAGATAGTGCAGCAGTCCTCATAAGGCCTTATGGAAATATCGTAAGTTCCTATCTTCTTTGCTATCTGGATGATCTCTAGCTTATCGTAAGTAGCTAAAGGCCTGATGACAGGTATATCGCTTCCTCTTTCAATAGTAGCGATAGAAGGAAGAGTTTGGCTAGCGACTTGGCCTATAGACTCACCAGAAGCCAGCACGTAATCATGATGGCCTCTAGCGACTCTAGTCGCTATAGAGAGCATCATTCTTCTCATGATAGTGATGGCGTAGCTAGTTCCGGCTACTTCATATATCTTCTTTTGAATATCAGTAAAAGGAACGACGTATACTTTTATGTCCTTCTGGAAGACATTTAACTTAGAGCAGAGGTCTTTGATCTTAACTATGACCTGATCAGAAGTATAAGGAGGGGCAGCGAAATGAATCATCTCGAGCTTCACTCCTCTTTTCATCATCAAGAAAGCAGCGACAGGAGAATCTATTCCTCCTGAAATCATCATCAAGGCCTTGCCGGCGATTCCCGTAGGATATCCGCCTAAGCCCTGATAAGAATCAGAGTAGATATAAATAACATCTTCCCTGATAGTGATATTAATCTCTAGCTCAGGATTATGGACATCGACTTTGATATTAGGATCATTTTGAAGAATCTTAGCAGCGACGGCTCTATTGATCTGATCAGAGACCATAGGGAAAAGCTTATCGACTCTTTTAGTGATGACCTTAAAAGTCTTCTTGTTAGAGGCTAAAGCCATCTCAAGAGCTCTGTCCTTAACTTTCTCTATGTCTTTAGGAAGAGCTTCGCAGCGTGAAAAAGAAAGAAGGCCAGGAACCATCTGAAGTTTGTCTTTTACTTGGTTAAAATCAGCTCCGTTAAGTTCGATATATATGTGGTCGTGTCTGATCTCATATATGAGACCTTTGACGTCCCTTAAGGCGTAACGGATATTGTCCCCTAATTTTCTGATGAAGTCTTTGATGTTTTTGCCTTTAGTGGACAGTTCACCAAATCTCACCATTATAATGTCGTTTTTGTATTCCATGTTTTTATATCCTCTTAATTGAATTCATCAGTTTAGTTAAAGCCAGCATGAAGTCTTCCCCGTCTTTTAGACTCTCTTCTCCTGAAAAGGAAAGCCTGATTGAATTAGAGGAGATGAAATCTCCTTTATTCATAGCCTCCAGAACATGAGAGCCGCTTTTAGAATGAGAAGAGCAGGCTGACTGAGTAGTAACATATATATCATCTTTAGATAAGGCCTCAGAAATAACAGAAGCCTTGTAATGATAAAGGCCGAAGTTAAGTATGAAAGGCGAGCAGTTGACGTTAGGTGAATTGATAAAAGCCTCTTTAGAAGAAAGCAGAAGTATTTTCTCTCTTAAAAAAGAATTCAAAGCCTGAGCCTTATTGATTCTGCTGTCCATGGAAGACATATAAAGACGCAAGGCTGTAGCTAAAGAGCAAATCAAAGGAGCGTTTAAAGTACCTGATCTCATGCCGTTTTCCTGCTCTCCGCCATATAGCAAAGGATCAATATTTATATTCTTCCTATAAGCGAGAATGCCAGAAGACTTAAGCCCACCTACTTTATGACCGGACATAGAGAAGATATCTAAATCATTGAAGTCTATCTTAGTCTTGCCTATGCCCTGAGTGACATCAGACATAAAGACAGCCTTAGATAAAGAATGGACATAAGACGATATCTCATGAAGAGGGTATATGTTACCGACTTCATTATTTACAGCCATGATGGAGACTAAGATAGTCCCTTCCTTCTTTAAGGACTCCTTAAGCTCTTCTAGATTGATAAATCCGTCGTTATCAAGGCTAAGATAAGTGACATCGAAGCCTTCTTTTTCAAGCTCCTTGAAAACAGATAAGACAGAAGCGTGTTCACCAGAAGTGGTGATGAGGTGCTTTCCTTCTTTCGAGTGTCTTCTAGCATATCCTAAAATAGCCTCGTTATTAGACTCAGTCGCTCCCGAGGTGAAGACTATATTGTATTCGTCGTTTTTAAGATTCAAAGTCTTTTCAATCTGTGCTCTGGCTTTAGAGATGTAATTAGAGGCTTTAGTCCCTAGTCCGTTAGCCGAAGAAGGGTTACCTACTAATTCAGAGCATAATGAAACATAGGTATCTAAGACTTCCTTATATGGCTTAGAAGTCGAAGCGTTATCAAAGTAGATCATCTAAATCACTTACTTTCTTTGAGCGATACTACAGCTCTTATAAATATCAGCGGCGACAGTAGCGGCACGAGTGAAGTCCCCTTCAGAGAAGGAGTTCTGGGCAACTGAAAGTTTATTATCAGCTTCATCAGAGTCTTTTCTGAATCTGTTATCGTAGACGATAAGGTCTTCTGCTCTCTTCTGATTGTTCTTAGCCTCATTCAGGTCAGTTAAGAACTTAGTTATATGAACATGAACATCGTTGTAGTCAGAGTTTACTTTCATGACATCTATAGGGAGCACTTTGAGTTCCTTATCTAAGTCAGTTAGCATCTTCATGCCTTTATCGATATTAGGTCTCATGACATTAGTGAAGTTTTCTACATCCATCTCACGAAGATCAAAATCAGCTTCTTTAAGCAAGGTATATCCTTCTCTTACATAGGCGAAGGCTTTCTCTATAGAGGCCTTGAGTTCCTTGAGGTAATCGTGGAAATCATCGAAGGCTTTCTGAATGGACTGAACTTTCTGTTCAAGATCATCGATTGTAGTGACTAGCATCGAATAAGGCTGCTTAGTAGAAGAGTTGATATAGGAGTCCAGAGTTCTTTTTCTGGTGGACATCTCATCTATCATGTCTTTAATAGCCTTTATCTGATTAAGATAAGTCTGATCTATCTTATAGTACTTGCAGTAATTAGGAAGCATAGTAATCAGATTAGCGTACTGCTTCTCACATTGATAAGTGGAAGAGTCGATATCTGTCTGCTTAGTATCGAAGATCTTCTTGGCTTCCTTTTCTTTTTCAAAGTCACCGAAGAACTCATTAATGTCCATGGTAATCTTATTAAAGCAATCTTGAACACCGTTTATAGAAAGCATGGTGAGCTTCTTCTTGCAGTCAGCGACTTCGTTCTTCATTTCTTCAATAGCGGCTGTAAGCATGAGATGATGCAAAGGATAATCCTTCTCCATCTCGTGGTAAGTATCGTTTAATTCCTTGATCTTATCAGGAATGACCTTATCAGCTAAGGTATTTAGATAAGGAAGGTCTCCCATGACTTTATCAGCAGCGGATATTAACTTCTCTACTTGAGGGAGAAGCTTCTTAGCGGAAGTATAATCAGCGCAGTTGAGGTAATCCTCAAACTTTGCGAAAGCATCAGTAATATGGTTGAAAAGAAGATCGAAAGAGCCTTTTAAGGACTCAAGAGCAGTCGCATTGGCGTTGTACTTGTCCTTTAAGGAACGGAATCTCTCCTTTAAGGCTACAGCCATCGAGCAGCATTCTTCCTCTGGATGAAGAAGATTCTGCAGATCGTTATTAAGCTGAGAAGAGATCTTCTCAAACTCATCCATCGAAGACTTAGTAGAGTCGATGATGGGTTTAATTCCCTTGAACTCTTTATTGCCGACTATCTTCTTTAAGGAGTCTACAGCTATGTAGCACTGCTTATCGTTTTCCTTGAGGATTGAAGCAAATCTGGCCTGGACAGAATCGAATATCTGAACATAAGTAGAATTCTGTTTAGATATGGACTCTATTCTCTTGATCATATTAGAGCAGTCAGTCGAAAAAGAGTCGTGGATAGTGTTGTATCTTGTCTCTAGTTCCCTCACCTGTCTTCTAGCGGAAGAATGGAGGAAGAATATAGATAAGAACACAAGCAAAAACACAGCGACTATTACGCCTAACACGCACATTAATATAAGAAACCAAGTTTCTTGATAAACCTCAGTAAAAATAAGCATCAATATATAGACCTCTCTACTAGAAACAAATATTACTTCTTTGTAGATCCACGTACCGCAAACTGAGACTTGAAGCGGAATACTTTCTGATCGAGTCCGCCCTTAAGAAGCTTAGTGAGCATTCTCATGGCGATTGATCCGACTTCGAAAAGATCGATTTCAAGAGATGAAACCTGAGGACGGACAATATAGGAATACTTTGTTCCGACTACCGAGATGACTTCGATGTCTTCAGGAATCTTAACTCCATCTTCAATGGCAGCATTGATAACAGCGCAAGCCAATGAATCTCTAGGGCAGATAAATACACCGTGACGATGAGACTCAGTCTCGAAGTATACTTTCATATCAGAATAGAGTCTCTGATAAGAATCTTCTGAGTGGATTAAGGAAATAGACTCACCCTTTTCAGCAGCTTCCTGTAAAAGAGCGTCTCTTAAGTCATCCATCATGTTGCCAGCCATAGTGATGTCCAGATAGTGGATATTCTTTTCACCCTTCTCGTAGTACTGCTTAACTATATCGATAAGAGTCGATTTATAGTCCAGAGTAATAGAAGAGAGTTTCTCATCTGACATTTCATGACCTATAACAACAAGAGGTATGTTGTAGTTCTGAATATATCGGATTTCGTTCTCATCGAGTTCATCATCGAAGATGACTGCTCCGTCAACGTGAGAAGAAATCAACTTCTCGATGACTTTCTGAGCATCTTCCTTAGATCTTCTAGTGGTGAAAAGAGTAGTCTGATATCCGTAAATCTTAGCGATATCAGTCATGCCTGAAAGCATGTTGCAAATATATACATAATTTGTTCCAGGTAGAACGATACCAACGTTAGTGGATTTGTTAGTAGCAAGTCCTCTAGCTAAAGCGGAAGGGCGGTAGCCCAATTCCTTGATAGCGTCCTGAACCATCTTCTTTGTTTTTTCAGTGACGTTGTTCTTCCCGTTTATAACACGGGAAACAGTGGCCAGAGATACTCCAGCCCTCTTAGCGACTCCGTAAATAGTAGCGCGATCTTTCATGTTGTCATTATCAGACATATCCTATCCTCCTATGTAACAAGAATGAAAATTTCAGTCCTTACATTCATTCTATAACAAAACATCTTTCAATGAAAGCGATTTTATCTTCTAAAATGCTAAAAAGATGAAAATGAAAACATGCTTTTATGAAATAACCATATTACCACTAGGAATTCTTAGTAATCCGGTCTCAAAAAATATTTTCACAAAAGAAAAAACGCCGTCTGCTTTAACAAACGACGCTTATAGGTTTTATTCTAAAGTCTAGAATAATTCGTGGCCTTCTTTGTCGATTCTGACAAAGTAAGCCTGAGGATGAGCGCAGACAGGGCAGACTTTAGGTGCTTCCTTGCCGACAGTGACATATCCGCAGTTAGCGCATCTCCAGATCTGTACATCATCAGAGATGAAGACATGATTGGTCTTGAGAGTATCTAAGAGCTTTCTATATCTTTCTTCGTGGGTCTTTTCAATTGCAGCGACCTTTCTGAATTGCTCAGCGATTCCCTTGAAGCCTTCCTCATCGGCGACTTCAGCGAATTCCTTATACATTTCAGTCCACTCATAGTGCTCGCCTTCAGCAGCGGCTTGTAAGTTAGCAGCGGTATCTTTGATTCCGCCTAAATGCTTGAACCAGATCTCAGCGTGTTCCTGCTCATTAGCAGCAGTCTCGTTGAAGATTCTGTAGAATTGCATGAATCCTTCCTTCTTAGCAGCGTTAGCAAAATAAGTATACTTGTTTCTAGCTTGAGACTCACCAGCGAATGCAGTCTGAAGATTCTTTTCAGTCTTACTACCTTTAAGTTCCATGGATAATTAAATCCTCCTTATGGTTATATTATCGATTGATTATTCTAAATTATCAAGAATGATGCTCATAAATTAATACTGACTAACTCTATAAACGATTGTTTTGAAAAATCACCCGTTAAAAAGATAATTAAACAATGTGTTCTTCAAATTTTTCTTATATATTTTATCTTTGTGATAAATGCCTTAGGTCCTAAATAAATCCTATAATCACCTCATCTTAGCCCGAATGCAAATAAACACTAGACAATTCAAGATTCTTAAACTATAATCCTTTCAAATAAACCAAGGAGGCACATATGACTGTTAAGGCCATTTTCTCTGATATAGATCAGACACTTTATTCGCACAATACTAAACAAGTTCCCTTATCGGCAGTTAACGCCGTTAAAGATATCCAGGCTAAAGGCATCAAGTTCTTCCTGTGCTCAGGAAGAAATGCTTACCTCATCAGAAAGTCAGGAGTCTACGATTACATTAAACCTGACGGAATAGTCACTATGAACGGCGCTCAGGCTATCATCGGCAATGAATCCATCTATCTTCATCCGATTCCTAGTGAGGTTGTCGATGCCCTTATTAAGTTCGCCAAAAGACTTCGCTTCGGTCTCACTCTTATCGAGGAGAAAGAAGGACATATCAATATGATCGACGAGAGAGTCATCTCGGCTCATGAGAAATACGGTACCCGCTTCCCTCAGCCTAGAACCTTCCCTGATCATTACGACAGAGTAATCTACCAAGCCATAGCTTACTGCGATGCTTTTGATGAATCCTTGTTCCTACCTCACCTTAAAGACTGCAAGACAGCTAGATGGGATGAGTACGCTGTCTATATAATGCCTAAAGACTGCGATAAGTCTAAAGGCGCACAAGCCGTCATGAAGCATTATAACTGGTCGTTAAATGATGCCTTATGCATAGGTGATGACTATAACGACATCGAGATGATATCAAATGCCGGTATTGGTATCGCTATGGGTAACGCCTCTAAGGAAGTCCAGTCCAAGGCTAAGTTTGTCACCGATCCTATCGATGAGGACGGATTCGCTAAGGCTATGCTTCACTTCGGGCTTATAGATAAGATTAAAAAGTAAATCAAAAACGGATTAGGAATGGAACTTACATTTGCCTAATCCGTTTTTTAATGCTTTATAAGAGGAACTCAGTAAGCCCCATCAGGAATATCAGGACAGGTCCTATAGCGTAAGAAGTAGCGTAGTCGATAAAGAACAGACACTGAGCGACATTGACTAGATGCTGTTCAAAGCAGAAGCCGATGATCAGATATCCTATGATGCATAGACCGTTTATGACTCCGAAAGTTATCTGATTAGATGCTTTTCTATTCTCCTTGCTGAAGAACATATTCCAGATGATGTTCACCATAGGGGCAAGAAGGAATATGAGTAAGAAAGGATAGACAGCGGGTTCTATCATATAGTTCCCGCCTCTAAATAAAGCCAGTATGAAGTCACCAAAGAAATAAGAAGCGAAGACATAGTGAACGGCGTAAAGCACTCTTCTGCCTTTCTTCTCTATTCTAGGGAATACTCCCTTGAATAAAGGATCGGCTTCTTTATCTAGCTTTCCTAAGAAAGTTAGGGCGATACCAGTAATAGAGATAATAAGATAGACGATGTTCCAGAATAAGAGGAATGTAATCTTAAAGGTATTAACAGAGTTCTGGAAGAAGTAATGGAAGTGGGTGAAGATCTCGACAAAGTTGAATATAGTAAGACCGAGAAGCACTCCCATCCAGATAAGGACCAATTTCTTATCTAGTCTTTTAATAAATGCTTGATGGACTCCTAAATAGACCAACATGAGATTAAGTATTCCAGTGATCAAGAACGGAAGCATCTGGAACAGTGAATTGAATTCATCTTCGATAGCACCGAAGAAATTAAAGACGCAGAAGAACCATGTTAAAGACGACATGATTATTAAAAGGAAGGTTATAAGCTTAGCTATTCTATTTTTGTTTACCATACCCTTCTCCTATGAAACGACTACTTTCTTAACATTAGAAAGCCCGAATGATGAATCATCACTCAGTGTTATTTCTGTATATCCAATCGACTGATTGTATATTTCGTTAGTTGACTTCATGCCGTAAGACAACACGACATCCTCATAATACAAAGTAGTGTTATTGATATGGTCGTGTCCGACAAACATTCCCTTAACACCGCAAGCCTTCATTCTATCGAAAGCATTAGTTCTCTTGTATCCGTAACTAGTAGACTCATCGTTTTCTCCATTTCCCTCCGCATTGCCGGCTTGATAGCTCTTATAAGCATCATCAAACTCATAAAGAGGAATGTGGAAGAAAGCCAAGGATGTAACAGAATAAGAAGTATCCTTAGAAGCTATATCCTCCATATGCTCAATCTGATCATCATGGATGATATCGTAGCAATGAGTAAGCCCTTTTGAATAATAAGAATTAGAGTCGACAATATAGACTCTGTACTTAACAGTGTCTTTGGCCATCAGATCGATGTAGTAATTAGTCTGACCGAAGATATCGTCATCATCGTAATCGACGAACATGCTGTTTTTCGCACTTCTAATCTGATCAGCGATGTAGAAACGATCGTAGTCACCTTGGAAATCGTGGTTCCCGTAAGTGAAAGCAAAAGGGATGTTCCACGAATCAAAATAGGAAATGCCTTCTCTGACTAAACTTTTTGTAGCTCCCATGAAGGTATCACCAGTAATGACAATTAAATCAGGGTTAGATGCTTTTACCTCTTTAGTTAAAAGTGTCTTAACATCCTCAAGATCTGTCTGCTCACCGATATGGATATCCGTAAGCTGCATAATCTTGAAATCTGACTTGTAGTTCATCTCCAACTTATAATCCGAATACGAATAAGTTTTCTGGCCGCAGCCAGAAAGAGTAGAAACAGCTAATAATAATGTACATAAGCCTATAACTTTAGTTCTCATATAATGTAAATATAGCAGAATTATAGTTAAAATAAAAGCGCTTACTTAGCATTCTATGTTATTCATTCATGAAACTAACTTGACCAGTAAATATCCCTTTTTCATTTATTCATGGCAAATCATAAATTCTTACATACATAAAAAAGGCGCTAAAAGCGCCTATTTTACGGATTTAATTATTGAGGTTAATTAAATAGCGAACAGATAGAACAAGCAAGTAAGCCCGATAAATGAATACACCAATGAAATATTGATATATTTGTACACTTTCATGAATTTAGTGTGTTCTTTAGCGGATAATATGTCGTTTTCCTTGCCGAGAAGATAACCGATTGGTAGGACGATAGGAACAATATATCTGAAGTCCATCGAGCATCCATAAGGCATCTTAACCTGGAGATAAAGATACATGAGGATGATGCCACCGGTTAAGTACAGATAGAAGGCTCCGTCTCTTCCCATCTTCTTTTTAGTGATTAAAGCGTAGATGAGGAAGACGATTAAGGATACCCAGAGCATATAGATAAAGACAGTGACTACTACCGCTAGGACATCTGTGTTCCAGTAGCTGAACTCACCAAACATCGATGATCTTAAAGCGTAGGACAAGATGTTGTAGTTGCTGAAGGCTGAGCAGTAAGTGCCACCAGCCACAAAGTCAGGGATCCATATAGGAGAAATGTATCTTATTAGGATGTTATAGGCGACTGAAGTATAGGAAAGAAGAGCAGAGCTATCCCTATCGTAGTAGTCGATGGCCCCAGAGTTATTTTTTAAGACCCAGCCTCTAGTACCTGTATATAAAGCAGAGTTCAGATTCTTAAATACGAAATTGAAAGGAAGCCCGTATACATAATGAGTGTAGAACTGGAACCATAAGCCCAAGGGAGCACATACACATAAGAACAAGACATATTGAATAACTATGGTCTTAATAGGAAGACTTCCCTCTTTCTTCTTCAAGCTTCTGATAAATTCAATGACAAAGGCAATTCCGATACCGATGCAGATATTAACTGAAGACATCTTAGAGAACATAGCAAGTCCTATAAATAAACCAGTAAGAAGGATATTAGTATAAGACTTCTTTTCAAAGTACCACTTAGCGAAGAAGTAGATGGCGATAGAACAGAACATAATAGCAAGTCCGTCGTTATTAAGCTGACCGGAAAGCTGAGTGAGTCGAGGGAACAACGCGGCAAATACCATGCCGATCATCTTTGAGCCATTTGAGAGTCTGCTTCTATTAAGAGTCTTGATGAAGTAAACAGAGGTAACAAACATATAAAAGCAAGCGAGTATCTGAGTAGACTGATAAAGAATGTGTTCGTTCTCCTCTAAGGATGAAACAGTGTTTATGCCTTCAAACACATGCATGAACATGCCCTGCAAGAAAGCATTAAGAGGCGGATGGTAGAACTGATAGACTGTAGACTCAGTAATGCATTCAGTAGGAAGTCTAAATGTCTCATAGAAAGATATAGCGTAAGAATAATGCCCGTCTTTACCATCATATGACATATCCTGCTGTCTGCAGTTATACGGGGTATAAAGCATATACATAAGATGCACGAAGAAAGCGATTAAGATTACTACAAACATCTTTCTCTCAAAGGTCAGCTTCTTAAGATAAGCCATGACGCCTAAATAGCAAAAGACTATTGCAATGCAGATTCCGCAGTACAACTTAGCGACAAATCCATCTGCGGTTCCGTTTATCTTATTAAGAGGCTTGAAGACTATATAAGATACGAATATCACGATAAAAGCAGCGACTAGAAGAATCATCTCCCTATAGATGTTTTTAAGACCGTGAGAAGAGGAAATCTGACTATTTTCCTCTACCTCTTGTTTATTAGCGATTGTTTCAGAAGCACCCATATTATTGTTTCTTCTCTTTTTTTACTTCTTGATAGGATTTATCTGTATTGACATTCCAGACATCTTCCTTGTCTTTCTTGCCGCTTATATAATCATCTACAGCAGTTAAAGCCGAAAGCATGGAGTGATCCATGTTGTTATATCTATGCTGTCCGTTTCTTCCTATGCAGTAAAGATTAGAGATTCCGTCTAGATACTCTCTGATCTTCGGGAACTGATCGTATGAGCCAAAATAAGCCGGATAAGCTTTCTTAACTTTGATACGGCAGGAATCTAGAACATCGTCTTTAGAATCTATTATTCCCATCGAGACTAATTCATCAACAGCGTAAGAGATGAAATCCTTATCAGAAGCATTCCACATCTTATCCCCTTCTGAGCAGAAGTATTCAAGTCCTATCCATACCTTATGAAGAGGATCTTCTACCATATAAGGAGACCAGTTATTAAAGATCTGGATTCTTCCCATTCTGACAGTTCTCTCTTGAACGTAGATCCAGTTATCTGGAACTATGTTGTTAAGAGTCTTGATCTTAGTCTTGTTCTTGATCTTGAGTTTATCAAGAAGAAGACCGACAGTGATGAAATCACGGTAGGGAAGATCGATAGCGGCCTTATAGACATCGCTAGGAACATCCTTTTTATCTAAAGCCAAGAACAGATCTTTAATAGGCATAGAGGAGAACACTTCATCACAAGGGTAAGACTTTCCGTCTTTAGTAGAAATAGAGACAATCTTATCTCCTTCTCTTACTAAAGAAGCCACCTCAGACTTATAAATGATCTTCCCGCCTTTTTTAACAATCTCATCAGCCATCTTCTGATAGAGCTGACCAGGTCCCTTCTTAGGATATTCAAACTGGTCGATCAAAGAAGTCTCTACTTTATTCTTATTCTTCTTAAAAGGCTTAGTGATAGCAGCCCAGATAGTCTTCCCTAAAGAAAGTCCCTTTACTCTTTGAGCGCCCCAGTCAGCAGAAAGCTCACTAGGAGGTACGCCCCAGAGCTTAGTTGTGTAATCCTCGAAGAACAACTGATATAGAGGCTTGCCAAATCTATTAATATAGAAGTCCTCTAATGACTTCTCAGGTCTTTTATGGAAGCAAGAATGTATGTAGCCAAACCCAGACTTCATGGTTCTAACAAAGCCCATGTTGATGAAAGTACGGGCTTTTAAGGATATAGGGTAATCGAAGAACTTCTTTAGGAAGTAGATTCTCGATACACGATGTCTTAAAAGCATCACGTCATCTGTCTTTTCAGGATCAGGCCCGCCTTTTTTAAACTCTTTATTGGTTCCTAGTATCTTATCGTCGATAGAAGGCTCACCTTGGATAGGCATCATCTTCTCCCAGAGCTCATTTACTCTGTCGCTTTTAGTGAAGAATCTGTGTCCTCCTACATCCATTCTGTTGCCTTTGTATTCAAAGGTTCTAGATATACCGCCCACAAAGTCCTCAGTCTCTAGGACTATAGGTTTTATATCGCTTTTATCAATCAGTTCATAAGCAGCAGTAAGACCGGCAGGGCCAGCACCGATAATGATTACATTCTTAGAAGACATAAATGACCTTCTTTCTAACACATATTCTGATTATACCATTAAGAACATTGGCTTTTTAATGCTTAAAGCACAAATGTCATAAATTAAATAGAAAAGTAAAATATGTACAAAATTAAAAGGCCCTCAGATGTAAATGTGAGGGTCGTAATATCAGTGAATAAACAGATGAAGACTAAGGCTTTATTTCTTTCTTCTTGTCAGAGAAGAAATCGATGTATATAGGGTCGAACATGCAATAAGCGATGCCGATCCAAGAAAGGACGAAGAATATCATAGTAGCGACCTTAAGCCCGACGCTAGCATCAGCTCCGTTAACAGCGCAGACAGAAGCGAAGATGATATACGCAAAGGCAAAGGCTATAGAGACGATAATAGTAAGAGCGTTAAAAAGAGTCTGCTTATTAGCTCTAGATATAGACCAGTAGAATGAAAAGACTCCTATTACTAACTCTACCATTAAGAAAGGCAAGATCTTAGGAAGATTAGAATAGAATCCATCTTTACCGTAGAAGACGATAAAGAACACCATTATCAATAATCCGCCTAGTATACAGGAAGCGTTCTTGATAAGCTTTACTTTGAAATCATTACTCATTTTTACTTTCCCTCCGCTTTTATCATTTTATCATAAACCTTAAAGAATGATTATTCACCATATATCGTTAATATGTCTTATTTCAAAGTAAGAAAAAAGGCGCCCTTAGGTGCCTATAATTTCATGGTAGCGGGGACAGGATTCGAACCTGCGACCTCCGGGTTATGAGCCCGACGAGCTAACCGCTGCTCTACCCCGCGATATCAGACCTCTTTTAGGTCCGAAGTCAAATATATCATAGAGAAACCCATATTGCAAATACAATGAGGCGGAAAGGGGCAAAAAGCACAAGATATACTACATTTTTATAATACTTTGATGGCTATTATTATATTATCAAAGTCCAAAGCACTTCTTTTGCATATATAGTATTTAATATATATACTTTAAACGATGCAAATAGAAAACTAATAGTGATATTAGGACTCAAAGCTATAGGGTCTAGGAATAACTAGATAGCCAGTTGCCATTATGAATTACCATATGAATAATCGCAAACTGGTCCGCTTTATCTGTTCTCTTTCAGCCCTAGTAATGAGTATATGCTCATTAGGAGTGGTTTCTTTTGCGTGGTATTCAACTTCTAGACAAGTAAGCACGACCATAAATAGCGTCTCTGCCTTAACAAATAACATCACCAGCTACTCCCTTTACGGCTATAGAAGCGATTCTGTCTATTATGACTTTATAAATAACGTCAAGTATGAGAATGGAGCCTCTTCTAGTTCCACTGCTTTTAACATGCTTGATTACGATTGCTTGATTCCTGATAAGAACACGCTTAATAACCTCGTCTTGAAACTAAGTCTTACCTTCAACGCCAATTATTCAACTGACCATGAAGTTCAACTTACTTTCACTACTCCTAACTCCACTAAATTTGCAACTTCTAATTCCAGCTACCATCTTTCCGATGCTATAGGAATAGCAGGTATGGCTAATGCCATATCTTCTGCTGTTACAGATTCTTATGATATTTATTCAAACGCTACTACCGCTATGGCAGATAGTACCTCATCTCTTTTTATCCCCTACACTTTAACTGACGGGACTTATACCTTCGGTGATAAGTCCACTTCCTTAGTCTTTGACTTCCCTCTTACTGAAAGCGTTAAGACTTACGATATTTATCTTAATGTCACCTACTCTGACCCTTTAGTTAAGTACATCGCTAACCTCTCTAACGGAGGAGCTGATATTACTTTTGATAAGCTCTCTTCTTTGACTTTAAGCCTTGTGGGTGATTTATCAGTCACCATCCAACTTAGGAGCATCTAACCATGAAAGAAAAGAACAGCTCTAAAAGTCATTTGATCTTAATGATAGTAGTTCTTTTCACTGCCATTACTTTTACCTTGTCTTGTTTTGTCTTTGCTTGGTTTGACTATTCTAAAAGCGCTACTCCTAACTTAACAGCCGGTATCGTCAAAGGCTATTTTGATGCTGACTCTGATTATAGCGGCACTGATGACGGAAGCGGAAACAAGACCTATACATATATAATCACCAAGGCTTCTCATCTTTATAACTTAGCCTTCCTTACTAACTTAGGTATCTTCCAGAAGTCGGATACAGTAACTTATAAGTTCCAGTTAGGAAAGCAGAAAGCCGATCATTCTACTGATACTGGTTATTACGTATATCAGGATGAATTCTCCGATGAGTCTACTGACCCTTCATATACATCTATAGACATGACTACTTATAACTCAGGAGTCATTCCTCCTATCGGAACCACTTCTGATCCTTTCACCAGCTACTTCACTGGTAACGACATAACTATATCTAAAGCCAAGATAGCCCAAGACTCCTCTTCTCCTTATGTAGGATTCTTTGGTGTTGTCGGCGATAAGGCTCAGATTGTTAATTTCAACCTGGACCAAGTAGAAATATCCACTAGCGATGACTCTAATGCTAGTGTCAATTATGCAGGCTTAGTAGTAGGAGACTTAGAAATAACCACCACTACTGGCTTTAAGATCGAAGGCATAGGTGTTAAAGACGGAGTTATTAAAGGAAGCAAAGTCACCAAGAGCGAACTTACATTCATAGGAACCGGTTCTTCAACCGGCCTTAAGTTCATGCAAGACGGATATGTTACTACTACAGGTGATACAGGTGTCATGTACGCTGATGAAGTCTTAAGCAAATTGGATAAGGGCACTATACCTAACGGAGATTCAAATAACTTCAAATACAACGGAAGTTACTATTATTTGAACAGCTCAGCCTGGTTAGGCTCAGATGGCTCGTTTGGTATTTTTAACCTCACCTCAGGCACAGATAAAACCGCTTATGGTCAATACTTCACTTCCTATGGAGCTCGTTATTACTATAAAGACTATAGCAAAAATACTATTTCTTCTACCGGAGAGTCTTTGTACTATAGTTCAACTACTCCTACAGAAGAATATATGACCTTTGGGTCCACAACAGATGAATACGCTCAGAAGTTTGTAAACTCTGATGGAGAAATGATCACTTCAGCCTCTTCTCAGCTTTACTTCGAAAAGAAAATCGATTACTCGAAAAAAGGAACAGTAAACGATTATGACACTTCGCCTAATAACACCTCGACTAAGTACTACAACGCCTTGATCTTTGAGATTCATAACGATAACGGAGGCGAGATCAATTTCATCTGCTGCATGCCCAAGGATAAGATAAACGCTGATAGATATGTAGGATTATGGATGCTCGACTCCTCTTCTAGCACTACCTCAGATGGCTCTATTTCAAGCAACAATCCAAATATTATGAAGTATCAGATTTGCGCTTCTGAAGAAGAAAATCCAGCCAATAGAACCGTAGCTTTCACCTTTAAGCTACCTAAAGGCAAGTACTTAATAGGCTCAGCCGGCAACGGGCTTTATTTCAACTACGTCTCAGTCTCCGGCCAGAAGAAAGGCCAGATAGGAGATACCACTTCTGGTATTCCTATGGATTTCATATCCTCCACTTCTCAAAAGGTCTGGTATGTCGATTCTAGCGACTCTACTAATAGCTATCATTTCTCAAAGGTAGTCTTTGTCATAGATGAAAAGACCGCTACTTCTTTCTATCTGACCTTTGCTAGAGACACATACGGAGATGCATCTTCTAATGCTTCCCATGTGACTTTAACCTCATATTACGATCAGAATATAGCCTCTATTTATTCTTCAGGTGACACTATAGCCACTTCCTTATATACGATTACTGTAGACTCAGGTTCTCCTTCAAGTTAGTAAAGGCAATTATTTATCTCTCAAATATCAGAAAATTGCTTTGTTCTTATTAATATTTGACATTTGCCATCGTTTGTCTTGACTTAACCAAATAGCCAATTTAAGATTAAGGTATTAAAAAATAAAGATGTTGAAAAAAGGGGAACTTTTTTAATGATAGTATTAACAGGAGCTTCCGCAAGCGGTAAAACAGAGACCGCCAAGGAACTTAAGACGCTGTTCGGAATAAGGAAAGTCGTCACACACACCACTAGAGAGAAAAGAATCGGTGAGAAAGATGGTGTCGACTATCATTTCGTAACTAAGGAGAAGTTTCTAGAGCTTAAGAAACAGGATTACTTTGTAGAGACCACCGAATATAACGGGAATTTCTACGGGACCTCTAAGCCAGAGATTCAGGAAGATAAAGTACTCATCGTCGAGACTTCTGGAGCCAGAGTCTTCCTAGGTCTTAACGATCCAGAGATAATCATCTTTAGACTTATAGCCTCTAAGGAAAATAGAGCTATGAGAATGGCAAACCGCGGTGACTCTTCTAAATCCATAGAAGAAAGACTCACTAACGATGTAACTCGCTTTGCTGATAATAACTTCAAAGATTCTAGAATCATCGATATCAACACCGATAATATGCCAGTAGAAGAAGTCGCAAGCCTCGTATATAAGACATATAAGTCTAAATTAGCCGCTCTTAAGAACTAATTAAGCCAATATTAAAAGCCGGGAATCATCTTAATGAAGATTCTTCCCGGCTTTTTTAGTTGATCAAATCTATTCGATAGGTATCTTGATAGTAAGATCAGAAAGAGGATATGACGAGCAGGCGTGGAAATAATTGAATTCCTTATCTCCTGCTCTTCTTCCGTCCCCCTGCTTAGGTACGAAGATATGCCCCTCTAGTAGTTTAGAACGGCAGAATCCGCACTCTCCTGAACGGCAGTGAGTCTGAATGACTATTCCGGCTCTCTCTAAGGAGACTGCGATGCTCTCAGAAGCCTTACCGGAAATAACGTCTTCCTGGATGCCTCTGATGACCTTGATCTTAAAGGTCTTATCGATTTCACTTAAAGGATATCCTTCAGCTTTGGAGATATCTTTAGGAGCACCGAATACTTCCATTCTTATTCTTCTTTCAGGCACTTTAAGGGCTTCTAGTTCCTTAACGATGAACTGATACATAGGAAGAGGTCCGCAGACAAAGTAAGAAGAATCCTTTGAGGAATACTTCTTTATTATGTCTCTATTGATAAATCCCTTCTCTCCTTTATATGAAGGATCGCCGGAAATGACATTGACGATCTTCACATGAGGGCACTTAATTGACTCGAGTTCCTTTTTAAGGATGATATCATCCTCGTGGACTGATCCATAAAGGATAGTGAGGTTGATATCAAGACTTCCGTGCTGGACTTCTTTAGCCATAGAGACAAAAGGAGTGATACCAGAACCACCGCCTATAGCAACTATGTCTTTAGAGTCCCTAAGCTCTTCATAAAGGAAATGCCCTAAAGGAAGATAGATCTTCATCTTGTCCCCTTCTTTAAGGTTCTCGTAGATGTAATTAGAGGCAAAGCCATCTTCTCTGCCTTTTCTTACAGTAATAGCGACTATAGGCTTATCTCCTCTAGCTTCATAAGGAGCCGAGCAGATAGAGTAAGGCCTAGAAGTAATAGTCTTCCCGATATGAAGGTCCAAGACTAGATACTGACCAGCTTGGAAGATAGGAAGAAAACCCTCGACCGGCTTAAAAGTGAACTTTCTAGCGGTAGGGGAAACATCCTCGACTTTTGAAATGACGACATCTAGCTTACCAGGGTGAAGTTCTCTAGCGACTTTGCTTATAGGATCATCCTGATTAAGGATAGGTGAAGCCTCTTTAAACAACTCTTCTCTTCTAGCAGTGACTTTAGAGGCACCGGAAACATCCTTGAAGAATCCTTTGATTTTCATAATGTTACTTTCCCTCCTCTTCCATCATATCTAATAGAGTCTTAGCGGCTTTTCTTCCGTTAGTAATCTGAGGTGCCATACCATCTCCAGAGATGGAATGAGCGCCTGAGAAAGACAAGCCCTTAATATAGTTCTCTTCTTCAGACATCTGAAGTCTAGCGACTATATGGTCATCCATACAATGCTGGTATCCATAGATACCGCCGTTGTAGTCTCCTGTATATCTAGCGATAGTCATAGGAGTCTCGATCTCGACTTCTAAGACATGGTCGAGAAGATTGACGCCTAGATGCTTAGAGACAGTCTCTATCATTCCTCTAGCGATTTTCCTCTTCATAGGATAGTAATCCTCAGGCTTAACATCGAAGAACGCTGAAGGCAAAGGCAAAGAAGTAATAGAAAGAGAGGTAGTCCCTTTCTTAACTCCATCAGGATTAGCGAAATTAAGGCAGATAGTAGTCAGATAGTCATAAGGCCCTTTAGTATGCATGTTCTTCCATAAGGCGTCTAAGTCCATCTTCTTTTCACAGCTGAAGACAGAGTAGTCGTGAATATTTAGTTCTTCAGGAGGAACATCTAAAGCCAAGACCACTGAGAAGCAGGAAACTGACATCTTTCTGGCATTGACTGACTGAATAGCCTTAGTAGGTACTTCGCTAAGAGGTTCAATCATGCTGGCGTAGCACTTATTAGGATAAGCTGAGCAAGCCACATAATCAGAATGAATCTCATCTCCCCTAGCAGTCCTAACACCATATACGTGGTTGTTCTTAACAAGGATCTTATCTACGTTCTGGTCAAATTCGAATTGAGCACCCATCTGGATGCATCTTTCCGCCATCTTTATGCCCATCTCGTAAGAGAAATCCCTACAGACATAAGAACCACCGACAAAATAATCCGCCATCAAGACAGCGTAGATAGTAAAAGGCAAGGTCGATGTAGGGTTACCTACATAGATCCAATAAGCCCTTAAGATATCCTTTACTTCCCGAGGAAGCTTAAATGTATCTAAGACCTCATCAGTAGAATAACCGCAAGTCTTAACAAAAGCCTCGTGGTGCATAAGCATCTTAACCTTGCTCATAGGAGTAATAGATAAGACATTCACTGAATTGTAGACAGTTAGGCAAAGCTCCATCAGTCTTTTTACTTCACTATAAGTCCCTTTGTACTGAGCATCGATTTCCTTAGCCATCTTATCGATACCGGCGTGCAAAGTAATATCGATCTTTTCAGTAGGTACCACAATCCTATAGGCTTCTGGTACTCTAAGCCAATCGATCTTAATGTTGAAATCATCGAAGAACTTTCTGATCTTTAAAGGCTGCTCTTCAGGTCCGATTGACATCATCTCATGAAGAGTCGCTTCCATTTCCATTCCACCCCTAACAAAAGAGGTGGCAATGCCACCTGGAAGGTTATGCCTCTCTAAGATCAACACGCTCTTGCCCTTTTTTAAAAGGGTAAGGGCGCAGGCCATGCCAGCTAAGGCACCGCCGATGACTATAGCGTCATAATGATCTTTGTAGAATGACATGTTTAGAAGAATCTTTCTACTAATTCTCTAGAGTATTCGCAAGTCTCATCCATATCGCCGAATGACATAATCTCACCGGCATAATATGTTCCTTTTTGACCTTGCATGGCTTCAACTTTATCATACCAGCCGTTCTTATAATCCTCAGCGAAGACATGAGGGAAATAATACCAGCTCTTCTCTTTAAGGACTTTGTCGGCAGGGTTGCCCATGACTTCAAGATCCTTTAAGACTTTGGCTTTGTCGTCATCAAAGGAGATGACTTCTTTGCCCTTGTAGTTTCTTAAGGCATAAGTGGTGATGACCTGGTTAGGCTCATTCTTCCATCTTCTGTAATAGACCATAAGGTGGCCGACTCTCTTATTGGTCATATTGTCCATGATGTAATAGGAAATAGGAGGATAGTTATTCATGTGAGTAGCTAAGACATCATATCTCTCATAATCAATCTTGGAGAATAGATCTTTTTCTTCTTTAGAAGCATCGAAATAAGAAGGCATGAACTGCAGAGGAGAAGTGATGATGATCTTATCGAAGACTTCCTCTTTGCCGTTAACAGTGACGGTGACTTTATCATCGCCTCTAACGACCTTGGAGATATCAGCATTGAGAACAGCTGAATGCTTAAGTTTCTTATCCAGAGCCTCATAAATGGACTGAGTTCCCTCTTTCCATGTCCAGAGGTTGCACTTGACGAAGTTCATAGTGGTCTGGAAATCCAGATACTTAAGAACATAGCCAGCAGGAATCTCATCGAAGTATCCATAGCCGAAAGCGGTGAAAGGTCCAATCCAGACATCCTGGCATAATTCGACCTTGTTGAGCTTGCAGAATTCAGAGAAAGGTAAGCTGAGATCCTTTAAATTAGGATTCTCGCCGGAAATATGATTTCTATTAGGAGTAGCGTCATAGCCATCGTATTTACCTTCAGCGACGCCTCTATGTCCGTTGACATCATAGCCCTTGTATTTGGTCTCGAGTAACTCACCGAGTCTCTTGACCTGCTTCTTCATCTTTAAAAGGTGAGGAATTCTGAAAATGTTCTTCTTAGGATCAAACGGTTCTACTACCTTACCATTGACGTTCTTATAGTCTCTGTTAAGTTTAGGTCCATCGTGATCAACACCAGCGAACTTCTCGATATCATGAACAGCATAGTATGAAGGGACACCCATAATAGCACCCATTTCATATCTCTTGCCATCGTGAGAAGGAGAGTAGCACTTGCCACCGACGTGATCGTCTTTTTCATAAATCACATAGTTGGTGTAACCCTTCTGTTCCAAGTACATAGCTGCTGATAAACCAGCAGGGCCTCCGCCGATGATGCAGATCCTCTCGTCTTTTTTCTGATTCATATCGTTTCCTCCTTGTGAAAGCGCTTAATTGTCAATAATATAATTATATGACTTGTTTAGGTCAAAAATAGACTATTATCTTAATTGTGATTATTTTTATCACATCAAAGCCATAAAAATACGCCAAAAATATAGGAGGAATTGAAAAATGGAATATGCAAAATTTACATCGTTCGATGAGTTTTTCAAGGCCGTTCTTCCCTATAGAAAAACTACCGCCTTCACCTATTTAGAAGAAGGAGAAATAAAGAATCTATCCTTTTCTGATTTTCACAAAAAAGTCCTTGATAAAAGAGACTTTTTCAAGAGAATGAACATCAGTTCACTTGCTATAATTAAATCTGTCGGAATAGATATGATTTCATCTATTTTAGGCTCTTGTTTAGCAGGCATAAGAACCACTTTGATCTCGCCTTTAATGCCCATCGAATCCATGGTCAGAATGCTCAAAGTAAGTGAAACTGAGCAGTTAGATATCAGTGAAGAAGATTTTGAAGATTTGGAGGTAAAATCGTTATACTCCTCCCTAAGTGAGCCTAAAAAGAACCTCTCAAACAAAGAAGGTTCCTTCATATTTTTTACATCTGGAACCACTTCTCTATCTAAGCCAGTAGAGATTGAAGCCTCTAGTTTTCTAGATTCAGCTTATGAAGGACAATCTAGATTATCTTGTTCTGAAAATGATGTTATTCTCTCCGCTCTTCCTTTAGAGCACGTCTTTGGTTTTGTCTGTTCTTTCTTATGGCCATTAATTTACGGAGCTACTATAGCCATAGGGTCAGGTATAAGAAGCATCATAGAGGACATCAATACTTTTAAGCCTACTATTCTTCCTTTGATCCCTTCTCTAACTAAGCTATTAGTCTTGAGAAACGGATTCAATAGAGAGTGCAAGACTATTTTAGTAGGTGCCGGTCCTCTAGATGAAAATACTATTACTGCTATTAGAAATAAAGGGATGGAATTAGCCTATGGATACGGCCTTACTGAAACTGCTTCAGGAGTCGCTATTTCTGTTAACTCTTCTGAGCCTAGTATTATGGGTTTCTGCCCTGGAGATAAGTTCAGATTAGAAGAAGACGGAACTCTTTCTATAAAGTCAGATTCTATGATGAAGGGATACTTCAACAATAAGAAAGCTACTGATGAAGTCCTCTCTAAAGACGGCTGGCTCCACACTAATGATCTAGCGGTTCTTGATGAGGAGCATAAGACTCTTAGGATACTAGGAAGAAAAGATGACATCATAGTTCTTTCTAACGGAACTAAGTTCAACTGCGCTGAAGGTGAGGATATGATTACTCGTATAATACCTTCTGTCGACTTCGCCTTGTTCAACGATAAAGGACAGGCTTCTCTTATCTATTACTCAAAAGCCATCAACGCTAATGACTTAGTTACTAAAGCGGTCAATATGTACAATAGGCTTCAGCCTATGTCTAGAAGAATAACCAATATATTCTGCTCTCCTACTCTTCTTCCCCGTACTAAGACCGGGAAGATTCAACGTTATAAATTAAGCTCATCAGTAGAATCAAAATAGAAAGGCACATATTAACATGTTAGAGGAAAAGAACGTATTCGAAAGTATCTGTCAGATCATCAATGACTACCTTCCCGGAGTCATTAAAGAAGAACTGAAGATGGACACTGTAATCAATAATGAGACTGGAGTGGACTCTCTAGGCTTTGTACTTATTATTTCTAAGTTAGAAGCTCTTTATAACATAAAGATCTCTGATCACCAAGCCAGTAAGTTTTACACTATCGGCGATGTCGTCGAGTTCATAAAGAAGAAGGTCGAAAAGAAAGAGGCTCATGCTTAATAAATCTCTTACTATCAGCGCCTCTTCTTGCTCCTATTCAAGAAGACTTCATCTCTCCTCTCTTCTTTCAATAATCGAAGAGATATCGATAGAGGATGTAATAAGAGGAGGACTTACTAAAGACAAGACCTTAGATAAAGGCCTTCTTTGGGTAATCTCCAGATTATCCTTAAAGATCAATAAGCTTCCCTCTTACGATGAAAAAATAGAAGTCTCGACATACGCTAAATCAAGAATCCATTCTTTCTTCCCTCGTTACTATGTAATAAGAGATACTAAAGGCTCCATTCTTATAGAAGGTGAAGCCATGTGGACCTTAATAGATAGCAAAACAAGAAAGCCTATAGATCCTTTGAAAAACAACATCTCAATAAAAAAGAATGTCCTTCCTAAGGACATATCTTTAGATGATTCTTTCCTTCTTATGAAAAAAGAAGGAACAGTTATTTATAAAGAACAAAGAAAAGTAAGACTATCTGATTTAGATCTTAACGGTCATATGACTAACACCAAATACGCTGACTGGTATATGGATCTTCATAATCAGAATTTTTATGAGAAGCATGAGATATCCTCTTTTAAGATAGCCTTCTTAAGAGAACTAAAGATAAATGAAGATGTCGAATTAGAACTAAGCAACTACGATGAAAGAACAGAAGTCCTCATAGGCAAAAACAAAGACGGCAATACTGTTTTTGAGATTGAAGTGGGATATTAAATAAACGAATACATCGCTATTAATGCTAGTAATTAGGCATTATTAATTATTTTATAGTAAAGCACCTTTTTATCCGAAACTAAATCAATATAATCACTACTCTCAAACAAGCCTTATTCTGTCGTGAGCGTATCTGACGTATGAGTCTAACCTACTTA
>LAHS01000114.1_pt1 | contig 40499 bp, 34 predicted proteins | sample 329651 | NCBI WGS metagenome assembly LAHS01 (sample SAMN03275699, study PRJNA271635) | activated sludge metagenome | isolation source: sample C-1 Sludge from hydrolytic chamber (first chamber) of Anaerobic...
ATCAGCTCTTCCGGCAGCTCATAGTCATACGAGCTTAACGAATAGATATCATAATCAAAGCCAGGTGTATTCATGGTTAACAGCCCCTTTCACTGCCGAATTCGTCCAGTCTTGCCGCGGCAAAGTCCAGGAAACGGTCATTCTTGATGGCCTCTCGGGCCTCTTCCATCGTCTGAATCAGGAAACGGATGTTATGGAGCGAGCAGAGCCTTGCTCCGAAGCCTTCCTCGCATTTCATCAGGTGGTGGATATACGCCTTGGTGTAATGCTGACAGGCATAGCAGTCGCATTCCGGATCCAGCGGCGTGAAGTCATCGGCATACTTGCCCTTCATGATGTTGATCCTTCCGGTATGGGTCATGATGGAGCCATGCCGGGCTAAGCGGGTCGGCAATACGCAGTCGAACATATCGACACCCTTGCGGATGCCGTCAAAAAGCATATCCAAGGAACCGATGCCCATCAGATAGCGGGGCTTGTTGTAGGGAAGATAAGGAATCGTCAGACTGACTTCATGGTATTCGGTCAGTCGCGGTTCGCCGATGGCCGTGCCGCCGATGGAAAAGCCATCAAAAGGCAGCTGAGTCAGGGTCTCGGCACAGCGCTGACGGATGTCGGCAAAGTCGCCGCCCTGGCAGATGCCAAAGAGCGCCTGATCCGGTCTCTTATGTGCGGCCAGACAGCGCTTGGCCCAGCGGATGGTACGGTCAACGGATGCTTCCATATACTCCCGGGTGCAGGGGTAAGGCGCACATTCATCAAAGGCCATGGCAATATCGGCACCGATCTTCTCTTCGATGTCCATCACGCTCTCCGGCGAGAAGAAATGCTTGTCGCCGTTCAAGGGATCCTTGAAGCTGACGCCTTCTTCCTGAATCTGATCCCGGATCTTGGCTAAGGAGAAAACCTGATAGCCGCCCGAATCGGTCAGCATCGGTCCCGGATAGCCCATGAACTTGTGGATGCCGCCGGCTTTGGCGACGATGTCTTCGCCTGGCCGTAAGGCCAGATGGTAGGTATTGGCAAGAACCACTCCCGAATGCATTGCCAAAAGTTCCTCAGGGGAAAGCATCTTGACGGTGGCCTGAGTGCCGACCGGCATGAACATCGGCAGCTCCACCGTCCCATGCGGGGTGTGGAGCAAGCCATAGCGCGCATGGCAGTTCTTGTCCTCATGGAGGACCTCAATCTGAAAATCGGGACACATAGCCAATTATTATACACTTTCCCGGCCGGTTTCCGACCCATCCCATCGGGCGAAAAAACGGAAGCCGGCCGGCTTCCGCTTTGCTTTTTCCTACTTCGGCTTGACGCAGGGTCCGATCACCTTGATGATCAGCTCCTTGGCCAGACTCGGATTGGCTTTGCCATGGCTTAAGGCCATGACCTGGCCGACCAGATAACCGAGCGCGTGGTCTTTGCCATGCTGCCAGTCACTGACGGACTGCTGGTTCTTGGCTAAGACGGCATCAACCAACGACTGCACGGCCAAGGCATCGGAGATCTGCTCCATGCCTTTGGCCTTGACGACATCGGCGGGATTGGCGCCGGTGGCCAGCATCTCTGCCAAGACTTCCTTGGCCTGCTTGGAATTGATCTTGCCGCTGTCGATGAGATTGATGAGGCTGACGAAGGCTTCCTTGGTGAAAGGAAGCTTATCCAACGTCTTCTCGTTCTTGTTGAGCCAGCTCTGGGTATCCACCATCAGGTAGTTCCAAAGCAGGGTCGGATTCTTGGCCCCTAAGGTCAGGCAGTCCTCGAAGTAGACCACAAAGTCGCGGTCTTTTAAGAGTGCCTGGGTCTCATAGTCATCCAGACCCGCCTTTTTCAGCTCGCTCCGGTATTCGTTGGGAAGCTTGTTCATCGAATGGATGGCGTCATAGATGAAACCGTCGCTTAAGTCGATCGGGACAATGTTCGGTTCCCGGAAATACTTGTAGTCGATGGCATTGGTCTTCTTACGCATCAGGACGGTCTGCTGGATGGACTCATCGAAACGACGGGTCTCCTGCTCGACCTTGCCGCCCTCATTGAGGATCTTCGACTGCCGGCCGATTTCAAAATCGACGGCGGTCTTGATGTTCTGAATGGTGTTGAGGTTCTTGCACTCGCACTTGGTGCCTAAGACGTTGGAGCCTTTCGGGCTTAAGGAGATATTGATATCGCAGCGCATCGAACCATCCTCCATCTTGCCATCGCTGATGCCAAGATAGGTGACGATCTCCCGGATGGACTCCACATACTTCATGGCTTCCTCGCCGGAATGCATATCCGGCTGGGAGACGATTTCAATCAGCGGAATGCCGGCCCGGTTGAAGTCCAGCAAGGTGATATCGTTGAGGTGGATCTCCTTGGCCGTATCTTCCTCGAGATGGGCATTGTCGACCCGAATCTTACGGATTTCGCCGTTATCCAACGTGATTTCGACCAGACCGTCTTTGCCAATCGGGAAGAACTGCTGGGTGATCTGGAAACCCTTGGTCAGATCCGGATAGAAGTAATTCTTCCGGTCGAACTCCAAGGTCTTACTAATCGTCATATGCAAGGCAGAGCAGAGCTTGATGCCATAGACGACGGCTTCCTTGTTGACCACCGGCATCGTGCCCGGAAAAGCCATATCCAGCGGAACGACTTCGCTGTTCGGCGTCTGACCGAAGGTGTTGGGCGCCTTCGAGAACATCTTGGAGGCGGTCTTCAGCTGGACATGGATTTCCACGCCAATCGTCGGTACGAATTCCATGTTACTTAGCCTCCTTGACGAGATCATGAAGACCGGTCAGGTCTTCGATCTCCTTTGCTAATCCAAAGACATAGCCATCTTCGAAGACCCGTCCGGTCACGTTGAGCCCGATCGGCATGCCGTCGACATAGGTCAAGGGCAGCGTCAAAGACGGATTGCCGCCGAAATTGCCTAAAGTGAGGATGTTGTCGAGAAAATCCGGCTTCAAGGACCAGGCCGTGGAAAGCTCACTGATCTTCTTGGGCTTGCTGTAGGCGGCCGGAACGACGAGGTAATCAATGGTATCAAAGAACTTGTTCAGCTCGTTGACGATCATCCGTCGGGCCTTCTGGGCCCGGACGAACATCTCTTCCTGGTTGGCACTGAGCAAGGAGAAGCTTCCGATGACGAAGCGGCGTTTGATGAGATCGGAGAAGCCAGCCGTCCTTGTCTGGGTCATATACTCTTCCCAGGTCTTGGGATCCTCTTGGGCCTTCGGGCCGAAGCGGATGCCATCGAGGTTGGCATCATTGCTGGTGGCCTCGGCACAGCTGATCAGCATGTAGGTCGGATAAAGAGCATCCAGCAAGGCGACCGGGTAGTCATAGGAAACCACCTCATAGCCCTTCTTAGTCAGTCCTTCCAGAACATCGTTGTAAGCCTTCTTGATGGCAGGATCACTGATGCCGTCCATCACGGCCTTGAAATAGCCGACCTTCTTCAGGGTCTTATGCCCTAAGACATAGTCCTGATATTTCTCTTTCTTGCGGTACGAGGAGGACATATCCTGAGGATCGTGTCCGGCCAGAGCCGAAAGAACATAGCTGGAATCCAGCACGTTGCGGGTAAAATAACCGACGGCATCCAAGGAGGGAGCAAACGGGAAAAGGCCGTACCGGGAAATGCGTCCCCAGGTAGCCTTATAACCAACCAATCCGGCATGGCTGGCCGGTTTACGGACCGAATCACCGGTATCCGAGCCTAACGCCATCGGCGCGATGCCTTCCGCCAGAGCGGCGGCCGAACCGCAGGAAGAACCGCCGACAATCCGGGTAGGATCATAGGGGTTCGTGGTATTGCCTTTGTGGCCGGTGGTGCCGGTACCGCCCATGGCCAGTTCATCCATGGTGGTCTTGGCGACCATAATCATCCCTTGCTGAGCTAACTTATGGATGACGGTGGCATCAAAAAGCGGGACATAGCCTTCCAGGATCTTACTGGAAGCCGTGGTCTCGATGCCTTTGGTCGAATAGTTATCCTTGGCCAGATACGGAATGCCTTTCAGCAGGTCGTCTTTGCCAATCTCAGAGATCTTCTTTGCCTCTAGCCGGGCCTGATCAAAGGCTGTCGCTTCAAAAGCGTTGTTCTTATCCGCCTGAATGCCGGCGATGCAGTCTTCGACGAGGTCACTGGGCGTGACTTGCTTACTGACTAAGAGCTCATGGAGCTCCGTGAGCGATTTATTCATCCATTTCGTCATTGGTGTTACCTACGACTTTCGGGAGCTTGACCTGCGTGCCAAGCTTGGTATTGGAATTCTTCAGGGCATCCTTGGGGGATAAGGGTTTACTGGGTTTGTCTTCCCGTAAGAAAGTCTGATGCTCCCGGTAAGGGAAGGTCATCGGGGAAAGACTGTCGACGCCCGGGATGGACTTGAGGAAGTCGATCTGAGCTAAGACCGTATTGAATTCGGAATAAATGACGTCATCCTGACCCGGCGCCAAGCTGAACATCAGATTCTTGGCACAGAGGTTGATGACATCCTTCGTGACTGTAATCATGTGGGTATCTCCTATTAAGACAAGTTATTATATAACTTATCTTTACTTTTGAAACTACTTCTGCTGGCTTTCCGCCGTCAGGATAAGCGGCATAATCGTCGCTTCGTCATAGACGGTGATGCCTAAGGCCTGCGCTTTGGTGAGCTTGCTTCCGGCTTCACTTCCGGCTAAGACAAAGTCGGTGGCTTTGCTGACCGAACCGGCCGAGATGCCGCCCAAGGCTTCCAGCCGTTTCGTCATCACTTCCCGCGAGACCGACAGAGTGCCTGTCAGCACGAACTTCTTGCCTTTGAAGAAATTCTCCTTGGCTTCCTTGACCGGATTGAGGATGGTGAAATTCAGGCCTAAGCCACGGAGCTTTTCGATGAGAGCCTGGTTAACAGGATCCTGGAAATAGCCTAAGATCTTCTCCGCCGTCACCAACCCGACATCCTGCAAAGAACTTAATTCGTCCAGGGAGGAGGCTTTGAGCTTATCCAAGCTCTGATAATGGTTGGCTAAGACAATGGCCGTCTTCTTGCCGACTAAGGGAATCGCCAAAGCGCCGATCAGCATGTAGAGATCGTTGTGCTTGCTCTTCTCCAAGGCAGCGAAGATGCTTTCACAGGTCTTCTTGCCGATGCCATCCAGCATCATCAAGTCGCCTTCATGGTCTTTGAGGGTGTAGAAATCAGCGACATCCCTTACCAGGCCTTCATTGAAGAGGGTCTCGATGATCTTATCGCCTAAGCCATCGATGTCCATGCCTTGGTCGGAGCAGAAGAAGATCAGGGAATTGATCTTGCGGGACTGGCAGCTGTCGTTGGTGCAGTAGGTCTGACCCTGGATCTTGGTCAATGGCTGATGGCAGTACGGGCATTCTTTGGGGAATGTATAGGGAACCGCTCCCGGCTGACGGCGTTCGACGATGACCTTCTCCACTTCCGGAATGACATCGCCGGCCTTGTGGAGCGAGACATAATCGCCGATGCGGATATCCTTGCTCTTGATGAAATCCTCATTGTTGAGGGTCGCCCTTGAAATCAGGGATCCGGCCACCCGGACCGGAGCTAAGACGGCGGTCGGGGAGACCCGGCCGGTCCGGCCGACGGAAATCTCGATATCCTCGAGCTGGGTGATCTGTTCTTCCGGCGGGAACTTATAGGCAATCTCCCACTTCGGGACCTTCATGGTGTAGCCGATGGTTTCATACAGTGTCATATCGTTGACCTTGATGACCAAGCCATCGATATCGTAAGCAAGGCTGGGACGTTTCTTGGCGTACTCATGCATATAGCTGATGACGGCATCGATGCCATGGACGAGACGTCTTTCCGGGTTGGTGATGAACCCGAGCGACTGAATGTAATCCAAAGCTTCGGAGTGTTTCTTGAAACCTAAAGCCAAAGCATCCGGAACATAGTACCAGAAAGCGGAAAGCTTCCGTTTGGCCGTCACGGAGCTATCTAACTGACGAAGCGAACCGGCTGCGGCATTGCGGCAGTTGGCAAAGAGAGGCTCATTATGAGCCTTCCTGTCGGCATTGCATAAGGCTAAGGACGCCTTAGGCATATACACCTCGCCGCGGACTTCCAGCTCGCGCTTTTCGCTGACATGGGTAGGAATCGAGGGAATGGTCAGCACGTTCTGACTGACATCCTCGCCGACCGAGCCGTCGCCACGAGTCGAAGCCAAGGTGAAGTCGCCGTTTTCATACATGATCGAGCAGGCCAGACCATCGATCTTGACCTCGCACATATATTCGATCTCCGGTAAGCCGGTCAGCTTGCGGACGGTCTCATCAAAGCCATACAGCTCATCCTCGTTGAAGACATCGGCGATGGAGAGCATGTACTTCTTGTGATGGACTTCGGGGAAGCCTTTGACGATGCCGCCGCCGACATGGTTGGTGGGGCTGAGCCGGTCCTTGAGGTCCGGCCGCTTCTGTTCCAGAGCAATCAGCTCTTCCATCAGGGAATCGAACTCGGCATCGGAAACGGAAGGAGCATTGTTGATGTAATACTCCCGATTATAACGATTGAGCCGATCCGTCAGTTCCTTGACACGGATCTTATCCTGATCCACAGGTTCCATGTTATTCGCCCTCCTTGACCTTACGGAACATCTTGAAGCCGACAATCAGCTTCTTCTTCCCAACGTCGCCGCCGAAATCGACAATGATCTTATCCGCCCCATCCAGTTCCACCACCGTCCCTTTGCCAAACGACGTATGGACGACCTTGTCGCCGATCTGATAGGTATCTTCCGGCGACCGGGCTTTGCCGGCCGTGGAGACGAAGGCCTTGATGGCCTGCAGATTGCTGGCGCTGAAGAGGGTATGGTTGCCGCTGGGGCGATGGGTACCCATCGAGGCATAATAGCTGTTCTGACCTAACGACGGAGACGAAGCGGAACTGGTCGTTGTCTTCAGATCCATTTCCTTGATGAAACGGGAAGGATAATAGCTGGCTCCGGTCCGGAAGTCGTGACCGCCGAAGGAGGAGACATAAAGCTTCTTCTTGGCACGGGTCAGGCAGACATAGAAGAGCCGGCGTTCCTCTTCGATTGAGGCACTGCCTTCCTTGCGGAGGGCATGGCTGGTAGGGAAGACGCCGTCATTGACGCCGGTCACGAAGACAAACGGGAATTCCAGGCCTTTGGAGACATGCCCGGTCATCAAGGAGACCTGCTTGGCATCGACCATGGTATCCTGATCCGACTGCAGGGCTACCGAGATAAGGAAGTCCTCCAGGTTGGAGTCGCGGCTGGTGCCGTCCTCGTTGACAATCGGCGAATCCAAAGCCGAGGTCAGCGAGCGGATGAACTCATTGACGTTGTCCGTCTTGCTGACGGAGGAGCTGGCCGTATAGGCATATTTTTCTTCGTTCTTCTTGTCTTCCCGGGAGACATAATCCCGGAAGCCGGTCTCCTGGAAATAGGAGACGATGGCACTGAGCAATGTCGCATTATCCGGATCCGTGCGATAGACGCTGACGCAGCGGTCATAGGCGGCAAAGAAATTGGCTAAGGCGGCTTTGGAGCCGGTCGTCAGACGGAGCTCATCGCCATGGAAGCGGAAGACCTGATAAAGGCTGGTATCCTCGCCCAGTTCCTTGGCTTTGTCCTTGGCCCGGGCCAAGGTCACATCGCCGATGCCTTTGGAGGGAGCATTGAGCACCCGCTGCAAGGAGAGGTCATCGGGGTTGACCAGCAGTCTTAAATAAGCCAGAGCATCCTTGATTTCGGCCCGTTCATAGAACTTCAGTCCGCCATAGACCTGATAAGGGATCTTAAAGGCGGTCAATTGTTTTTCAATCGGGTTGGAAAGGTAGTTGGCGCGGTAAAGGATGGCGATGTCGTTATAGGCAAAGGTGCCTTTGCTGACCAAGGAATGGATGGTGCTGGCAATGTCGTAGGCTTCGCTGTCGGAGTTGGCATAGTTGACATAGCGGACATCCTCGCCCTGGACCTTGCTGGCTGCCGAAAGATTCTTGGCGATGCGGTCATGGTTATGCTGAATGAGAGCGTTGGCGGCATCGAGAATCGCCTGAGTGGAACGGTAGTTATCATCCAGGACCACGGTATCCAACGAAGGAAAATCCTTTTGCAGACGGGTCTTGATGATTTCGTTCTTGGCACCCCGCCAGGTATAGATCGTCTGATCCGGGTCGCCGACCACGGTCAGCATCGTCCCGGGATCCTCGCCATTGGGTTTCCGCATGAAAAGCTTCACCAGTTCATACTGAACCGGGTTGGTATCCTGGAACTCATCGACGAGGAACATATCGTATTTGCTTTCCCAGAGCAGCCGGACATCCGCGTTCTGCTGCATGATCTCCGTAGTGAACATCAAAAGATCATCGAAGTCCAGCAGGTGCTGACTCCTCAGATAATCCTGATAGGAGCCATAGACATACCGAAGCTCGTCATAGGTATAAATCGAGCCTAAGGGAATATCGGTAGGCTGGAGGTCTTTGACCCATTTGCCATCGCTCTTCAGCGACGAGATCTTCTCCACGACGGCACTGACATATTCCTTGCTGTTGCCTTTGGGCATCTTCTGGAAGATCTGTTTGAAAATGCCGTTCTGGTCCTCATCGTCGACAATATTGAAGTCGCTGGTAAAGCCCGGCATATGGCTGATCTCTTTGCGGAGGAAACGATAGCAGAAGCCATGGAAGGTGGAAATCAGCGGATAGGAACCGGAATAGCCGTCCTGGGCAAGGATACCCCGGACCCGGTCATCCATTTCATGGCTGGCCTTGTTGGTAAACGTAATGGCGACAATCCGTTTCGGGGAGATGCCGTTAGCCATCAGATAAGCCAACCGGTAAGACAAGGTTCTTGTCTTTCCGGTACCGGCACCGGCGATGATGCGGAGGTAAGGATGACGGCAGCTGGCCGCCTCCCATTGTTTCGGATTCAGCTGGGATTCGATATCAATCATGCGTGTGTTTTTCTTTCCTTAAAATTATACCAAAAAAGAGGCCTTCTCTGACAGGAAAAAGGAAGGAAAAAGAGGGGGTGGATGAACCTCTTTCTCCCTGGGGTTAAGTTGCTTTGACTCGCTTTGGCTGTCCGGCCTTGATTTTGAGCAGAAAAGACACCTTGAAAGTCGAGTCAGAGAACCGGAAGGAAAAAGAAAAAGGCCCTCGGTTGGAAGGACCTTGCTTGATACAAATGGCTGGGGTACTTGGATTCGAACCAAGGCATCGCAGATTCAGAGTCTGTTGTCTTACCGCTTGACTATACCCCAAGGGCGTTAAAAAGTATAGTTTAAAGCCAAGGTATTGTCAACAAAGAATGACGGAAAAGAAGCAAAAACAAAGTCCCGGTTATTTATCGTAGCTCTCCTTGGAAAGAATCTTGAAGGAACGGTAGACCTGCTCCAGGGTAACCAGCAAGGCCAGATAATGGGTGAAGGTGAGAGGCGAAAGCGAGAAAGCGACATCCGCCCGCTTACGAAGACTGTCATCCAAGCCATAGGAGGAGCCTAAGAGAAAGACGAGGTTTCCTTGGGTGGCGACTTTGGTCTGCAGCTTTTTGACCAGTTCTTCCGTGGTAACCAACGGCGCATGGATATCGACCAGGAAGAGACAGTCGCTGGCTTTGATCTGCCGCAAGGCATTACTGGCTTCTTCGGCCAAGGCTTTGGCAATCTCGCCGCTACTGGGCGTCTCCGGAAGGGATACTTCGGGTAACCAGACCAGACTCGTCTTGGCAAAGCGGCTCAGCCGCTTCAGATATTCCTCATAGCCTTCCGTAAGATATTTCTCCCGGGCTTTTCCGGGAATGAGGAACTTCAGGGTCATAGCTCATCGCCACCTTTGGTTTCGTGGCTGTCGCTGGCGGTTTTAAGAAGAATATCCGGCACATACCCGAGCTGCGTCTGCATCACCCGTTCATAGGTGCTGGTGGCTTTCTCCGGGGTATTGCAGTCGTCACTGAGATGGGCGAGGACGATCTCCTTGGTGTTGTCGGTGATGAGATTGGCCAGATAGTAGGCGCTGTCGGCATTGTTGAGATGGCCTTTGTCGGAGATGATGCGGCGGATCAGATAATCCGGACGGCCGCTGTTGAAGAGCATCTCCGGATCATGGTTGGATTCGAAGATATAGTAAGTCTCCCCTTTGATGGCGGGGAAGAGCTTCTCGGCAATGAAGCCGGTATCGGTGATATAGGCTAAGGATTCTTGGCCGTCATTGACGACAAAGCCGACGGTATTCTTGGCATCATGGCTTAAGGGAATCGGAAGAATGGAGAAGCCAGCCACGGAAACGGATTTCATGGGCAGCAGCAGATGATCGGCGGCAATCGTCCCGTCAAGCTTGGGCAAGGTCTGGGAGGAAGCATAGAGCTTTTCCCGCGGGGCACAATAGGCATTGGAGGCATGGTCGGAATGATCGTGCGTAATGAAAACACCTTGGATGTCGTTAAAGCCCATCCCATAGCCTTTGAGCGCATTATCAATCCGGCGTTTAGGAATGCCAAAGTCGAGAAGTATGCAGGTGTTATGAGAAAAGACGAGAGTAGCATTTCCTTTGGATCCGGAAGAAATGACATCGAACGTCATCCGGGGAAAGGCTCCTCGTCCGGACCGTCATGCTGCGTATCGACGATGTTGAAAGCGCAGTGCTCCTTATCGAAGCTGTACTGCAGGTCGCCGATCTTGCCGTTACGGTTCTTCAGCAAGGTGACATCGACCTGCGAGATGGGGTTGTTGTAGTCGGCCTGGGCATGGGAGGAAGTGCCCTCTTCGCCCGGATGGTCATAATAGTCCTTGCGGTAAAGCATCAGGATCATATCGGCATCCTGTTCAATGGCGCCGGAATCACGGAGGTCGCTTAACTGCGGCTTATGATCTTCACGCTTTTCGGTCTCACGGCTTAACTGCGAAAGCGCGATGACCGGCACGTTGAGGTTACGGGCCATCTGCTTGATCTGACGGGAAATATCGGCGACTTCCTGCTGACGTCCGCCATTGGCATTGGCTTTGGTCGGGGCAGTGATGAGGCCCAAGTAATCGATGGCGACTAAGCCGAGGTTGGGAAGCAGGTTCTTCAGTTTCTTGCATTTGGCGGCAATATCCATGATGACACTGTTGGACGTATCATCGATGTAGAAGGGAAGCGAGTTGATTTCCTCTAAGCCCCGGGCCAGTTTGCTGACCATGGCCTTTTCCCGGTCATCCTTGGCATCGACCAAAAGAGCATCGCGGGAAGAGCCTTTGAGGAACTCGAGCGAATTGATTTCAAGATCGGAGAGTCCCGACGTCTTCTCCAACAGACGCATGCCAATGGAGGCAGCGCTCATTTCCAAGGAGAAGAACACGACCGGCGTGCCTTTCTTGGCGACATTGTAAAGCAGGTTGATGGCAAAGGCCGTCTTGCCGACACTCGGGCGGGCGCCGATGACGATCATCTCCTGCGGCTTCCAGCCTTTGGTCAGAAGATCCAAGCGCTCATAGCCGGTTTCAATGCCGGTCACGCCATTGGGCTTCTTGCCGTTCTTTTTGAAGAAATCGGTCTGTTCGACCAGCTGATTGACGATGGTCGACGAGACATCCGACATCTTGACGACATCGCTGACCCGGCGTTCCTTGGTGACGGTGAGAATATCCGATTCCGCTTTTTCAATGAAATCGGAAATATCTTCGATCGGCTTGGTCTGGGCATCATTGGAAATGGTGTTAAGGGTCGCAATGAACCGGGCTAACAGCGCCTGATCACGGACGGCATTGACGGAAGTCATCACCGGAGCCATGGAGGTGAAGTTGGTTAAGAGATAGGTGATGTAATCATAGCCGCCGGCATCCTCGAGAACCTTGTTGTGGTCCAGCTCAGTGGCTAAGGCGGTGGGGTTAGGCTGGATGCCCTTCTTGTTCATATCCAAGAGGGTCTTGTAGATGATGCTGTTACGCGAATCCAGGAAATCCTCTACCTTGAGCAGTGGGGCCACGGTCAAAAGATCCGCCCCGGTCTTATCGTGGAGGATATCGGCTAGAATGCTGGCTTCGTTAAGGGAGGTTGTGGAGCTCTGACCATCGGCCATAGGCTATTTTTTCTCCTTGAGGGAGACATGGATCGTCACGACGCCGACGACATCCTTGGTCAAAGCGACCCGCAGGGTTGTCTTGCCAAAGCCATTGACGATGACATCCTTGTCCAGGATGCTGTCCTTGGTGATGGCAATGTCGTACTTCTCTTTGAGGGTCTTGATGATCTCCTTCGAAGAGACGGTACCGATCATTTCGCCCCGACGGCCGGCGCTGGCTTCGAACTCCAGCGTGATGGTCTTCAGCTTCTCAGCCACCTCTTCGGCCTTGGCCTTGAGAATGGCATCCTGCTTGGCCTGTTCGGCCAGCTCCCGCTGATATTCCTTCTGGGCACCTTCGGTATAAAGAACCGCAGCACCGCGAGGAATGAGGAAATTGGCGCCGTACCCATCGCTGACTTCGACGACTTCGCCTTTCTTACCGACTTTACGGATATCTTCCTTCATTAAGACTTTCATGATGTCATCCTCCTTGTTTGCGTGACTAATTGGCATCCTCATCGACCGTCTTCGTCGTCGCCTCTTCCAGATAATCGGCCAGAATCGCCTTCAGCTTCGTCTTGACCTGGTCGACCGTCAGGTCGGCTAAGGTCGCACCGGAAGCGGAGAACTTTCCACCGCCACCTAACTTCTGCATCAGCATCTGCACATTGACCGTTCCGTCGCCACGGGCCGAGACGCCGATGGCATGCTCGGAGGTTCTCCCGATGCTGAAGCAAGAGGAGATGCCACGGATGCTGACGGCTTCCTGCGACACCGTCGCTAGGACCGTCTGCTGAACAATCTCGTCATCGGGCGACGTGCAGAGAAGACAGCCGTAATACGGGGTTTCGGAGTTGTTGAGAATGGCAATCTTCTGCCGGTAATCCTCGAGGTTCTCCTTGAGGAAGTCATCGACCTTGCTGCTATCGGCATTGAAGTTCTTCAGCGCCGAGCAGGCTTCAAAGGTTCCCATATCGGTCTTGACGTGGAAGAACTGGGTATCCAGGGCTATGCCGGCGAGAAGGAACGTAGCTGTCCTAGGATCGACCTTGATGGCTTCCAGCGAATAGAGAATGTAGGACGTCAGCAGTTCGCTGGTGCTGGAAGAGGCGGAATCGATGCCGTTGAAGACCGGATTGACGACCGTCTTCTTGTCTTCCGGACGGTGATGATCCACGACGGCAATCGACATCATCTTCTTGGTGATCTCCGGGAACATGGAGCTCATGGGATTGTTGTGATCGACCATCACCAAGAGCGTATCCTTGCTGATCCATTCGGAAACGGACTTGTAATCGATGAAGATGGAGGCCATGTCCTCTTCGGAATACTGCGACTGAATGGCAATGCGGCACTTGTTCTCGACATGCTGGTCTTCCCAGCAGATTCTGGCTGGAACCCCGACATGCTGACAAAGCAGATAGACGCCTAAGGCTGAACCGATGGCATCGAAGTCGGCATTGTCATGGCCCATGATCAGGACCTTGGGATAATGTCTGAGAATCGTGAGGAAGGAGTTGGAAATGGTGCGCATCTTGACCTTGTTGCGGGCCGGTTTCATCTCGCTCTTGCCGCCGATATAGACCAGGGCCTGGCCAAAGGGAGAGATGACTGTCTGATCACCGCCGCGGGACAGAGCAACATCGATGGCCGAGGCGGCCAGTTCGCCGAGTTTGGAATAATCATCGAGGTTATACGAGATACCTAACGACAGAGTGAAGCCGTTGGGGAAAGCATTGCGGACTTCATCGACAATCGGGAATTTGTCCCGCTCGAGGTTTTCAAAGTTTTCCTGGGTCGTGATGAAGAAATAACGGTCATCCCGAAGCTTGCGAAGCATTGCTTTATAGGTAACGGAGAATTCCTGAATCATGGCAGCCAGCCGGCTAGCCATATCACCGAACTTGGCTTCATCGGAAACCGACATCTGCACATCGGAATAGTTATCGACGGCAATATAGCCGACCACCGGCTTCTGCTTGGTCGTTGTCGTGATGATGTTCTCGTAGTTGGTGACATCCTTGAAGAGATAAAGGCCGACATCCCGGAGAACTTCGACTTCATAGGACTTGGTCTCAAAATTGAAGTTGATGGAGCTCTTGTTGCTGTTAGGATTGACAATCTCAGCTAACCCAGGAAAAACATCCAGCAGCTTCTTATCGACGATATCCGGACAACGCTGGGAAAGGAAGTCGTTGATCCAAAGAATCTCGTTATCCTTGTTGACGACCGCCATACCGATCTGACCGAACTGATAGGCTTCGTTGAGCTGCCGGCCGATGATCTCGGCACTGGTCTGCTCCGTGCGGGCCTTGGCCCGGTAGACTTTCATGTTGAAGACAATCGCCAGGATGAAATCATAAAGCAGAATGACCGCCAGCAGTCCTAAGGCAATGTAGAAAAAGCCCTCATAGGAGGGATAGAAGAAATACAGGATGCCTAAGCCCGTCAGCAAGAGGGTCTCAAGGAAGAGGGAATAGCTCAGCCAACGGCGCTGAAGACGAAGCAGTTTATTCATGGTCAGGATTGCCTCCGAGAGTTCTAATAAAAAGAAAGTAAATAAGTAACTTACTAATTATAAATGAAAACCTATCCTTTTGAAAGTCTAACCTTGGATGGATTGATCCCCCGTATGACCGTTATCCATCAGAATCAGCCCTTCGACCTGTCTGGGATGCAAGGAAAGGATGGCCTCATAGCTGGATTTCAGCGTGGCTCCGGAGGTAAAGACATCGTCAAACAGCACGACTCTTTTCCCTGCCAAAGAAGCTGATCCCGGGGCCACGCTGATCGCTTTAGGAGCATTCCGCTTCGACCCGGAAAGCCACTTCTGTTCTTCCTGGTTTCCTTTTAAGAGACAGGCCTGATAGGGCAGATGGGAAGCGGAAAGCATCAGGTCGAGATGGGCAAACCCCCGCTTCTTCACCCGGTCCGGACTCGACGGCAACGGAATGAAGAGACGGCCCGGAAACCGAAGCCGGATCAAGGGTAAGAACGTTGTCAGGAAACAAGGGGCAAGAACGACATCGCTGTACTCTTTGAAATTCATCAGCCACGTCTTATAGATGCCATCGTAACTGGAAAGAAACAACGTTTTGAAACCAAAGGTATTCCGTTCTTCCAACTTGATGACGATTTTAGAAAGACACTCGTCACAAAGACGGGGTGTCCCTTCGAGGATTTCCCGGATGGGACTCGGGGTGAAAGGCTGACAGCAGCTCAGGCAGACATAGGAGGATTTCATAGGCCGGCCTTCTGGTTATAGGCCTGAATCGACTCGATGGCTTCCCGGATGGTCTCATTCTCTTCCTGAGCCATCAGGAGAACCTGACCGCCGGTGGCTCCCAGTTTCCGTCCCACCCGGCCGGAGATCTGCACGAGGCTGGCCGCCGTATAAAGATCGTGGTCAGCCTGATAGACGATCACCTGCAGATCCTTGACCGTCACCCCGCGTTCGAGAATCGAGGTCGTCACCAGATAGGAGAAGCCCTGCTCCTTGAAACGGGCAATGTCCACCTTCCGCTCCTCTTCCTCCGAGGAGACGAAGCGGCCGTCGGTGAAAAAGAGATGGAGAAAACGATACAGTTCCTTGCCTAAGGCGATGGTCGGGGTGAAGATGAAGACGGGTTTTCCTGCCTTCCGGAACTGCCGCAAGGTCCAGAGGACTTTGGCATACCCGGTCAAGGGATTGATGGACACATATTCCGGAACCGGCAGCGGATGGTGGTGGTAACGTTCAAAGAGTTCAACGACCTCCCCGTTATCCTTTTTGATGGCAGCCAGGTCCTGTCGGGAGGGGGTTGCCGACAAAAGCACATAGTGGCCGCGGACGCTATGACGGAAGAAGGTCTGCAGCATCTCATTGTCCCGGAATGGAAAGGCATCGATCTCATCCAGGATCAGCAGATCGAAGTAGTCGTCATAACGGTAGAGCTGATGAGTGGTCAAAACGACGATGTCCCCTTCCAAGAGGGCGGTATGCTCGCCATAGACGGCGATGGTCTTGGCCTGAGGGAAGGCCTGCTGGATCCGGGGCAGCAAGTCGATGACGACATCCTTCCGTGGGGTGGCAAAGCCGACATGCCCGCTTTTTTTAAGGTAGGTTTCCATCGCCGCATAGACCAGTTCGGTCTTGCCGGCTCCGGTGACGGCATGGATCAGGACATTATGTCCATTAGCTAACAGCTGAAGCACGGCCTGGGAGACTTCCTGCTGCTTCGGGCTTAAAGGATAATCCAACACCAAATGGATGCCGGCTTTGACCGGATAGGCTTTGTCAGCATTCTTGCCGGCAAAGGAAAGGCATTTCCGGCAATAGGGACGTCCTTGACGGTACCCGACATAACGGGGATCCTTGTTTCCGCAGCGCGGACAGACAAAAGGGGTAGTCATCTCACCTAGTATTAGGAAAAAGGAAGGCTTTTGTTCAGTAATCGAAGCGGACTGCAAAGGAAAGGCTCTGGTCCGACTTATAACCCATGAAGACAGAAAAGCCGTCCTGATCCTTGCGGAAGATCCGCAAAGTCTCGCCTAACCGGCATTCCTTCTCGTAATTGATTTCCAGGGAACGGATGGGTTTCGGAAGACCTGCTTCCTGAACCAGCCGCAGATAGACCGTATTGTTCATATGGTTGTTGTTATCCAGATCGTCCGTGGTGACGACATGGTCCTGATAGGGAAGGTCCTCGGTACTGGGAAGATCCAGCTTTTCCAAACGTTCCGTAAAGAGCGGCGGCAGGACCTGTCCTTGAAGATAGCTGTCCTGTTTGGCTTTGGCTTCGGTGGTTAAAGCCAGCCTCCGGGAATCAAAGTCAATCAAGACCCACAGGGAATGAAGACGGAGCACTTCCTTGCCTTGGTCGTCCAGGACATAGGCTTCCCGGTACATTTCCAGTTTTCCCGGTTCCAAAGGATAAGTAAAGAGGGTATAGAGTTTGCCGGTCACCATCTTGGCTAAGAAGACCAGCTTCTCCCGGCAGAGCACAAAGGCCCGCCGGCGCAGCACCCGGAAATAGCTGTCGCCCAGACCAAAGAGGGTGACATGGGCCGTGGCAGCCTTTTGGAACGTCAATAGGATATCGCTGAGCCAGGGATTGCCCTGCAAATCCGTCTTTTCCAAGGCAAAGGGCAACGGATAACGGAGAATCGGCTTGGCTAAGGTGGCATCGCTCATAAGGCTTCTCCCTTCTGGAAACAGGCAAGCAGCTCATCATAAGAGGCCACTTCCTGATGTCGGACACATTTCTCTAACAGCTGATCCTGAGGATTGATCAGGCTTTGTTTTTTCCAGTTGAGCCAGAAGACGTTGCCAAAGCCAGCCTGATAGGCACCGTTGACATCCTGGAAGAAGGTATCGCCGATATAGACACAGCGGTGGATGTCCTTCCCGGAGAGAGCGACCCCGGCCTGGAAGAACAGCGGGTTAGGTTTCTTGACGCCGACATCGGCCGAGCCGAAATAATACTGAAAGGCATGCTGAGGATAGAAGGATTTCACCAGATCCAGGGATTCCTGTTCCCCGTAAAGAGTATTGGAAAGGATGGCGTAGAAGCAACCAGACTGATCCAGATAGGAGAGGAAGGCATCAGCTCCCGGGATGGGTTTGGGGTCCAGTCCGGAAAGAATCTCCCGGGCACAGTCAGCAAGAGAGCAGTCCAAGTCAATATGGAAGAGACGGGTCAGGAGCGTCAGATACTGCAAAGCATTGATCTCATAAAGAGAGCGGGACCGGTAATAGCCATGAAGAAAGTCCTCGCTGCAGCTGTCCACCTTGGCCCAGTCAACCATGTCGGGCTTCAAAGCATGACGCTTGAGCGGCAGGGTGTTCCAGTCGGGGCTTTTCTTCTGGAAGACAAGCAAGGTATCCCAGCAGTCGAAGAAGACGGCTTCCGGAAAATGATTCAGTTCTGTTTTCATATCGGAATAATTTTAGCATACTCCGTTTTTTTGCCAACTGTTTTTTGAGAAAACTAAACAGATTTGCCAAAATTGGTTAAAAGCAACTTTACCAGCTTACTCTCACCCCAAAAGTTTTTTATCGTTTTCCCGTTGCTTTTAAGAAGGAAATAAGTTAGGATAAATATGCTGTTAAGCGTTGCTAATTAAATTCTATTGAATAGCACACAAGAAAAACCCACTCGATTATTCATTAACGGGTGGGTTTTTCTAATGTTTTCAAAAATGGCTGACATCTTGACAACCATCAAAGTTGTTTCTTGAAAAAATATATAAAAAATAAAGTAAATCTATCTTGTATATTCCTTAGAAACCGTGATATATTAGTTACAAATACTTTCCTGACTGCTTTTTTGCTTTTTGCCAAAAGGAGACAAACCCAATATGAATGAGAAGAAAGAAAAGATGAAGACGGAAGAGCCGGGACGAGGTGCTGTTACCTTCCGGATCCTCTTCATCGTGCTTTGGGTCCTGGCCATTGCCTTAGGGATCGCGATGTTCTTCTTACCTCGCTATTCCTCGAGAATCGGTGCCAACGGATTCACGCAGTTCTGTGCCAGCGTTGCTACCAGCATTTCCTCGCATCTCCATAATCTCTTCCTCTTTAATACAACGTATCGCTCCCGTAGCGTCCACCAGACCGGTGCTCTCGAATTTGCCTGCCTGGTTCTTTTGGGCGTCATGCTGGTTTACTTCATCTTCAAGCCGGTCGTCCTGATGGGTTATGTCAAACGGGCTCATAAGAAGAACCTGAAGCTTCGCAACATTTTCTTCTCTATCATGATTGCTCTCAATGTGCTGATCGTTGCGGTCGGTCTCCTGATCTGTTTCCGCAACTACGTCGCCGCTGTCGGCGGTCCGCTCTTCAAAGCTTATAAGGCTGCGGTGGATGGCATCATCGGCTTTGCCAAAGGCCATGCCCGCATTCATTTCCTCTTCACCTTCGGCAACCGTTTATCGAATTATGCCTCGGCCTTTGCCTGGTTGGCTGTCGCTGTCTTAGTCTTCAACATCCTCTGCGATTGCCTGATTGCCCTTTGCGGCAAGCGGGAGAGCGCTGCCGTTGCTGCTGCTCCGGAAGCCAACAAAGCCGAAGAAGCGAAAGCCCCGGTGGCTCAGGCTGCCGAAGCCAGTGCCGCTGCTGTCTTGGTCGAAGCGGTCAATCAGGCTCCCTTAGCCGGTGAAGAGAAGCCGGCCGCCGAAGTTCCTCCGGTCAAAGAAGCCGTTCCGGCTGGCGAGAAGCTGGTCCCGACCCGTCGGGATATGGCCATTCTCGATACGTTGGAGCCGTTCGACATCCAGTCGTTGGATGTCTTGCCGGGTCTCTATGAAACCAATGTCGATCAGGTCATCGAAGACCTTGAGCCTTCGACGCTGAAGGAAGCTCCGATTCCGGAAGCCAGTGAGACCGAGAAGAATGCTCTTAACGAGCCTGCTAAGTCCACGCCGGTGAAGGTCCTGCCGGGCGTCGATGAAACCAACGCCAATCCGTGGAAGGAAGAGAAGTCGGTCAAGGCCGAAGAAGAAAAACCGGTCCTGGCTAAGAAAGAAGAGACGCCGAAGGAAGATCTGACGGCTCAGGCCAAACCGGCCGAAGCGGAGAAGCAAGTCGTCAGTGAAGCCAAGCCGGTCGAAGAAGCCAAACCGGCTGAAAAGCCGGCTGAGAAGCCTGCTGAAGAAGCCAAACCGGCCGAGGAGAAGAAGAGTCCTTGGATTGCCATCAACGATCTGCCGAAGGATGATAAGCGTCCGCAGGAAGAAGATCATCCGGCTGCTCAGGAAGCCAAGTCCGATGGGAAGCAGAAAGCCTATGCCAACAACAATGACCACAATGAGGTCGTGACGAAGCCGACGTCGGTTACCAATGATTGGAAGCTTCCGGAATATAAGGAAGAAGCCAAGCCTGCCGAAGCCGCTAAGCCGGTTGAAGCGCCGAAGCCGGTCGAAGAAGCCAAACCGGCTGAGAAACCGGTTGAAAAGCCGGCTGAGAAGCCTGCCGTCAAGCCCATTGCTCCGTTTGCTCCGATCCATAAGCCGGAAGGCAATCGTCCGACCGGTCCGATCAATCCGGTCAATCCGATGAAGCATGAAGAAGCCAAGCCGGTCGCCGAAGAGAAGAAGACCATGGCTCCGATCAACGGACCGATGCATTCCATCAACACCAATAAGAAGGACATCAAGCCGGTTGAAGCCCGTCACGTCAAGTTCGATCTGAAGCGTTACCAAGTCAAGACCTACAGTGGCAACCTCACGCCTGAGGAAGCCTTCAGCAAGGGTGTCACGAAGGTTCAGCCGCTGGTTACGCCGGTCATCGGCAACCAGGGCGATACGTCTTCCTGGAAGGCTAAGCGCCGTCAGGAAGATCTCCGTGCCAATGGTTACGAGAATGTGACGACGGTCGAAACCTTGACGCCGGTCAAGCCGCAAGCCAAGACCAACGATGCCGCTACCAATGCGACCTCGCTTCGTGATCTGGCCAAGGCCAATAAGGCGAAGGAAGAGACTGCTCCTACTGAGACTCCGGCTGCGCCGGAAGCTCCGAAGCCGATCCGTCCGATTGCTCCGGTCCAGCCGGTTGCCAGTCAGGCGAAACCTGCCGAAAGCAAGCCTGCCGAAGAGAAGAAGCCGGAACCCATCAAACCGATGGCTCTCAATCCGGTCAACCGTCCTGCTCCGGCCAACAAGCCTAAGCCGATTGCTCCGATCAAGCCCGTCACTCCGGTCAAGAAGTAAGCCAAGAGCGGCACCGCAAAAAGGTGCCGCTTTTTCTTTATCTGGAAATGATAAAAACCTTGAAATCTCCGATGGGCTTTGCTACAATACCTAGGCTAGTAAATTGAGGCGTGGTGCAGCTTGGTAGCACGCTTGGTTCGGGACCAAGAGGTCATGGGTTCAAATCCCATCGCTTCAACCAGTGAGAAAGGATGACCGGGAAACCGGTCATTTTTCTTTTCTGTCAGTAAAAAAGGACCCGATCGGGGTCCTTATTTTGTCTGCGGCGCACTCACCTTGTCGATGACGCGGATGCCCGAATTGCCCAGATACACGATGCTGTCCTTGGGGACGCTCGAGGTGATGTAGACGTTGGCGCCGACGGTGGTGTTGTCGCCGATCACGGTATCGCCGCCAAGGATGCTGGCGGAGGAGTAGATGGTGACGTTGTTGCCAATGGTCGGATGACGTTTCATACCGACCAGCATCCGTCCCTTCGAGAGGGACCTGGCGCCTAAGGTCACGCCCTGGTAGAGCTTGACGTTGTCGCCGATGAGGGCCGTCTCGCCGATGACGATGCCGGTGCCATGGTCGATGAAGAAGTTCTTGCCGATGGTGGCACCCGGATTGATGTCGATGCCGGTGGAGCGGTGGGCTTCCTCGGTGATGACACGGCTGACAAAGAGCAGTCCTAAGCCATACAGGCTATGAGCAATCCGATAATTCAATATCGCCGCAAAGCCCGGATAGCAGGTGACGATCTCTTCCCGGCTTTGGGCCGCGGGATCGCCGTTGAGAATCGCTTCGATGGATCCGGAAAGCAGCCGCTTGAGGTTCGGAAGATCGTCAAGGAAGCTGTCCGTCTTGGCTTTGCTGTCCTCGGCTTTGACGTCGGACTGGGCCAGAATCAGCTCCAGTTTGGTCTTGATCTTGGCTAAGAGATCATCCACCATCTCGGCCGTGAAATCGGGGTTAAGATAATCCAGCGTCAGCAGGCGTTTGGTGTCGTTGAGGAAGGAATATACCAAAGACAGGTCCACCCGGACCGGCTTTAAGGTATCGCGATGGTACTCCTTAAGGAGCGTCTGGCGTAAGGATTCGAGTTCTTTCATAGTTTCACTGGCTACGATTATAAAAGGAATGACTGGAATAATAAAGCAATATGATAAGCCGACTTCCTCTCCTTTTTTGTCCGTTGGCAAGGTTAGTTTGCTATAATTAAGATATGAAACAAAGGAAATTATCATTGCTGATGGCTCTCCTCCTTCTTATCACCTCGTGTTCCGAGAAAAAAGCGACGGCCGCTGACTATCAGACCGGTCTGGACATCTTCAAGACCAAGGACAGCGTGAAGGTCCTGCAGCTCACGGATCTCCATTGGTCCTTAGGGACGGATTTCAAACGACAGGAAGCCTATCTAAAGAAGGTCGTCGAGCTGGCCGATCCGGATATCCTGATCACGACCGGCGACAATGTGCTTTGCGCCTCCGACCGGGATTTCCAGCAGCTCTTTTCCTTCTTCGACAGCCTGACCAACAGCCAGGGTCAGCCGGTCTATTGGTCGGTGACCTGGGGAAACCATGACCGCCAAGGCTACTACGGACCGGATTACCCCAGCAATCTTGCCAAGAGCTATTCCGTAGCCTCGTCTTATACCTACGGACAGGCCAGCACCCATCACGGACTTTATAAATGTCCCGAGGATGACGTGCAGGGCCGTTCGAATTATGTCGTCAACCTGACCGACGGCAACAAGACCTTATGGCAGCTGTGGGGCATTGATTCCAACTCCGACAGCTATAACGGCTCGACCTATGACTATGATGTGATCCGCCAGAATCAGATCGACTGGTATACGTCCTTAGCAAAGACCACCCGAGGGGATGGAGCGAACATCCCTGGACTGGCCTTCTTCCATATTCCGCTTTTCCAGAGCGTCTACAGTTATGATGAAGCCAAGCATACGAAGATCATCAAGGAAGGAGACTTCGGGGGCGAACTGAGGGAAAGCGAATGGGCTTCCTCGCCTTTAGCCAACCAAGGCTATGCCTCGACTGCCTTCTATATCGGCTATGAGGATACAGGGTTCTATCAGGCTGCCAAGGCGAACGGCATCAAAGGCATGTTCTACGGCCATGACCATATCAATGACTTCTGGGCTTTGTATGATGACCAGGCAACCGCCAGCAATAACCCCAATGGCACCAGCGATGATATTCTTTTGGCGTATGGCACTAAGAGCGGTGACGGACTTTATTACGACAAGGATATGATAGGAGGCAATCTTATCGCAGTTCATAAAGACGGCTCCTTCGATGGCCATGAAGCCGACAGTGGGACGGACTTCAAATGGATTCATCTGACCTATGAGGAGGCCAACTTATGAAACATCTCCCTTCCTGGGTTCTCCCAGTCTTCTTAGTCGTCCTGCTTCTGGGTGTCTCCCTGGCTTCCAATGAAGGGTCGTGGTGGCTATTGAATGATCTCTGTGCCGGTGCGGATGGCAGCAAAGGCGCTTATCTTTCGACCTACTATCCTTATTATCTGACCGTCATCGAAAGCATCTATGTTCTTTTTGCCGTCCACGCCCTTTACCGTCCGGCTCCCGGAAAGGATCCGGCCAAGCATCTCTTCCTCCATGGCATCCTCGCGACTTCCTTCAGTGCCATCCTACTGATTCTCAGTGTGATCAAGCTGATTCAGGGAAAGTATTATCTGGGGATGGCTACCCTCAGCGCTATCTTCCCGGTCGATCTTTTCCTCTTCCAAGGTCTCTTCCTGGCCTTAGGGATTCTGGCTCTTGTCTTCCATAAGAAGGTCGATCTTTCCGGTACCTCCCTGCCGCTAACCACCAAGCCAGTTTTCCGGGTCTTACGCAATATCGGCTTTGGCATCCTTATTATCTTCACTCTCTTCTTTACGGGTGCTGCTCTCAATACCCTCTGGACCTTTGATACCTCTATGAAATACTGGGGCCCGATGTTCTTTGTCTACTTGGATCTGTGGCTGCCGTTAGCGCTGGTCTTAGTGTATGAGTTTGGCTATCTAACCCGGAAAGAGCCGATGGCACAGATCCGTTTCCAGATCCTCAGCAGTGCCATCCTCGGCGGAATCTCATTGATTCTGTTTGCCGGGATTCTCATCAGCGAGAAGATTGCTCCTAACTTCTTAACGGAGGCCGGAACCTCGCTCTTCCCGGTCGATCATCAGCTGATGTCGTCCAAGGCTTTCGGTCCGATTCTGCTGTTGTTGCTGACGCTCATTCCTTCACTTTCTGCCCTGATTCAGGGAATTCTCAAACAAAAGAAAACCGCGGTCCAGCCGAAATAGGGCTTGACTTGGAGTAGACTCTAAGTGCTTAACTACTCTGGTAGGAGGTTCTTTTATGACCATTGCTGAAGCAGGAAAAGAATACGGGTTTACGCCCGATACCCTCCGTTACTATGAAAAGATGGGACTGATCAAGCCCGAGCGGACCTCCGGCGGGATCCGTGACTATTCCGAGGACGACCTGAAGCGGCTCGGCTTCATCCACTGCATGCGTCAGGCCGGCGTTTCCATCAAGGCCCTGACCCAGTACCTCTCCCTTTTCAATGAAGACCGGGATACCTCGAAAGAACGGAAAGCCATCCTTCTGGAACAGCAGGCTCTCCTGATCCGGAAGAAAGAAGCCATTGAAAAGACACTGTCCCTATTAGACTATAAGATCAGCCACTATGACGAAATCATGGCCAACAAAGGAGGCTGTCAGCATGAAAAAGCAAACGGCGGGACGGGACGCTCTCGGTGAGATAGCTCCGGAATTTGCTAAGCTCAACGATGATGTCCTCTTCGGCGAAGTCTGGTCCCGGACTGACAAGCTGCCCTTAAAGGAACGGAGCATCGTCACCGTCACCTGTCTGATCTCCAAAGGTCTCATCACGGATGCCCTGAAATACCATTTGCAGACAGCCAAAGCCAATGGTGTCAGCAAAACGGGGATAGTCGAGATCCTGACCCAGTTGGCCTTCTATGCCGGCTGGCCCAATGTCTGGGCTGCCTTCCCTTATGTCAAGGAAGTCTACAAGGACGAAACACTTCTTCCCAGTGACTCCCTCTTCGGCTTAGGACAGGAGAATATCGCCTACCGCCAATACTTCACCGGGAAAAGCTACCTGAAGCTTCTCAACAAAGAGACCGGACTGGCCAATGTCACCTTTGAGCCGGGCTGCCGGAACTATTACCATATCCACCATGTCGGCGGTCAGATTCTTCTCTGCACGGATGGAGTCGGCATTTATCAGGAAGAAGGCAAGGAACCTCGGAAGCTGCTCCCCGGCGATGTCGTCTATATTCCGCCGGAAACCAAACATTTCCATGGCGCCCTGGATAACAGCTGGTTCACGCATGTGGCCTTCGGCGAAATGAAGCCCGGGGCGACGACCACCTGGTGTGAGGAAGTGCCGGATAGCCTCTATCACTCGCTCTGCGATAAAATCCGCTGATCCGAAAACAGGAACGATGGGCCGTTCCTGTTTTTTTGTTCTTTATTTTTTGACCAAACTGTCCCGGATAGCCTGAACATCGCTCAGCGGATAAACGTAGTGCTTGCCGCAGAAGTCACAGGTGATTTCCACCGGCTGGCCCTTGGCAATCAGCGCATCCAGTTCCTCTGAGCCCAGCTGTCTTAAAATCCGGGCTCCTTTGGCCTGAGAGCAGGAGCATTGGAAAGAAACGTCCTTGGTTCCATTGAAAGAAATGTCAAATCCTTTGAGAACCTGCGCCAGCAGGTCTTCCGGTTTCGGAGATACCCGTAATAAGTCCGTCACACCGCTGATGGCTTTGATATTGGCTTCCAGCTGATCCACGACCTTGGGATCGGCAAACGGCATCAGCTGCACGAGATAGCCGCCGGCCTGAGAGACCTGGCCGGTCGTCTTATCGAAGAGCACTCCTAAGCCGACGCTGGTCGGAGTCTGTTCGGATTGGGCAAAGTAGTAGGTAAGGTCATCGGCGATCTCGCCGGAATGGAGTTCAATCTCCGAAAGATACGGTTCCTTCATCCCTAAGTCCTCTAAGACGGTCAGGGTGCCTTTTCCGAGGGCGCCGCCGACATTGAGGTGACCGTTAGGTTCTGGCGGCAGGACGACATCGCCGTTCTTCAAGGTACCCCGGACATGGCCCAGACTATCGGCTGTCACGACCAGATATCCGATCGGACCCTCGCATTGGATCTGCAGGGTCAGTTCATCGGTCGGATTCTTCAGCATATCGCCCATCAGCAGTCCGGCCGAAAGAAGCCGGCCTAAGGCCGCGGTAGCAATCGGAGAATAATGGTGGATGCTCCGTTCCATTTCGACAATGCCGGTGCTGTTACAGCCAAAAGCACGGATGGCGTCATGACAGGCCGTAGCCCGGACAAGATAATCTTTCATGAAGGTGTTCGTCCTTTTCGCTGCTTATTATAGTCAATTACGGATTAATATGCGACCTGAGCCACGCTTAACAGGTAATAATAAAGAAGACCGAAGAGGAAACTGAAGATATTGCTGGCCACCGTCAGCGGAATCAGCTCCGGATGACCTGGTGCCGCCCAGAAATACAAGGCCGTCTCACTGACCACGGCTAAGATTTCGCCGCTGACCAGAGCCAGCAGATAATACGGACTGCCCTGGCTTTCCAATAGCCAGAGCACATAATTCAAAATAAGATTGGTAGTCAGATTTCCGACGATGCAGGTGAGCACAAACTTCTTGCTGCGGAAACGGAAAATCAGGAAAAAGGACAGCTCAACAGCGACCGTCAATAAGGCACCGCCCAGAATGACAAGATGTCTCATTTCTGTCTCGGATGACTGAGCTTCTCATTGATGAGAAGACCCGTAAGAACCGCGATGATGATGACCAGGAAAAGGATTGCCAAGAGCCACGGCAATATCTGCGTCAGGAAAGCCTGCGCCTCTTCAGGCGTCAAAGTGCTGACTGATGAAGCCGATGATGTCCCAGAGGTAGGATGAAAAGGAGCGGCATCGAAAGCAATGGGAAAGCTCATCATTTGTCCTCTGGTTTATCCGTCGGTGTCTTTTCTGTTGTCTCCGGAGTCTCGGGGGCCGAGGAAACAGCAGCGTTCTCCGTTGAATCCGACTTTGAAGCCTTCGTCGGTTTCAGCCGCGGAGCCGAGGGATTGTTCTTGCGTTTGTTGATGATGACCACGGCCACGATGACACAGATCACCGCCAGCAGAACCAGGACAACAATGGCAATCGGAACAAAGACAAAAACCGGCGATGCATCATAACTGATCCTCATACATGACCTCCTTTGGGAAGTAAGAGCGTCTTCAGACGGTTCTCCTTCCTCAGTGACAGACCGACAAAGACGAGCGACACCGTATTGACGATCATCAGCACGGGTGTCAGCCAATCCTGGAACGGAGCGGCCAAGACCAGACTGGCCCCGCCCAGATAGCCTAGCACCAGGAAGCAAGCTAACAGTCCGAAGCCAAACGCCCGATACGACGGCATGGCCCTCCGCATCAGATCCATGGTCAGGGCCATCAGCAGATTGACTCCGAAGACACTTAAGAGCGACATTCCAAGGCTTTCCGGGAAGAAGACACCCACCAAACTCAAGGTAAGAGAGACAAGTAACAAGGGCAGCACGCCTAAGACATCCAGGATGAACCCGCCGCAGGCCTTGCCGGCAAAGATGGCAAGACTTAGCCATAAAGCAACATAGCTGACGTCACTTGCGAAGGAGTAGTGGACATAAGGGCCGAAGAAGCCTCTTAGGAAGACGCCTAAGACAATCAGGACTAAGGGAAGAATCTTGGTTTTGCTTTGCTCCTTGGGAACCGAATAGGAGTAGTCAATCCGGGAATAGTCGATAAAGCAGGAAGCGACGGTCAAGGCGACAAAGACCACCAGCAGGGAAAGGAAAAGATAAAGGTTGCTGAAGCTGAGAGCTAAGCCGACACCGACGGAACCGAAGGAGATGAAGACCCCTAAGGGAGAGGACACCTCCGCCTTATCCAGGATGACCTTCCCCAGACAGACATGGAAGAGACTGTTGCCCAGTCCCACCAGGATAATGGCGACGACCGGCTGTGGGATCAAGGCTCCCAGGACCACGGCAAGACAGCCGATGGCTCCCCAATAGGGAAGCCTTCGGCTTCGCTCCAACAGCGCGCCGAAGAGCGGCTGCGGAAGAAAAGCCAGACCATCATAGGCAATGCTAAGAATGGCAAAGATTTCCGGATCAAAGCCCCAGGACTTGAAAGAGCACAAAGCATAGATGGAAAAGAAATCAACGAAGAAATGAAGCAGGGAAGGAATCCAGAACTCTTTTTTCATACCTTCAGTATAAAGGATATTTCACGTTATGTCTAGCAAAGAAAAAAGCCAACCCAAGAAAGGAAAGTCCGGGCTGGCTACAAACAAGGGAGTCTTCTCAAAGGAGGAATTGAATTATCGTATGAGGGTCTTTCTTAAAGGCTTCGGTTCCTCTAAGCAAGATACCCCTATTATGCCAATTGCCAAAACAAATGATAGTCTTATGGAAGAAGTGGTTATTTTTTTGGCGTAAGTGGTAAACGAGCAACGGATGAACGGCCCTTTCAAAGGGACAAGCGGACCTTACGGAAGATAGTGAGCCAAGGTCTCGCGGAGCTTGGCCACATCAATCGGCTTGGTGATGTAGTCATTCATGCCGACCTGTTTGGCATGCTCGATGGCGGTGGAGAAGGCATCGGCCGTCATGGCGATGATCGGAATCGTCGTGGCATCCTCCCGTTTCAGCTGTCGGATGGCCTTGGTGGCTTCATAGCCATTCATGATCGGCATCTGGATATCCATCAGGATGGCCTGATAGGTATGAGGCTTGCTTTCTTCAAACGTTGTCAGGGCTACTTTGCCGTTTTCGGCCGTCACCACTGAAAGTCCCAGCACCGCTAAGAACCGTTTGGCAATCTCGACATTGATTTCGTTGTCCTCGACCAAAAGGATATTGCCTTTCAGAGGCTTGGCGGATAAGACCTGATCCAGCGGGGTGGTATGGCTGACGGCCAGATTCTGATCGACCTTGTCGAGCGGGAAGGAGACGACGAAATCGCTGCCTTTTCCTAAGGCGCTTTTAACGGTGATGGTGCCACCCATCAGATCGACCAGCTTCTTGACGATGGAAAGACCTAAGCCGGTACCGGTCGCGGTCCTGTCACGCAGCGGATTGTCATGTTCCTGAGTAAAGGGATCAAACATCACCTTCTGGAAATCCGGACTCATGCCGATGCCGGTATCCTTGATCTCAAGATAGCCCATGACTTTCCTGCCGTTCAGCGGATGAGTTCCGGAAGCAAAGAAAATGCTGCCGCCGGCCGGGGTGTATTTGACGGAATTGGTCAAAAGGTTAAGGACAATCTGATTGAGTCTCGTCTTATCGACCAGAATCGTCTTGGTATTGACATCTTCCTTGACGGTGAATTTCAGGTGCTTCTGGTCACAAAGCGGCTCGAGCATATTGCGGACGTTGGAAAGGAACTCCTGATAGGAGTAGGGTTCCGGCGAGAGCTTGATCTTGCCGGCATCGATCTTGCTGGCATCGAGAACATCCTTGATGAGACTGAGTAAGAAGGTATTGGATACCTCGATTTTCTTCAGGTCATCGGAAAGCTTGACCGGATCATTCTTATCCAGAGTGGCAAAATCCGTCATGCTCTTGATGATGCTGATCGGGGTACGGATATCATGGGAGATACGGCTGACGAACTCCGATTTGGCCGTGCTGGCCTTCTCGGCTTCAATCAAAGCATCCTGGAGCTGCTGGACTGTCTTCTGCTGCCGGAGATAGGTGGCAGTGACATCGGTCGTAAGCAGAAGAATCTCGCCGGCTTCTTTGTTAAGCCAGTGGTAATGGGCTTCGATGCAGGACAAAGAACCATCGGCCAAAGTCCGCCGATACGAGAAGGTAAAGGAGTCTTTCTTGTAAAGCTCATCGACCACCGTCTGAAGGTTGGTCATCGCGGAATAGTATTTCTGTTCTTCAACATCAAGGAAGGTCTTCGAAACATAGTCCGCCCGTTGGCTATACTTCACCCGCTGATGGGTAAAGGGAAAGCCGACCGTCGGCTTTTCATAAATCATTTCCATTGTCTCACCTTCAAGACGGACAATGGCGATATAGTCAAATTCAGCCTTGGTAATCAGACCGAATATTTGTTCTGCCAACAAAGCATCCTGACTGTCAACACAGGAAACGGAAGTCTCCGTATCCCCCGTCATCGGATTACGGGCGGTATTCAGGTAGGTCTTGACCCAACGGGCTTCGTGGCTCTGAGGATCGAGGATACGGAAATCACAGGACACCTCGCTCTTGCCGGCTTCAAAGAGAGCCAATAAGGACTGTCGGTTCAGGATATCCTGACAGCGCTGCCGGTCTTCGTCCCCTAAGAGATGCCGGAGGCACTGAGCAAAATACTCATCGGCGGTCGTCAGGCCTTGGACCCGGGAGGCATACTGCGGAAGGGTCTGCTCTTCCAGGCATTGGTTCTGAGTGAGATTGAGGTGAACGATGTTGAGAACATTGGCACTGTTGAAGGAGAGGCCCTGAATCTTCCGGGCAAACTCCTCTTCCAGCTGCTTTTCTCCGGAGGCATCGGTAAAGATGATGTATCCGGTCTTGCTGCCGTCCATTTCGATGAAGGCCCGGCCTTCGGCCCGGATCCAATGAAAGCGGTCCTGACCTTCCTCTTTGGTGCGACAGACATAGGAAGTGGCATTGGCATCCGAGAACAGCTTTGCCAGTCCCGTCATGACGGCGTCATAGTCTTCCGGATGAATGCCAGCCTTCATCAGCTGATTAAACGGCATGCCTAAAAGCGTCTTCTCCTGGGCTTTCAATAGCTGGCAGAGGGAGCGGTTGACCATGATGATCTTCAGGGAATTCTCGACCTGCTTGACGACGGCAATGCCGGCCGGCAAGGAGTTGATGGTTTTCTCCAGTCCGGCAATCTGCTGTTTCTGCTGCTTGACTTCGGCCTGCTTTTCCAGCTCTTTGCGCTGCTGCAGATAGGATTCCGTCACATCTTCCTGGGTTACGAGAATCGACTGATGGGTTTCATCCATCCAGACATAGTTCATCCGTTTGGCTTTTTCGTTGCCATCCGCCACACAGTGAAGCACATAGTCATAATGATCGGAGTGTTTCAGCTGACTGACGACCTTGCTGACTGCCGTCTCCTTGAGGAAATCATCCACTCCCTTAACAGAATGAAGCTTGGCTGACGCTAAGTCTCTCACCAGGTCGAGGGTCTGTTCCTTGGCCATGATATCGACCGGTCCGGTCTTGCTGGCCACCAGCCGTAAGGTCCCATCGGAAACATGGAGAATCCCGATGTAGTCATAATTCTTTTCCGTCAGCCGATTGACCACGGCACTCTTGATGACGGATTCGGTGATGTTCTGACCGATGCCTTTGGCACCGATGGGATCACCCTCCCCGTTAAAGGTGGTCACCAAGGAAATCCGGTCACAGCGCCGGGCCAGCGTCTCGGTCGGCTTCAGCCAGATTTCCGTGCTGGCTGAGGCTTCGCCTTGCCGTACCTTCTTGAAAAGATCAAGATAATCGCTAACGCAGGTATCTTCGATGATCGGAACCAGGGCTTCCGGAGAAAAGACGTTGGGAAGAGCATAAGGACTGGCATTGTACTGGGTTCCCGGATCCTTGGCTAAGGTGACCTTATTGGTCTTCAGGTCATATTCCCATAGAGTAAGATTGCCTTCCTGAACGGCATTTTCATAAAGCTGATTGGTCCTGAGGAGTTCCTGCCGCTCCTTGACCATGCTATCGATATCATCGAAGATGGCATAGAAGCGTTCGCTCTGATCCGGCAAGGTGACATGACTGGCCCGGGCCGAGACCCAAAGATAACCCATATCCTTGGAAAGGACACGGATCCGTAAGGAGAAAGGACGATGTTCCTTGATGCTGTCATAGCCTTCCTTCAAAAAAAGCTTGCGGTCATCCGGATGGAGCGCTTCTAATACGTGTTTTTCAAGATACCCGTGCTCGGAACGGAGCTCATGGGCCATCTGGTAGTAGCCTTCGTTGAGATAACGGACGATGACTTGGCCGTTGACCAAATCAAAGACACCCATTCCGGTCGGAATGGCATCCGTCAGTTCTCGCTCAAAAGGATTGCTCCTACCGTCGTCAGACATCCTCATCCCCCTTTGCTACGACAGGAAAGCGTCTAATACATTGCTTCAGTTATTATATCCTATTTTTCACTTTGCTTTTATAGTTTTTTGACGGAACCATCGCTAAAAAACAAAATTGGCTTTTTCCTTCATTAGGTTAAGAAAACGTTCTTTGGTCTCGTTGGCCTTGCGGCGGCTCATCGGGATGGTCTTGCCGTTGGTCAGAAGAATGTCGTCATCGCGGATAACGCTGATGAAACGATAGTTGACCATCACGCCTTTGTAGCAGGTGATGAAGCCATAGTCATCCAGTTCCTCTTCCAGCTTATTCATCGTGGAGGCCATCACATAAGGTTCCGGCTGGTCTTTGACATAGACCAGCTGATTCTTGCGGGAGCCTTCGATCCGGATCACATTGTCTAACGGGATGGCAATGGACTGTCCCCGGGTTGTGATGATGATCTGCTTCGGGGCTTCCTTGGTCTGAAGATCAAGGAACTGCTGAATGACTTTTGTGATATCGGTCAGGAAATTGCTTTTACGGATAAAACCGAAAGGATGGCTATCCAAAGAGTCAAAGACTTTGTCTTCCCGGTTGGACACGAAGATAATCGGAATCGCATTTCCTTTGGCCCGGAGATTCTTGCTGAAGGTGATGCCATCCATCTGCGGCATATCGATATCCAAAAAGAGCAGATCGAAGATGCTCGTCTCCATGGATGTGGCTAAAACCCGCACATCAGAGAAAGGAACCGTCTCCGTCAGGACGCCATGGCTGCGGAAGATGGAGTTAATCGAACTGGCCAGAATTTCCAGGGTGGCGGTGTTGTCATCGCAGATAGCAATTCTCATTTTCAGGGTCGGCATATCGATTCCTCCTTGGGCTGAAGACTGGCCTGTGGCAAGGCCAGCATCACTTTGGCAACAAAGCAGTCGTCAACGACATCGAACGTGGCCAGGCCTTGATACTTCTGACTGACCGCACGGATGATCTTGGTCCCATAGCCGTGGTTGAAGCGTTCCTTTTTCGTCGACTTCAGACGCAAGGCTTTCTCTTTGGTGTTGCCTTCCGCCAGCGGATTGCGGATGACGATGACCAGGTAGTTGCCCTGATAGGTGAACTCTCCTTGAACTGACTTCTCTTTCTGCTGACACTGGCTCGTTTCCTCAATGGCATTGTCCAGCAGATTGGCAACCAGCGAAACCAGGTCGCTTTCCTCGATGGCTAGCTTAGAGGGGACAACCGCCTTGACCGTCAGGCTGACTCCTTTGCTTTCGGCTTTGGACTTCTCCAGATTCAGGATGCGGTTCAGAGCCTCATTGCCGCAATCGAAGTAGTCTACGGCAAAGTGGACCTTTTCCGAGAGATCGGAAAGATAGGTTTCCAGTTTTCCGTATTCTTTTTCCTTGACCAACTGATTGAGATACTCGAACTGATTCTTGATATCGTGACGGATACGGTGCATTTCCTCATATTTGGAGTTGGAGACTTCCAGCTGGTTCTTCTCACTCTCGGCCTTCAAGGCAACAGCCTGGGAATCAATCACCTGGTTATAACTGCTGATGGTCAGGAAGAAGAGCACATAAGCCAAGGTATCCAGAATCAGAAGGAAGGTACTTAAAAGCGCTTGATAGAGATGGGTCTCTTTCGGATCCAAAAGGATTTCGCTGACAATGGGGATGATGTAGGAGACCAAAAGGATGCCATTGAGAATCAGCAAGGAGCTTGTCTTGACATACTTGTATTTTCGGACGGACAAGGTCTTGAGGAGCAGCATCACGCTGACCACGACCGCAATCAGCAGATAGCTGGTAAGGTCGTTATAGACACTGCCTAAGCTGGACCCGCTGGCTACCAGAACCAGGAAACCGAAACTTCCGGATAACAGCAGATTTAGAATCAGGAAGGTAGAAGTGAAGGAAGCGATTGTCAGACGTAAGGAGAGCCGGGTAGGCTTCCGCGGATAGAGGACATGAAGGAAACAGACTATCAGCCAAAGATAATACTGGAATAAGGGAGGACGGAACTTGCCACTCCCACCGTATTGAAGAACCAGAAATTGAAATCGGCATTGAAGAGCTGAATCAGGAAAACGCAGGCGGTATCAATGAAGATCCGCAGAACGAATTACCAGCTTTTCTCGAAATCATTGAACATCAAGGCAACGACCAAACTGAAAAGGACATCCGTTACCACAAAGGTCGGACCATAAGTGAGGTGAAGATAATAGTCAATGAAATATTCAAAAAATTCATATGTTTGCTAATATTTTACCACTGAAAGAAGCTTTCCGTTGGTATTTCATCAAGGAAAGAGAAGTTTGCTGATGGGGTCCTGACCAAAGGACTCCTTGGGTGACTTTCAGAGGGCAGGAAATCAGGCTTTATGAGTCTTGAAATCTTTCTGTCCGTCATAGAAACCCATCGTCTCTGGACGGTGGGATAGAGGGTGTTGTAGGTTCCTCCGGAAGGGAAGAGGGGTTTAAGAAAGCAAAAAGCAAAATCGCGGTTTAACGAGATGTTCTTCACCAAAGATTTTCCAATTAAACAATTGAAATCTCTATGCATGTCTAAGGCACAGTATGGAGCACAATCCGCTTCGTGCCCTTTTGAAGATGGCAGACCACGGTATGTTCGGATAACAGATATAATTGATAATGGATCATTGGGGCCCAATATTGTTTGTTCGGCAAACAAAGAAGATGATGTTAATTTCAAGTTAGAGTTCGGTGATTTTTTGTTTGCCAGGATGGGGGCTACTGTGGGAAAAACATTTATGTTTTCGGGTGGTAACCAGATATATGCTGGCTACCTTATTCGTTATAAACTTAATCAATCTTTATTAAACCCTTCTTTTTTGCTTTGGTATACCAAAACTCCAGAATATTCTTGCTGGGTTAAAAATAGCCAAAGCGGTTCTGCACAGCCAGGAATCAATGCAAGAAAATATGATTCTCTCCCCATTTTATGTCCACCCATTGTGCTTCAAAAGAAATTTTCTAATTTTGTAGATCTAATCGACAAATCAAAATTTATCGTTCAGCAGCAAATTGATTCTCTCCAGGAGTTACTCGACTCAAAAATGGATGAATACTTTGGTCAGGAATAAGGAGGCATTTTATGAATTTTGACTACATTAAAGAGCTGAAAGACTTTCAAGGCTTATATGGCTTTTGCCATAGCGCTGAAGATCTTGTAATGGACAAGCCTTCATTAAGTGCTGTCCAATCAAGAAATGCTTTGGAATCTATTGTTAAGTCCTTTTATGTTGCAAAATATGGAACCTTTCCTGAACAATCTACACTTTTTGAACTCTTAAGTGATGGGCATTTCAGTAGCTATCTTGATGAGTCCATGATGAGTGCTGTCCATTTTGTACGACAAATTGGAAATAATGGTGCGCATGGTGAACCTGTAACGGAAAAACAAGCACTCAATTCTTTGTCTTGCCTATATAGTGCGGTAAGTGAGGTTCTGCTTCTCCTTGGAGCTATCACAGGTTATAAACCCTTTGATGGAACGGTTTATCAAAAGAAAAGCGAGACTCCTACTTCTACTGAAGTCCCGATTTCTCCTTTGATCCAGCCGAGTAAAGAAGATCTTGAAAAATACCGTGGCAATATTGATGATTCAATAAAACTGAAGTCAGCGCTTGAATTTTCCGAATTTGAAACCCGAAAAGAATTTATCGATGTTCAACTGAAAGAGGCAGGATGGGATGTGTTGACTGAGAAAGGAAATGTTAATGCTGGTAAAGCCTGCATTGAAATTCCTTTAGAAGGGATGCCTAATAATGCAGGCATTGGATACGCGGATTACATCCTTTTTGATGATGATGGGAAACCTTTGGCGGTCATAGAGGCCAAGAAGACTATCAAAGATGCGATTATTGGAAGACAGCAAGCAGTCTTGTATGCCGGCCTAATTGAAAAAAAGTGGGGTATAAAGCCCATTATTTTCTATACCAATGGCTTCAACGTCAATGTCATTGATTCCTTTGGAAATCCGGATCGTCGCATCTATGGCTTTTATTCAAAAGCTGAGCTTCATTCCCTTATTATTCGCAAACTTCCGGAAATTAAAGATACACGGATAAATCCACTTATTTCTGATAGGCCCTTTATTCAAGAAGCCGCTACCGCTGTGATTGAGAGCTACGTTAACAAGCACCGAAAATCCTTGGTCGTTATGGCCACGGGGACGGGCAAGACCCGGTGTGCTATTTCGATAGTAGATATTTTGCAAAAAAATGATTGGGCAAAAAGAGTCCTTTTCCTTGCCGATAGAACCGCTCTTGTCAATCAAGCCAAGAATGCTTTTAAGAAATATCTTCCAAACACTACTTACTCTGCCATCTCCGAAAATTCAAGCGATGACGAAAGAGATTATGATGCACACGTCATCCTTTCTACCTATCAAACAATAATGAATCTTATTGACAGAGAGGACAAATTATTCGGCATTGCACACTTCGATTTAATAATTATTGATGAAGCCCACCGATCAATTTATAACAAGTATCTAGCGATTTTCCGCTATTTCGATTCTTTGATTTTAGGATTGACTGCTACACCTAGAGAAGATGTTGATAAATCTACGTATGAACTTTTTGATTTGCCCAAAGGCGAACCCACCTATTTCTATGAGCTTGACAAAGCAGTTAATGAGGGCTATTTAACTTATTTCCATGCTTTTGAAAGAACAACTAACGTCCTGAAATATGGAGTTAAATACGATCAATTATCCGAATCCGAAAAAGAGGAATATGAGGATCTTGCCGAGACTTTGGGACTAATCGGCGAAGATGGGGAAATGCCAAAACAAATTGATGCCGCAAAGTTCCGTAGAGAAATAATGAACGTTTATACTATTGATAATGTTCTTAATACCATTATGCGAGAAGGAATGAAGCTTCATAGCGGAGAAACCCTTGGCAAAACTGTCATCTTCGCAATGAACACGACTCATGCAGATGCGATAGTAAATCGATTTCACCTTCTCTATCCTGAATTAGGGCCTAATTATTGCAAATCAATTTATTCTTCAATTCCCTATTCTCAAAAACTTATTGACGAATTTTCTATGCCAGGCAATGACTTTAGGATAGCTGTTTCTGTTGATATGCTTGATACAGGAATTGATATTCCTTCAATTTGCAATCTTGTTTTCTTTAAACCTGTCTTTTCCAAGATCACATTTTGGCAGATGATTGGAAGAGGCACTAGAATTTGTAAGGATTTGGACGTTTTCTCCCCTAGTAGCGACTATTTTGAAAACAAAAGTGATGCCCCAATTGTCGAAAAGCATGAAGACAAACAGGGATTCTATATTTTTGATTTTTGCAATGTCTTTGAATTTTTCCGGATGCATCCGGATGGAAAAGAAACAGCTTCTGCTTTAAATGTCTCACAAAAGATTTTTGAATTGAAACTTGATATGGTTTTCGAGCTTCAAAAGCAGGAACATCAGGAAAAGGCTGAACACAAAGCCTTTTATGACAAGTATAAGAAAGAACTTGTCGATAGGATTAGTTTACTGAACCATAACCTTATCAATGTTCGAAGTGCTATTAAATATGTGGAGACTTATTCTGACAGCAAAAACTGGGATTATCTCAATCTTCTACAAGTCAAAGAAATTAAAAAGCAAATCACACCATTGATTGATCCTGATAATGGTGACGAAGCTGCCAGATTCTTTGATTTGCGATTATTTAATATGGAACTTGACGAAATTATAGGTGGAATTGATTATTCCAAAGAAATCCAGAAGGTCAGAAAAATCAGCCATACTTTATTAGGAAAGCTTAGTATTCCGGCTGTAAATGAAAAGAAAGAGTTCCTTAAAGAAATCCTTGGGGATGATTATTGGGAAGGAATTACCGTTACAAAACTTGAGAAGATCCGGACGGAGATTCGCGAACTAATTCAATTTTTGGATCATTCGGATTTCGTAATTCTTGAAAGCCATTTTGATGATGAGGTTATTAATATGGAAGGCGGTCTTCCACCGAAACCTCAATTCAAAAATTATAAAGAAAGAGTCCTTGATTATCTTTCTGACCATGCGGATTCCGGACCGATTTTCAAAATCCGTCATCTTGAACAACTAACCCCTTCCGATATTGATGAACTGAAGGATACTCTGACGGTAAAACTTGGTAGTCCGGAAGACTATCAAAGTGTTTCCAATGGGCAGGATTTTGCTATCTTTGTCAGGACTCTTGTTGGCCTGGACAAGCAATCTGTAAACCAATACCTCCTCAATTATTACAGCAAGTATAATTTCAACAGCAAACAGCAGGAATTCATTCACGAGATTGTTAATTTTGTCCTAGAAAATGGCGATATATCGATAAACGATCTCAATAATAGTGATCCTTTCAAGAAAATGGATTACACCACTCTATTTAATCCGACGATGCCTCTTTATTCCATCATTAATTTCTTCCATGATGCCGTAAGAGCAAAAATATAGTTCTTATATTATTCTTTGTTGCCATGTTCTTTATCCCTCACAATATGTGAGGAGGTTTTCCAATATGGTGAATCAAGAATTCGTCGAAGAAATTGTTTTGGAATTATCAAAAATCGAGCAAATCAGCAATCCCGAAGCAGCAAAAATGGTTCTTTATCGCTTGATGGAAGATAAGGAAATCCGCTCTATACGTGAAGAAAAGCCAAAATCCAACGAAGACGCTTTAAATCTCTTTATCTCTGCAAAACGTGTTGAGGGGTGTTCGGAGGCATCAATTCGCTATTATCAAAATACATTGAAAACAATTCTTGTCTCTTTTCAGAAAACCTATTTTATGGTGACAACAGATGACATTCGAAATTACCTTTCATCTTACAAGGAGACGAACAACATAAGCAAAGTTACAGTCGACAATGTTCGAAGAATAATATCCAGCTTCTTTTCGTGGTTAGAGGCTGAGGATTATATTGTCAAAAGCCCCTGTCGTCGAATACATAAGGTACGTACCGGCAAAGTCGTCAAGGAGACTTATAGTGATGAGAGCCTGGAATTGATGAGGCAAAATTGCCCTTGTCTCCGAGATTTGGTTATTATTGACTTTCTGTTTTCAACCGGGGTAAGAGTAGGAGAACTTGTAAAATTAAACCGATCAGATATTGATTTTGAACAAAGAGAATGCGTTGTTTTAGGGAAAGGAAACAAACAACGAAAAGTATATTTTGATGCTAAAACAAAAATACAGATTGAACAATATCTTGCCTCTAGAAAAGACGAAAACGAGGCCTTGTTTGTTAGTGAATTAGCCCCATACAATCGATTTGAAATCAGCGGGGTGGAAATAATGTTAAGAAAAATCGGACTGAAGATTGGGGTGGGGAAGGTGCATCCCCACAAATTCCGTAGAACAATGGCCACAAAAGCCATTGATAAGGGCATGCCGATTGAACAGGTTCAGCATCTTTTAGGGCACTCAAAAATAGATACAACACTTGAATATGCCATGGTAGATGAAGAAAATGTGAAACTATCTCATAAAAAGTACCTCGAATGACCAACAAATTTTGATTTGTCGATTTGCTTGACAAAATTGGCAAATTCATTTTGCCTGTTTATTTCAGGAACTGGTATCCTTACCTTTTCAATATTAGATTTTGAGATTTCCTTAAAAGTTGTTCCTTTTCCAATTGATTGAAGATATACAGTATTCATTTTTAGCAGCCAATAAGCAAACACTGGATTAACATATAACGGATTAAAAGCAAAATTTTTGAATCCTTGGTTACAACACATCTCTTTTCCAACGATTCCAACCTTTCCAATAGGCGCACGAGTACTTAAAAGGACAGTATCGACGGGCATAAGTTGCAAGCTTTTAGATTGCTGCCCTTTTTCTGTTATTTTCCTCTCGGTATCAAAAATGTAAAAGGAATCTTCTTTCATCTCGGCAGGCGTCACCCATAAAATATGTCCGTCCCAATTTTCACTATCACTTGTTGAGGGAGTAGTACCGGTCATCACCTTAGCCACTTCCTTAATAGGCTGCCACCTCAGCAGCTGAGGCGTTAAGTCAGAATCCCCGAACATCTCGTTAAACCGCGATTTGGCCAAGGAATCAAAAGCTTCCAACTGATGGCCCTTTTCTTTTATAGCTACTTTAATTCTATCAATTGAGGATATTATTTCTTGCTGTTTTTTTAAAGATATAATCGGAACTTCTATATTTCCAATTGATTCAAGAGAAATTGAAGGATAAGAATTATCTTTGATTAAGCAAGTAACATTGAAATGGCTGATAAAAAGCATAAGCCATTTTGGGTTGATTTTTGATGAAATAACCACTAAGGCACATAGGTGGTTAACTATGAAAGATTTTTCTTTTGTAATATACACTCTATTCTTTGTGCACGATATCCCACTTTTTGCAAACAAAATAGTTTGGGGAGGATACTCTTTATACCTATGATATTGTGCCGATTCTTTCGTAATCTTACATGCTTTGACTTCGCTTTGATCATTTATGATGTCATCAAGGTTGGAGGCTTTAATAAAAGTTAAACCATTGCAACAATATTCTGCTGGTTTCTGCGGTGCGGTCCCACCGGATCCGATTTTGCAAATTAATCTTAATAACATTTAATTTTCCTCCGTCCGTTAAACCGCGATTTGGCCA
>LAHS01000160.1_pt1 | contig 40092 bp, 29 predicted proteins | sample 329651 | NCBI WGS metagenome assembly LAHS01 (sample SAMN03275699, study PRJNA271635) | activated sludge metagenome | isolation source: sample C-1 Sludge from hydrolytic chamber (first chamber) of Anaerobic...
GGCCTGCTCGCTCATCATGACTGCACAGATGCTGCACCTCGCAAAGGCACCTTTGGGCTTCCGGACGGATAACCTCATCTGCCTCTATCAGGGCCAGGTGTTCGGCAGCAAGGACTTTCCCGTCTTCCTGGACAAGGTTCGCAGGCTGCCCGGAGTTAAGCGCATGGTGCCTTCTATGGGTGCACCACAGGACGGAGGAAACAACAACACCGTGGTTGAGGATGGCGTCGAGACCTCGTACCAGATGTTTATCGGCGAGCCGGAGTTCCTGAACATCTACGGCCTTACGCTCAAGACAGACCGCCATGTGACCCATCGGCCGGTGGTGTACCTCAACGAACAGGCCCTTGGAGCGCTCAAGATGAAGGCCACGGACAGCCATCTGAGCGCCGAATACCAGAAGATTGGCTTCTATGGGTTCCCCAAGGAAGCCGCTTTCGGGGGTGTGCTGAACAGCTTCCACATCAATAACATCACCGCTGAAAGTAACAAACCGATGCTGGTTTGCATCCTGGACAAGGTCGAGAGGCCGTGGTCGGTGACCATAGAGGTTGAGGGCGACCCCGTTGATGCTTACCGCTCCATCGGCAAGATATATAAAGAAGTGTTCCATGAGGAGCTTGACCAGCGCCATCCGTTCGTGAGTCAGATTACGCAAGAGGACTTTGAGGACGAGATACGCACATCACGTATCGTGTCGCTCTTTGCCCTCATCGCCATTGTTATTTCGCTCCTGGGGCTCGTGGCCATGTCAACGTACTTCATCCAGCAGCGCCGCAGGGAGATTGCCCTGCGCAAGGTGTTCGGCTCAACGGGCCGGCAGATACGCGCAAGGCTCATCCGCTCGTTCCTCGTTTACGTGGGGGTGGCGTTTGTGGTGGCCGTTCCGGTGGTGTGGTACTTCATGAGCCAGTGGATAAGTCAATACTCCTACCGCATCACCTGGTGGCCTTTCGTGCCCCTGGCGGGCGCCATCGTGCTGGTTATCAGCTTCTGTGCGGTGGCCGTACAGAGCTATATGGCGGCCAATGAGAACCCGGTTAAGAATATAAAGCAGGAGTAGGAACCTCTCCCCCCGCCCTCCCCGAAGGGGAGGGAGCTTTGCTGCTGGTAATCAGGGGGTTAGGAGTGGGGGGCTTGATGATGCCGTTCTGGGGGCTTGATGATGCCGTTCAAGGGGCTTGAAGGTATCGTTTAACGGGCTTAAAGGGCATGTTCAAGAAAACGACTTGATAGAGAATGAATTTTAACTGATATATAACAACTATGCAAACAACAAACAACAACGGCCGCACAGGCGCCAACGACGGCGGTCGACAGCTGCCTGCCAAAGGCTTGTCGCCGGGAGGCAGCGGGGGCGGAATGCTCCTCTCGCCCTTCAGCAACCTGCTGCGGCGGGGCCAGCACAACGTGGCCAAAATTCTGTGTCTGGGCGTGGGACTGGCCATCTCGGCAGTTCTCATCGGCGAGGTGTACTTTGAACGCACGTTTGATACGTGGTTCCAGGGGGCCGACCGCACGTACCGTATCAACGAGGCGTTTATTCAGAACGGCGAATATCATGAGTATCCGCAAACCAGCGGGGCCATAGCGCCGGGACTGAAGAAGCTGAGTCCGCAGATTGAAGCGGCCACCCGGTACACCGGTTTCATCTATGATGGCTGGTTCCGTGTGAACGGCAAGGAGCTGAAAGTGCCCGAAATGGAAGCTGCCGACAGCTGTTTCTTCGACGTGTTCCCACAACGCCAGCTGGCCGGAAACCTCAAGCAGGCGCTCAGCAGGGCCTTCTACGTAGCCGTGAGCGAAAGCATGGCCAAGCGCATTGGCGGCAACGTGGTGGGCATGAAGCTGAAAGGCAGAGACTCGTATGCCGTCGACTTCACCATCGGAGGCGTGTACCAGGACTTCCCCTACGGCAGTTCGCTGCACGGAACGGATGTGCTCTGCGCCATGAACACGCTGCGAACGGCGTTCAAGGATGACGACTGGTCGACCTTCTGGATAGGCACCGACCGCTTCCATTCGTACATCCGCCTGCGCAAGGGCACCACGGCAGCCTCGCTGCAGCCCAACGTGAAGAAGATGATGGCACAGGTGGCGGATTACAAAATGGCCGATAAGGCGGGCGTGAAGATGAACTACACCTTCACTCAAATGAACAAGGCGTACACTTCCTCGGACCAGATAAAGACCATGACCATTATCCTCTCGGTGCTTGCCGTGGTGCTCCTGCTGTCCTCGGTCATGAACTATTTGCTCATTATTGTGGGCAATCTGCCCGTCCGCTCACGTGAGATGGCCGTACGGAAGTGCTATGGCGCCGATGCCGGAACTATCCGTCGCATCGTCTTCGGCGAGGCTTTTGCCCACGTGCTGCTGTCCATCGTGCTGGCCGGTTTGCTGCTCTTTGCCAGCAAGGGGCTGGTAGGTCAGCTCACGTCGGCACCGCTCAGCGCGCTTCTCTTTAGCCGCGTAGGCTGGATATTGGCCCTCGTGTGCCTGCTCATCCTGCTGGTTGGCGGCCTGTTACCGGCCTGGCTGTACAACCGGGTGCCCGTAGCAGCGGCCTTCAGGGGCCTGCGCGAGAACCGTCATAGGTGGAAGCTGGCCCTGCTCTCGGTTGAGTTTGCCTCCGTGAGCTTTCTGCTCTGCCTGCTGCTTACGGTACACAGGCAGTATGACTTGATGGTGAACGACGACCCCGGCTATGCTTACGCCAACCTGCTCAAGGTGGGCGTGAACGGTGCTAAGCCCGAAGAGCTGGACAAAATGATGCAGGAGCTGCGCCGAATGCCAGAAGTTGACAAGGTATCTTCATGCAGCACCATCCCTCTTTGGGGTGCCAGCGGCAACAATGTGGGGCTGCCGGGCGACGACAAGGAACTCTTCAACGTGGCCGACCTGTACGGCGTAACCGACGGTTACTTCGACTTAATGGAGATACCCATCGTTCAGGGCACCGCTTTTACTGCCCGCCGGGACAGCGTACAGGAAGTAATGGTGAGCCAAAAGTTCGTGGAGAAGATGAAAACTACAGCCCACTGGGACGGCAATGTCATAGGCCGCAAGGTGTGGATAACGGGACACAGCGAATACGGAAAGGGTCAGGTAACCATCGTGGGCGTATATAAAGACATCCGTATAGGCACCTTGGCTAATGCAGACGACCGCCCGTCGATCATCTTCTACAGCAAACTGCCGTGCATGAACCAGCTGGTCAAGCTGCACGAACTTACCCCCGAGAACAAGGATAAGGTGCAGGCAGCCATGCAGCGGCTCTTCCCCGACCGCGAAATAGTTATCGACGCGTGGCCCGAAATGATGCACCGCGTGTACACGAACGTGGGCAACTTCCGCAAAGCTATGATGATAGCAGGCGCTGCAACGCTTGTAATTGCCCTCATGGGACTGGTGGGCTACACCACCGACGAGGTGAACCGCCGCCGCAAGGAGATAGCCCTGCGCAAGGTGAACGGGGCCCACACGCGCGACATCCTGCGCCTCTTCATGGCCAACATATCGTGGGTTGCCGTGCCGTCGCTCATCGTGGGCGCCGTGGGAGCTTACTTCGTGGGCGCCCGCATGCTGCAACTTTTCTCCGAGCGCGTATCACTCGGCCCGCTTCCTTTTGTGCTCTGCCTGGCCTGCCTGTTTGCTATCGTGCTGGCGGTGGTAGTGGTTAACAGCTACAGAGTGGCCAACAGCAACCCCGTGGAGTATCTGAAAGAGGAGTAAAAACCTCTCCCCGACCCTCCCCGAAGGGGAGGGAGGTTGAGTTGAAAGATAAATATAACATAATAATAAATGGCCTCTTGCGCCCCCTCCCCTTCGGGGAGGGCCGGGGAGAGGTCCTAAGTTTAACCGTTAGAAAGCCTGCCCATCCCCCTGAAACGGCAGGTACTCCCCTCCTGAAGAGGGGTTGGGGGAAGATTAAATGATAAAAGTAGAAAACTTGAGCAAGTCGTTCCGCACGGAAGAAGTGGAGACTATTGCGCTGAACAACGTGAGTTTTGAAGTGAAGGACAAGGAGTTCGTGGCCATTATGGGGCCCTCCGGATGCGGCAAATCGACGCTGCTCAACATCCTCGGACTGCTCGACAACCCCACCTCCGGCCGCTACTGGCTCGACGAGAAGCAGGTAGATGCCCTGCGGGAGAAGGACCGCACCGACGTAAGAAAGGGCCAGATAGGCTTCGTGTTCCAAAGTTTTAACCTCATAGACGAGCTGAACGTGGAGGAAAACATCGAGCTCCCGCTCACTTACCTGGGCATTCCGAAGGCCGAAAGGAAAGACCGCGTGCGCCAAATCATGCAGCGCATGGCCATTACTCACCGTGCCAAGCACTTCCCCCACCAGCTTTCGGGCGGCCAGCAGCAGCGTGTTGCCATTGCCCGGGCAGTGGTGTTCGGCCCCAAACTCATCCTGGCCGACGAGCCGACGGGTAACCTCGACTCCAAGAACGGTGCCGAGGTGATGCGCCTGCTCACCGAGTTGAACCAGGACGGAACCACCATCGTGATGGTAACTCACAACGAGCACGACGCCTCCATCGCCCACCGCACCATCCATCTCTTCGACGGCGAGATAGTTGACTGACCCCTCCGGCCGCGCCGGAGGCCACGTTCAGGAACTTTTGACAGGTGTCGCACGATTATTCGACACCTGTCACACGACCGTTTGACACCTGTCAAAAGTTCCCCGAAGCGGCTTTCTGCGCCGCCGTGCGATACTGTAAAGCAATCAAAAAAACGGCAGGAAGTGCTCTTGTAGCGCCTTCCTGCCGTTGTTGTTTCTTGGGTTCGGGTGTGCTGCTTACCTGATGAACAGCAGCTCGCGGTACTTGGGCAGCGTCCAGAGTTCATCGCTCACGATGAGTTCCAGCTTGTCTATCTGGTACCGGATGTCGTCCATCTTGGGCGCAACCGTGTCGTGATAGGCCACTGCCTTGGTGCGGGCGTCGTCTATCTTGTTGGCTACACGGCGGGCGTTGACCAGCTCTTCGACGCCTGTCTCGATGATTTGCGTGCGTTCTGCTATCTCCCGGATAATCTTCTTGTTGCGGGCAGTGAGGTTGGAGGCCTCGCTCGGGGTGAAGATATCGTACATGTTCTGCACGTTCTTGGCCAGTTGGCTCTGGTAATGGGTAGCAACGGGAATGACGTGGTTCATGGTCAGGTCGCCCATTACGCGTGCCTCAATCTGTATCTTCTTGGTATAAGTGTCCCATTTCACCTCGTTACGGGCCTCCAGTTCGTTGCGGTTCATCACGTTCATGTCCTCAAACATCTTGATGCTTGCCGGCTTCAGGTAGTTGTCAAAGATGATGGGGCAGCTCGTTTCGCAGTCCAGTCCGCGCTTGCGGGCCTCCTCTTTCCACTCATCTGAGTAGCCGTTGCCGTCGAAGTGGATGGGTCGGGTGGTGCGGATGTCGTCGCGCAGCACGTCGAGAATGGCACTCAGTTTGTCTTCTCCGCCCTTGATGAGGGCGTCTACGCGCTTCTTGAAGTCTGTGAGCGCCTCGGCAACGGCCGTGTTGAGCACAATCATGGCCGATGCACAGTTGGCCTCGCTGCCCACGGCGCGGAACTCAAAGCGGTTGCCGGTAAAGGCAAAGGGGCTTGTACGGTTGCGGTCGGTGTTGTCGATGAGCAGCTCGGGAATTTCGGGGATGTCGAGTTTCATGCCTTTCTTGCCCTTGACGGAGAACAGGTCCTCCTTGTCGGCCTTCTCGATGTGCTCCAGCAGATCGCTTACCTGCTTGCCCAGGAACGACGAGATGATAGCCGGCGGCGCCTCATTGGCCCCCAGTCGGTGGGCATTGGTTGCGCTCATGATGCTTGCCTTGAGCAGTCCGTTGTGGCGCCAGACGCCCATCAGCGTCTCCACAATGAAGACCACGAAGCGCAGGTTGTCCTCCGCAGTCTTGCCGGTGCCGTGCAGCAGCACGCCCGTATCGGTAGAGAGGCTCCAGTTGTTGTGCTTGCCGGAGCCGTTGATGCCGTCGAACGGCTTTTCGTGCAGCAGCACCCGGAAGCCGTGCTTGTGTGCAATCTTCTTCATGAGGCTCATGAGCAGCATGTTATGGTCTACCGCCAGGTTGCATTCCTCGAAGATGGGAGCCAGCTCGAACTGGTTGGGAGCCACCTCGTTGTGGCGGGTCTTGCAGGGAATTCCAAGCTCCAGGGCCTGTATCTCGAGGTCTTTCATGTAGGCTTGTACACGCTCCGGGATGGTTCCGAAGTAGTGGTCGTCCATCTGCTGGTTCTTGGCAGAGTCGTGACCCATGAGCGTTCGGCCCGTGAGCATGAGGTCCGGGCGGGCGAAGTAGAGGCTGTCGTCTACCAGGAAGTATTCCTGCTCCCAGCCCAAGTTGGCCGTTACCTTCCTTACGTCGGGGTAGAAGTAGCGGCAAACATCCGTAGCGGCCACGCTCACGGCATGCAGCGAGCGCAGCAGCGGGGCCTTGTAGTCGAGCGACTCGCCCGTATAGGAGATGAAGATGGTGGGAATGCAGAGCGTATCGTCTATGATGAAGACGGGCGAAGTGGGGTCCCAGGCGGAGTAGCCGCGGGCCTCGAAGGTGTTACGGATGCCTCCGTTGGGGAAGCTGCTGGCATCAGGTTCCTGCTGTACGAGCAGCTTTCCGGAGAACTCCTCTATCATGCCGCCCTTGCCGTCGTGCTCAACAAAGGCGTCGTGCTTCTCGGCCGTGCCCTCCGTAAGTGGCTGGAACCAGTGCGTGTAGTGGGTAACACCGTTCTCCTGTGCCCACTGTTTCATGCCTGCTGCTACGGCATCGGCGATGGAACGGTCAAGCCGGGCGCCATTGTCGATAACGTCCGTGAGTTTCTCATAGACCTCTACGGGCAGGTACTTGTACATCTTGGCACGGTTGAAAACATACTTCGCGAAGTATTCCGACGGCCTCTCGCGCGGTGTCTCCACCTCTACGGGGCGCTTGTGGAATGCTTCGGCCACGACCTCAAATCTTAAATTAGCCATTGTCTTATACATTATATCCTATTGGTTGCACAGCACCGTGGGTGCTGCGGCGGGTTTGCTACGCCTGTGCAAAGGTAATGAAAAGATGAGAAACACGTGAGGCGGCGCCCGATTTTTTATGCTTCGGCATCTATATTAACGGTATGCGCGCGTGCGGGAGCATGAAGTGGCGGGGCTTCATCAGCCCTGGGAGAGCGGGCGCCGCTGTTGGGGGAGATTGAAGGAGCTATGCTTCAAGGCTCCTGAAGGGCATGTTCAAGGCGCTTGATGCTATCCTTCAAGGGGCTTGAAGGGCACGTTCAAGCCGGCCATTCCGGAACTCCCATGAACAGGGCGGTTGCCGGCAGCGGTGGCTGCGGCGTGCAGCAGCGTGGCGAAAGGTGAGGGGCTGTGGGGCGGTTTGAGGCCTCCGGCGGGCCGTTCAATAATATACGGCTTTGCCGGTTTTGGTAAATTATTGTTCCGAAAACGGGCTTATCGCGAACAATCAGTAACCACGAAGGGTACTTTAAGCCGTCAGCAAGCCACTTATGGTTACTTTTTGTATATTTATGAATGGTATAATTATCGTTAAGAAATTCGTCTTTTTTCTTGTTCTTTTACTTTGCGTATGCAAATATTGGTTATATTTGCGAACTGCAAACAAGAATAACTAACGCATTAAAACAATCTAAATGGCAACCACCTTGATATTGTTGCAGCTCGTCATCGTATTGGCTTTCATCTTCATTGGAGCTAGAGTGGGCGGCATCGGCATGGGTATCTACGGCATGGTAGGTACGTTCTTCCTCGTTTTCGTGTTCGGTCTGCCTCCCGGCAAGGCACCTATCGACGTGATGCTGATTATAGCCAGCGTCATTGTGGCGGCCGCCGCACTGCAGGCAACGGGTGGACTTGACTACCTGGTGGGCGTAACGGGGCGGTTTCTGCGTAACCACCCCGACCACATAACCTACTATGGGCCGCTGGCGTGCTGGCTCTTCTGCATCCTGGCCGGCACCGCCCACACCAGCTACTCGCTGCTGCCCATCATCTCGGAGATAGCGCAGAAGAACAAGATAAGGCCCGAGCGGCCGCTCAGCGTGAGCGTGATTGCGGCCTCGCTCGGCATTACAGGAAGCCCGGTGAGCGCTGCCACGGCGGCTATTATCAGTACCGACATACTCGGAGCCAAAGGTATAGGGCTGGCAGACGTGGTCATGGTGTGCGTGCCTGCATCGCTTATCTCCATCCTGGTGGCAGCTTTCGTGCAGAACCACGTGGGCAAGGAGCTGGAAGACGACCCCGTTTACAAGGCCAAGGTGGCCAAGGGAGAAATCAATCCGGAGGCAGATGCCCAGCTCGTTGATAATCTGGAGGAGAGCGTGAACCCACGGGCAAAGTACGCGGTGCTGGCCTTCCTGCTGGGCGTAGTTATGGTTGTGGTGTTCGGTTTCTTCCCCGAACTGCGCCCGCACTTCATGGTCGACGGCGTAAGGACAACGGTGGCAACGTCGGAAATGATAGAAATCGTGATGATGTCCGTAGCCGCACTCATCCTGATAGTAGGCCGGGGCAGCGTGAAAGAGGCCGTGAAGGGCAACATCTTTGCCGCCGGCATGAACGCCATGATAAGCATCTTCGGCATTGCCTGGATGGGAGATACGTTCTTCAAGGGCAACCAGGAGTTCTTTGTCAACAGCCTGGGCAGCCTCGTGCAGTCGGCTCCGTTCCTCTTCGCCGTGGTACTTTTCGTGATGAGTATCATGCTTTTTTCGCAAGCGGCCACCGTTCGGACCATCTATCCGCTGGGCATCATGCTCGGTATCAACCCGCTCTTCCTGCTCGCCATGTTCCCTGCATGCAACGGATACTTCTTCCTTCCCACCTATCCTACTGAGGTTGCAGCCATCAACTTCGACAAGACAGGCACCACGCACATAGGCAAGTACGTGGTGAACCACAGCTTCCAGCTCTCCGGCTTCATCACTACCTTCGTCTCTATCGGCCTGGCTTTCCTGGCTACTCAACTGTTTTATTAAGACGTATCGTACCTTAGACAACAATGTTTAACCCCTTAAAACTTAAAATAATGAGACATTTACGAATGACGTGGGTCATGTTCTTTGCACTGTTCATGGCCGTTTCGGTTTCCGCGAAACCAAAGATTAGAATCCTGGCCACGGGCGGCACCATTGCCGGAGTTGCCCAGAGCGCCACTTCATCGGCCTATGCAGCCGGGCAGGTGGGCATCCAGACGCTGATAAATGCCGTGCCCGAAATCAAGAACCTGGCCGATGTAAGCGGCGAGCAGATATGCAACATCGGCTCGCAGGACATGAACGACGAGGTTTGGCTCAAGCTGGCCAAGCGCATCAACCAGCTGCTCAACGACGAAGGTTACGACGGTGTGCTCATTACACACGGAACTGACACGATGGAGGAGACGGCCTATTTCCTCTCTCTTACGGTGCATAGCGACAAGCCGGTCATACTTGTAGGCTCCATGAGGCCCTCTACCGCCATCTCTGCCGATGGCCCCGGAAACCTCTACAACGGCGTGGCAGCACTCGTGACACCCGAATCCAAGGGCAAGGGAGTGATGGTTTGCATGAACGACCAGCTCTTTGATGCCAAGTCGGTATTCAAGAGTCACACCACCGACTGTGCCACTTTCAAGGGCGGCATCTACGGTCAGATAGGCAATGTGTACAACGGCAAGGCCTATTACCTGCAGACTCCGGGCTACTGCCACGGCTCGGCATCGGAGTTCAGTGTCGACAACATCGACCGTCTTCCGCAGGTTGGCATCGTCTATGGCTATGCCAATGCCTCGGCGCTGCCCATGCAGGCCTTCGTTGATGCTAAGTTCGACGGCATCGTACTGGCAGGAGTGGGCGACGGAAACTTCTACAAGGACGTGTTCAACGTGGCTGTCAAGGCCCAGAACAGCGGCATCCAGATTGTGCGCTCCAGCCGAGTTCCCACCGGACCGACCAACCAGAACGCCGAAGTTGACGACAACAAGTACCACTTCGTGGCTTCCATGAACCTCAATCCGCAGAAAGCACGCGTGCTGCTCATGCTCGCCCTGACCAAGACTCACGACTGGCAGCAAATCCAGAAGTATTACGAGCAGTATTAAGAAGACTGCATGCAGATGACAACTAAAACCGAAAAACAATGAAACACATTATATTGACGGCTGCCATGCTTGGCCTGGCGCTGGGCGTTAACGCCCAGGGAAACAACACGGGGCTTGGCGGCAACGACGGCGACTACCAGTCGCTGGCCGAACGGGTGCTCAAGTTGGAGAAGAAGACCGATGCCTTCAACGTTTATTTCAACTACGCCGCAAGCGGCCAGGCCATTGATGACGGCAGCCACTGGGGCACTTCCTTCAAGAACAAACAGGCCCGCATAGAAATCAAAGGCAACCTGACGGACAAGCTGTCGTACCGCTTCCGCCACCGTTTAAACAAGAACAACACGGCTCAAAGCGAAGATAACTTTGCCAAGGCAACCGACATTCTCATGGTTGGTTACCAGTTCAACGACAAGCTGGGCATACAGGCAGGCAAGATGTGCCAGAACTGGGGCGGCTTTGAATTTGACGAGAACCCGATGTACATCTACCAGTATTCGGACATGGTGGACAACATGGACAACTTCATGGCTGGCGTAAACATCTCTTTCAGGCCCGTTCCCACGCAGGAAATAAACCTCAACGTGACCGATGCCTACAACAACAAGTTCCGCGATGAGTACGGAGATCACCCCGTGGCGCTGGCCAATGCCGCTGCCGTACAGCAGCTGGAGGGCAGCCACAATCCGCTCACGTACATCTTGCTGTGGAACGGCAGCTTCTTCGGCGACAAGCTGCAAACCCGCTGGTCGTGGGGTATCCAGACCCAGGCACGCCACAAGTACAGCCGTATGTTGGTGCTCGGACAGAAGCTCAACTTGCCTACAGTGCAGTGGTATTTTGACTACATGGGCGCTTTTGACGGTCTCGACCGGCTCCGCATCGCCTCTTCGGAGGGCGCCGACTTCCTTGCCGCCAACAATGCAGGTTACTTCAGCGACGTTCACTACAACTCTTTCATCACCAAACTCAACTGGCAGTTCGCCCCTCAGTGGAACCTCATGCTCAAGGGAATGTACGAAACAGCCAGCGTGACCAAGATAGAGCAGTTCAAGAACTACCGCAAGTCGTTCGGCTACATAGGCAGTGTGGAGTACTATCCGGTAAAGTCTCAGGACTTCAGAGTATTCCTGGCATACGTTGGCCGCAAGTATAATTACAGCGAAAAGAGCGGCTTCGAGGACTATAACACCAACCGCATAGAGCTCGGCTTCATGTATCGTATCAAGGTGTTCTGACCAACCGACAGTCAACAGGCTCCCCTCCGGGGGAGCAATTTCATCATTAACATAAAGCAAAAGAAAGAAAATGGCAAACGAAGAAAAGAAATTCAGAACCGAGTCTGACCTGCTGGGCGAGCTCCAAGTGCCCGCAGCAGCCTACTACGGCGTGCAGACTCAGCGCGGTATCAACAACTACCAGATATCCAATACCAGGATGAAGGACTACCCGGACTTCATCATCTCCTTCGGTTATGTGAAGAAGGCAGCCGCCATGGCCAATGCAGAAGCCGGCGCACTCGACCCAAAGATAGCCGATGCTATCTGCAAGGCAGCTGACGATGTGATAGCAGGAAAGCTGAACAACGAGTTCCCCATCGACATGATGCAGGGCGGTGCAGGCACCTCTGTGAACATGAATGCCAACGAGGTGATAGCTAACCGCGCCTTGGAAATCATGGGTTACGAGAAAGGTGACTACCAGCACTGCTATCCCAACGACCATGTAAACTGCGGACAGTCTACCAACGACGCCTATCCTACGGCCATACGCTACGCCATCATCCGCATGAACAAGACCTTGATAAAGAGCTTGGAACAGCTGATAGAGGCTTTCCGCAAGAAGGGAGTGGAGTTCAAGGACGACGTGAAGATGGGCCGAACGCAGTTGCAGGATGCCGTTCCCATGACGTCGGGGCAGGAGTTCAACGCCTTTGCCAATAACCTGGAGGAGGAGATTGCCAACATCGGCCGCAACGAGAGACTGCTCCACGAAATCAACATGGGCGGAACAGCCATCGGAACGGGGCTGAACGCCGCGCCTGGCTATGCCGACCTGTGCACCCGCTACCTGTCGGAAATAACCGGCGACGAGTTCGAAAAGGCTTCTGACATGATTGAGGCAACGCCCGATACGGGTGCCTACGTGAGCTACAGTGCCGCCCTGAAGCGCCTGGCCGTTAAGCTCTCAAAGATTTGCAACGACCTTCGGCTCATGGCATCGGGCCCCCGTTGCGGCCTGCACGAAATCAACCTGCCGGCCATGGCGCCCGGTTCATCCATCATGCCGGGCAAGGTGAACCCCGTCATACCGGAGGTTACGAACCAGGTTTGCTTCAAAGTAATAGGCAACGACAATACCGTTTGCTTTGCCGCCGAGGCCGGCCAGCTGCAGCTCAACGTAATGGAACCCGTCATTACCGAGTGCCTCTTCGAGAGCATTACATGGCTCTCGCGGGCTATGGACACGCTTCGGGAGAAGTGCGTTGACGGCATCACCACCAATACCGACCACAACCTGGCCATGGTGAAGAACTCCATCGGCATCGTGACGGCGCTCAATCCCTACATTGGATACAAGAACAGCACCAAGATAGCCAAAGAAGCACTGGAGACGGGCAAGAGCCTCGAGGACGTTGCTCTGGAGAAAGGACTCCTTACCAAGGAACAGCTTGACGAGATACTCGACCCCAAGGCCATGCTGCAAGTTCACAAGAAGTTCGGCAAGTAAGCCGCACTGTCGCTATAAACGGAAGTTCCCGGCCGGCTGCAAGCTGGTCGGGAACTTTTGTGTTTGTACCTTTCGGCTCCGTTTGCAGGGCGTGCCTGGGCGGCAGCAGCCCGTATGCAGCTTCAGGAGGCGTGCTCCATTCCGCGCTTGCGGTAGTGCCATATCTCCACCGAATTGATGATGTTCTGCCACAGAATGTAGCATCCCGGTCCCACGGAGCTGAGCGGATTGAGGTACGTGTAGGCTATCCAGATGGCGAAAGCCGTGTTCTTTTGCCCCAGAGCCTGCCCTGCCTCGGTGGTAGCACCGAAGTAATGGCCTATGAAGCGGCCCGTGGCAAACTGCACGATGCAGAGCAGCAGCCCCAGCAGAGCTATGAGGGCGAGGAACCAGGCCGATGTTTCGGCGTGCACGATGTTCTTTACCGTGGTGCCCGTTACTATCATGAGCGAGCAGCCCCAGAGGTAGTACGACAGGTCCTTGACGCCCGTCACCCACCGGTGGAACCTGTGGAAGCCGTGCTTCACGATGTAGGCCAGCAGCATGGGCAGCAGCAGTACCACGCACACCTCGTAGAGTATCTGCGCGAAAGCGGCCATGAAAGAGATGTCGGCCGCCTTGTCTATCATCGGGAAACACACCGGAATGAGCAGCGCCGTGATAAAGTTGGACAGGAAGGTGTAGGTGGTCATCTGCTCCAGATTGCCCCCCAGCTTGGCTGTAACCACAGGAGCTGCGGCCGCGCAGGGGCCTATGATGCAGGTCAGTATGGCCTCCATGAGCACCAGGTGCTGCCCCCGCATGCCGAAACCCAGCACCAGCGCCACGATGACAAACACGAAAACAACCTGCTGCACGCCCACCCAGAGGTGCCACTTAACGGGTATGAGCTTGCGGAAGTCGACCTTACAGAAGGTAACGAAGAGTATGAGAAACATGAAAAGCGGCAGGATAGCGTCAAAGAAAGGTGCCATGGCCGTGGCTGCCGGGCCCAGGGAGGGCGTAAAAGCGAAAAGAAGATAAAGGCCGGCACCCGTACCCATGGAGACAGGAAGGGTCCAGTCCTTGATAAATCTAATGATATCCATCCATCCGAATTTTATTACATCACAGGCAAAGGTACTGCAAATATCCGACGTGGGCAAGCAATCTGCCGCCCGGCTTCTTAAAAACAGCACCGGCAAAGGCTTCCTCCCCCGTTTCGGGAAGCGCCAAACGGGGGTGGTGGATGCCCCTATGCAGGTAATGAAAAGATGGAGCGGGGAACTTTTGACAGGCGTCGCACGATCATTCGACACTTGTCACACAATCGTTCGACACTTGTCAAAAGTTCCCGAAGCATAGCTTCAGCACCCCTCCGGCCGGTTGTCTGCACCCCCTGCAGCGGCCTTTCTGCCCGTTTTTGAGCCGGGTCACGGCGGCGGAACCATTTTACAGGAAATGTTGTACAATCGGAAAAATCTTTTTATCTTTGCAGCCAGAGTTACCTAATACACAGAAACCAATGAAAAAGAAAACCATTCTAACGGCGGCTCTGTCGGCATGCGTCGGCATGGCAGCGGCACAGCAACCGGCCATCAGCCGCGACTCCAAGATTGAAGCGCAGATAGAGAAGCAGCTGGCCAAGATGACTCTGGAAGAGAAGATTGGCCAGATGACGGAGCTTACGATTGACGTCATTCTCGACAAAAACGTCAAGCAGGGCTTGAAGGTCAGCCAGGCCATGCTCGATACCGTCATCGGCAAGTACAAGGTAGGCTCCATTCTCAACGTGCCCCACGGTGCAGCCGTTACGCGGCAGGAGTGGCAGGAGCTCATCACCGTTATCCAGAAAAAGAGCATGAAGGAAATAGGAATACCCTGCGTGTACGGTGTCGACCAGATTCACGGCACCACTTACACCGCAGGGGGCACACTTTTTCCGCAGGGCAACAACATGGGCGCCGCCTTTAACCGGGCGCTTACGCGCGAGGGGAGCCGCATATCAGCCTACGAAACCAAGGCCGGCAGCATACCTTGGGTTTATGCCCCGGTGGTTGACTTGGGGCGGGAGCCGCGCTGGCCGCGTATGTGGGAGAACTTTGGTGAGGATGCCTACCTCAATGCGGAGATGGGTAGAGAGTCGGTGTTGGGCTTCCAGGGCGACGATGCCAACCACATAGGCAAGTACAATGTGGCTGCGTGCATGAAGCACTTCATGGGCTACGGCGTGCCTGTATCGGGCAAAGACCGCACTCCCTCACAAATACCTGAGACGGAGATGCGGGAGAAACACTTCGCTCCTTTTCTCGAGGCGCTGCGCAACGGGGCACTTACCATCATGGTGAACTCGCAGAGCAACAACGGCATGCCGCTGCATGCCAACTACGAATACTTAACCCAATGGGTGAAAAACGACCTGGGCTGGGACGGTATGATTGTAACCGACTGGGCCGATATCGTGAACCTATGGAACCGTGACCACATAGCCCGCGACAAGAAAGACGCCATCCGCATAGCCATCAACGCCGGTATCGACATGTCGATGGACCCCTACAACTGGGATTTCTGCATCCTGCTGAAGCAGCTGGTGGATGAGGGAGCGGTGAAGATGGAACGCATAGACGACGCCGTGCGCCGCGTGCTGCGCCTCAAGTACAGGCTCGGACTGTTTAAGACTCCTTATTATAATTGGAAAGACTACCCGCTCTTCGGCTCCCGCGAGTTCGCGCTCAAGGCGCTGGATGCGGCCGAGCAGTCTCTGGTTCTGCTCAAGAACCAGGACAGCCTGCTGCCACTAAGGCAGGGAACGAAGATACTCGTAACCGGTCCCAACGGCAATTCCATCCGCACACTCAACGGTGGTTGGACCATGACGTGGTCGGGACAGGGCCAAGAGCGGTTCCTGCAGGACAAGAACACCATCTTTGAGGCCATGCAGCAGAAGTTCGGCAAGGACAACGTGAGCTACGTGGCAGGCGTCAGCTACAAGAATGAAGGCAAGTACTACGAGGAGAATGAGCCCCAGATAGATAAGGCCGTGGCCGCTGCTGCAAATGTTGACGTCATCGTGGCCTGCGTAGGAGAGAACACGTATGCCGAAACTCCGGGCAATCTCGATGACCTCGCGCTCTCCGGTAACCAGCGTCAGCTGGTCAAGGAGCTTGCTAAAACGGGCAAACCCATTGTGCTTGTGCTCAATGAAGGGCGTCCGCGCATCGTGAGCGACATTGTTCCGCTGGCGCAAGCTGTGGTAGACATCATCCTGCCAGGCAGTGAGGGAGGCGACGCACTGGCCAATCTGCTGGCCGGCGACCGCAACTTCAGCGGCCGGTTGCCGTTCACTTATCCCAAGTCGCAGGCATCACTCATCAAGTACGACTATAAACCCAGCGAGCAGGTAACGACCATGGCGGGAGCCTACAACTACAGTGCCGATGCCTCGGCGCAGTGGCCTTTCGGCTTCGGACTTAGCTACACCACCTTCAAATACACCAATCTGCGGGTAGACAAAGCACAGTTTACGGCCGCCGATGAGCTTACCTTCAGCGTAGATGTAACCAACACGGGCAACCGTGAGGGCAAGGAGAGCGTGCTGCTGTTCAGCTCCGACCTTGTAGCTTCGCTCACTCCGGATAACCGCAGGCTGCGGGCGTTCGAGAAGATAAGCCTCAAACCGGGCGAAACCAAGACCGTTACGCTCCGGTTGCGCGGCTCTGATTTGGCCTTTGTAGGCACCGATGGGCACTGGATTCTGGAGGAGGGAGACTTCCGTATGCAAGCCGGCGACCAGGTAACAACCGTTACCTGCACGCAGACCAAGCGCTGGGAAGAGGCAAATAAGTAAAACCTCCCCCGGCCCCTCCGAAGGAGGGGAGGGCGCAAAGCACATATAACGGCCGAAGCCGGACGAGTAACCCGCAGGGTACCGTCCGGCTTCAGTCGTTATATATAAATAAGGTGGAGGTGATGCTTACGGCTTTTTTACATGTAGCCGAGCCATCGCAGGATGTCATTCAGATTGGCCACAACCATCAGCAGCAGCAGGATGCCGATGCCAACGTACTCTGCCCGTATCATAAAAGTTTCGCTCGGCTTGCGCCGGGTAATCATCTCATAGAGCAGGAAGAGTACATGTCCGCCGTCTAAAGCCGGTATGGGGAGGATGTTCATGAAAGCAAGAATGATGCTGAGGAAGGCCGTCATCATCCAGAACATGTGCCAGTCCCACGTTGGGGGGAACAGACTTCCGATGGCGCCGAAGCCTCCCAGGCTCTTTGCTCCGTCGGCCGAGAACACGTAACGCATGTCGCTCACGTAGCCGCCCAGCACGTTTACGCCGTATTTAACGCCTGCCGGGAAGCTCTCGAGGAAGCCGTAACTGATGTGGGTCTGCTTGTACGAGGCCAGTACATTAACGGGTCGGTAGCCTATCTTGATGCTGTCGGTAAGCGTAACCATGGCCGAATCGGCCTTTGCTGCACCGGCATGCTGGAATACGATGGGCATGGTGAGGATGTCGGTGCTGTCCTGTCGGGTCATTCCTTTGTTGAGATCCTGGCTCTTGAGCTTCAGTATATCGGTGAAATCGCTGTGCGATGCAATGGCCTTACCATTGAAGGAGAGAATGCGGTCGCCCTTTCTGATGCCAATTTTGTCGGCCGGCGAGCCAGGTACAACATCCTCTACCGTGGCCGGAATGTAGGGACGCACAAACTGGGGGGTGCTCTTCAGCATGTCCAGCAGGTTGATGTCGCCGGGCAGGCTGATGCGTACTTTCCTGCCGCCACGCATCACGTCGCACCATTGAGCTTCGGAGATGTCGCGGTAGAGGTCGGCATCAAACTCCTTGAACGGCCCCTTGTCGGTGCCCAGAAGAATGTCGTGGTCCTGGAAACCGAGCTTCTTGGCCTCGGTGTTGAAGACCATTCCCTGCGTCATGTCAGACACTTTGGTGTAAGTTTCGCCCCAATAAAAGAGCACCATGCTGTAGATGAAGAGCGCCAGAAGGAAGTTTACGAGCACGCCACCCGTCATGATGAGCAGGCGTTGCCAGGCCGGTTTGGAGCGGAACTCCCACGATTCGGCGGGTTTCTTCATCTGTTCGGTGTCGAAACTCTCGTCTATCATGCCGGCTATCTTGCAGTAGCCACCCAGCGGGAGCCATCCCATGCCGTATTCGGTATCGCTGTTTTTGGGTTTGAAATGGAAAAGGCTGCCTTTCCATTTGCCGATACCAACATCGAAGAATATAAAGAATTTCTCAACTCTTACGCCGAAGAGCTTGGAGAAAAACATGTGTCCTCCCTCGTGCAGGAGAACCAGTAAGGAGATTGCCAGAATGAACTGGAGCAGTCTGATGAGAAATATTTCCATTATTGTTGACAGTTGTTGGGCGGCCGCCGGGGCTCATCTGCCTGCTGCGGCCTGCCGAATTAAATGCTTGATGAATGTTGAATGGTTGTTTGGCTGCGGTGCATGAGCTCGGTGGCTATGCGACGTGCCTCGGCATCGGTTTGCAGGTAGACCTCGTAGTCGGGGTTGGCATCGAAAGTGGCCAGGGTCATCGTCTGCGCTATCACGTCGGCCATGCCGAGGAAAGAGCAGTCTCCACGGCGGAAACCTGCATTCACCACCTCGTTGGCGGCATTGAGTATGCAGGGCATGTTGCCGCCTCGGTTAATGGCATCGTAGGCCAGTGAGAGGCATTTGAACTTGCTCATGTCGGGTTCCAAGAACTCCAGCGGTTGCCTGAACAGGTCGAGCCGGTTGCCGTTTAAGTGCAGTCGCTTGGGGAAAGTGAGCGCATACTGGATGGGCAGGCGCATGTCCGGCACGCCCAGTTGCGCCTTCACGCTGCCGTCCATGAACTGAACGGCGCTGTGGACGATGCTCTGCGGGTGGATGAGTACCTGTATCTTGTCGGCTGGAACGCCGAAGAGCCACTTGGCTTCCATGACTTCGAAGCCCTTGTTCATGAGCGATGCCGAGTCGATGGTTATCTTTGCACCCATCTCCCAGGTAGGATGTTTGAGCGCATCGGCCGCCGTTACGCGTTCCAACTGCTCGTGGCTGTAGAGGCGAAAGGGCCCACCGGAGCAGGTGAGGAGTATCTTGTCTATCTCGTTTTGGTCTTCGCCGACCAGGCTCTGGAATATAGCACTGTGCTCAGAGTCAACCGGCAGGATGTCTACATGATATTGCAGGGCCAGCTGGCAGATGAGTTCACCTGCCACGACGAGCGTCTCCTTGTTGGCCAGAGCAATCTTCTTGCGGGCGCGGATGGCGTGAATGGTAGGCGAAAGGCCTGCAAATCCCACCATTGCAGTGAGCACTATGTCGATAGGGTCGGCCTCTACAATCTGGTCGAGGGCATCTTTGCCGGCGTAGACCTTCACTTCCGGCATGTCGTCCATGAGTTGTAGAAGCGGCTGATAGTGGGCTTCGTTGGCAATGACGATGGCCGCCGGGCGAAACGCATGCGCCTGTTCGGCCAGCTGCTCGTAGCGGTCGTTGGCCGTGAGGCAGTAGACTTCGAACTTGTCGGCATGCTGCCGGATGACGTCGAGCGCCTGAGTTCCGATGGAACCCGTACTGCCCAATATACATATTTGTTTCTTCATGTTCTCTGTGTTAGCCGGAGCAGGCCTCGCTATAGGTTGAGGATGCCCTCCGGCAGATTGATTCTGATTTCCTTGTTGGCGGCATCCACACCCTCGATAAGCTCCGGATGAGCGGGTATCAGCAGGGTTTTGCCGTCGGAAGTTTCTGTTTCAAAGAGGATGTTGAGGGTGGAATCGTCTACGTGCCTGATGGTTCCAACGGCATTGCCGCTATGGGTATCGACGAGTCGGAAGCCTGTTATCTCGGCCCAGGAAATGGTCTCCGGCGTGCTGTCCGACAGCTGTCGGGGGAAATAAACATCGCATCCCGTCAGCTCCCGGGCCTGCTCCTGCGTGTCGATATCGCAGAACTTGACCAGTGCGGTCTCGCTTCCGCGGAAGCGATATTCCTCTATAAAGAAAGGTACAAGTATGCCTTCAACTTCCAGAAACAAGTATTCAGCGTCGGTTCTGTCAAATACATCGTCGTTGAAGTGGAAGGTCAGCTCTCCTTTCACGCCGTGGGGCTTGCCTATGCGGCCTATTCTGTAAACGTCGGTGTCCTTTATCATCAGTTCTGTACGCGTTTGATGTTGGCTCCTAAGGCATTGAGGCGGCGCTCGATGTCCTGATATCCGCGGTCAATCTGGGCTATGTTGTCAATGCGGCTGGTGCCGTTGGCGCTCATGGCAGCTATCAGCAGGGCGATGCCTGCACGGATATCGGGGCTCGTCATGCGGCCAGCGCGGAGCCTGAGCTTATGGTCGTGGCCGATGACTACGGCACGGTGGGGGTCGCAGAGTATAATCTGCGCACCCATGTCGATGAGCTTGTCGACGAAGAAAAGCCTGCTTTCAAACATCTTCTGGTGTATGAGCACGCTGCCGCGGCATTGCGTTGCCACGACGATAAGCACCGAGAGCAGGTCCGGAGTGAGCCCAGGCCAGGGCGCATCGGCCAGAGTCATGATGGAACCATCAATGAAAGAGTCGACCTCGTAATGAGGCAGACGGGGCACGAGGAGGTCGTCGCCCTCCGTTTCTATCTTGACTCCGAGGCGCCGGAAGGCTTCCGGGATGAGCCCGAGGTTATTCACCGAGGCGCTTTTAATCCTGATACCGTCGCCCACCATGGCTGCCATGCCGATGAAGGAGCCTACCTCTATCATATCAGGCAGGATGGTGTGGCGGGCAGCGTGCAGCTTCCTCACGCCCACGATGGTAAGCAGATTGGAGGCAATACCTCTGATTTTGGCTCCCATTGCATTGAGGAGATGGCACAACTGCTGGATGTAAGGCTCGCAGGCAGCGTTGTAGATGGTGGTTGTTCCGGTGGCCATTACGGCTGCCATGATGATGTTGGCCGTGCCGGTGATGGAGGCTTCGTCGAGTAACATATAGCTTCCGCGCAGCTGCTTGGCCTGAATTTCGAACACGTTGCGGTTGGCTACGTGCACAAACTTGGCTCCCAGGTTCTTGAAACCAAGGAAGTGGGTGTCCAGTCGGCGGCGTCCAATCTTGTCGCCACCGGGCTGTGCCACCGTTGCCTTGCCGAAGCGACCCAGCAACGGGCCTATCATAAGGACGGAACCACGCAGCGACGAGCAGCTCTTCACAAACTCATCGCTGTCCAGATAGTCCAGATTCAGCTCGTCGGCCTGAAAGGTGAAGTCGCCGGGGGCGTGCTTCGTCACCTTTACGCCAATGTCCTTGAGCAACCGGATGAGGTTGTTTACATCCAAGATGTCGGGGATATTGGCAATACGGACAGGCTCCCGGGTGAGGATAGAGGCACAGATAACCTCCAGGGCTTCGTTCTTCGCGCCCTGTGGTGTGATTTCACCGTGCAGCTGATGGCCGCCTTCGATGATGAATGATTCCATGTCTATTTTCTTTTCTTCTTCTTCTCGGTCTCAGCCGCCGGCATCTTCTCGAAGGTAAACGAGTTGAGGTCGAGCTGCACCTTGCCGTCGGTGAAGCGGGCGAGGTCATTGGCCACTTTCTCGTCATCTGCCGAGCCGTGGCTCCATTGGCGCAGGTTGCGCTTCATCTGGTTGGCAGCCAGCTTTACAAGTTGGTCGCGTTCCTGGCCCGGCTCCATGGTTTTCAGCTTGTCGAAGATTTCAAACAGCATCTTGCCATAATGCCTTACGGGAATTTGAGTCATGGGGTAGGCCAGCGGCTCGGGCTTGGTGGCTATCTTCTTAGCCTCGTCAATGTCGAAAGGCCAGTCGATATCGAGCTCGAAGTTGCTCATAATGGCCAGGTGATCCCACAGCTTCTGCTTGTAGTCACCGTTCTCTTTGTTCTGCGGAAACATGCGGGCCATGATGGCAACGATGCTTTCGGCACAGCGTTGGCGCTCTGCCTTGCTCTCCAAGCCAATGGCATGGTCCACCATCTTCTGCACTTCCCTCCCGTATTCGGGCAGCACCAGCTTCTCGCGCTGGGTATTGTAGTCCAATCCTTCTATATTCATTTGCGTTGTGTTCATAATCAGTTGTGTAGTGTCTGCATCACAGCATCTTGCGCGGAAGCTTGGCCACGAAGTCTTTCAGATAGAAAGGCACAAAGTAGGCCACGTCTTCGAATTGTTCTGTTGCAATGCGTTTCTCGGCCAGAGGGAACATGTTCTTGGCCAGCGGTTCAATGTTCTTGATGAAGTGAGCGTTGGGATGGTTGATGGTTTCCATGCACTTTTCGGCTCCGTTGCCGAAGAAGTAGACCGGCCGTTCGTCCAGATATTCCTTGTAGGTGTCGCCGTCAACCACGTCGGCATGGATAGGCCGCACCTCTTTCAGCGAGCGGTCGAAGAGCTGCGCGTACACTTCCATCCTGCGTGCGTCGAGCATCGGGCAGAGCAGGGCATCCTCCTCGGCTGCCATTTCGCGCAGCAACACGGGCACGCAGAGCAGCTCCAGCGTGGGCACGCCAATGAGTTTCAGGTTGCGGCCGTAGCAGATGCCCTTGGCCATCGAGATGCCTATGCGCAGTCCTGTGTAGGAACCGGGCCCGCAGCTCACTGCAACATAGTCTACGGGAATGGCGTGATTGTCGACAAACGACAGCGCCTCGTCCACGTACACGCCAAGTTTCTCATTGTGATTGGGCCCCGAATGGTCTTCCTTATTGAAGATGCACTCGGCATCGTTGCTTACTGCCACGGAGCATACCTTGGTACTCGTCTCAATATTTAATATGCACGACATGAGCTGATATATTCTATTAATAAAGTGCAAATTTACTCTTTTCTCCCTTATTTTTCGTACTTTTGCAGAAATTTAACGCGAAAGAAAGTTATGATACAATCAATGACAGGTTACGGAAAGTCGGTAGCAACTTACCGGGACAAGAAGATCAACGTCGAAATTAAGTCGCTCAACAGCAAGGCCGCAGACCTTTCTACACGCATAGCTCCCCTGTACAGGGAGAAGGAAATCGAGATCCGGCAGCTGGTAACCAAGGCTCTGGAACGGGGAAAGATAGACGTCTCCGTCTGGATTGACAAGGGTGAAGCCGTTGATGCCACACCTGTTAACGCACAACTCGTGGAGAATTACTACCGTCAAATTAAGGAGATAGCTGCCCGAACGGGCATTCCGGAGCCTCAAGACTGGTTCTACACGCTGCTCCGCATGCCCGATGTTACCACCAAGACAGAGGTCGAGGTGCTGGACGATGAGGAGTGGCAGGTGGTGCGCCAGGCCGTTATGCAGGCGCTGGATGCCGTCGTTGCCTTCCGCCGACAGGAGGGAGCGGCGCTCGAAAAGAAGTTCAATGAGAAGATAGACAACATTGCCGCCCTGCTCGCCGGCATCGAGCCGTACGAGAAGAGCCGCGTACCCAAGATACGCGAGCAGATTGTCAAGGGCTTGCAACAGATACCCGAGGCCGACTACAACCAAAACCGACTGGAGCAGGAGCTCATCTACTACATCGAGAAACTCGACATCAGCGAGGAGAAGCAACGACTGGCAAACCACCTGAAGTACTTCCGCGAAACGATGGCAGAGACCCGTCCCAACGGCAAGAAACTTGGTTTCATCGCCCAGGAGATGGGCCGCGAAATCAACACCACAGGCTCCAAGAGCAACAATGCAGACATGCAGAACATCGTGGTGAAGATGAAAGACGAGCTTGAGCAAATCAAGGAGCAGGTGCTCAACGCACTGTGAACCTCCCCCGACCCCTCCGAAGGAGGGGAGTGCCTGGCGGGATTTCGCTTTCTATTGGTATGAGCTGGGGGCTGCTTGGGGGCCTTTTGAGTGAGAGGTGTGATGGAGTGCTTTTGTCGAAATTTGCAATTAAAAGCTAAAAACGTGTTATATGGAAGAAGAGGATGAAGGACATGGGTACTTTGGCAGCTACCATTACCAAACCAGCGAAGCCTCTACTTACGGGCTCTTGAGGCGCAATGCGAAGAGCAACCGGCGCTATCCGACCGAAGCCGAGGCACTTCTATGGGAACGACTGAAGAGCAAACAGCTGGGTATCCGGTTCCGTCGCCAGCATCCGGTTTATGGTTACATCCCCGATTTCGTCTGCTTGTCCCTCAACATCGTTATCGAAATTGACGGTGGCTACCACACTTCAGCCGCCCAACAGCAGGCCGACGCCGAGCGCACCCACTACTTAGAGTCCTTCGGTTTCCGCGTAGTAAGGTTCACCAACGACCAAGTTCTTCACGATATAGATAAAGTAATAGAAACAATCAAGCAAACAATGACCAATCAATCAGCCCCAACCCCGCAAGGCACCCCCCTCCTTCGGAGGGGCCGGGGGAGGTCAAAAATTAAATAACAATCACCCAATGACCCATCAATCCACGAACACCCCGCAAGGCACTCCCCTCCTTCGGAGGGGCCGGGGGAGGTCAAAAATTAAATAGCCCATCCACAATGACCAAACAATCAGCTCCAACCCCGCAAGGCACTCCCCTCCTTCGGAGGGGTCGGGGGAGGTTAATCATCTTCTCCGCCCCCAGCGGCAGCGGGAAAAGCACCATCGTACAGTGGCTCATGAAGGAGCATCCGGAGCTCCGGCTGGCCTTCTCCATCTCCTGCACCAGCCGCCAACCGCGCGGTACCGAGCGTGATGGAGTGGAGTATTTCTTCCTCACTCCCGCCGAATTCAGGCACAAGATAGAGGCCGGGGAGTTCCTGGAATACGAGGAAGTGTACGAAGACCGCTTCTACGGAACATTGAAGTCGCAGGTCGAAACGCAGGCTGCAAAGGGCGAGAACGTTGTCTTCGACGTCGACGTAAAGGGCGGTTGCAACATCAAGCAGCACTATGGCGACCGTGCCCTGAGCATCTTCATCCAGGCTCCATCTATCGAAGAGCTGCGCCGCCGGCTCGTAGCACGCGCCACGGATACGCCCGAGGCCATCGAAGACAGGCTGGCCAAGGCCTCTTACGAGATGACGTTTGCCCCGCGCTTTGACCATGTTGTCGTGAACGATAACCTGGAGCAGGCCGAGCAACAGACCCTGCAACTCATCCGCGACTTCCTGAAATAACCGCTTCCGGCGGCCGTGCAGCCCCTCCGCCGGGCCAATCCTACAGCCTATGAACACGCGACCCAAACGCACCCCTGCCGTTTCCGGCCCTGCTGAAAGCCTTGCCCGGGCCCTCAGCGGCGCCTCCGTGGTGGGCCTCTACGGCGGCTCTTTCAACCCCATACACGTGGGGCACGTGGCTTTGGCACGCCAGATGCTGCGCGCGGCCGGCCTCGACAGCATCCTTTTCATGGTCTCGCCGCTCAACCCCTTCAAGCAGGCAGCGCCCGACCTGCTGGACGATGACCTCCGTCTTGCGCTCGTTCGCAAGGCCCTCGAGGGCGAACCAAGGCTCATAGCGTCCAACTATGAGTTCCGTCTTCCCAAGCCTTCGTTCACCTGGCAAACGCTTCAGGCGCTGGCCAAAGACTTCCCCGGCGTAGAGTTCGTGCTCCTGATAGGGGCCGACAACTGGCTGGCTTTCGACCGTTGGGGCCATTATGAGGACATTCTTGCTACCCACCGCATTGCCATTTATCCGCGAGCAGGCTACCCGATAGAGGCATCCACGCTGCCCGAGGGCGTGATGCTGATGGACACGGAGCTGTACAACGTGAGCAGTTCCGACATCCGCCGCCGCGTTGCCACCGGCCTGCCGATAGCCGGCATGGTGCCTCCTGCCATTGAGAACGATGTGATGAGGATGTACGGAAGTGCGAATGAGTAAGTTGACGGTTTAGAACACACAGTATTCGCAGCTTCTTTTAAGCCTCTTGGCAATATGACCGCAGAACCTGCAAAGGCAGGAGAAAGCAGGCCGACGATTGCCGGATGCCTGCCCATAACCCTGTTCCAACGCGCTGATAACCTGCTTGCAGAATTGTTAAAAACCAGGTTATAAGTTGACAAACACCCCTTTCTGTTTTGCGATATGCGGCAACCAAGCCTCCGTTGGCGCGTAAAACGGGCTGTTTTTCTTGTATTTTCAAATCGTTGATAATCAGTGTTTTGAGATTTTCCCAAACTGTTTTGCCGACCCGATTGCGGCCTCCGGGCTTGTTGACGGATAGCTTTTAGGGGCTTGGAGCATGTAAATTAAGGGATGAAAGCATCCCTCCGGTCTCTTTAAAGCTATCCTTCAACAGGCTTAAAGCTATCCTTCAACTGGCTTGAAGCATGCCTTCATGACGCCTGAAGCATGGCAACGGGAAGCTGAAGGGCGTGTTTCTGGCTGTTTGGCAGTCTCTTTCAACGGTTCAGGAAGTGTTAAATTAAGGCTAATTTTCATGACAATTTCCACCTTGCTGCAACTTCGGCCAACGGTTGCTGCACTGCAACAGGGTACCTGGAGCTGAAGCCCGAAACGGCTGCCGACACCAGTCGGCGCCTCTGCTGCCGGGCTGTGGCCGCGCCAAAAGAGACGGAGGCGGGCGGAGGCAAGTGTTAATTCGCCTCGCGAACCTTGTTATATCCGGAAAAAAAGAGTAATTTTGCCGCATCATACAGGTGTTGCGAATGAAGATATTGACGATACTGGGAAAGATTATTGACAAGCCTTTCCGCCCCATCAGGGAGAATGCACCATTCTTCGTATTCATGTATGGGCTCGGCGTTCTGTGCGCCTGGCTCACTCAACCTGATGGTAAGCCGCTCTACGAACACCTTTATTCCGAACTCTTTGTCGATGTTTACCTGCTCTGCCTGGTGCTTGCACTCATTCCGCACAAGACAAGGCGGTGGGTCAGGGCACTGCTTTACGTGGTGTTTTACGCCACAGCTATCGTCGATGTGTACTGCTGGGTGAAGTTTGAGTCAACCCTCACGCCCACCATGTTGCTGTTAGTAGGCGAGACGGACACCCGCGAGGCGGGCGAATTTCTGCGCACTTACCTCTCTCCCGACGTAATTTTCTCGTCCGTGGGGTGGGTGGTTTTGCTTCTGCTTGTGCACGTATTCTGGACGCTGAGGCCGCAGATAGAGGAGCATCTCACCTACCGCCAGCGCGTGTTCCTGGGCTATCGGCGCCGTAAAGGGCGCGAGTGGCTGCGGCGGGCAGAGCCCTTTCTCGGTGCTGTAGTGCTGGTGGTGTTCTGCATCAGCTGGAGTGCAAGCTACGCGAACAAGAAGGCCTTCTGGCGCATCATGCACCAGCAGACCGTCGGAGGTGTGGAGCATGCGCTCACGCAGCGCGGTCATGCCAACTTCTATACGCCCGTTAACAGGCTGCTCTTTAGTCTGCGGGCCAACTCACTGGCCTCGGAACAGATAGACAAGCTCATCTCCGCCGCCGATAAAGTGCAGGTTGACAGCTGTTCGTTCCGCTCACCCAACATCGTGCTCATCATCGGCGAGAGCTACGGCAAGCAGCACTCGGCGCAGTACGGCTACTTTATGCCCACCACGCCGCGCCAGAGCAGGCGCGAAAGGAGCGGTCTGCTGGTTAAGTTTACCGACGTGGTTTCGCCCTGGAACCTTACGAGCTACGTGTTCAAGAACGTGTTCTCCATGCACGTAGTGGGCCAGCAGGGCGAGTGGAGCGACTATCCGCTCTTCCCGGAGGTGTTCCGCAAGGCCGGCTATCACGTCACCTTCCTGACCAACCAGTTTCTGCCCAAGGCCAAGGAGGAGGTGTACGACTTCAGCGGAGGCTTCTTCCTGAACAACCCGACGTTGAGTAAGGCGCAGTTCGATACGCGCAACAGCCAGGTGTTCCGTTACGATGCGGGGCTGCTGAGCGAGTATCGGCGGCTGCAAAAGGAGGACAAGGAGCACCAGCTAACCATCTTCCACCTCATTGGTCAGCACGTGAGCTATCGCCAACGCTCGCCCCGCGACCGCTGGAAGTTCAAGGGTTCCGACTATGCCGACCACCGGCCGGAGCTCAATGACAAGCAACGGCAAACGGTGGCCGACTACGACAACGCCGTACTTTACAACGACTCCGTGGTAGACCAGATATGTAAACTCTACGAACACACCAACACCGTGGTTATCTACATGCCCGACCACGGCGAAGAGTGCTATGAGGGAACGCGCGGCATCACGTGCCGTTTGCACTCTGCTCGGGTGGACTACGACCTGGCCCGCTATGAGTTCGAGGTTCCGTTCTGGATATGGTGCTCGCACGAATACGTGGTGCGCCATCCCGAAATATACCGAGAAATCATCCAGGCGCGCCACCGCCGCTTCATGACCGATGCCCTGCCGCACCTGTTGTTGTACCTGGCAGGCATCTCGGCTCCCAGCTATCACGCGGAATACAACGTGCTGAGCCCCGACTACAACGAGCTTCGGCCGCGCCTGCTGAAGAAGTCGGTCGACTATGACAAGCTGCGAGAGGCCTACGAAGCCAAGCAAAAAACAATGCAACATGAATGATAACGAACTCCTGACGCGAGCCGAGTGCAACGCCCTTCGGGGTCTGGCAATCGTCGGAATATTCCTGCACAACTACTGTCATTGGCTCGGTCCGATTGTAAAAGAGAACGAGTACCAGTTCTCGGAGCGCAATGTGGCCTGGCTGCACCGGGTGGTCATGGCCCCCGACAGTAGCCTGCTGCTGCATCTGCTCTCGTTCTTCGGCCACTACGGCGTGCCGGTATTCCTCTTCCTGAGTGCCTTCGGCCTGGTTCGCAAGTACGAGCAAGGTCCGTGCTATGCAGGGCCGGGCGCGCCGGAGGTGGGCATGTGGGTCTTTGTGAAGTACCATTTTCTCAAGCTCTTCAAGATGATGATGGTGGGATTTGTGTGCTTCACCGTGGTTGATGCCGTAACTCCGGGCAGCTGGCACTACACGGTAACGCAGGTGGTGGCTCAACTCGGCATGCTGAACAACCTGCTTCCGCAGCCTGACAGGCAGATATGGCCCGGCCCGTATTGGTTCTTTGGGCTCATGTTGCAGCTCTACGTGGTCTACAGACTGTTGCTCTACCGCCGCCACTGGGGCTTTACGGTGGCGCTCATGGTGGCGTGCGTGGCGGTGCAACTGCTGCTCCAGCCCGATGGAGAGGCCATGAACCGCTACCGATACAACTTCATGGGCGGCATGCTTCCATTCGGTTTGGGGCTCCTCTTTGCACGTTTCGGCCCCCGTCTCTTCAAAGTCAACACGGGTAGTGCTGTGCTGCTGGCGGGTTTCCTGGTGGCTTCGGCCCTCGTGGTGTTCCTTGGCGAGAGCTTTGTGGGGTGGACTTTCGTGCCTCTTTTCATCTGTCTGGCCTCCGTCTATGCCGTCAAGTTCATTGGGCGAGCGTACATCCCGTACGTCACTCCGGCCGTGTTCGGCCTCTTGGAGTGGATGGGCGGCATCAGTGCAGCACTCTTCGTTATCCATCCGGTGTTGCGTAAAGTGTTCATTCCCATCAGCTGCGGCGGCGATGTATGGACGGGTCTGCTGCTCTATGTCATTGCTTCGGTGGCCGTGGCGTGGCTCGTCAGGGAGGTGATGAAGAAGATACCGGACCCCAAACTGAAGTGAATAGCAACCCGAGAAACCGCAAACCACAGACTATGAGCTGGAAAATACCCGATATAGAGCTGGCCAACATCAGCAAGTACAGAGGCGAACTGATGGGCGCCGCCATGCTTTTCATCATCCTCTTCCATGTAGGCTTGCCCCGCGAAGACCTCTTCTTCGGCCTGCGCCGCATGGGTAACGTGGGCGTGGACATCTTCCTCTTCCTCAGCGGTGTGGGCCTTTGGTTTTCCTGGACCAAACGACCGGACCTGCGGCACTTCTTCGCCAACCGCTATTGGCGGGTGTATCCGGCCTGGCTCATCATGGCTTCAGCTTTCTACATACCCGACTATATCAACGGCGGAGGCCACAGCACGAGCCTCGTGGACTTGGCAGGAGACATCTTGATTAACTGGGATTTCTGGCTGCATGATGAGCTCACGTTCTGGTACATACCTGCAACAATGATGCTGTACCTCTTTGCACCGGCCTACATGCAGCTCATCATCAGGCATCCCGTGTACCGTTGGCTGCCCGTCATCATGCTCATGTGGTGCATACTCACGCAGTACGTTACGCCCATACACCATGCCGTGGGCCATTTGGAGATATTCTGGAGCCGCGTGCCCATCTTCTTCATCGGCATCAACTGTGGCGAGATGGTGAAGCAGAAGCAAACTATGGACGGCGCATCGATATGGATGATCATCGTTATGTTCCTCATGTCGCTCCTTTCGAGCATATTTCTGGAGCAGGTAAAACACGGCGAGTTCCCCCTCTTCCTGGAACGTATGCTCTACATACCGCTTACGGTCAGCTCCATTCTTCTGCTCAACCGGCTGTTTCGCCGGCTGCCTTCATGGCTCAACAAGGCCATCAGCTTCGTGGGTGGAGTGAGCCTTGAAGCCTATCTCATACACTCTCAGTTCGTGTTGAAGTACATCGAACGGTGGAATCTAAGCTACTGGCCCACGTTCTTTATATGCGTTGTGATAACCCTGCCGCTGGCGTGGCTGCTCCATGAAGGAGTGACACGGGCGGTTGACAAGATAAGAAGATGAAGACATACCTTAAACTCATACGGCCCCGGCAGTGGGTGAAGAACCTCATTGTGCTGGTTCCCCTGTTCTTTGGCGGCGAGCTCTTCGACCCCCACTCGCTGTATGCGGGCCTCGTGACGCTGGTGGCCTACTGCTTTGCAGCATCGTCTATCTACTGTCTGAACGACATTATTGACTTGGAAGCCGACCGCCGCCATCCCGTGAAATGCCACCGGCCGATAGCTTCGGGGCAAGTATCAATGGCCCGGGGCTATATGCTCATGGGGCTCATGTTTGTGCTCTCCATGCTCACCTTGTTACTGTTGCCGGCTCACCGGATGGCAACCGGCGCCGTTATCCTGTTCTATCTGCTCCTCAACGTGGCCTATTGCAGGAAGCTGAAGGAGTATGCCATCGTTGATGTCTGCATCGTTGCGTTCGGCTTTGTGCTGCGTTTGCTGGCCGGAGGTGTGGCTACCGAGGTGGTGTTGAGTAACTGGATAGTGCTCATGACGTTTCTCCTGATGCTCTTCCTTAGCTTTGCCAAGCGCCGCGACGACGTGCTCCGCATGAACCAAACGGGCGATGCACCCCGCAAGAACACCATCCGCTACAACCTCACCTTCATCAACCAGGCCATCACCATCACGGCTTCGGTCACGCTGGTGTGCTACATCATGTACTCCGTATCGCCCGATGTGGTGAGCCGGTTCAACACTCCGTACCTCTATCTCACGAGCGTATTCGTGCTTGTAGGGCTGCTTCGCTACATCCAACTCACTGTAGTAGACGAGAAGAGCGGCGACCCAACGAAGGTTATCCTGCGTGATCGCTTCACCCAACTCATTGTGCTGGCCTGGGGATTGTCGTTCCTCGTAATCATCTACCTGCTATGACACTCCACGTATTCGACTTTGACGGCACGCTGACCACCCGCGACACGCTGCTTGCTTTTATCCGTTACGCCCGCGGAACCAAGGCTTTCGTCCTCGGCTTCGTGCGTTACAGCCCCCTGCTGGTGCTCATGAAGCTGCATCTGTATCCCAACTACAAGGCCAAGCAGAAAGTTTTTGCCCACTTCTTCAAGGGCTTGCGTGAGGCTGACTTCAACCGTCTGTGCGCCCGTTTTGCTGCCCACAGCCTCCATCTGCTGCGTCCCGCCGGGCTGGAAGCCATGCTCCGTGCCCTCGCCGAACCCGGTGCAAGGGTGGCAGTGGTGAGTGCCAGCATTGAGAACTGGGTCATCCCGTTCTTCTACGGCACCGTTGCAGACTACGGCGGAGAGCCCGTACGCGTGCTCGGAACGCGCATCGAGGTACGCAACGGCAGGCTTACAGGGCGCTTCCTGACCCCAAACTGCTACGGTGAAGAGAAGTTGCGGAGGCTGGAAGAGGCTTTTCCCGACTGCCGCAGCTGCCGACTGGTGGCCTATGGCGACAGCCGCGGCGACCGTGAACTGCTGGCCCGGGCCGACGAACCGCACCTCCGGCCCTTCCGGGAGGCGCCCAAGAGCGCAGCCGAAACAGCCGAGCTGCACGCCCGGCTCTTGGCTTTAACCCTACCGCCATGCAACAGCTGAAGGCCTACATCAATGGAATGAGCGAGCAGAAGCGGCAGCATTTGGGCGAAATACTGCGCTTCGGCATCGTCGGATTGCTGGCTACAGCCGTGCAGTACGGCGTCTACTGGCTGCTCATTCACCTCATTCCCAGCGGCATCTCGCCATCCCGCATGCACTTTCTCACCACCGCCGCCATGACTGCAGGCTACCTGGTGAGCTTCGTCTTCAACTTCATAGCCTCCACGCACTACACCTTCCGCGTGAAAGCCAACGCCCGTCGGGGCGCCGGTTTCGTACTTTCACACGCGGTGAACTACCTTTTGCAGATGCTCATGCTCAACTTCTTCCTCCTCATTGGCATCAGTAAGGACTGGGCTCCCATACCTATGTTCTGCGTGTGCGTACCTATCAACTTCCTGTTAGTTAGGTTTTTCCTGAAGCGATGAAATCCTTTTTCAACATATTCCGCCTCCGTCGCGACGAACGACTGCCCGCCCTCGTGGCGCTGGTGGTTATCGTGGCGCTCAATGCCCTGGTCATCTACAAGTACTTCGGCTTGTTTTCGGTCTACCGGCAGGGCACGTGGGGGCCCTTTCCGAGCAAGTTCCATGTCAGCGGATTCGATGCTCTCATCTACACGATGATATCCAACTGGACCACTTTCTTTACCATTGTGTTCCGCCATCCGCTGCTGGCATTCCTGCTCTATCCGCTCTATTGGATTAACCAAGGGCTGTTCCAGCTTACCGGACTCAACTGTGTACAGCTGGTGTGGGCCGTTCCCGCCACGTTCTGCGGGCTCTATTCGTTCGTCTTCCTGTACCGTATCCTGCGCCACGTGGTCAGGGTGAGCCGCGCCGATGCACTGCTGCTATCGGCCCTCATGCTGTCGTTCGGCTACGTGATGCTTACCCTCTGCGTGCCCGACCACTTCGTGCTCTCGCTCTTCCTGCTGCTCCTCACGCTCTGCATAGCCGGCAGCAGCATGCTCACCGGCCGCGAGCTGCCTACCGGCACCACAGCTTTGCTCTTCGTGCTCACGGCCGGCGTCACGCTAAGTAACGGCGTGAAGGTGTGGATAGCGCAGCTGTTCGCCAACCGCCGCCGCTTTTTCAGCCCGCGTAACCTCGTGCTCGGCGTGCTTGTTCCGCTGCTCCTGATGTGGGCAACGTGCCAGTTGGAGTACCGGTACATAGCCCGGCCGGGCGAGATAGCGCGGGCCGAAGCCAAAGCCAAGAAGAACCAGAACCGGCCGAAGCCTGAGAAGAAACCCGCGAAGAAGGACGGCAAGCCCCTGGCCGACGGTACCTTCATGGCCTGGACGGACGTGTCGACGCCGCGACTGCGGTCGGTTGCCGACAATCTCTTTGGCGAAACGCTCCAGTTGCACCGTGCTCATCTGCTGCAGGACGTGCACGGCCGCCGCCCCGTATTCGTGAGTTACCGCAGCCTCCTGCAGTATACAGCCGAGGTGCTGGTGGTGTTACTCTTCGCGGCAGGCATCTGGTGCGGGCGCCGCTCGCGGTTCCTGTGGCTGTGCCTGTCGTTCTTCGGGTTCGATATGCTTATCCATCTCGGCCTCGGCTTCGGGCTGAACGAGGTCTACATCATGGCCGCCCACTGGGTGTTCGTTATCCCCATAGCCATCGGCTTCTTGCTCAAGGCGAGCCCAATGCGGCTGCCCCGCGTGCTTGCAGGCCTGCTGGCGTTGTACTTTTTTATCTATAACGGATGGCTGATAACGGATTACATGCTGTAAACCGGCCCTCGGCAGCCGCCGGTGTGAGGGTTGGCGGTCGTCCGTTCGCAATGCTTTTTGTAACTCGTTGTGTATGAGTAGTTTCGGTGAAGCTGTGCTTTAAGCCCCCTGGAGCTATCCTTCAAGAGCCTTGGAGCTATCCTTCAAGAGCCTTGAAGCTATCCTTCAAGAGCCTTGGAGTTATCCTTCAAGCGGCTTGAAGCATAGCTCCGCCAAAGCGGGTTGATAAGGCGGGTGCTTTTGACTCACTGTAGTGCATGCGCAATGGCAGCCCGGCAGCAGGACGGCGGGGCTGAAACACGAATGTTTGGGGATAAAAAAAAGAATGGTGTTGGCAGCCGGCGAGCCGCAACAGGCAGGCAAGCTATTTCTCTATCAGGCACACGGCGTAGGCCGATATGCCCTCCTGGCGGCCGGTGAAGCCGAGCTGCTCGGTGGTTGTTGCCTTGATGCTGACGGCCTCCTCACTAACTCCCATGAGCCCGGCGAGGCACGCCGTGATGGCCGGTACGTGCGGGTTAATCTTCGGTTGCTCTGCACAAACGGTGGCATCTACGTTTACCACGCGGTATCCTTTTGTGCCTATGAGCGCCGTGACGCGGCGCAGGATGACCTTGCTGTCCATGTCGAGCGTCTCTGCTGCTGTGTCCGGGAAGTGGTAACCGATGTCGCGCATGTTGGCAGCGCCCAGCAGTGCGTCGCTTATGGCATGTATCAGCACGTCGGCATCGCTGTGTCCAAGCAGCCCCATGGTGTGGGGTATCTTGATTCCTCCAAGCCAGAGGTCGCGTCCGGGCACCAGTTTGTGCACGTCGAATCCAAATCCTACTTTTATCATATATGCTGTTCTAAGTGTTTGCCGGGGTGCGGCAGCGGTCATCTTCGGAAGATATCCTTGATTCCATCCATATCGAACGAGAGGCTGATGCGCAGCGTCTGGTCCAGCGGATTGCTCTTGGCGGTGGCTATTACGTAGCCGGCATCGAGCGAGAAGACGCTCATCTTGAAGCCTGCACCAACGGTAAAGTACTTGCGGTTGCCCTTGTTTTCGCTCTCGTGGTGGTAACCTGCGCGGATTGAGAACTTGTCGTTGTACGTGTACTCGGCACCTACGCTCCAGTAGATTTCCTGCAGTTCCTCCGAAAAACCGCCCGGTGCATCGCCGAAACTCTTGAAGATGCCGCCGATGGACGATACGTCGTAGTAGTCTTTCTGTACGCGTTGCTGGTAATCTTCCAGTGTTTCGCCGTCCTCTTGCTTAGGCATCGTGGGCACTAACAGCTTGTTGGCGTCGGCTGCTATGGTCACTTTGTTGTACTCATCGACAGGTATCATGAGCGCGGCACCCACCCTCAGGTTGGTTGGTATGAAGTAGCTGTCGTCGCTTCCGCCAAAAGTTATCTTGCTGCCTATGTTCGATATGTTGACGCCAAGCCCCAACTGGCACTCCCGCTGGCCCAGGGTAACGTAGTTCTGGTAGTACGCCGCCAGGTCTGCTCCAAAGGCCGAGCCGGGCGAGGTGTCGTCGCTGAAGTTGTAGGTAAGGTCGGAATAAATCCATCGGACGGCCGCTGCGAGCGAGAACTTCTCGCTTAACATGAGCGAGTAGGCCACGTCGAGCGACATTTCGTAGGGGCTTATGGTGGTGCTGTTGTCGTCCATGTTGCCCATGTTGGTGTACACCTTGCCCATTGAGAAGTAGCGCAGCGAGCCCGATACGGCCGAGTAGTCGCCTATGCGGTAGTAGCCGGCGAGGTAGGCCAGGTCCATGTCGTTTACTATCTGGCGCAACCACGGCGTATAGTTCAGTGCTACGCCGGCGCGGGAGATGGTGAAGGGGTACTTTGCAGGGTTCCAGTACTGCGAGTTAACGTCGGGGTCGGTGGCGGCGCCGGCGTCACCCAGTCCGGCTGCACGTGCGTCGGGAGCTATCATCTGCGATGTTACTTCCGTGCGGACGGGGTTGAAGATGTCTTCCTTCTGTGCCCTAGCGGTCAGCGAAAGGAGTGCCAACAGGGCCGCGAAGGTTATTTTCAGGGGTTTGTTCATTACTATCTGTTTGGTCAGGAAATCACGGACTTGCATCTCAAGTCATTGTTCTAAACGTTCAAAAGGCGCGGTTATTGCCTGATGACGACGAGTTTCTTGGCTTTTGAAGCCTTTTTGCTGCCGTCGCTGCCCACACGTACGCGGTAGAGATAAACGCCCGTAGTGAGGCGTCGACCACCGTCTACGGTCAGGTCCCAGCTAACAGTATAGGCGCCGTCGGTGGGCACTCCGCTCTCTGAATAGGTCCAGATGTGGCGGCCGCTGACGTCGAAGATGTCGATGTCTACATCCATCAGGCTGCCCGTACGGTCGTGGTTGATGATGAAAGTGGTACTGCTACGGGCGGGATTCTCGGTCACGTCCACGCTGAAAAGGTTGGGTTCAAGCCCCTGCACCACGTTGAACGTGAGCTCGGCCACGGAAGAATTGTTCTTTACATCCCATGCCCGGAACTGCAGCTTGTGGCGACCGGGCGCCAGCGGAGGCAGGTTGTACCAGGTAGAACCGGAGGTGTAGCTGCCGAAGTCGTAACTGAAGTTGTCGTTGAGCACGTAGGTTGTGGCCATTTCTCCATCAATGCAGAGCTGCAGGTCGTGGCCTATGCCGTTGCCGGTGGTGTTCACTCCGTCCTCATCCGTTATCTTGGCAACGAAGTAGGGGGTAGTGTTTACGTTGCCGCCGTTGGCAAACGAGGGCGAGTTAAGGTAGCAGTAGATGGCCGGACCAATGGAGTCGTTGGCCAGAACGCCGCCACCGGCGATGGTGAAGTTGGCGAACGAGCCGTGTGCCGACTGCAAACGGTCGGTGCTTACGGCATGAAGATTGATGAGACCGGTGCCACCCGAGTAGCTGATGTCGCGCGGAACGGCGAACGAGAAGGCAAAACGACCGTTGCTGACGCTGTCGGTTCCGTTGAAAAGAGTTTTGGTTCGGTCGTAGAACTCGAAAGCATCGTCGGTCTCGGAGGCATCGTTGCGCTTGCACACAATGCGCTCCACGGCATCGCGAACGGTAGCAGTAACCACGCCGCTGAAGTCGTTGGCGCCCTCTATATGCCCTTCCACCTTCACCACGGAGCCTGCCTTGAGCGTGCTGACCTGCGTGGCAGGGGCGCCGTTCACGGCATCTACCACCACTTCGAGTGCCGGTAAGTGGAGCGAAAGGGCCGGGTCGCCGAGCAGCGAGTATTGCAGTTTGTTGGTTGTATTGTCGAGTCGGGAGGTCAGCAGCTCGTTCTTGGCCATGCGCTGGGCCTCGCCCAAGGTCATTGCCTTGCCGCCCGGGCGGCTCAGCACATAGCGCAGATAGGCCATGTTGATGAGCTTGTTGTAGTACGCATATACCGTGCGGGTGGTACCGAACATGGCAACAGCGCCGCCCTTGGGGTTGAGTACGGCCGCCTCACCTATGGTTGCAGCGGTTCCGTCGAATGGCATAATGTCGCAGGAGGCCGTTATCCACAGCGGCAGATTGGTGTTGGAGAACTGCTGGAAGTCGCTCAGACGCAGCACGCTCTCGTGCGATATCTGCGTTTCGGAGCCGTGGCCGGCGTAGTCCATGATAAGAGCACCGTTGCGTTGGGCCTGCTTGATGAGGGCCGAAACTTCGGGATAGGTCTTGCCGGTGGATGAAGTTTGGCGGGTGTAGGCATCCCACATGATTTTCTTTACTATGTAGCCGGGGTGCCGTTGGGCAATGTCATTGGCGGCATCGTTGGCATCCTGCATGTGCAGATTGTAGTTCCCGTCGTCTCCCATGAATACGATTGTGTTCTGCCAGCTGCCCGCCGAGGCGTTGAGTGCATAGTTGATGGTCTTGTCTACCATCACTTTGGCTTCGGCTTCGGTGGTTACCGGGAACCTTCCTACGGCCATGTCGAGCTTGTCGGAGGCCTGAGGATCGGAGCCTTCGCCGTCGTCGAGCAGGCAAAAGAAGCCGTCGTCGACGTAGCAAGTCACCTCATTAAAGGAGTTCTCGCTCTCGAAACAGAGCAGCAGGTCGTCGGGGTTGAGGCTTCGGTTGGCAGAAGTAAGCAGACGGTTGTCCCACAGACAGTCGCCAAAAAGCAGCAGATACTTGGGCATGTCGGCCTCGGTAGCGGCGCGATCGTACAGCATCTTGAGGTAGCGACGATAGGCATTGGCGTCCGGGGTGCCGCTGCCGAACTCGTTGAACAGCTCGTCGGCCGGCACGATACGCACCCTCAAGCCGTCGTGCTGTTCGTGGAACGCCTTGAGCCTGTTGGCCTGCGAGAGCAGTTTCTGTGATGTGGGGATGATGATAACCATGTCGGCAGGGCCGTCGGCATGATGGTCTTGGTTGGTAATGTTGTACACATATTCCGGCTGAGGGAATGAACCCGAGCCCAGCTGCGGTGCTTCACGAGGCCGGTCGAAGCTGAGTGAGAGGTAATCGAGCCGCACCGGACCGCCCGAAGTGGTGCTGACGGTAATCTCGTTGCTGGCCATGAGGTTGCTTACGGTGTACGTGCGGGTGGTCTCGTTGCCCTTGTCGTACTCGCCGAGGGTGATGTTCAGCGAGCCCAACGTGGTGCCGTTGATGGCCACTGTGGCCGAGCTGGCCGCTCCGGCGGTAAGGGCAACGGTGAGTTTGCCGGTCTTTGCCGATGCCGGAACGGCGAGCTGATAGCTTTGGGTGCTGCCGGCAGCGATGGGATTGTCCTCAAACAGGTTGCGTCCACCGGCGTACCAGGCGAAGTTATCGACCTCGTGCAGCGTGTGGTAATCGTCGGCAGCGGGGTAGAAGGACTGCAGGAAGGCGGCAGAATCTACATTGAGCGGTTCTGCATCGGTTTGGGTGAGGAAGTAATAGCCGTAGTTGGCGTAGGGATTGCGCGTGCGCACGGCGGCCGAAGGGCTGCTCCAGCTAACCGGCCCCTGTGCGTGGAAGAGGCGGCGGCCGCCCACCGTGCAGGTTGATACTTCCTTCAGGTCGTCGTACCGCTCAAGGTCAGCGGCGGCGAGCGTTTCGTTCTGCAAGGCTCCGCCGTAGCCGTAGACTTTCACTTTGCTCAAATCAGAGAAGCCTGCCTGGCGTATCAGGGCCTCCGTAAGCTGGTAAACGCCCGATGCGGGCACCCTTATCTTGGCCCATCTGCCCGTTGCCAGCACGGAATGGTCGGCGTAGCGGCCCTGCGCGTTGGCACGAGTACGGGCCATGGCACGCCGCTGTGAGCGGCGCAGAGGCTTGGACTGAACGTCGAGCATGAAGCTGACCAGCATCTGATACTTGTTGTTTCGGAACACCAGCGGGCTGAAGGAAACCTGCAAGACGCCCTTCTTGCGGTTCACGGAGACCTGCTGACGGATGGCCGGAGCGGCCGGCAGGGCTGCTCCGGAGAGCGAGTTGTAGCGCCGGATGTCGGCTTGGCTCATGTCGATGTATTCGGGATAGGCTATCGAGACGGTGTAGGTGGAGTCCTGATAGCCGTCGGCCAGGGGCAGGGAGCAGGCAAACTGCGGCAAAAGCGAGTCTATCCTGACCTCATCTGCAGTCAGGTTGAAGAACCGCTGGGCTGTGGCAGTGGTGGCTGCGAGCAGCAGCAGCGTTGCCAGAATGTATGTGCGGGCGTTTGTCATGCGTTGCCTTGCTTGGCTGTTATTTGCAGTTGAAGTCCAGAACCTTGCGCTCCTCCAGGTATCCTTCCATGTGGTCGTCGATGTGTACGGGGCCTACGCCGGCCGGGGTGCCGGTGTACAGGATGTCTCCTGTCTTCAAGGTGAAGTACCGACTGATGTAAGCTATCAGCTCATCGACGCCGAAGAGCATGTCGGTTGCGCATCCCTGCTGCACCGTTTGGCCGTTGATGTCGAGGTGGAAGCGCAGCAGCCGGATGTCCGGCAGCTTGCTTTTGTCCACCCACTCGCCGATGGCAGCGGCGCCGTCGAAGCCCTTGCAGAGCTCCCACGGCATGCCCTTGCTCCTCAGCTCGCGCTGCATTTGGCGGGCGGTAAAGTCTATTCCCACCGTTACTGCATCGTAGTAGCGGTGGGCAAAGCGCTCGGGAATGCTCTTGCCCAGCCTGCTGATGCGCACAACCAGTTCCGTTTCGTAGTCTATCTGCCCCATGTCGTCGGGAATGAAGAACGGTTTGCGGTTCTTGAGCAGGGCCGAATCGGCCTTGGTGAATATTACCGGGCGTTCCGGTTTATATAACGTGCCGTCCAGCTCTTTATTGTGCTGGATGTAGTTCATGCCTATGGCGAATATCTTCATCTGTCTTTTATTGAGCTTCCGGTTACAAAGATACAATATTCTCACGAAAAAAGAGC
>LAHS01001204.1_pt1 | contig 40075 bp, 30 predicted proteins | sample 329651 | NCBI WGS metagenome assembly LAHS01 (sample SAMN03275699, study PRJNA271635) | activated sludge metagenome | isolation source: sample C-1 Sludge from hydrolytic chamber (first chamber) of Anaerobic...
GGCAATCATCTCGGGCAGGTTGAGGTAAGCATCGGGGCCGCACACCAGGTTAGCATGATGATTCTGCACCAGGTCGTCCTTCACGCGTTCGGCCATGCAGCCCAGCACGCCGATGATGGGCGACGGCACCTGCGAATTTTGAGTATTGAATTTTGAATTTTGAGTTTTGAATTTTGAATTTTGAATTGCCGCAGCCCTCTTGCGCTGTTCGGCATGCAGCGTGTCGAGCCGATGATAGATCTTGCTCTCTGCATTCTCACGCACCGAGCAGGTGTTCAGGAACACTGCGTCGGCCTCTTCCTCTTTCTCCGTCAGCTCATAGCCGGCCATCTGCATCACAGAAGCCACCACCTCCGAATCGGCCACGTTCATCTGGCAGCCGTAGGTCTCGATATATAATTTCTTCATTTGTTACCTTAATACTTTGTAATGTGCAAAGTTACGAATATTTCTCGTAACTTCACTCATACCTCTCTATATTAAGGCTATGGTCCACACTGTTAACCCCCACTTCATCAGGGTTTAACGGTGAGAACCCTATTTGACCGTAGGGAGTTAGGAATTAGGAGTTAGGAATTAGGAGTGATAAGTCACGGTTGGTCTCCCCGCCCCTACAGTCCATACCCTTGATCCAATCCACAGATTGGCTGATACGGAGGTCTGAACCACGAATGAACACGAATGGACACGAATGAATATTGATTTTTTCACGCTACAGATTACGCAGATTTTCACAGATTCATTCGTGCCGATTCGTGTTCATTCGTGGTTCACTGTTTCCACGCGTTATCCTCAATCTGGTAAATCTGGTAAATCTGTAGAGTGACCTGTTCGCAAAGATTCGTGTTCATTCGTGGTTCACTGTTTCCACGCGTTATCCTCAATCTGGTAAATCTGGTAAATCTGTAGAGTGACCTGTTCGCAAAGATTCGTGTCCATTCGTGGTTCACTGTTTCCTCGCGTAAGCCTTAATCTGGTTAATCTGATAAATCTGTAGAGTGATCCGCCAACGGGTTTAGAAGACACATAGGCACTGACCTGCCCTGGTCACTTCTTCTGATAGTTTGTACGATCAGTAATGATGTCGTTGATATGGTCCACTGCCCAGTCGACGACAGCGCCGAGTGCCGGCAGGAACGAGCGGGCGCGCTCCGTGAGCCGATACTCCACCCGCGGTGGCACTTCGGCAAACACCTGCCGTGTCACCATGCCGTCGGCTTCGAGGTCGCGCAGGGTGATGGTGAGCATACGTTGCGAGATGTCGGGTATCTCCGCTTCTATTTCCTTGAAGCGCATGCTGCGATCCTTGTCGGCAAGGGCGAGCATGATCAGGATGGGCCACTTGCCACAGATGCGCGACAGCACATTGCGGATGGGGCAGTTGGGGTATAAGGGGTCTGTAATCTGTTCGTGAAGCATGGTCGTTACATAGTTAAGATGATCTTCCCGCCTGCGCCGCCTTTCTCCAGAAGCGCGTGCGCCTGGGCGATGTCGTCGATGGAGAATGTCCTGGCATAGAGGGGCTTGATGCCGTGCTCGCCGATGAGGCGGAAGATGGCGTCGATGGCGTGCTGCGTAGGATAGTTGCTGAAGAACCCGCTGAGAAATACGCCGTTGGGTATGTCCTTGATGGGATCGAAGCTGCGCAGCGAGTATATGCCCCCCAGGTCGCCCGTGTTACATACATAGCCGGGACGGCTGACGGTGAGGAAGGAGTCGTGCAGGGTCTTCGGCCCGATGAGCTCCAGCACCTTGTTGGGTCTGGAGCCCAGAGGCTGCCGGCTGATGTTGCCGTCGTCGATGACACACTCGTCGGCACCGATGGCCTTCAGCTGTCCGAACGACGACTCCCTGCGCGCCGCGGCAATGACCGTTGCGCCGGCGGCCTTGCCCAGCTGTACGGCGGCCAACCCCACGGTGCTCGTGGCACCCCGCACCAGCAGCGTGTCGCCCTCGGCCAGCAGCAGACACTCGTGGAGCGAGCCCCAGGCGGTGAAGAAGGTCTCGGGCACGGCAGCCAGCTGCTCCCATGTGAGGTCGCCCCTGCTGACGGCGAACACATTCTTCCGCGGCAACAGCGCATACTCGGCATACGAACCGTTGAACGAGCGCCCCATGCCGCCCATGAGTGCGACGACGGTCTGCCCTTTCTGCAGGTCGGTATCCGACGCGTCGGCCACCTCACCCACACACTCTATTCCCGGCACTATGGGTTTCCTTATGTAGTCGTGATCTATCTCGTACAGCCGCAGCAGCACTTCCGAATGGTTCAGTCCGGCGGCGTGGATCCTCACCAGCACCCAGCCCGGGCGGACACTGGGCACGGGAATATCCGTCACGGTCATCTCCTGCGCTGTGCAGGCTTTTGTCAGTATTACAGCTTTCATCTTGTCTGTCATTGTTTGTATTGCCCTGACGGGTCAGTTTTAGCCGCACTATAAGCCCCTCCGGCTGTTTCAGATAGTGCTCCTGCCTGTCTGGGTAGCCCCTATACGGGGTCACTTATGCCTTTGTTCCAACCTCTTTCCAGCATTGGGGATCCGGGGCATAAAAATTCTTGGTATATCCGTAGGCCACTGCCGGACAGCCGCGGCAGAAGCGAAGGAGCTCGCAGTCGCGGCACTTCTCGAAGCGTTCGTGCTGTCGGTATTGCTCCATACGCGCACCCGTCCATACATCGTACATCTCTTCTCCGACCGTACCCACATAACTCTCAAAGCGTCGGCAGGCCATCAGCCTTCCCTCGGCAGAGATGGTGAAGTGGCAGTTGCCGCAGTTGCAGCCGTCGTAAACAGTGTCCTCGTCGAGTCCCTCGGGTATCTTCCACAGCCCCTTCTCATAGAGATAGAGCGTCCAGAGGTGATCTTTCAGGTTGAAGGTGGTGTCCGAGTCTCGGTACTGCTCATATTTCTGCCAGCAGCGATCCAGCAGCTCGCGGTATTGCTCCGGCTCTATGTGCCAGCCCGTGTTGCCCTTCACGCGGTCCTCGCTCGTAGGGCAGTAGCGTCCGAAGGCGAAGATGTCCACATGGTTTTCCACCACCAGGTCGATGACATCAGGAATTTCCTGCAGGTTGGTACCCGATACGGTGGTCATCACGGCGCAGTGCAGACCCGCCTCGTGGATAGTCTTGATGGCCGCAAGCGTAGCGTCAAACGAGCCAGGCTTACGGAAGTAGTCGTGCGTACGTCGCAGTCCGTCGATGGAGAGCTGATACTTGCGGCAGCCCAGCTGCTTCAGCCTCGTGCACACCTGCGGCGTGAGATGGAACGGGTTGCCCACGATGGTGAAGGGAATGCCGTGGGCATGTACCAGCTCCATGAAATCCCAGAAGCGCGAGTGCAGGATAGGATCGCCGCCCGTGATATATAAATAAGGTAGGCGGTTCATGCGTCCGGCCATGCGTTCCACGTTAGCAAGCACTGCTACCATTCGCTCCCAGGGCATCTCTATGAGTTGGGGATGCCCCTCGGCAAACAGATAGCAGTGCTTGCACCGCTGATCGCACTCGTCAGTGATGTGCCACTGAAAAGCGAAATACTCCATTTTCCGGTTGTCTCGTTCTTACTTCTCACCAGCACCGCAGGCCGATCCGCAGGCAGCAGGCTTCTCCTCCTGGGGCTTCTCTTCCTTATCGCCCGTGCCACAGGCCGATCCGCAGGCTGCGGGTTTCTCCTCTGCAGGCTTGTCGGCGGTTCCGCAGGCAGCACCACAGGCAGCAGGAGCTTCAGCGTTCTTCATCACACCCTGAGCCGAGTGTGCGAATACAAAATCTGATCTTTTCATCTTCGTTTTGATTTTAAGTTGTACATGTTAATGGTCACTTTTCTATCGTAACCGCTACGAAGTTAGCAATATATTTCCAACCGACAAACAAATGGGCATTAATAATACGTTACTATATAAAAAGAAGTAATGCTGATATCCAGTAACTTATAGACTTTTGTCGTTATAAATATTTAACGGTTTTACACCCCGTAATCATGTGCTATGCTGATGTTCGGGCAAGGGAAGAGTGGGGGGAGTTCTAAGCAATGCGTGGATCAATGGAGTGTGAAGCTACCCTACAGGATAGGCCATTCAGAGGTTCAGCAGAATGTATTCCAGGTTTCATAATGACATGCGAAACGCCATAGTCCCGAAATGACAAAAAGATAGAAAAAGACCAGATTTCGTGACATTCTGACTTTAACAAATGATCGAGTCGGAGGTGCGTTCCAGCTCGGCGGAGAGGCAAAAAATGGGGGGTGGTGTTGCGAATCATGCTTATTCGCATTGTGATTACTAATTCATGGCAACGCGATTAATACTGATTCGCCATGCGAATCATGCTGAACCGCAACGCCGATACGCATGATTTTGCCCCGAAATCATGTCAAAACAGGGGGATTTTTGGGCATTTTGAGGGGTAAATTGAGCTAAAATCGAAGTGAAAGCAGGGATAATTTGATATAACGATCTGATTATCAGCGAATAGCAAAAACATCGAAATTTAGGCCGATAAAACGCACGAGAACCCAAGTTTTTGTAAAAACGCGATTTCTGGGACCTTTTTGTTTTTCAAAATGATAGCATTTTCGGTAAAACGATGTGCAAAGTGTCACTTGACCTGTCTGATTTGTTTTATTGCACACTGAGTGTGCCATACGGTCCTGTGGTAGTGGCATAGTAGCGGGTGAGCTTCTTACCAGCATCGCCATCTGAGACAAATCCGCCGCTGTTGAGGTCGTACGATCGTCCGCAATGGGCGCATTTGCCCTTGCCGAACTCATCGACGCTGACGGGATAACTGCGTACAGGTATGGCAGTGGGCGAGAAGCAGTTGGGACATTCGCGGTCGTAGGCATAGAAGGTGCCATCGACAGAGTTGCCGTAGCCCACGATGATACTATAGTTATAGCCCAGCTTGGGGTAACGCTGCACGTCGGGAGCGGTGAGGTTCACCTCGCTGCTGAGCCCCTGGTTGTTGGTGAAGTAGAGGCGCCGATTCTTCAGCGTGACGGTGGCAAAGGTTCCCCCGTGCGGCGTCATCGCCGGCGCGAGGGTGGCATCGTTGTGGGTAGAGTTGTCGAAGAAGAAATGAGCCACGTTGGTGACATACAGATTCTCGGCATCGTCACAGCTGCCGAGGGTGACGAGGGCAAGGAGCAGAGGCAGCCACAGGCCGCGGGCAGCAAGTCGGCCAAACCATGGGGGACGCATCATCGCAGCAGGGCCATCTCGGCGTTGGTGGCGCGCTCAAAGTGGAACTCATCGAGGTTGTGCTGCATCAGGGCCGCAATCCGGTCGTTGCAGAGGTTGCCGATGGAGCCCTCGTGGGTGTGATGTATGTCGTGATCGGCACGGAAGGTACCGGCCTCAATCTCCAGTCCCACCTTCTTATAGGCATCGCGGAAGGGCATGCCCTCGGCGGCGAGCTGGTTGACACGCTCCACGGAGAACATCGGATCGTACATCTTGTCGTCGAGTATGTGCTCGTTCACCTCCATCTTATTAATAATGTAGGCAGCCATCTGCAGGCAGTCTTTCATCTCATCGAAGGCAGGGAGGAAGACCTCCTTAATGATCTGCAGGTCGCGGAAATAGCCCACGGGCAGGTTATTCATGATCATCATCACCTGCTGGGGCAGGCTCTGCAGCTTGTTGCTCTTGGCACGTATCAGCTCGAAGACGTCGGGGTTCTTCTTATGCGGCATGATGCTCGAACCGGTGGTGCACTCTTTGGGCAGCCTGACGAAGCCGAAGTTCTGGCAGTTGAACATACACGCATCGAAGGCCATCTTCGCCAGCGTTCCCGCCACGGTGGCGAGGGCGAAGGCTACGTTGCGTTCCATCTTGCCGCGCCCCATCTGAGCATATACCACGTTATAGTCCATCGAGTCGAAGCCCAGCAGGTCGGTAGTCATCTGGCGGTTCAGCGGGAACGACGAGCCATAGCCGGCGGCCGACCCCAGAGGATTGCGGTTGGTCATACGGTAGGCTGCTTGCAGGAAGAGTACATCGTCGGCGAGGCTCTCTGCGTAGGCTCCGAACCACAGGCCAAAGCTCGAAGGCATGGCAATCTGCAGGTGAGTATAGCCCGGCATGAGCACCTTCTGATATTGGTTGCTCTTCTGTATCAGTTCGTCGAAGAGCACCTTCACGCCATCTACCACCTCCATGAGCTCATGCCGCGTGAAGAGCTTGAGGTCCACGAGCACCTGGTCGTTGCGCGACCGGCCCGAATGGATTTTCTTGCCCATGTCGCCCAGTTCGCGGGTAAGCAGCAGCTCCACCTCGGAGTGCACGTCCTCCACGCCGTCCTCGATCACGAAGGTGCCGTCTATGCAGGTGGCATAGATGCGCTTCAGGGCAGCGAGAAGCTGTGTAAGCTCGTCCTTCTCGAGCAGGTGAATGCTCTCGAGCATGGTGATGTGAGCCATCGAGCCCAGCACATCGTAACGCGCGAGGTAGAGATCCAGCTCGCGGTCACGTCCCACGGTGAAGCGCTCTATCTCGGCGTTCACCTCAAAATTCTTTTCCCAAAGCTTGTTTGCCATAATCGTTGTTTTTTATTCTAACTCTACAGATTGAACAGATGAAACAGACAGGGGTGATCGGAGGAGGTCAGGTCCTGTCCCTATCCACCTTATTCATACTGTATCATCTGCAGCGCATCAGCGATCTTCTCCACAGCTTCCTGCAGCGGTTTCTTCACCATGCCGCTGAGAAACGCATTGACCTCGGCCTTGATGGTGAGTTTCATCTTGCTTGCGGTGTCGGTCACGGGCAGCAGCTGGATCCAGAAGTTGAACGGCAGCGGACTCTGCTCGGTCTCAAACTTGATGGTCTTCGGCTCCTCACGTTCTACGATGACGAGCTTCACTGTACCCATGGGCGACGAGATGGAGATGCTGTCGGTATCGAAGGTGAGATCCTTCACCTTGTCCTCGGGCAGGCGATCCTTCACCTTCTCTATATTACTCATGTCGCTCAGCATGCTGTACACGGTCTGCTGGGGTGCACTGATCTGGCGCACGCTACTTTCTACCTTCATCATAATGATTGTGTTATTCTCTGCGAACCGAGCCGACTGCAGGATAGAGGGCACGCCGCCACCCGCGTCTCATTCTCATGTCCGCAGCAAAAATGAATGATCTGCTTTATTTCTTCCAGTTGGCCGGATCCTTGCGCCACACGTGGAGTGTGTCGATGTCTTCCTTCTTGATATAGCCTGTGGCTTCAGCCTGCTCCACCACGTGCTCGTAGTCGGTGAGGGTGACGAGTTTTACATTGGCCTCTTCGAATGCCTTTGCAGCCACGGGGAAGCCGTAAGTGTAAGAGGCTACCATACCAACCACCTCAAAACCAGCCTGACGTAGTGCTTCTACAGCCTTGAGCGAGCTACCGCCCGTAGAGATAAGATCCTCTACCACCACTACCTTTGCTCCCTCGGGCAGCGTGCCTTCGATGAGGTTGCCCATGCCGTGGTCCTTGGGTTTGGAACGCACATAGCAGAAAGGCAGCGCGAGCTGGTCGGCCACCAGCGCGCCTTGGGCGATGGCTCCCGTAGCCACACCTGCCACGGCCGTAGCCTCGGGGAAATGTTCCAGCACGGCCTGGACGAGCCCCATCTTCACCATGCTGCGCAGGTCGGGGTAGGAAAGGGTCTTGCGGTTATCGCAATAGAACGGTGATTTCCAGCCGGAAGCCCAGGTAAAGGGGTCGTTGGGCTGAAGCTTGATGGCCTTGATGTCGAGCAGACGCTTGGCGAAAGCATTTTTCAGATTGTCCATATATCGGGATAATTTTAATTGATGATTCTAATGTGTGAGCTGGTTCTTATATGCCTGGCAGGGCAGAGCGGCACATGCCGCCATTCCTATACGAAGAACATGATGATCAGCTGGGCTATGACGACCCTGACAAACATGCCCAGCGGATAGACCGTGGCGTAGGAGATGCTCGGGGTGTCGCCCTTGATGGTGTCGCTGGCATAGCCGAGTGCCATGGGGTTGGCCATTCCGCCGCAGAGTATGCCGCATATCGTGCCGAAGTCGTACTTGTGGGTGCGCAGGGCGGCAAAGCCCACGATGATGACCGGCACCACCGTCAGCACGAAGCCTATGCCCACCCAGACGATTCCCTCGGGACGTATGACGGTGGCAAAGAAGTCGGTGCCGGCAGCCAGACCCAGGCAGGCAAGATACAGCGAGAGGCCGAGCTTGCGGAGCATCAGGCTCGCCGAGCGCGTGGTGTAAGAGATGAAGTGCATGCTCGGTCCGAGTGCTCCCACGATGATACCCATGATGATGGGACCTCCGGCAATGCCCAGTCGGATAGGCGTGCTCATGCCAGGCAGCGACAGGGGAATGGTTCCCAGGGCCAGACCGAGCACGATGCCGAGGAAGATGCTGCCGACATTGGGTTCCTCGAGCGTCTTCACGGAGTTGCCGAAGAAGTGTTCGGCGGTATCAACGTCCTCGTGCTTGCCCACGATGGTGACACGGTCGCCATACTGCAGACGCAGGTCGTTGCTGGCCAGCAGCTTGATGTCGCCACGTATCACACGGCTCACGTTCACGCCACAGACCTGACGCATGTGGAGTTCGCCGAGGTGTTTGCCGTTCAGTCCACGGCGTGTCACCACGCAGACGCGACTTTCCACGTTGGCATCGATATGGTTCCAGTCAATCTTGTCCTCGTTCCAGTCGTAGTGTTCCTCGCGGCCGAAGAGCAGCACGAGGGCTTTGGCATCCTCGGGAGTACTCACCACGAGCAGCGAATCGTTGGCCCGAATCACCGTCTCGGCCAGTGGAACGATGACCTCCTTGCCCCGCCAGAGACGCGAGATGATGAATCGGAAATGAGTCATCTGCACGATCTGGGCGATGGTCTTGCCCTCGATGGCGGGGTTGACCACCGTCACCTGCGTGATGAAGGTATGGTTGTCGTCGCCCTTATTGGGAACGCGGAGGTCGGCAGGACGCACGAACAGACGTCTGAGGAAGACCATGGCGAAGATCACGCCCACCACGCCGAGCGGATAAGTGACCGCGGTGGCCAGGGCGACGCTGCCGCTGGGCAGTCCCAGATGGCCCAGAGCCTGTGTGGCAGCACCGAGGGCAGGCGTATTGGTAGTGGCTCCGCAGAGCAGACCTACCATATCGGGCAGACTCACTCCCGTGATGGGTACGAGGATCAGGGCCAGCACGGTGCCCACCAGTATGAGCCCCAGGCTCCAGAGGTTGAGGGCCATGCCCTCCTCGCGCAGCGAGCCGAAGAAGTTGGGTCCCACATGAAGCCCCAGACAATAGACGAACATCGAGAGACCGAAAGTCTCGATGAAGTTGAGCGTGTCGCCATCTACCGACAGTCCGATATGTCCGGCCAGAATACCCATGAAGAACACGAAGGCATCGCCGAGCGATATGCCCATCACCTTGATGCGTCCCAGGCTGAGCCCAATGGCAATGACCAGCGACACGATGATGACCGTCTGTACGGGTGAGTGCGTGGTGAAAAGAGATGCTATCCAGTCCATGAAAGATCTGCCGAAACAGCGTGTTTAGAGAATGTTGAGATAGTTTTCCAGAGGTATGCCGCGGTTCTTGTCGGCGTTGTCCTTGTTGAGGTCGATGAGCCGGTACACGGCATCCATCGCCTCACGGGTGGACTTGCGCAGGCCATTGCCGTTGAGGAGGTGCCCTATGAGCACTGCCGAGAAGATGTCGCCGGTACCGGGGAAATGCACGGGAATCTCGTTATAGGGCAGCATGAAGTGCTGCCCGCTCTTATGGTTATAGCCCATCACGCAGTGCTGGCCGGCTACAGGGATCGACGTGATGAGCACCGACCTGCCGCTGAGCTGATGGAGGGCATCTACCAGCACCTGTGCCTCCTCCAGCGAGGTGCCCTCCTCACGGTACTCATGGTCGGTGAGATAGCATGCCTCGGTATAGTTGGGAAACATCAGGTCGGACACCTTGATCATCTCGCGCATGTGGCGAATGGTGGCAGGTGTGACGCCGTTGTAGAGCTTTCCCTCGTCGCCCATGATGGGATCGACGAAAATCGCGGTGCCCTTGGCAGCCTGCTCCCGGCAGAATGCCGACACAATCCTGGCCTGACGCTCCGACACGATGAAGCCCGTGGCTATGGCATCAAACGCGAATCCCAGCTCCTTCCACACCGGGAAGACACCGGTGATATAGTCGGTGGTGTCGAGAATGTTAAACTTGCCATAGTCCAGGGTGTTGGAAACCAGCGCGGTAGGCAGGTTGTAGGTAGGGTGTCCCATATAAGATAATATGGGTAACATGGCGGCAGTGGCCACCTTTCCGTAGCCTGCCATATCGTTGATAAGGAGTATCTGCTTTTTGCTCATATATTTTTAAATGCCTTTGCAGCGACGGTGCAGGCGGGAGGCTTCCGCAGGGAGACGGAGTACACTCCGTCTCTACTGACGACACCTGAGTGCAGCCTATATTTTGCAAAGTTAGGAAAAAGAGCTAAGGTAGAGAAGCAAAAAGACAAAAAAGGTTGGTTATTTGAAAAATAACAGAAAAAAGACATTAAAAGATTGTACGGATCGTTTATTCGTCGTAACTTTATTGTGTGTTAACAACTACCTTTTTAAATAAGAACACATGACATTTTCAGATAATAATTATTGCCTGATCCTGGCAGGTGGCAAGGGCCGCAGGTTATGGCCATGCAGCCGCGAAAATCACCCCAAACAGTTTATCGATTTCTTCGGTACCGGCCGTACACAGCTTCAGCAGACCTACGACCGCATGTCGAAATTCATCTTGCCCGGTCATATCCTGGTCAACACCAACATCAGCTATCTTGATCTCGTGTTGCAGCAGCTGCCCGAGCTTCCCCGGGAGTATGTCATGCCCGAGCCCATACATCGCAACACCACGCCCAGCATAGCGTGGGCAGCCCATCGCATCATGCACCTCAACCCGCAGGCCAACCTCATCGTGGTGCCGTCCGACCAGCTCATCACCGACGAGGAGGCCTTCAAGAACGATGTCCTGGAGGGGCTCGACTTCGTGGCCCGCCACCAGACGCTGCTCACCATGGGCATCAAGCCCACGCGCCCCGAGCCGGGCTACGGCTATATCCAGATAGCTGAGAATGTGGATCATGAGGTGTACAAGGTGAAGACCTTCACCGAGAAGCCCAACCGCGAGTTTGCCAAGATGTTTATGGAGAGCGGCGAGTTCTACTGGAACACCGGCCTCTTTATCGCCAGCGTCGCCCCGCTGTACGACCGTCTGTGCCAGATCCTGCCGTCGGTACTGCGCGAACTCGACGATAAGAACTACTATGCGGCGCCGATGCAGGAGGAGGCTTTCATACAAGAGCACTTCACGGCCTACCCCAACCTGTCGATAGAACAGGGACTTCTGGAGCGGGCGGAGGATGTATGCGTCATGAAATGCAACTTCGGCTGGGCCGATCTCGGCACGTGGCACGGCATGTACGAGGCGCTGCCCAAGGCCGTGGACGACAACGTGGTGATCAACTCGGAGGTCATCATGAACAACAGCCATGCCAATGTGGTGAAGCTCCCCAAGGGCATGCTCGGCGTGATCGACGGCCTTGAGGGGTTCATCGTGGCGCAGAAGGACAACGTGCTGCTCATCTGCCGCAAGGAAGACTCCTCGGATCTGGTACGCAAGTACGTCAATGAGGCCTTGCTCAGGAAGGGAGAGGAATACGTATAACGCCCCCTCCCGCAAACAGCATCAGCCGGCTGCCATCGCAGAACATACGATGGCAGCCGGCTGTTGTTTATGGCCGTAGGCCGGAAAAAGCAGAGAGGGACGCCCGAAGGGGGCACCAGCCCAGGTCATAGAAGCCTTACCCCAGCCGCTTAAACTCCTCGAAGATCTTGTCTGCGGTGGCTTTCATCTCGTCGTCAGACAGCTTCACATGCTTGTGGAAATCCACATCGGCCTCCGAGTTGATGGGCATGAGGTGGATATGGGCATGGTTTACCTCCAGTCCCAGCACCACCTGGGCCACCTTCGTGCAGGGGAAGGCGGCGCGGATAGCGCGTGCCACCTTCTTGGCAAAGACCTCGAAGGCGGCCAGTTCCTCATCGTCCATATCAAAGATATAGTCGGTCTCCTTACGCGGAATGACCAGGGTGTGGGCCCTGACCACCGGGTTGATGTCGAGGAAGGCATAGAACCGATCGTCCTCGGCACACTTGTAGCTGGGAATATCGCCAGCAGCGATCTTACTGAACAGCGTTGCCATAGTCGTGGTTTTATTCGATTGAAATATTGTCTATGCGCAGTTTCAGCATACCGCGAGGTACCTGAATCTCTGCCACGTCGCCCACTTTCTTGTTGAGCAGACCCTGGGCGATGGGGGTATGGATAGAGATCTTGTTCTCCTTGAGGTTGGCCTCGCTCTCGCTGACGATGGTATAGGTCATCTTCTTCTTCGTAGCGAGGTTGGTCATTTCCACCTTCGACATGATCTGAACCTCGTCGGCCGTCAGCCTGCTCATATCTACTATCTTTGCCTGAGCAATGGTCATCTTCAGATCATTGATCTTGTTTTCGAGTTTTACCTGCGCCTCCTTGGCAGCATCATACTCAGAGTTCTCACTCAGGTCTCCCTTATCGGCGGCCTCGGCTATAGCCGCAGATGCCTTGGGACGCTCAATAGCTTCAAGTTGATGAAGCTGGGCCACGAGCTTGTCGTAACCCTCTTGTGACATGTAAGCCATAGTTATCTCTTTTAGATTGTTATGCTTTTTTGAACTGTAAAAACCTTAGAAAACAGGATTCCGACACCCCTTCGAATGTCGGAATCCTGTTTTCTAAAGCTTCAGTTCTGTGTATTTTCGGCAAAGTTAGGTGTTTTTTGTGAAACGCACAAGTTTTTGTGGCTGAATTTCTGGAGAGGTTTGACACAAATCAAAAAAATAGAACAATCGGAAGAATATATCGGGTAAAGACTTGGCCATAAGAAAACAACATGATAACTTCGCTGCAGTTTTTCATAGTATTAAATTTAAGGTTAACTAAGATTGGGGGACTCAGCGGAGTCCCTTTTTTTGGTTTCAATACAGTTTACTCAGATTCGTGTTGCGATTCAGTATTATTCGCGTTGCGATTAGGCATTATTCGCGTTGCGATTAGGTATTATTCGCATTGCGATTAGATATTAATCGCACCACCAAACGATACGTAACCGCAGATGGTATGAACTTCTGCCCATCCTGTTGGCTTATCCACAGCGTTTCGTGCACTGCATGGCCAACAGTTCACTCCGCTGTTTCAAGCTAATTTTGATCCGTAATGATCATGGATAAACGTCGTCCCACGTGCCATCTCCCCTGTAGAGAAGCAGGACAGAGCGGGGGTTGGGGCGGTTCTGGTACTTATCGTTGGGTCTAATCGGTAAATTTACAACGGCTGTTGCCCATAAGTTACAGAAAAGCGATAACTTTGTATGAGCTTTCCGTGTGGATACCGTGTGGTGCCGCTACGGAGGGCCGAGGAGTCAACACAAAATTATGACTGACAAGACACAAACGCTTAAACCGAACGGTGGTCTGCCGCTGTCGCTCATCGTGATGCTGGCTGTCATCGCGGGAATATCGGTGGCTAATCTCTATTATTGCCAGCCGTTGCTCAACCTGATTCGCGAAGACACGGGCATGAGCGAGTTTCAGGTCAACCTGATGCCCGTTGCTACGCAGGTGGGCTATGCGCTGGGCCTGCTTTTCATCATTCCCCTGGGCGACCTGTACAGCCGGCGCACCACCATCCTGACGTGTATCAGCGTGCTGGTGGTGTCGCTCTCGGCCATTGCGCTCGCCACCCATGCCGGCGTGCTGCTGGCCGCAAGCTTTGTTACCGGCTTCTTCTCCGTGGCGCCGCAGGTGTTCATCCCCTTTGTGTCGCAGTATGCCCGCCCGTCAGAGAAGGAGCGCAAGATAGGGCTTATCCTCTCGGGCCTGCTCACGGGCATACTGGCCTCGCGCGTGGTGAGCGGCTACGTGGGCGACTTGCTGGGGTGGCGCGCCATGTACGGTGTGGCCGCTGTGCTGGTGGCACTGTCGGGATTGGTGACGTGGCGCGTGTTTCCCTACGTCGAAGGTCAGTTTGAAGGTCGTTTCGTGCGGCTCATGACCTCCATCTGGCAGCTGGTGAGGCAGAATCCTCAGGCCGTGACTTATTCGGTGCGGTCGGGCCTGACCTTCGGTTCCATGCTGGGCATGTGGGCCTGCCTGGCCTTCCGCATGAAGGCGGCACCGTTTTTTGCAGGCAGCGACACGGTGGGGCTGCTCGGGCTGTGTGGCGTGGCCGGGGCTCTGACGGCATCGGGTGTGGGGCGTTTCATACCGCGTTACGGTGTAGAGCGCATCAACGCCGTGGGAGTATCGTTTGTAGTGATGGCATGGTGTGTGCTGGCTCTGCTGCATAATTTTTATGCCGGCATCATCGCCGGAGTGATACTGATCGACATCGGTATGCAGTGTGTACAGCTCAGCAACCAGAGCGCAACAATGAAGCTGCAGCCCGCAGCATCGAGCCGGATGAACACCATCTATATGGTGACCTATTTTATTGGGGGCTCGTTGGGCACGTTTCTCGCAGGATCGCTGTGGAGCCTCTTCGGCTGGTACGGTACGGTAGGTGCCGGTCTGGGCATGGTGTCGGCATCGGTGCTGTTCAGCCTCTTCAGAAGAAGACGGCTGAATCGTGGATAGCAGGGGCGGCTCGGGGGGGGCGGATCCCACACCTATAAACATGACAAATCCCCACCTCTCCTTTGTGGAGATGGGGATTTGTGCTAACCTAAAAACTAATCTAAATCTACCTTAACTAACTAACAACCTAATGAATTACCTAAAAACCTAATCTTAAACCTAAAAACTAAAAACCTATATGAAACAATCTACTAACCTTCTGAATGAATGATGTCATGAGAAATAAAATTCTCTCAAGGAATCGTGTCCTCGCGGAGGTTTTTCCTTTTGACAATGCAAAGGTAGGAAGAATACGTGCTGACTCCAACAATTTTGTGTCATTACTGCATAAAAACGGCGTTTTATTGACTCAAATCAATTATTTGTGCACGTGCACAGCCGCAAAACGCCAGAAAAATAAGACCGATGTCTTCGGAGATCATGCCATGGCGATAGCTGGGGGGAATGTTGTAGGCTGGTGGTACATGCTTGGCAGCCCATCGGGGGAGAATGTGGCCGGTGTTGATGCAGATTTGCAAAATATACCCAAATATTGATGGGGCACGAATGTGGTATCATTATTTTTCAGTAATTTTGCCTTCACTCACATGAACTGTAGAAAGATCATATGGCTGCTGGTGTGCCTGTTCACTGCCGTGAACCTCTGCGCACAGACGGACGACCGTCCCGGTCATGTCAACCCCGAAGACCGGGAGGTGGACATGGACAACCCCACCTTTGTGCCGATGGTGAAGGTGGGCAAGGCGCTTGTGGGCGGCGACTCGATACAATACGTGGAACTCAACGACGTGTGGGTGTTCTCGCAGCCCGTCTTTGCCAATGCCCGGCAGCGGCAGGCCTACAACCGGCTGGTATACAACGTGAAGAAGGTGCTGCCTATAGCCAAGGAGGTGAACCGCATCATCATCGAGACGGGCGACTACCTGCAGACGCTGCCCAACAAGAAAGCGCGCGACGAGCACATGAAGCTGGTGGAGGCCAGCATCAAGAAGGAATATACGCCGCGTATGAAGAAGCTGAGCTACAGTCAGGGCAAGCTGCTCATCAAGCTGGTTTACCGCGAATGCAACTCATCGAGCTACGAGCTGGTAAAGAGTTTTCTCGGCCCAATCCGTGCCGGATTCTATCAGGCCTTTGCCTGGGTGTTCGGCGCAAGCCTGAAGAAGCAGTACGACCCCAACGGCGTGGACCGGCTCACCGAGCGCGTGGTGCTGCAGGTGGAGGCCGGACAGCTGTAGCGGTGGAATGACGGTCTTTTTCATTCTGTTTGTTTCTTTCTTACCTTTTTTTTCTTAACTTTGCAAAACATAGTCTGCAACGAGCATCGCCGGTAGAGACGGAGTGCGCTCCGTCTCCCACCACGGAGGCCTCTCGCTTGCATCATCTGTGCAAAAATAGACTTGCAGCATATGTACCTCTATTTAGATTAACATTAGCACGAATCAAAGGATACAACACAATATACTCAGGAAATGGATTACAATTTCAGAGAAATAGAAGAGAAATGGCATAGAAACTGGGTAGAGCGTAAGACCTACAAGGTAGTGGAGCAACCCAATCGCCAGAAGTTCTACGTGCTCAACATGTTCCCTTACCCTTCAGGAGCGGGGCTGCATGTGGGCCATCCGCTGGGCTATATCGCCAGCGACATCTATGCACGCTACAAGCGTCAGCAGGGTTTCAACGTGCTCAACCCCATGGGATATGATGCCTACGGACTGCCTGCGGAGCAGTATGCCATCAAGACAGGACAGCACCCCGCAGTGACTACGGAGCAGAACATCAACCGCTACCGCGAGCAGCTGGACAAGATCGGATTCTCATTCGACTGGGACCGGGAGATCCGCACCTGTGATCCGGGATACTATAAATGGACGCAGTGGGCCTTTGAGCGTATGTTCAAAAGCTTCTATAGCAACAGCCTGAAGAAAGCACAGCCCATAGAGCTGCTCATAGAGCACTTCCAGGCAATGGGGACAAAGGATCTTGACGTGGCGCAGACAGAGGAACTGACTTTCAGTGCCGATGAATGGAACGCCATGAGCGAGGCTGAACAGAGCCGCGTGCTGATGAACTACCGCATAGCTTACAAGGGCGAGACGATGGTAAACTGGTGTGCCGGCCTGGGCACCGTGCTGGCCAACGATGAGGTGGTGGAAGGCGTGTCGGTGCGTGGAGGCTACCCCGTGGTGCAGAAGAAGATGAGCCAGTGGTGCCTGCGCGTGTCAGCCTATGCGCAGCGGCTGCTCGACGGCCTCGACACTGTGGAGTGGAGCGAGAGCCTCGCCGGCACGCAGCGCAACTGGATAGGGCGCAGCGAGGGAACCGAGGTGGAATTCAAAATTCAAAATTCAAAATCGACGATTACCATCTTCACCACCCGTGCCGACACGATGTTCGGTGTGACGTTCATGGTTCTGGCTCCGGAGTCGGACTATGTGCAGCAGGTGGTGACACCGGAGCAGCGCGATGAGGTGGAGCGCTACCTGGAATATGTGAAGAAACGTACCGAACTCGACCGCATGTCAGACCGCAAGGTGACGGGAGTGTTCACCGGTTCTTACGCCGTCAATCCGTTTACGGGCGAGAATATACCCATCTGGATTTCGGAATATGTATTGGCCGGATACGGTACTGGGGCCATCATGGCCGTGCCTGCACACGACAGCCGCGACTATGCCTTTGCCAGGCACTTCAACCTGCCCATCATCCCCCTGATCGAGGGAGCCGATGTGTCGGAGGAGAGCTTCGACGCGAAGGAGGGTATCGTGACCAACTCGCCCGCCGAGGGCAGGCCGAGCATTGACGGATTCAGTCTCAACGGGCTCACGGTGAAGGAGGCTATCGCCGCCACAAAGAAGTTTGTGACCGAGAAAGGTATCGGCCGCGTGAAGGTGAACTTCCGCATTCGCGATGCCATCTTCTCACGCCAGCGTTACTGGGGCGAGCCGTTCCCGGTGTATTACGACAACGGTGTGCCCAAGATGATACCCGAGGAGTGCCTGCCGATAGAGCTTCCTGAGATCAAAGCCTATAAGCCCACCGAGACGGGAGAGCCCCCATTGGGCCGCGCAGAGAAATGGGCATGGGACACCAGAAACCAGCAGATCGTGGACAACAAGCTGATAGACGAGAAGACGATCTTCCCCATCGACCTCTACACCATGCCCGGATTTGCCGGATCCAGCGCCTATTACCTGCGCTTTATGGATCCCCACGACAGCCGGTCGCTTGTCTGTACCTCTGCCAATGAGTACTGGCGCCACGTCGATCTCTACGTGGGCGGAACGGAGCATGCCACCGGTCACCTTATATATAGTAGGTTCTGGAACAAGTTTCTCTATGACCTGGGTGTCAGTTGCGAGGAGGAGCCGTTCCAGAAGCTCATCAATCAGGGCATGATTCAGGGCCGCAGCAACTTCGTGTACCGTGTGAACGAGCTGAGCACGAGCGACAAACCTGTCTTCGTGAGCTACAACCTGCGCACGAACTATAAGGATATTACCCCGATTCACGTATGGGTTAACCTCGTGAAGAACGACGTGCTCGACACCGAGGCTTTCCGCAAGTGGAGCCCCGAATATGCCAACGCCGAGTTTATCCTCGAGGACGGCAAGTACGTCTGTGGCTGGGCCATCGAGAAAATGTCGAAGTCGATGTACAATGTGGTCAATCCCGACGACATCGTTCGCGACTATGGTGCCGACACGCTGCGTCTCTACGAGATGTTCCTCGGTCCCGTGGAAGCCAGCAAGCCCTGGGACACCAACGGCATTGATGGTTGCTTCCGCTTCCTCAAGAAGCTGTGGAACCTCTTCTGGGACACCCGTGCCGACAAGATGCTTGTAGATGATGAGGCACCTTCGAGGGAAAGCCTGAAGAGTGTGCACAAGCTTATCAGGAAGGTGACCGAAGACATTGAGGCCTTCTCCTACAACACGAGCATCTCGGCCTTCATGATCTGCGTGAACGAGCTGGGGCAGCAGAAGTGCCACAACCGCGAACTGCTGGAGACAGTGGTGAGGCTCATCGCACCCTTCACGCCGCATATCGCCGAGGAACTGTGGGAACAGCTGGGACATGAAGGCTCCGTCTGCGATGCCGAGTGGCCCACATGGAACGAGGAATACCTCAAGGAGGACGAGATACAGATGACCGTCAGCTTTAATGGTAAGGCCCGCTTCCAGAAGATGTTCGCTGCCGACGCACAGAAAGAAGACATCGAGCGTCAGACCCTCGACGACGAGCGCACTGCCCGATACACCGAAGGCAAGCAGATTGTGAAGGTGATCGTGGTGCCTAAGAAGATCATCAACATCGTCATCAAATAACATGACTCCCAACACTCCGGGAGGGTGAGGTGGCGAAAAGAGCCCCATTCGCCCTCCCGGGTGCAGGATTCCACTGACACGCATGCGGCTTCGCATGACGATTCCCACCGATGGCCCGGGCCTGACAGGCTCCTCGGTGCCTCTCTTCGCCCCTTTCGGCAAAACCGACCAAACACAGTTTCCTTGTAACCCTATCTGCACCATTATGACCATAGATCATCAACTTGTATTCAATGAGGTCAAAGATTATGTCACCATAACCTTCGGCCTGCTGATGTATGCCTGCTGTTTCACCATCTTCCTCATGCCTTATCAGATCGTGACGGGCGGTGTGACGGGCTTGTCGGCACTGATCTTCTATGTCACGGGGTTCAAACTGGAGTGGACCTATATGATCATCAACATATCGTTGCTGGTGGTGGCCCTCAGGATTCTGGGCATCAAGTTTATGATGAAGACCATCTACGCCATCTTTGCGCTCTATTTTATGCTCAAGTATGCGCAGGAACTAATGCCCGTTGATGAGCAAGGGCATTTCATCATGATACTGGGCAAGGGGCAGGAATTCATGTCGATGGTGGTGGGATGCTGCCTCACCGGCACGTCGCTGGCCATCGTTTTTCTCAGCAACGGCAGTACGGGCGGGTCGGACATCATCGCCGCCTGCATCAACAAATACCGCGACATTTCGCTCGGACAGGCACTCACGGTGATGGACGTGTTCATCGTCGGCAGCTGCTTCCTGTTTCCGGAGTTCGGCGATATGTCGGCACGCGCCCACAAGGTGGTCAACGGTCTGTGTACGATCGTGGTCGAGATGAGCATGCTCGACTTCGTTTACAATCGCCGTCGCTCATCGGTTCAGTTCATGATCTATTCGCGTAAGCACGAGGAGATAGCCGATATCCTCTCCAAGGAGACCGACCACGGCCTGACCATTCTTGACGGACACGGCTGGTACACAGGGCAGGAGATCAAGGTGATATGCCTCCTGGCACGCAAGAACGAGAGTCAGCTCATCTTCCGGCTCATCAAGATGACCGACCCTAATGCCTTTGTCAGCCAGAGCGCCGTTATCGGTGTGTATGGCGAAGGCTTTGACAAGATAAAAGTAAAGGTAAAGAAGAAACATGAAGATCGTATTCGCAACCAACAACAAGCATAAGCTCGAGGAGATACGCGAGATCCTCGGACCCGACTTCGACATCGTGTCATTGGCCGACATCGGCTGTGATGTAGATATTCCGGAGACGGGCAACAGCCTCGAGGCCAACGCCCATCAGAAGGCGGAGTATATCTTCGACCGCTATCATCTCAACTGTTTTGCCGATGACACGGGGCTCGAAGTGGAGGCTCTCGGCGGTGCGCCGGGCGTACACTCTGCACGTTATGCCGAGGGCACCGACCACGACAGCGAGGCCAATATGACCAAGCTGCTGCGTGAACTGGGCGACAATCCCAACCGCCGTGCGCGTTTCCGCACCGTCATCGCGCTTATCACCATGGAGGGTGACAACCCCCTCTGCAGCCGCGAATACCGCTTTGAGGGTGAGGTGCGAGGGCGAATCGACACTGCAAAGCATGGCACAGGCGGCTTCGGCTACGATCCCCTGTTCATTCCCGAGGGCTACGACAGGAGCTTTGCAGAGCTCGGCGAGGAGGTCAAAAATCAGATCTCGCACCGCGCCCGTGCCGTGAAGCAGCTGGCAGAGCACCTCAAGGCAGAAGGGTAGAAGTAGCCCCGGCCGATCCTCAGGGGGAAGCCTCCCCCAGCTCCTTCAGTAGCCTCCCCCGGCCCCTCCAGTGGGAGGGGAGCCGGAAAGCGAAGGCAAACGCATGTCTTTCCCTTTTCATAGCGTCAATGATAATGGTAAACGCCGTAACAGTCCAGCATGATTGCTGGGGTGTTACGGCGTTTTCGTTTTGCAGGCTGTGCCCGATTCTGGCAGCCTGGAGCTTCTACCCCTTCTTCCCCCTCAGCGCCCTGACTGTCTGCAGGCTTACGCTCAGTATGACGAGGGCGATGCCGACGTAGAACGAGAAGTTGAAGTCGCGACCCTCACCGAAGAAGAGAAACGCCATGAGTATGGTGTAACAGGGCTCGAGATTATAGGTGAGGTTCACGGTGAAAGCACTCAACACCCGCAGCGCCTGAATCTGAAGCATATAGAGTCCCACCGTACAGAAGAGGGCATGGCAGAGCATCCACCACAGGTTCGCACCCGAGGGAACCACCAGCACGCTGCTGTAGGGCACGTGGAGAAGGGCCATGTAGATGGGTATGATCATCGTCAGCACCACGATACCCCCCGACATCTCATAGAATATGGCGGTACGGCTCTTGATATCCACCGTATATTTCTTGTTGAGCACCGAGAACAGGGCTGCCACGAGCGACGAGACCGCCCCGATGGCGATACCCATGCGGTAACGGGCATCAAAGGAGAAGATGCACACCAGGCCGAGCAGCGTGATCATGGAGAAGCCTATCTCGACCCATCTGAACCTGCGGTGGAGCACAAGGGGCTCGATCATGGCGGTGAAGAATCCCACCAGCGCGTAGCACACCACGCCGATGCTCACATTCGAGGCCTTGATGCTGCCGTAAAACAGCATCCAGTGCAGGCCCAGCAGGGCACCGCAGACCACCAGATGCCACAGCTGGCGACGACTGACACGCGGAAGGCCGGTGAAGACCAGCAGGATCAGTGCCGTGAAGAGCATGCGGTACCACGTGATATCTACCTCGCTCAGCGTGATGAGCTTGCCGAAGAGTCCCGTAAATCCGGCCAGCATCACCGAGAGATGGAGCTGAATGAATGCTTTGTTGTTCTGTGTCATACGCGCGGCAAAGGTACCACTAAATCGGAAAACCTGCAAAGCTGCGCGCCCTTATCCTCCAGCCGGAGAGTTGTTTTCGACTTATCCGATAAGGGTATGACACGGCATCTATTTAACAAAAAATGGGGTGCGCCTATCTGACGCACCCCATTTCCTTTTATTTTAAGTTATAATGTAGTTTTACAGGAGGGTAATCTGAGATTTCACGAACAAATTTATTGTTGACATACAATTGGATAGTTATGGTTGCATTTTCATCTTCCTCGCATGTAACATATAACTCTGTTGTATATGCTTTTGTAGTAAAAGAAGTTTCCCAAGTTCCAATTGCAATGTGAGAATTACTTCCTTGCCAAATATCTATATGGGCTATGGGATTGTTGCATGATACCTTGTACCTTACGAGATTTTCCTGCTTTTCCTTCCGATTATAATCGTCATCATCCTCTCCGCATGAAGCTAAGAGAGAAACTGTCATAAGGCAAAAGCAAGCTAATAAAATCTTTTTCATATTTTCCATTCTTTTCGATTTTATTTTACATCAATTCCGACCCTAATGCACCTGTATGATATTCTTTCATTGAGTAACTTATCATATCGTGTAATGTTTAATTGAGCGCAAATTTATATTTTTTAGATTTTGATAGCAAATAATTTTTAAAATTTATAGGATATTTACACTAAATTTAACTACGAAGATAAAAGTAAATGCGACAGTTGGGTTATCATTCCTGACGGCTTTGCCCCATCTTGTCCACCCTTCTTTTTGTCTTGAAAATGCAGAAGGCTGTGGTGACACTTTGCTAACTCTTTTTGCCCATAAGCCGTCATTTTGAAAAATGGAGTACGCTCAGAAATCGCTTCCTTGCAAAAACTCGAGTCCTTGTTCGTTTCATCGGCCTAAATTTCGCGGTTTTTATTATCGTCTGATAATCAGGGTTTTATATTGATCTGGCGTCAAAATAAGGGTGATTTAGGCCGTGTAAACCGCTCAATAAGTCGGATTTTGCCCGCGTTTTATGCTTATTTATGGTAGGAATGATGATTATTGCTGTTGCGAGTAATATTTAGTTGCGTTGCGAGTAAGTATTAATCGCGAGGCCACTCAATATCAATCCGACCATCAATAATACATAATCGCACTCCGCCCCCTCTTTTTTTGACTTCGGAGTGTCGTTATATCCCCTTTCCAACTCTGGTTGCGTCGGAAAGGAGCACTGTTTTCAGAAATCAGAATGTCAGCGAAAACGCGTTTCTGCTTACATTCTGATTTGGCAAGTTTCGGGTCATAGGCTTGCAAAACGTAGGTGGGGGGTAGCAGGTATTGGAACGAAATGACTCTATAACAAATCGTATGGGTAACCTGTAGCTTGCTCCTTTAACTCTATAGTGCCCAAAGGGCACCTCTTGTAACTCTCCGAAAGGGTCGAATAAAACTCCGTCACTCCTTTCACTCCGTAACTCCGCGTGAGATAACCTATTGATAAATAATCGTTTGGGTCTCACACGGAGTGACGGAGTGAAAGGAGTGACGGAGTTTTTAAAGGCTGACAATGAAGAATACGGAGGTGCCCTCTGGGCATATAGAGTTAAAGGAGCAAGCAGCGACTTACCTGCACGAAACATTGCAGAGCCAACAAAATGACATATTTTCAGTTTCATAATGACATCAATTATTCTGCCCGCCAGACTATCTGAAAAAGCTCATGGGAGACGGAGTACACTCCGTCTCTACGAAGCAGCCCGTCTGGGTAATCCGTGTAATCTGTGGTTGAAGGAATGTATTTTTATCGTATCCCACAATAAATTACACCCTTTTCACATTATATAGATATATGAGAAGACTATCGCTTACACTCCTGTTGCTCTGCACCTTGTGGAGCTCCGTGCTGGCCCAGACGGGTCAGTGGAAGGCCTATCTGAGCTATGACGAACCCACCGAGATCGTGGAGGCAGCCCAGGGACGCCTCTATGTGCTCGCCTCGGGCGGACTCTACAGTTACAACCGGACCGACCAGGAGCTGCGTACCTACGACAAGACCAACCTCCTCAACGACTGCGGCATCAGCCACATAGCGTGGAGCCAGGCGGCCCGAAGGCTCGTCATAGTCTATGACAACCATAACATCGACCTGCTGTCGCCGAGCGACGAGGTGGTCAACCTGGCCGATTACAAGAACAAGCAGCTCGCTGCCGACAAGACGGTCTATGGCCTCGACATCAGCGGCACGTCGGCCTATCTCTCCACCGGTTTTGGCATCGTGCAGCTCAACGTGGCCCAGGCCGAGGTGACCAACACCTATCAGCTCGGCTTCCGCGTGGACTACGCCTACGAGCGCGACGGCTATCTCTATGCCGCCAGCTCCACCAGCGGGCTCTATCGCGGCCGCCTCACCGCTAACCTGCTCGACAAAGCCAACTGGGAACGGGTGGGAGCGTACGCCGCCCGTGGCACTACCCTCGATCCCGACCTGCTCGCCCTCGTCAGGACGCTGCAGCCCGGAGGCCCGAAGTACAACTACTTCGGATTCATGAAGATGGCCGGGGGCACGCTCTACACCTGCGGCGGCGACTACCAGTGGTACCGCCCGGCGTGCATACAGACGCTGCAGGGCGATGCCTGGACGGTCTATGACGATAAGGATATAGCCGCATCGACAGGGCTGGCCTATGAGGATCTGTGGTGCCTCGACATTGATCCGAAGGATCCGCAGCACCTCATGGCAGGTGGCAGAAAGGGTCTGTATGAGTTTCGCAACGGCAGATTGGTGAAGCATTACAACCATGAAAACGCACCCATCGAATCGTTTAAGCAGCAGGACAAGGAATATGAGCTCATCACGGGCATCACCTATACCGCCGACGGCAACCTCTGGCTGCTCAACAGCCAGGCACCCACGCGCTCGCTCCTTAACCTCAACGCGTCAGGGCAGTGGGCCTCTCCCACCCACCCAGAGCTGATGAAGCTCGATGCCGAAGGATACAGGAACAAGAGCCTCGGCAACCTGAAGGATATGAAGACCGACAGCCGCGGACTCGTGTGGTTTGTAAACAGCCACTGGACCGTGCCCTCGCTCTACGCCTACGAGCCCTCTGCCGACGCGCTCACCGCCTTTACCTCGATGCGCAACGAGGACGGCTCCAGCCTCGATTTCACCAGCGTGCAATGTGTCACCGAGGACCTGTCGGGTAACATGTGGGTCGGCACCAACGTGGGACCGGCGTACCTCGCCCCCGACCAGATCACCGCTTCCAGCCCCGTCTTCACGCAGGTCAAGGTGCCGCGCAACGACGGAACCAACTATGCCGACTATCTTCTGGCCAACGTCAGCATCACCTGTATGGCCGTAGATGCCGCCAACCGCAAGTGGTTTGGCACCGGCGGATCGGGCGTATATCTCATCAGCGCCGGCAACCTCAGGCAGATTCACCATTTCACCGCGGCCAACAGCAAGCTCCTCTCCGACAATATCGTCTCCATAGCCATCGACAACGCCACCAACGAGGTGTATTTCGGCACCGACAAGGGGCTCTGCTCCTTCCGCAGTAACGCCAGGAGTGCCAGCGAAGGTATGACTGAGAACAACGTCTATGCCTATCCCAACCCCGTGCGTCCCGACTACGAGGGTGCCATTACCATCACCGGTCTCGACGAGGACGCCGACGTGAAGATCGTCTCCGTAAGCGGTGCCCTCATCTACGAGGGGCGCGCATCGGGCGGCGAGTACAAGTGGTACGGACTGGACCGCGGCGGCCATCGCGTGGCCTCGGGCGTGTATATGGTCGAGGTGGCCACGGCCGAGGGCGAGAAGGGGGTGGTCTGCAAGATTGCCATCGTGAGGTAACCCCGCCCTATGGCAGCCCAAACACGACTACACTGGATTGACCGTCTGAGGGGCATCTGCATGCTGGCGATCCTCCTCGACCATACCGATATCTACATGACCGGCGGCAACACCATACCCTATATGGCCTATGTCACCGATGCGCTCATCGTCTTCTTTGTCATTTCAGGCTACCTCTGTTACCGTGAGGAGGGCATCGGCGTGAGGCATAAGCTGCGTTCCATCGTCAGGACGCTGCTCATGCCTTACTTCGTTTTTACTTCGGTCATCGCCCTGGTCAAGCCCTGGGTTCATCATGAACCTTTCGACCTGCTCCAGATTGCAGCAACGGTGGCCACCGGTCAGGCCTCATGGTTTATTGCTGCCCTCATCGTTGCCGAGGTCATCTTTGTGCTGTCGCTGCGCCTCACGCGCGCAAACCTGTGGGCGATGGCGGCTGTCGCCTGCACCGGTCTTGGGTTGTCTGCGGTGCTGTCGCATACCGATTACCCCGATTACTGGCAGGTAGGCAATGCCCTGCAGGCAGTCTTCCTGCTCTATCTGGGCTATCTCTGCCATCGCTTCGAACCTCGTATGCAGCGTTATCTCACGCCGCTCACGGTCGCCCTCATGGCCCTTGTCCTTGTGGGTGTGAAGTGGTACGCCTGGCGGCACGGCTACGACATGCTGATCTCGCCTATCCACATCAGCAGCTATCCCTGTTTTCTGGCGGTGGCGCTCCTCTCGCCCCTGGTGCTGATGCGCCTCAGCCAGTGGCTCCCCCGACTGAAATGGCTGGAGTGGACAGGCCGCACCTCCATCGTGTATTATTTCCTTTCGGGTGCCTGTCCCACCCTCGTCAGCATGCTGTTTGCACGCATCCCACTGTCCCATCATGGTTCATATCTCCTCGTGCTGACGGCCTTCGTCCTGGTTTACCTTCTGGCATCTGTCCTGACCTGGGCCATCTACAGGTACATTCCGGCCGTAACGGGGAGGCCCGGCAACGCAGTGAAATAACACCTACGCCTTTCTTTCCATTCACATTCTATAAAGTAACAGTCCCCTTATAGCTCATGACATCCACCACCCATTCACATTCATCTACTCTTAACCACTGGTATCTCGGTATCAGCGCAGTCTATCTGTTCTTCCTCCTGCTCATTCTTCTCGTCTTCGGCTACACACCCACCAACGATGGCAGCGCATACATAGAGTTTGCGCAGTGCTGTCTGGCCACAGGTGATATTTATCCCAACCAGGCTACTATCATGGGTGAGCCATTCGTATGGAACATCGGACAAATCAATCTCGTTGAACTGTCGCTCTGGCTCTCGGGCAGCGTGATGCCTGTGGTAGTGTTGATGTGTGTGCTAAAGGCTACCACCGCCTATCTGGTTGCCCTGACCGGTGCACACCTTTTCAGCCCTCGCATGGGTCTGTCGGCGCTTTTGCTCTACGTTTGCTACCCCAACAACTGGGGACAGAGCACCACCCTCCTCTCAGAAATACCCACCGTTTGTCTCTGTCTCTCAGCCTTTTACCTCGTCATCTCCCATCATCGGGTTTGCAGCTACATAGCCGCCGGCCTTCTCTTTGCCCTATCCAACTGGTTCAGATCCACCTCGCTCATCTACATTGGGGCATTAACAGTTTATTACCTCCTCTTCGACCGAAGGCAGATATTTCGCCGCATGGGCAGCGTAGTTGGCGCATACACCGTGCTGACCTTGCTTATCGGCACCAGTTGCTATCTGCGTACAGGATACTTCATCACTCATGGCAATTCTCTCTGGTTCAACTTTGTGGACAATACCTATATCGCCGATGCAGCTCCACACTATGGAGAGGAGTTTTACCCCAAGGGCACTGCGCGCTATATAGCCAACCTACACACCAACACCGCCATGCAAAACGAAGCTATCTGGCGCGAGCGGAGTCTGCAATGGCTAAGCAAACACAAGGTGGAATACCTATGCCGCATACCTCTAAAGATTGTTTATCTTTATGTCAACGACATGGATAACATCGCCGCATTCCTGCCTGACAAGAGTATGCCCGAGAACAATTATGTAACCTTCCCGCTTCGTCATCTTCTCACATCGTGGCACACGCTGTCGCCAGTGCAGTGGGTTGTGTTTATCAATCTCGTTTATTATTATGTATTACTGTTGCTATTCATCGTCTCTTCTCTCTACCTTTTACGTAAACGCCTGTTTCGCACGGCCTTTCTCCCGCTGTTTATCGTTGTCGGGGCATCCGTCAGCCTCATGATGACAGTACATGCAGAGATGCGTCACAAAGCCATCTTTATGCCCTTTATCTTCATGGTTGCACCCGTGATCGTGAAAGAAAAACATGTCATTACTCGTTGGTTGAATTAAATTTGCCCTAATATTTTGAAATGTGAGCGAAGCGAACCGAGCCCTAATATTCTGCGATAAGCTTACGACAAAAAAATATTCTCAAATTTTCTGATATGCGGCGAAGCTGCGCGGAGGAAAAAGCGCCACTTCTCCTTGTCATAAACCTTGAGAGTTGGCCTCCGCACGGCTTCGCCGCATATCAAAAATTTGAGAATATTCACAGCCTGTAGGCTTATCGCATAATATCAAGGCTCGGTTCGCTCCGCTCACATTTCAATATATCAAAGCAAATTTAATTCAACCAACGGGTTACTCTATTCTGTGGATTAAAACTCACTTCCAACTGGTCTCTGGAAGGTGTTGACGAGATAACGGGCACTATTCGGAGGCTTGAAAGTATGTACTTGATCTTCTTCCATGAATATAGGCTATAGACTTCCTTGATAATCATCGCAGAGAAATGCTTCTATGGAAGTAACTTGCTGCATGTTTAGAAACTCACAGGGACGGGCCGGATTGCCTGACAGCCTTCTGCACGAGGCTGGACTTCCCGTATCGTCTTGGGCTGATTAAAATCAGATGGTTCTCGCTGTGCAGGAACTGCGCTATGTATTGAAGCTCTTTGGTGCGGTCCGTGAAGTAGTCATGATTGTTCAACACGCCAAATTTGAACAGATTTTCCATATTCTGATAAATTTCGTTCCGATATTTTTCGCAAAAGCAAGCAAAAATAAGATGTAAGCAAAATAATACCTATCTTATTTTCAGTATTGATTAGTTTGGCTCTGTAATGTTTCGTGTGGGTAAGCAACCTCTTAGCCAAAGGAAGCATTACAGAGTAAAAACAAAAAACACAACCTACTGATTGACAGTAGGTTGTGCCTGATATGGGTGAAGAAATTGTTGTCCTACGCGGATTCGAACCACGACTGAGAGAACCAAAAACTCTAGTGCTAGCCATTACACCATAGGACAATGGTGGTGCAAAGATAGTATATTTTGGTTTTATTTCCAAATTTTATGCCCGCTTCTATACATTTCTGTCAGATTATACAATATTTGATGGGCAACACGGTTGACGGTGTACATTGACGATCCTACTTCTTCCGGTAGAACCTGTTCATGTCGTTGATGACCCGGTTGAGCTGCACGGCGTTGAGGGGATAGTGGCCGATGGTGCGCATGTGTGTGTCCATGACCCTGATATTTCCCGCTCCCTGCTTCTCGATGATCGTGCCGTCGGTGCGGATAAAGGCGTAGTAGAGGTCACTGCCCACCAGATGCCAGTCGCGCGGTGTGTGGTCTGTGAGGTAGCGGCCCATGCTATAGTCGGCAGGTGGATTCTTCACGCCGAGGGCCTGATGGAGCAGGGTGGGCGAGAGATCGTAGTGGGTGGTGCGGTAACGGTGTCGGGCAGGTCGGCAGCCTGGGTAGTAGTAAACCAGCGGAATGGCGGTCTGCCAGTGTGAATAGTTGGACGAGTGGCCCCAGTAGTTGTTGTGGTTCTCGTTGAATTCCTGCCCGTGGTCGCCGGTGATGATGACGATGGTGTTGCTGAGCAGGTGTTTCTGCTGCAGCTTGTCGAGTGCGAGGCCTATGAGCGAGTCGGCCTCTGCCACGCAGTTACGGTAGAGGTTGAAGAACGGCGTGGGGTCGGTGTCATTGCTCAGCTTCATGTAGTCGGCCGTCTCCCAGCAGGGCTGGAAACGATATTGCTTGTCCTTGGGAACCTGAATGGCGTGTGCGGCATCGTAGAAGAGGAACGAGAAGAAGGGGCGCTTGCCGTCGTAACGGTCGAGGTCGGCAAGGAAGTTGCGCGTGAGCTGCACGTCGCGGTCGTAGCTGGTGGCCCCCTTGGTCTCGATGTTGAGCCCTTTCACCTTGCCGAAGATCATTTTGGCGAACGGCGGATATTTCAGTGTGGCACTGGGATAGGCCTGCACGTGGTAGCCCGCACGGAGCAGCTGGGAGATGAGGATAGGCTGTGTGTTGGAGAATTCGAAGCTCTTCCAGTAGTAGGCAGATAGCCCGGTGAACATGCCGAAGATGCCGCCTCGCGTGCCGTTGCTGGAGCTGAGGTGCTGCGTGTACCACTCGGCGTGGCGGGCAAAGCGGTAGATGTTGGGGGTACATTCAGGGGTCATGGTGCGCGGATTCCACGAGTCGATGCAGAGTATCACGATGTTGGGCATGGAGTCGGGACGTTCCACCTGCAGCGGCCGCAGGGGATAGGCGAGGGCAGTCTCGGTGTCGTGAAACTGTATCTGGTTGGTCTCCTGCTTGTCGATGATGCCCAGCTTGGTGAGCAGCGAGTTCATGCGAATGGGGAAATAATAGGGAATGGCCTCGGTGGAGACCACGATGGAGGTCTTCATCGTGGCACTGCCGTAGATGTGCAGGGCCTGAGAGAGGAGCACTACCGACAGGCACGCTATCCAGATAGGGCGGTAGAAATGACGCCGTTGCAGGGTCGCCCATTTTCCGCCTACATAGGCGATGGCTGCGCAGAGGGCTGCGATGAGCAGAATGAAGCTTGCTATCTTGACGTACATGGACGTGGAGAACACGAAGATGTCGGATGCACCGGGACTTGTGAGCATGTTGATGACCAGTCCGTTGATGTGGAAATGATAGAGGTTATAGACATACCGGTTGGCGATGGCCATGACAAATTCCAGCCCGCATACGGTGAGAAAGGGTATCAGGCATGTCCTGGCCCTGAAGCCCAGAAGTGCCATAGGGACGTAGAACAGCAGCAGCGCGGGCAGAAGGAGTAGGAGGGCGTGGGTGAGGCAGGAGGTAACGTAATAGCACCAGCCGCCGAGATCCATGATGTCGCGCTCCGAACCGTTAAAAAGATAAGTGCACAAGATCACGCCAAGGGTGACCGAAGCCAGCAGATAGGTACAGATACCCTGTCGTAAAGTGCTGTTAGTCATAGTTTTCATTAGATATAAAAATGTGTCAAAGGCTCTGTTTGAGCCTTTGACACATTGCGTGGTCCTCACATCGTTATTTTACGGTGATGAGGTAATAGTTCTTCTTACCCTTCTGCACGAGCAGATACTTGCCGTCTATAAGGTCTTCGGCGGTGACGGGACGGTCGAAGGCTGTGACTTTCTCCTTGTTGAGACTCACGCCGCCTCCCTTAACCATCTTGCGCATTTCTCCCTTGCTGGGGAAGATGTCCCAGCCGTCCTGGCAGAACAGGTCGATGGCGGTGCCACCGAGAAGATCCTTCGACATCTCGTAGTGGGGTACGTCTTTGAAGACATCCTGCAGCGTGGCCTCGTCGAGTTGTGCGAGCTGATCCTTCGTGGCCTTACCGAAAAGAATGTTGCTGGCAGCGATGGCCATGTCGAGATCCTCCTTGGAGTGGACCATGACGGTCACCTCCTCGGCCAGCCGGCGCTGCAGCACGCGGCGGCCGGGATCCTGCCGGTGTTCCTCGATGAGGGCGTTGATGGTGGGCTCATCGAGGTCGGTGAAGATCTTGATGTAGCGCTCTGCCTCGGCGTCGCCTACGTTGAGCCAGAACTGATAGAAGGCATAGGGTGTGGTGCGGTTGCGGTCCAGCCATACGTTGCCACTCTCGGTCTTGCCAAATTTCTTGCCGTCGGCCTTGGTGATGAGCGGGCAGGTGATGCAGAAGGCTTCGGCCTCGTTGCCCAGCGTGCGGCGTATGAGCTCCGTACCGGTGGTCATGTTGCCCCACTGGTCGTTGCCGCCGAGCTGCAGGCGCACGCCATACTTCTGATACTGATAGAGGAAGTCGTAGCCCTGGAGCAGCTGGTAGGTGAACTCGGTGAAGCTAAGGCCGTCGCGTGCCTCGCCGTTGAGGCGCTTCTGTACGCTGTCCTTGGCCATCATATAGTTCACGGTGATGTGCTTACCCACGGTACGCGCGAAGTCGAGGAAGGTGAAGTCCTTCATCCAGTCGTAGTTGTTGACCAGCTCAGCCTTGTTGGGCTCGGTTCCGTCGAAGTCGAGGAACTTGCTCACCTGCTTCTTGATGGACTCCTGGTTGTGATAGAGTGTCTCTGCGTCGAGCAGGTTACGCTCCTGGCTTTTGCCCGAAGGGTCACCGATCATACCCGTGGCACCGCCCACGAGCAGATAAGGCTTGTGGCCGCAGCGCTGTAGGTGACGGAGCATCATGATGCCGCAGAGGTGGCCGATATGAAGAGAGTCGGCGGTGGGATCAGTGCCCAGATAAGCCGACACGAGATGCTTCTGGAGATACTCCTCCGTTCCCGGCATGATCTGAGCCAGCATACCACGCCATTTCAGTTCTTCAACAAAGTTTTTCATTATCTTTTCTTTTATATTGGTTTTGGTAGAGATCGGGCTCGGCAAGCGAATTGGGGTGTGAAACGCAGTCGGCGTCGTCATGGTTCTCTCTTGTCAGCTTTCAGTGCTCCATAATCCTTTACGGCACCGGGTCATACCCGCTTCCTCCCCACGGATTGCATCTCAGTATTCGCCAGATGGCGAGCCATAGCCCTTTGATAGGGCCGTGTTTGAGCAGTGCCTGACGGGCATACTCCGAGCAAGTGGGGGTGAAACGGCATGAGGGCGGCGTGAAGGGGCTGATGTAATGCTGATAAAACAGGATAGGAAGAATCAGCAGCCACGACAGGGCTTTGCCCGGCAGACGGAGCCAACGTTGTAGCGTCGTCATGGCTGTACCTCCCCTCCGTCGGGCTGATCGGCTTGCTGCTCCAGCCGTTCGGCTATGCGCGTAAGCAGATTAATCACCTTCTGTTCCACCACGGCGGTGGGGCGGTGCCTGCTGTCAAGCCAGATGAAGGCTATGTTGATGGGGTGATGAGCCACAATGCCCTTGTTGCGGCGATAGGCTTCGCGCACCTGCCGCTTCACGCGGTTGCGGTCTGTGGCATGCTTGAAGTAGCGTTTGGGCACGCTGATCAGCATCTTGGCCGCGGGAAGCATGTGGGCTGGCAGTAGCGTCACCTCGGAAAGGTCGTCGCCTTCTTCCTCAATCCTATACATGGCACGCAGGGGGAAGGCCGTGAGCGCATGGCTGCGGCCACCCTGAAAGAGAGCATCTATCTGCTTCTTGCTGTATAGACGCTCCTCCTTATGCAATGTAGGCGGAAAGGTTGACATAAGATGGCGTTAGGATTGGTGCCGTGATGAGCGGCCTATTTATGATTCTCCTTCTTGAGATAGTCTTTGAGGGCACTGATCATCGAGGGGTATTCCTTGGTCCCGGCAGTCAGGGCGGGCGACAGACCGGCGTCTTCTATGGCCTTGGCCGTAGCGGGACCGAAGGCTCCGAGCTTCAGGTTGCCGTCCTTGACGTTGGGGAATGCCTTGGTGAGATACTGCACACCGGTAGGAGTGGAGAAGATGAGCATGTCGCAGTCGAAGTTCTCAACTTCCTCGGGGGTGAACTCGTTGCTGAGCGTGCGATACATCACGCACTCGGTATGGTCGAGTCCCTTCGAGTCGAGAAGGTTCTTGATATCGTCGTTATGCACACTGCTCAGGGGCACGAGGAACTTCTCTCCCTTATGCTTCACCATGGCGGGAATGAGGTCATCGATCTTGCCGGAGGTGCCGAAGAAGACCTTACGCTTGCGATACTGCACGTATTTCTGGATATAGAGCGAGATGGTCTCGGTGACACAGAAGTAGCGCATATCCTCCGGAATGGTGAGGCGGAGCTCCTTGGCAAGCTGGAAGAAGTGGTCGATGGCATGTCGCGAGGTGAACACCACTGCGGTATGTGACATGATGCTCACCTTCTGCTGGCGAAATTCCTTGGAGGTAAGACCTTCCACCTTGATGAAAGGGCGGAAGACGAACTTTATGCCGAACTCCTTTTCGAGGTCGTAATAAGGAGACTTATCATTAGCCGGTTTCGGCTGTGATATCATAATCTTCTTGATCATCTTTTGTTCAAAAATTTACTTTCAAATAATTGTCCATCATTGTGAGTACACCCCAGAGCGCACCCAATGGCATAACTTCAAATGTACAAAAGTACAAAAAACTTTGCAGAACGGCAGTAGCTTTCCTGAAAAAGATAATATATGATTTGTAAAACGCAAGCAATTTGGTCAAAGTGATGATAACTGCAGTGTAAATAGCCGTTGTCTCGATGCCTATGTTGAAGTAGGCAAGGAGCATCACGATGGGAAAGAGGGCTATGCCTTCGGTGCTGATGAGAATGAGTACCGACTTGATCCATTGTTCATTTCTTTTCCTATCAAAAAACACCCAGTCGGTCATGGCATAGAGCAGGAATTTCAGCAGGAAATAGACGATGATGATGCCGGTATAGATACCCATGATAAGGTATTGGGGAATGGCAAAGGTATCGCCTACGAAAGTCTGCGAATGGAAGAAGAAAATGAGGGCAAAGATCAGGCTGGTCTGGAGCATGAGGAAGAACTGGAAGCGTATCTCGCTACTGGTCTCGGTGATGACCGTGGTGCCTTCGCGCTGCGTATGAAAGAAGTTCTTGATCTGCCGCTCGATGAAATTGCCCGATTTCGCAATGGAGATGGCTGCGAGAATGAAGCAGCCAAGGAGTATGGAGGTGATGAGATTGTCGCCTGCTATGGTGTAAGGTATGGGGTCGCCGGCCACGCCCTGACGATAGACGGGGTACTCCGGGCGGTAGATCGAGTCGGGCTGTACCAGCGAACGGGTGTGGTACATCGGCTTCTTCAGCGTGAAGGTCTGCCGCTCGTCCACCTTCGTCTGAGGCGTGCGCATGGGGTTATGGCGCCGGCTCCAGTCCACTACAGGGAACTTATAGTTGGCCCTGATGGCTGAATCCTGCTGCCAGGGCGTAGCCGTGCGGGGCAGCCAGCTCAGTATCTCGTGGGGCGAGTGGTAGCCTGCGCTATGACGAACTGCCGTAGGTGTGGTAGTCTCTGCCGTGGAGGGTTCTACAGATATGGTGTCTTGTTCTGTCATTGCTATTATAAAAGGTCTGTCTGCCGTGCGGCATGACAGACCTTTTCTCGTTTACAGTGTATGGGGTTACATCCCGAAGGCTTTGCGTATGCGCTCCACCTGGTCGAGCTTCTCCCAGGTAAAGAGCTCCACCTCCATCGTCTTGGTCTCATGATAGAGGCTGGTAAAGACCTTCTTGATTACTTGGGGCTGACGGCCTACATGACCGTATGATGCCGTCTCGAAATAGATAGGCTGACGCAGTTTGAGCGTACGCTCGATGGCTTTCGGGCGCAGGTCGAACATCTTCTCTATCTGCCGGGCTATCTCCGCATCGCTCATGCTGACGTGACTGCGGCCATAAGTGTTGACATATACGCTCACGGGGCGGGCCACACCGATGGCGTAAGCCAGCTGCACGAGCATCTCGTCGGCCACGCCTGCGGCTACCATGTTCTTGGCAATATAGCGTGCGGCATAGGCAGCGGAGCGATCTACCTTAGACGGATCCTTGCCCGAGAAGGCGCCGCCGCCGTGTGCACCACTGCCGCCGTAGGTGTCGACGATGATCTTGCGTCCCGTGAGCCCGGTGTCGCCGTGGGGGCCACCGATCACAAACTTGCCCGTAGGGTTCACCAGATACTTGATATCATCCTTAAAGAGCGCGCGCAGCTTGTCGCCGCAGGCCTCCTTGACACGTGGTATAAGAATATGGATCACGTCCTCGTGGATCCGGGCCAGCATCTCCTCGTCGGCCTGGAGCTGTGCCTCGCGGCTGTCGTCGCTGGGCTGAACGAAGGGGTCGTGCTGGGTCGATACCACGATGGTATCGATGCGCAGCGGCTCGTTGTTGTCGCCGTATTCTATCGTCACCTGGCTCTTGGCATCGGGACGGAGGTAGGTCATCTGCTTGCCTTCCTTGCGTATATCGGCCAGCACCTTCATGATGAGGTGTGCGAGGTCGAGCGTGGCAGGCATGTAGTTGTCGGTCTCGTTGTTGGCATAGCCGAACATCATACCCTGGTCGCCGGCTCCCTGCTCGTCTTCCTCGGCACGGGAGACACCTCGGTCTATGTCGTCGCTCTGCTCATGAATGGCGGTGAGGATACCGCAGGAGTTATAATCAAACTGATATTCAGCCTTCGAGTACCCTATGTGCTTGATGGCACGGCGTGCCATGGTCTGCAGGTCGATATACGCCTGCGAGCGCACCTCGCCCATGATGATCACCTGGCCGGTAGTGACGAAAGTCTCCACGGCTGTGTGTGATGTAGGGTCGAAAGCGAGAAATTGGTCGAGAATGGCATCTGAAATTTGGTCGGCAACCTTGTCGGGATGTCCCTCAGACACTGATTCTGATGAAAATAAATATGACATAAAAACTTGATTTACGGCCTGTCTGCACCCCGGCCAATGGTAATGTTCATTTATCTCTGAGGGGAAAAAGCTCGGATAGATGCAGCCACCCGTCGACTTTAGGCTGCAAAGGTACGACAAAAAAGATAATTGCCCAAGCGTTTAACAATATATAAATAGGGTACTCGCGCTATGCTGACATTCTGTACATGCCTTAGCGATAGGTCACGGATAGTGCACGCGAGGAGTGGCAGATGCTGAATAGAGAGATAGAGGCAGGTGTATGGATAGGTGTATATAACTAAGAAAACCACCCCAGACGTTTTCAAAGGAACGCCTGAGGTGGCATAGTATTCTGGTCACCCTCCCCTTGGGGAGAGTCGGGGAGGGGCTTCATCTCTTCTTGGGGAGGGCCAGGGAGGGCCTGCCCCCCCTTCCCGTTTACTCCTGTGGCATCATCACCACACTCACCTTGTTGGCACCGGCGAGATACTCCTTCACAAACTGCGAGATGGCAGCAGGGGTAAGGCTGCTCACCGTGCTGCGGTAGTTGGTGTAGTCGTCGAGCCCCATCATGTAATGGTTGAGTACCACGCCGCTCCAGAAGCCGTTGGTCTTGGCCTGATCGTCGATCTGCTTGAGCATGAGCTTCTGCACCTTGCTCAGCATCTCTGCGTCGCAGCTCTTGGCCAGGTTAGCCATCTCGTCGTCGATGATCTTCAGGGCGATGTCCTTCTTCTCGGGTTTCATGGGGCAGTAGGCTAGGATCTGACCCAGGTGGAAGCCGTCGTCGGCCGTGGTCATGCTTCCCTGTGCGCCGCAGCTGTAGGCCGCTGAGGCCTCCTCGCGTATCTCGCGCAGATAGACCATGGCGAGCACCTGTCCGGCTACGTCAGCCTTGACGCTGTTCTCGAGCGAGTAAGGCATCTTGTAATTGAGCCATGCCACTATGGAGTTGGCCTTCGGGGTCTCCATCTTGCGGCTGAAGTGGTTGTCGATGTTCTTCGATGTGGGCTGCGACATGCGCTTCGAGGCCTCGTTCTTACCCTTCTTCGAGGGCAGGGCACCGAGATACTGGCAGATGAGCGGGCGGATGGTGGCCTCGTCGAAGTTGCCCACGATCTCGAAGATCCAGCCGTTGGCATTGGCGGTGCGCTCTTTGGCCATCTGCAGTATGCGGTCGTAGTTCACGCTCTTCAGGTCATTGAGCAGCAGGGGCTTGCTGCGCCAATCGTGGTCGTTGACCGTTGCCTGCAGCGAATCGCTGAAGGCGGTGTTGGGATCGAGGTCCCTATTCTTCAGTGCCACCTCAAACTGCTGCATCATGTTGCCGTAAGCGTCGGGATCTTTCTTGATGTTGGTGAAGTAGAGGTAAGCCATCTGGAGCATGGTCTCCACGTCCTTGGGTGTGGCGTTGCCGTCTATGGCCATGCGGCGGGCACCCATGGTGAGGTTGGCGTTGGCAATCTTTCCGGCGAGCGCCTTGCTCAGCTCGGTGCTCGAGAAGTTGGCGAGGCCACTGTAGCCGATGGCCTGATCGAACATCTTGAGGTTGGCAAAGTCGCCCTTGCCGTAAACGCCGGAACCCTGTCCGCCTACACCCTGCATGATGACCTGGTCTTTCTTGTAGTCGGTCTTCTTGAGCAGCACGGTTACACCGTTGCTGAGCTTGAGCACCTTGTAGTCGAACTTCTTGCCGGGTGTCTCGCTCACGATCTTGCCGGCCTTGGGCATGGTGGTGATGAGCGGCTCGTTTTTCACGTTATCTACATAGGCGCTGACTTCGGTGGCCCGTGCCTGATGTACGGCGTCGAGCAGCTCAGCCTGTGTGGGATACACGGCATCGGGCTTCTCATTGTTGAAGTTGAGTATCACCATGTTCGAGTCGTTGTCGGGCACCAGCTCGGGCAGCACCTGATTGATGACCTCCAGGGGGATGGCGGGCACCACCTGCTTCATCATCTGATAGTAATAGTCGATGCCGGTCATGGGCTCGTTGTTGAGGAAGTAGCCCAATATTTCGCTGTAGAACGTGCTGTTATAGCGCTTGTCTTTGTTAGAGTATGCCTTGTCGAGCTCGCTCATCACGTCGCTCTGGTAACGCTGATACTCCGTGGCGGTGAAGCCGTGTTTCACGGCCTGCTTCACCAGCGTGTAGGCAGTCTTGAGCGCAGCGGCGGTCTGGCTCATGTCCTTAGGAGCCGCACTGAGGTCGAAAGCATCCTTGGTCTTGGCAAAGATGTAATTGCCGTCGCTGGCCGATGCGGCCACGAAGGGGCATTCGGCCTTCTGTGCTGCCTCGGTGAAGCGCTTGTTGAGCATGTCGATGGCCGCACTCTTGGCATAGTTCTGCACGAGGTAGGGCACCGTCTGCTTCATGCTGTCGGGAAAGGCTTCATGCTTGATCATCAGCTCCACCATGCTCTGGCGGAACTCCTTGTCCTTGTCGATGATGATGATAGGCTCGGCATTGTCGGGCACGGGCTCGGCAACGATCTTAGCCTCGTTGTCGGGATTCTTGATCGATCCGAAGAGTTTCTTGATCATAGCCTCGGTGTGATCCACATCTACGTCGCCCACCACGATGATGCCCTGGTGAGAGGGGTGATACCACTTGTGATAATAGTCCACCAGCTCCTGACGCTTGAAGTTATCGACCACCGACATCAGTCCGATGGGGTAGCGCAGGCCGTACTTAGAGCCCGGGTAGAGGTTGGGCAGGTTGCGCTCGAGCATGCGGCTCTGAGCCGAGGTGCGCAGACGCCACTCCTCATGGATCACGCCACGCTCCTTCTCTATCTCGTCCTGCTCAAGCAGCAGTCCGTTCGACCAGTCGCTCAGTATGAGCAGGCACGAGTCGAGGGTGCCCTGGTTGGTGGTGGGCACGTTGTCGATGTTGTACACCGTCTGGTCGATGCTGGTATAGGCGTTGAGGTCGGCACCAAACTCGATGCCGTGGGCGCGGCACCACTCTATGAGGCTGTTGCCCTTGAAGTGGGTGGAGCCGTTGAAGGCCATGTGCTCCAGGAAGTGGGCCAGTCCGCGCTGGCTCTCCTCCTCCTGTATGGAGCCCACCTTCTGGGCGATGTAGAAGTTGGCACGGTGCTCGGGCCAGTTGTTGTGACGAATGAAATAGGTCAGTCCGTTGTCGAGCTTACCTATACGAACATCCTGATCTACCGGTGTCTTCATGTCGGGCATCTGCGCTGAGGCAGAGGCCGTGATGAACATCAGCAGAACCGCAAATAAATGTCTGATCTTCATAAGGGATTTTTTATTGTTTTGATGGTGATGTGCTGTTTTAGAGTGTGTGCTGCATCAGCGCTATTCTATGCAAAGATAGGAGTTTTTTATGTATAATGGTCTTTTTTTTATTGAAAAATGATATTCATTGGTATTCCGATGATCTTTGGCATAATTCCCCGTTCCCTTTTGCGTCATCATTGATGTCCCTTTTGCCGAAAGGCTGTGGGCGGAACCTGTAGGGGCGGGGGCTGCCCGCCCTCAGAACGACAGTCCACAAGCCCCCCTCGGTCCCCCCAAAAGGGGGGAAGCCCATCAGCGCGATAATGGCCTCTCCCAGCCTCCCCGAAAGGGGAGGAGAAGCAACGCGATAGCCAATCTGTGTAATCTGGGAAATCTGTAGAGTGAAATCTGTGGTTAGAGATCTTTGCGTCAGCCATTCGTGTTCATTCGTGTCAT
>LAHS01000726.1_pt1 | contig 40050 bp, 32 predicted proteins | sample 329651 | NCBI WGS metagenome assembly LAHS01 (sample SAMN03275699, study PRJNA271635) | activated sludge metagenome | isolation source: sample C-1 Sludge from hydrolytic chamber (first chamber) of Anaerobic...
TTTTCGCGGGTATTTCACTCTCTGCTGCATATAAGCTTTTTATCAGGGTTTCAATCATCACAGGCATTTCTTTAAATGCACTATCTACATGTAAACGCTCTGTCTTTTGATGTGCATCTTTGCCGAATGGCCCCACATTTAACACTGGACCCTTTAATGCAGACATAGCTTCAAATGGAATACTATACGTATCACCATAAACAGGTGTGTTGCGCTCAAATGCCGTCCAGCCATTGGAATCATCTGAATAATTGACATAACTTAAATCACAAATGCCATTGAAATAGTGTATTTGCTCGACTTCAATAGCAAATGTTTTGGCTGTTTTCTTCATTAATTCGATTGATTGCTTGACGAGCGGATGCTGTGAAGAATTAATAGCTGGGTAATACGGAGGTGCGTACAACAGCACCGTTGCTGGTGTTAGCTCCTGACATCGAATCATCAATTGATCTACAATACGAATCGACTTCTCCCGATCATCCCATGCTGTATTTGCTAGCACTTGGTTTTTAATATGCTTTACTTCATCTGCGCCAAGTTTTTGAATAGCATGTTCTAAAACTGCCTCATAGCGAAGTACATTTACTTTCCCAACACCTTGTACTTGTTCGCGTTCACAAATTTGCTTATATTGCATATTACAAGCAGCCATTGCCTCCAATGCAACTTGTTCAAAAATTTCCATGACCTCTGTTGCCGTCCGCTTTAACAAAAATACATTATAAAGTGCGGCTGCGCGATATGGCGTCTGTGTAGAATACTCCATTTTTAAATCCTTTAATTGTAAGGATACTGGCAATGGTGTACTTTCACCGAGATCTGTTTCGCGGAAAACTGGATTCCACTCCATATGCTGCGTCATAAAGGATGCAATATAATTGGCTGTCATGCCTTTTAATGGCTCACCTACATGCGTCTCTTTTCCATAAAATAAAGCAGCCGGCATAATCTTACCGATTGTACCTGAATATATATATTCATTAATATCAGAAGGTCCTTGTGAAAACGAAGGTTCACTATTTAAATATAACTTATAAGTTAAATCGTATTGTTCACGTAACCTTACTAACTCGACTACGGCTGCACGCATACCAGCAGAATTGACTTCCTCATCCGGAACTGCTGTTAAAATTAGATTGATTGGCCATTGTTCAATACTCGCTTTTTCAATTAATTGCATGTGCAAAGCGAGCCCCATTTTCATATCCATTGTGCCACGACCAAATAAATAATTTCCCGACTCTAAATCAATTCTAGCCGCCTCTGGCAAATCTTTTTTATATTTAGGTTCCATCAGCATACTCGTCAACTCTTCTGGTCGATAAGCAAATGGCTCAAGCTCTCCATATTCCTCCGTATGAACCGTATCGAAATGACTAATTAAGACTACTGTTTCAGTAGCCGTTGGATGCTTGTACAATGCTGTAACCGCATGGCGACCAAGTCCCGCATCATGCAGTTCTATAAAGTTAGGATTATCTTGAAAATAAGAAAGCGTTTGTAACATCTCTCTTAATTTAAAGGCGAATTCATTTTCACCTGCTGTTAATGTTCTGCTTTCCCAGCTTACAATTTCACATAATAATGCCCGCAGTTTGTCTGGTGTATTCCATAAATAATTATTCATATTTAAAATCTCCTTTATCCACTAAAAATGAAACATCCATTAAGCATTCAGTGACTCTTCTTTGTCAGAAGTGATGGGGCTCACTTTACTCAATTTCACTTTATAAAATAGCATACACGCTACAAAGAACCCTATGCCGTATAACAACCCTATTCTTTGAGTCGGATCAAACGCTAAAAACACTAATATAATGACACAAAAAACAATACAAAATATTGGAATTAACGGGTACAATGGTGTTTTAAATTTCAAATCTGCCACATTGCCTCCCCCTTTTACATAACGGTATCGGAACATTAATTGAGACATTGCAATACCCATCCAAGAAATAGTCACCGAAATTCCCGCTATAGACATAAGCAACACAAAAACTGCGTCAGCTTCCATCACACTTGTTAATAACGATAGCAGCGAAAATAGCATCGTAAAAATAAGCGCATTTAATGGCACTTTATTTTTTGTTAATCGACCAAAGTACTTTGAAGCCATGCCTTCTTTTGACATCGACCATAGTAATCGTGTGGACACATATAAGCATGAGTTCCCTACAGACAATATTGCTGTTAAAATAACGAAATTCATAATGCCCGCCGCATATGGAACACCCGCTATTTTCATCAATGTAACAAAAGGACTTTCAAGTAGCCCAAGTTCAGATGATGGGAAAATGGCAGACAGTACTATTATAGAAGCAATATAAAATACGATAATTCTAAACAAGATTGTCCGTATTGCTCTTGGAATGTTTTTTTCTGGATTTTCTGTTTCACCAGCAGCAATTCCTACAAGCTCGGAACCTTGATACGAGAAAATAACATTCATCATCGTGACAAAAATAATTGTAATACCTGCTGGGAATAATCCTGTCGGTGCTAAATTCATTAAATGAGGTGTCGGCCGATCTGCCAAAGGAATTAAGCCAAAAATAGCAGCTACACCAATTATTATAAAGGCAATTACAGCCACTACCTTAATACTTGCAAACCAGAACTCCGCTTCTGCAAAACCTTTCGTTGTTAAAGCATTTAATGTAAACAGAAGCACCATAAAGACCGCACACCATATCCAAATCGGCACATTTGGGAACCAATGTTGCATTAATATGCCCGCTGCTGTAAACTCCACCCCCGCGGTGGCAGCAGATCCAACAAAGTACATCCAACCTAACGAAAAGCCTGCTGACGGACTGATAAATCGTGTTGCATATGTTTGGAAAGAACCTGTGACAGGCATATACACTGCCAATTCACCAAGACAGTTCATCACCATATATAAAATTAAACCACCAAATAAATAACCAATTAGTGCTCCACCAGGGCCAGCTTGATTAATTGTATAACCTACATTTAAAAATAAACCTGTGCCAATCACACCACCAAGTGATAACATCAATAAATGTCGACTCTTCATAGAACGCTTCAATACATTATTATGCTGTTGCTCCCCTTTGCTCAACGTGTTTCCCCATTTCCGTATTTTATCAAATTATTCAATTTTCAGATATTTAAAGTACTAAAACACCCAATCAATTTTTCCCCTACAAATTGATTGGGCATGTTTTTTATTGACTTAAAATCGTAGTGACAAACAGCTTAATCCGCCATCATGCTTTCTAAATTCAGACATTTCAAGTTCAATCGTTTGATAGCCTAAGTCATTTAGTTTGCGATTGGTATCAGGATAACCTGCTGGAATAATGATAGCATCGTTTACTTGAATGCAGTTTGCAGAGTATTCATCTTGTTGTGGAATAACAATTTTCTCATAAGATTCAAATGCTGGATGATCGATAAACTCTCCAGCTACAACCATACGATTTTGCCCAACATACGCGATGCCCGTTTTTAAATGGAAGAAATCTTGTAATGGAATAATCGTTGCTTCATAGCCTTCCTTTTCAACGATTTCTTTAAATTGTCGTGCGCCTTCTTCATTTGTACGAGCTGAAATCCCTACATAAAATTTCTTTTCAGCTTGCAAAACATCACCGCCATCAAGTGTTCCAGGTCCTTCAATATAATATAGCTTGTCATAGAAATTTTTAACTGCTGGTTCGATTGCTTCAATTTCCCGATTGCGTGCTTCTGCTCCTGGATTTGTGATAATCGCAAATTCAGAAGTTAGTACCGCTGTATCTTCTACAAAAGTTGCATCTGGAAAAGCTTCATCTGCATCAAGTTGAGTAACCTCTACACCACATTTTTTTAATGCTTCTACATAGCGTTCGTGCTGTTCAAATAATTTTTCTAAAATAGGTTTTCCTAGATCACTTGTTGTTAACCCGTTAACAAAACTATTGCCTGGTGTTTTTACAATCACATTTTTAAACATATCATCCGTCCCCTTTTTATCCTCTGACTACTGGGCAAGTTAGACATGTAGGTCCACCTGTGCCTTTTACCGTAATTTCGTTACCTTTATATTCATATACTGTTGCACCCGCATCTAATAACTGCTGTTTAGTAGAAGGATTACCTTCAGGAATAACACATACTCTCGGCGCTAACGCTAACACGTTACAGCCCAAATTATCATACTCAGCTTTTGGTACTTCCACTAATTGAATTCCTCTTTCGATTAGAAGCTGACGGAAAAATACTGGCATTAAACGCGAATGTACAACAGCCAAATCCTTGTCTACCATACTAATAAACGACATTAGATGTAAGCACTCTGCTTCACCTAAATCATGAGGAAGTTGCACAACGATAAATTCATCGACCATAGTAGCTGTCATTTCCTTAATTTGACGAATCGCTTCATCGTTCGTGCGGTATCCTCGACCTACTGCAAGCGTACGGTCATCAAGCCAAACCAGATCCCCACCATCTGAAACAGCATCACCCGACAATTCTCCAATTATCGCAATCCCTTTGTCTTGCAAAAATTCCTTATAAACAACTGCCTCATGTTGTCTTAACTTTTTACCAGATTTCAAAATAATTGCGCCCTGTGGTGTGAATTTCACAGGATCATGTGCATAGAGCGAATCTAATCCTACTTTATTTGACGCCGGTAAATAATCAATTTGTTCAACATACTTCTCTAGAACGGCTATAAACTCAGCATATTCTATAAGAGCCTCCTGATAATTAGGTTCTGATAAATAGTTGAAAGTTTTCCATTCATTCGCAAGATGCTCTTGGCTTTTAAAAGCGTCTTTTGGATGTTTAATGATTACATGTTTTAAAGGTGCATACATGGATGAACAATAATGCATACCTTCACCCCTTTTCCGTGTAGTGGAAAATGTTTCCGTTAAGAGGAAAGTTTATATAAAAAATATAGGTGTTTTATGATATACTGTCAATATATTTAGAAAAATTTTAATATTATCTTTTCCAAAGAGAAAACTAACTATGGACAACAATGAAGGAACTAGACGAACAGGAAGAATAAAAATAAAATAAGATTAGAGGAGGTGGGACCATTATGCAATTATTAGAACGTGCAATGACAATTGCGAAAGTGTTAGCTTCAGAAGCATCCGAAGGCAGTTTGTCTATTTCAGAGCTTTCCACCAAATGCGATTTACCATTGAGTACATTACATAGAATTTTAAAAGCGATGATTGCGCAAGGAATGATTGAACAAGACACACAAACGAAGCATTATCGTCTCGGCACCATATGGATGGAGTTAGGTTTGCAAGTGTATGATACGATGGACTATATTAGCAAAATTAGGCCGGAATTAGAAAGACTCGCTAGAGAAGTTGAGGAAAGTGTTTATTTAAGCAAACCTGCGGGGTTAGATACGATTATTATCGAACGTATTGATAGTGCTGCAAACCCGATTCGTATTTATGATCAACTAGGTATTCGTATTCCAATGCATATTGGGGCAGCCAATAAAGCGTTGTTAGCCTCTTTACCGCCCGTAGAAGCAAAAGAAATTATGCAGCAACTCGTTCCTATGGAAGAAATGGCTGAATTAGAAGCGCAATTAGAACAAATTCGATTACAAGGCTTTGCCATTAGCCACGGGGAACGAACAGCCGGTACTTCCTCAGTCGCTGTAGCCGTTTTTAATGGCTTTGGTGAAATTATCGGTGCCGTCAGTATAGGTTTTGTTAGCTTTAACGTCAGCGATGAACATATCAACTTTCTTACACAACGTCTTGTAGAAACAGGGAAACGCGTGTCTACAAAACTTGGCTATCGCGGAAAATAATCTATTAAAAAATCCACTGCGCAATGAATCGAGTAACCATTGTTCAGTGTTTTTTTTTATAGCTGTTTTTGCCTGTAAAGGTTTTTTTCTTGAAAGGTTATGTGAAAACTGTTGCACTGAACGACTTGGTATGTTAAATTATTATGGTATGTGAAATACCGAACTGAAATAATAATCTTTCAGCATCAACTGTAAGGAGGGAATACAACATGCCAAAACAATGTGTAATCACTGGACGTAAAGCTCGTACTGGTAACAACCGTTCCCACGCTATGAACGCTAACAAACGTACTTGGGGCGCTAACCTTCAAAAAGTTCGTATCCTAGTTAACGGTAAACCAAAACGTGTATGGGTTTCTGCTCGTGCTTTAAAATCAGGTAAAATCGAGCGCGTTTAATAGCCGCTTCTAAAAAATCGATTTCGCATAAAGCGTAAATCGATTTTTTTCTTTCATTTTTCAAGGCACACTACCAACCGCCTTTATATAGCTATTAAACAGGAAAAATCCGACTGGCATCAGTCGGATTTTTTAGCTTCTTTCTTATCTTTTTTAAATAGATTAATACACGTACGCGTAATGCTACTAACAAATTTCGGCAGTTGGAACGTATATACTTTCAGGACTCTCTCCCCCTTACGCTAATCTATGCTTCTTATCATTAAACATATGCCTTGCGTGAAGGATATAGACCCTGAAGTGCCTATTATTTCATTACTTGTAAATCGAGTTGAACCTAACGAAATTTCTTCGTTCGTTGTTTCATATTTTACATGCCTTAAAGTAACGCCCTGTATTGCTTGCTCATGGGCAAAAAAAGACAAATAGCGATAACGCTCATCCGCTTGAATTGTGTGGGTGCCTGGCACCAAAAACTGTATCGTGTTGGCATGGTTGATAATTTTCAACACAAGATCAGGATGTTCAAGCTGTAATCGATAAATGGAACGCACAGCCGCCTCATAATGATCTAAACGCCCACCTGTAACCCCTGTTAACACAATTTCGCTAGGAGCGTAGGTTAACGCTTTTAACAGCGCTAAATCCGTATCGGTTTCATTTTTTTCTTCACGGAAGCGTTGGGCATCCTGCGCATGTTTCATAACATATTGATATTCCTCTTGTGATAACGAGTCAAAGTCGCCAACAATGGCATGCGGTGTAATACCTTGCTCAATTAAATACAGTGCACCTCGGTCCGCACCAATAAATAGGACATCATGTTGTTTACTATACGATTCTAAGGAACAAAGCTCCTCTTTCGGACCGCCTGCACAAACGACAACAGTAGTCATCCTTTAATCGCTGCCTCACCAGCAGCTAAAATCTCTTGAAGTGCCGCTGTACGATCCTCTTTACTATAAATCGCTGAACCTGCTACAAAAATAGTTGCACCTGCTTTGGCACATGGAACAATTGTTTCTGCATTAATACCACCATCAATTTCAATCGCAATGTCTAAATTACGCTCTTTAATAATTGTGGATAATGCTTCAATTTTAGGTACAACAGAATGAATGAATTTTTGACCACCAAATCCAGGATTCACTGTCATGAATAACACCATATCAATATCTTCTAATATGTGCTGAATCGTTTCAATCGGTGTATGTGGATTTAAAACAACACCTGGCTTAACACCGTAAGAACGAATTAATTGAATCGTACGATGTAAATGGCGACAAGCTTCTACATGTACCGTAATATAATCCGCTCCTGCTTTGGCAAATTGTTCAATATATTGATCGGGATTTTCAATCATTAAATGAACATCTAATGGTAAATCAGTTAAAGGACGAATCGCATCCAACACAATGGATCCAAATGAAATATTCGGTACAAAATGACCGTCCATTACGTCGATATGAATAAGCTTTGCACCTGCTCGTTCTACATCTTTTACTTCTTCTCCTAGTTTAGCAAAGTTTGCTGCTAAAATTGATGGTGCTATTTGTATCATAATTAATACCTCGGCTTTCGATCCATAATTTCTTGCATAAATTGTTCATAATGTTTGTAACGGTACTCGCGTATTTCGCCAGCTTCGACTGCAACTTTAACCGCACATTTTGGTTCTTTTAAATGCAAACAGCCTCTGAATTTACAGTTCTCAGCAATTCGCGTTATCTCTGGGAAACATGCCCCTAGCTCTTCTTTTTCAATTTCATCAAAATCAAACGAACTAAACCCAGGCGTATCCGCCAATAAACCATCACATACTTCTATCAGCTCAACATGGCGGGTCGTATGCTTTCCTCGTCCTAAGCTCTGTGAAATAATGCCTGTTTTTAAATTTAAATCAGGTATTAGCGTATTGAGAAGCGTTGATTTCCCAACACCAGATTGTCCCGCAAGCACCGATGTCTTTCCTTTTAAAATCGGCTGAAGACGTTCTACTAATTCTTCTTCATCTTTATAAGTTTGAAGCACCGTATACCCTATGTTTTCATAATCTGCGATATAGCCCTGTAATTCCTCACGCTCTTCTTCTTGTAATAAGTCCATCTTCGTCAGACAGATAATGGGGTGTACATGAAATGACTCTAAAACAACTAGAAAGCGATCCAATAAAATCGTATTAAAGTTCGGCTCTTTTACTGAAAATACTAAAATGCCTTGATCGATATTGGCGATGGGCGGACGAACTAGTTCATTTTGACGATCCATAATTTTTTGAATCGTACCATCCGAGCCTTCCGTTTCAAGTGTATACTCTACAAGATCACCGACGAGTGGCGATTCTCCCCGATTGCGAAAGACGCCACGTCCTCGGCACTGTATAAGTTCCTTCCCATCGTAAACATAATAATAACCACTTAACGCTTTACGGATTTGGCCTTGCGCCATCCAATTCCCCCTTATTTAACATCATCATAATTAAAGCTATCCGACTCAATAATTTCTGAATCACGGATAATTTTATAAGCCGCTTCTTCGCCTTCTACAATGACAAGTTGTATTTTGTATTGTTGGTCACTAGTAATGGTGAATTCATCAAAAGCTTTCACCATGGTATGATTTTTATCTTGAATTTCAATGCGTATTACTTGTTCAGCGCCTTCTTCTGTCGGTTCATATGGAATTAAAACATTTTTAATAAGTGTTTTCACTGGTTTTTCTGCAGGTCCTTTACTTAAAACAACTGCAATTGTATCGCCTTCCATTAAGCTGGTACCTGGTTTTGGCGTTTGCGAAATAACACTACCTGCTGCAACGGTATCACTATACTCTTCGCGAACAGTGCGCCATTTCAGCCCTACTCTTTTTACGTAATCATCCATTTGAGCTTTCGTATAATTCGCTACACTATCAACTGTAATCATTTTTACACCTTGGCTAATTGTAAATGTAATCGTTGCATCTTTAGCGATTATTTCCGCTCCTTCTTGCGGATCTTGCTCAATAATTTGCCCTTCAGGCAGTTTGGAATGTACATAATTTTTTTGGATGATTAACTTATCCTTTAACAAAGCCTCAACTTGACTAATTTGTTGTCCAGTATAGTCATCAATTTTAACCGTTTCGACACCAAGACTAACTATTAATTCTATTTCTGTTCCTTTAACACGCTTTGCATCTTTTTCCGGATCAGTTTCAATGACTTTGCCCTTCTCAACATCTTCAGAATTTCGCTCTTCTTGTTGTTCAGCAACAACAAAGCCAGCTTCTTGTAATTTCTTTGTCGCATCTTCGACCGTTAAATTGGTCACATCAGGTACGGCAATTTTTTTCGGACTAAATAAATCTGTTGCAAATAAAAAGAAAAGGAACATTGCAATCACGACGATGAATAACCCTGCCACATACTTTGGCCACTTTTTCTTTTGTTTGACCGGCTCTACTTTTTCAACAGGTTTTTTCGCCTCTACCTTCTTTTGTGCGATAGGTTCCATTGCTCTTGTTTTAGTCAAATCTTCATCTTTTCGTATGAACTGTTCCTTAATGATAGGGATGGCTCTTGTCGCATCATTATCAATAGGAATTGTAAATTTTGGTTCATTGATACGAGCTGATGATAATACTGTTTCCAAGTCCTCTTGCATTTCTTCTACCGTAGCATAGCGATGAGATGCATCTTTTGCAGTTGCCTTTAACACGACATTTTCAAGACTTTGTGGAATGGTACCATCAAATGCTCGAACAGATGGCGTCTCTGATTGCAAATGTTTAAGGGCAATTGAAACAGCCGACTCACCAGAGAACGGCAATTCGCCAGTAAGTAATTCATATAAGACAATTCCAAGCGCATAAATATCTGATTTATTTGTTGCCGTTCCACCACGTGCTTGCTCTGGTGATAAATAATGGACAGTGCCCAACACAGAGTTTGTTTGGGTGAAAGATGTGGCACTTAGCGTCATAGCTATTCCAAAATCCGTTATTTTCACATTTCCTTCCGCATCCATTAAAATATTTTGCGGTTTAATGTCACGGTGAATAATATGATTTTCATGGGCATTGGCAATCGCTGACGTTAATTGCTTCATAATATGCACACTTCGAGCAGGAGAAATCGGTGCAAATTCCTGTATGTACTGCTTTAACGTCTTTCCTTGAACATATTCCATGACAATATAATGTAAGTCTCCATCATCACCTACATCATAAATACTAACAATATTCGGATGTGTAAGGCTTGTAACTGAAAGTGCCTCACGTTGAAAACGTCGATGTAATTCATCCTCATTGGTAAAATCATAGCGTAATATTTTTATCGCTACGTCCCTATTTAATATCATATCATGCGCCAAGTATACATTGGACATGCCTCCGCCACCAATGAGTTCTATAATTTTATAGCGGTCACTAATTCGTTTTCCTACAAGCATACTTACACCTCCTCATCTTGCCTTGTGAGTAACACGAGGGAGATATTGTCTTCCCCCCCGCTTGCATTTGCTAGTTCCACAAGCTTTCGCCCTTTTTCTTCAATTACATCTGGATAGGTAATGATAGATGCCATTTCATACACTGATAGTTTATTACTTAAACCGTCTGAACAAATGAGTAAATACGATTTTGGCGCTAGCTCTACTTCATAAAAGTCTGGTTCAATAGTTTCCTCTGTTCCAACAGCTTTTAATATGAAATTTTTCTTTGGATGCGTCAATGCTTCCTCTTCGCTAATTTCACCATTTTCAAGCAGAACATTAACATAGGAGTGATCTCTTGTTATTTGTTGTGCGCCATCATCAAAGAAATAATACACGCGACTATCCCCAACATGTGCAATGAAGCAATAATTCCCTTCAATTAACACGGCGATAAACGTCGTCCCCATTCCTTTACAGTCTTCGTGTGATAAAGAATAGTTGAATATATTTGTATTTAAAAGCTTAACTGCTTGTCGTAACCATTCTTTTTTTGATGTCATAGTTGCAAAATGATGTGCCTCTGCTTGTAAAAACACAGTTTCCATTTGTTTCATTGCCATATCACTCGCTACATCGCCAGCATTATGACCACCCATGCCATCCGCCACAAGTGCGAGTGCGAGCCCATCTGGACGTTTAAAAAAGGCAGCGCGGTCTTCATTAATTGCTCGTTTTAAACCAATATCACTTTCGACTGTGTATTTCATCACTGGTCACCTCGTTTCTTCAGATCTCTCTTTCGCACGTAATTGTCCGCAAGCCGCATCAATATCAGAACCTTGCTCTCTACGGATTGTTACATTGATACCATTTTTCTTTAATGTTTTTTCAAAAGCAAAAATTTTACTGCGAGATGTGCGAATATAATCACGTTCTGGTACGTAGTTTACAGGAATTAAGTTAACATGGCATTTTATACCTTTTATAAGAGCCGATAATTCTTCAGCCACTTCAACGGAATCATTTTCACCAGACATTAAACCATACTCAAAACTAACACGACGTCCCGTTTTTTTCGTATAGTAACGAACGGCTTCCATCAGTTCCTCTAATTTGTAGGCACGTGCAATAGGCATTAATTTTTGACGAGCCTCTTGGTTCGGTGCGTGCAAGGAAACAGCAAAGTTAATTTGAAGCTGTTCATCAGCAAATTGATAAATTTTTGGTACAATACCTGATGTTGAAACGGTAATATGACGGGCCCCAATGTTTAAGCCCTTTTCATGATTGATTACTTTTAGGAAGTTCATCATGGCATCATAGTTATCGAAAGGTTCGCCTATGCCCATAATAACGATATGAGATACACGTTCGTTTACTTCATCTAAAGCTTGCTGTACTTTGACAACTTGCTCCACAATTTCCCCCGCTAATAAATGACGTTTTAGTCCACCTAACGTTGATGCACAGAACGTACAACCAATGCGACAGCCCACTTGCGTTGTGACACAAACGGAGTTGCCATATTCATGGCGCATTAAAACTGTTTCAATGGAATAGCCATCTTGTAATTGGAATAAAAATTTAATCGTACCATCTTTTGATTCTTGTTTAATAATCGTTGACAACGTTGTTAAAGCAAAGCTTGCGTCTAACTTGTCACGTAATGCTTTAGATAGATTAGACATTTCCTCAAATGTTTTTACTCGTTTATTGTATAGCCAATCAAAAATTTGTTCCGCGCGGAATGCTTTTTCCCCATTTTCTATTAGCCATTCTTCTAATTGGTGCGGTTGTAATGAATAAATGGATTCTTTTAAATTTGGTTTTTCTTTTTTCGCTCGTCGAACAGGCTTATCTTCCGCTTCCTCGACTAAATCGTTAATACGTTCATTAAATTGCTCTTGATCCACCATTAGTTGGATTCTCCTTTTTTACGAAAGGCCGCGACGAAGAAACCATCGCTGCCGAAGTCTTGTGGAAAGACTTGAAGCATGCCATTTGCTTGCTTTTCCGCTAATTTTGTTGGTAAAGATTCTAGTTGTATAGCTTCCATTTCTGGATGCTCTGTTAAAAAGGCCTCAACAGTGCCTTCGTTTTCTTGTTTATCGACTGTGCATGTACTATAGACAAGCTTGCCATCTTGTTTTAATACTTTCGTTGCCGCATCGAGGAGCGCCAGTTGAATTTTTTGAAGATTTTCTAAATCCTCTTCACGCTTCGTATATTTAATATCTGGCTTACGACGCATAACCCCTAAGCCACTACAAGGTGCATCGACTAACACCGCATCGAATGATTCCAATTGTAAAAAGTCTGGAGCCTTGCGTCCATCAATCGGAGCCGTTTCTACAATATCAAGTCCTAGACGTTCTGTATTATGGTCGATTAAATCTAATTTATGTGGATGTAAATCCGTTGCCAAAATAGAACCTTTATTGCCCATTTTCTCCGCTAGATGCGTTGTTTTACCACCTGGTGCTGCACACATATCTAAGACGCGCATACCAGGAGAAGGATTCAACACATTTGCAGGAATCATGGAGCTTTCATCTTGAATGGTAATCACACCATCTTGAAATGCCTTTGTACGAGCAGGTTGCCCATTTGTGACATGAAGACATTCTGGCATTAGGTCACTTTGCTGTACTGTTAAGCCTTCCGCTTGTAAACTGGCAATCGCTTGTTCTGGAGTCGCCACGGTTCTATTGACGCGCACCGTTTGCACCGGTGGAACATTATTTTCGTGAAGCATTGCTGTCGCTACTTCCAGACCATAATTATGAACAAAGCGTTCAACTAACCATTGTGGATGACTCGTTGCAATAGCAAGACGTTCGATAGGGTCTGTTATATCCTCTATCGCTCTTACGCCTTGACGCAAGATAGAACGCAAAATACCATTGACTGTCGAAGCAATCCCCTGGTGCCCACGACGTTTTGCAATTTCTACCGCTTCGTTTACGGCTGCATGCGGTGGTATACGTGTTAAAAAGTGCATTTGATATAGCGACAAACGCAGTAGCCAACGCACCCAATGATCTAGTTTACCACGAATAAATGGCTCTAAATAGTAGTCAAGAGTCCTTTTATATTGAAGCGTCCCATACGTAATTTCTGTTAAAAGTGCCCGATCCTTTGCTTCTATTTTATGGCGTTTAATCGTTTCGTGTAAAAGTAAATTACTATACGCTTGGTTTTTATCAACTGCTAATAGGATAGAAAGTGCGGCATCTCGTACATTGCCATCCCAAATTACTACGCTTTTTTTACTCATTTAAATTGGTCCCCGATCTGTAATTTCGAACCTGTGCCTCGCAAATAATCCTCTGCCGTCATTCGTTTTTTTCCTGCTGGTTGAATATCGTATAATGCCAGTGCTGTCCCATTGCCAGCCGCAACTTCAAAATGATCCTTTGCAATTGCTACCACTGTACCAGGTGTCACGTTATGTTTGGCTTGTCCAACTTGTGCCCACCAAATTTTAAAGTTGCCTTCTTCAAATGTTGTATAGGCTACTGGCCAAGGGTGTAATCCTCGCACTTGATTGTAGAGAGTCGTGGCATCCTTTGTCCAATCAATTCGCTCCTGTTCACGCGATATATTGCTGGCAAATGTCACTTGTGTTTCATCTTGTACTGTCCGGCTATTTGTTCTATTAATAATAGAAGGAAGTGTTTCTTTTAATAGCTCACACCCTACAACACTTAATTTATTAAATAGACCACCTGTATGGTCATCTTCTTCAATAGCGATTGCCTTTTGAGATATGATGTCGCCTGCATCTAACTTCTCCGCCATATACATAATCGTTACGCCTGTTTCTTTTTCACCATCCATAATGGCTTGGTGAATTGGCGCTCCTCCACGATATTTCGGTAAAAGGGAGGCATGCACATTAATGCAGCCAAGTGGCGGTGCATCAAGCAATTCTTTCGGTAAAATTTGTCCAAAAGCTGCTGTAATAACGATATCTGGTTGTAAATCTAGTATTTGCTGTAATTCCTCAGAGCCACGCAGCTTTTCTGGTTGAATAACAGGCAGTCCTAATTCCAATGCCGCTGCTTTAACAGGTGGCGGTGTTAGCACTCGCTTACGTCCAACTGGTCGATCTGGTTGCGTCACAACAGCCTTGATATCATACCCCTCATTGTGTAGCATACGCAAAATTGGCGCTGAGAAATCAGGTGTCCCCATAAAAATAATTGACGTCATATTATTCCTCCTCTTCTGCGTACATTTCTTCTAGCTCTTCTTCTGTCACAATGCGTTTAATTTTGGAATCAAATAAAATGCCATCTAAGTGGTCGATTTCATGTAAAATCGCTCGCGCTTCAAAGCCGCCAGCTTCAAGCTCATAGACACGCCCCTCTCGGTCACAAGCTTCAATTTTTACATAATCAGGACGTTCAACTTCTCCATATAATCCAGGGAAGCTTAAGCATCCTTCGATATCCACTTCTGCTCCGTCTGTTTTAATAACAGTAGGGTTAATCATTTCTAAAATATCTCTTTCTTCACCTAGTTCGACAATTGCCACGCGTAGTCCAACATTAATTTGTGGTGCGGCAATCCCCACACCATCATATTCCACCATCGTGTCATATAAATCATCAAGTAATGCAATAATCTCTTCGTTAATTTCTGTTACTTCAGCACATGGTGTAGATAATACTTTTGCTGGATGTTCGATCACTTTTTTAATCGCCATTTCTCGTTCCTCATTTCTATTATATAAGGCGCTCTCTTGCCTTAATTTCAATATTAGGCAAATCGCCATTTGAATCAATTATGATGTATTCAAGCTTGCTAAAAAAGCAGCTATTGCACCTCTTTATATTGTAGACGGGTCTAAATCAACCGTCATTAATATCCCCTGTTTAATCCAATCTGCTCGATACATCGCAAGTAAACGTTGCAAGACAGGTATCAGATTTGGTTCAATTTTATATTTTATCAAACATTGATAGCGATATCTATTTTGGAGACGGCTAATACTCGCCACCGTTGGGCCAATAATGGACACTTGATTGGATAAATTCCCTCGAAGCCAATCTGCTGCGCGCCCCGCATACTCTGCTGCCATCATGACATCTTCATGGGATACTTGTATAAGTGCTACGAAATAATAAGGTGGGTAGCCAGAACGACGGCGTAAAAACATTTCTCGTTCATAAAATGGCTCGTAATCTTGTACTTTAGCTAATTCAATTGCATAATGCTCAGGCGTATAGGTTTGGATTACGACTTCGCCCGCTTTATCATGACGGCCTGCTCTACCACTTACCTGTGTAAGTAATTGGAAAGTTCGCTCCGCCGCACGGTAGTCTGGTAAATGTAAGGATGTATCGGCACTAAGCACACCAACAAGTGTAATATTAGGAAAATCAAGTCCCTTTGCAATCATTTGCGTACCGAGTAAAATATCAGCTTGCCCCTCACCAAATGCTTGCAAAATCTCTTCATGTGCCCCCTTGTGCTTTGTTGTATCAACATCCATTCGTAGTACTCTTGCTTCTGGAAATAATTTATAGATTTCTTCTTCTACCTTTTGTGTCCCTGTACCAAAATATCGAATATGCTCACTTTGACATTGCGGGCAAATTTGTGGCACCTGTTCTTCATAACCACAGTAATGACATTTAAGTTTTTCAGTTGTACGATGATAGGTTAATGAAATATCACAGTTCGGACATTGTACAACCGTTCCACAATCACGACATAGCACAAAGGACGAATAACCTCTTCGATTTAAAAACAACACCATCTGTTCTCGTCGTTCAAGTCGCGTCCGTATCCCTTCAATCAGTAGTTCAGAAAACATTGAGCGATTTCCTTTTTGGAGTTCCTCTCGCATATCTGCGACATATACAGTTGGCATTGCTTGATGCAGCGCACGCTGTTTTAACGTTAATAATGTATAGACCCCTTTTTTCGCACGAGCATATGACTCAAGAGCGGGTGTCGCACTACCTAAAATAACAGGACAACGGAAGTATTGGCTTCGCCAAATGGCTACATCTCTCGCATGGTAACGGGGTGAATCTTCCTGCTTGTAAGTCGATTCATGTTCTTCATCTAAGATAATTAACCCTAAATTAGTAAAGGGGGCGAAAATGGCTGAACGAGCACCTACGACGACGCTTACTTTCCCTTGTTGAATTTTGCGCCACTCATCATACTTCTCTCCAACAGATAACCCACTATGCATTACGGCAACCATCTCACCAAAACGACTACGAAAACGCTCCGTCATTTGGGGCGTTAACGAAATTTCAGGCACTAGCATAATGGCTTCCTTGCCTTCATTTAAAACCTTTTGGATTGCTTGCAAGTAAACTTCCGTTTTGCCACTACCTGTAACACCTTGCAATAAAAAGGTGGAAGCAGATTGTGTATCAATAGCATGCGTAATTGCCTTTAATGCAACTGCTTGTTCGTCCGTTAATTGTAAAGACTGTGTACGTGCAACATCCTTTGTAAAAGGATCGCGATACACTTCTTCCTGTATAAAACTTGCTGCGCCTTTTTCAATAACCCCTTGCAATACAGCAGCAGAGACAGCAGTTGCTTCATAAATTTGTTGTGGTGTAAAAACTTCACCTAAATGCGAAGCCATCCACTCAATTAAAGAACGTTGCTTCACAGCTCTTGATGCCTCTTGCATAGCATTGCTTAATGCTTGTTCGTCTTCAGAAATCTTTACCATACGAACTGCTTTTACATTGCCTTGTTGCTTTACGACATTTTCTATTTTTACAATTTTATCGGCAATTAACGTTTTTAAGAGCGGCAATAATCCAGCCCGTTCAAATTCCTTAAAGTTTGCCTGTTGTCGCTTCCCGAAAATTTGTTGAACTGCCATTGGCAAAATCGTTTGATGATTGAGTAATTTGACGATTTTTTCATACTTAGCTCTTAATGCGGATGGTAGCATTACTTGCAATGCATCAATTTCATAGCAAATTGTTTCATTTTTAAGCCACTTTGCCATCAACAACATTTCTTCAGTAAAAACAGGCTCTATATCTAAAATTTGAGCAATCGGCTTTAGTTTATTTGTCGGAACTTCTGTTTCATGTTTTAAACCTACAACAAATCCTAGTACATTTCTCGGTCCAAATGGTACTTTTACACGACAGCCTTTCTCTATAACAGCTACCCATTCTGCAGGAACCGCATAGTCAAAAGAGCGATCTACATGGTATGTTGAAACATCCACTATGATTTCTGCATATAAAACGCTCATTGCAACTCACCTTGTAATATATGCTGCCATAAAACCTTTGCAAATTGTGTCGTATCTGAAATATTGACAATTTGTCCGTTTATTGTTGCTGTTTGACTATCATCAATCCATTCATCGGCTATTACTTGTAACATCGGATTCCCTAGTACTTTTTGTCCAAATGTCACTGCCTCTGTACCTTCAATGGATAGAATAGGGGCACTTTCAATTGTTGGTATGTTGGCTGCGTGGATAAATAAAAGCTGTGCGTTTTGCTTTTTAACGTTCTCTACTTGCGTTATAAGGTCATACACATTTGTTGCTTCTTCACCTAACAGAATGACATGTGCCCCTAGTGCTTGCGCTTCTCTCGCTAACGCTTGTCCAATCTTACCATTGGCCTTTGTGCTAATCACATGCTGATTATCCATAGGGATATAACTTGCTCCTGCTGTCACAAGCACCGTTCGTCCTACTAATGGCTTTGGAGCGAAAAAATACTGTTGCACAAGTGCCGTAATTTTCTCTGGCTCTTCTAAACGACCTTTCCCAACATAGCCACATGCTAAAAAGCCTTCTGACGGTTCGATAAATTGATAACCATCTGTTGCTAGTTGTGCCAAATTGCGCTTTACCGCTGGATGATCATACATATGGACATTCATCGCAGGTGCAATCCAAACGGGTACAGTAGTGGCAAGTAATGTCGTTGTCACCATATCATCTGCAATACCGTTTGCAAGTTTGCCAATCACATTGGCAGTTGCAGGTGCGACTAATATTAAATCTGCCCAGTCAGCTAAATCTATATGGGCAATGACATTGGAATCTTTTTCATCAAATGTATCGAAGTAGACATCATTTTTTGACATGACTTGAAAGCTTAATGGATTGACAAACTGTCGAGCTGATGCTGTCATGATGACCTTTACACGAGCACCCGCCTGTGATAGCTTACTCACTAGCGCTACAGCTTTATAAACCGCAATACCACCTGAAACACAAAGTAAAATATTTTTATTCATCTACAATGTCGTCCTTTCAAACGATAAGCTCCCAAAGGACAATTCCTCGGGAGCTCTCGACATTTTTGTATAATCAAAAAATCACTGCAGATTTTAACATTAACTGGCAAAAGCTTTATACCATCAATGTTAGATTTCGTCTTCGTACACAGCGGACTCATCCTGTGATACTTTCGTAAGTACACCTGCTGCTACCTCTTCAAGTGCTTTTCCTACATATTTATAGGAAACATATTTGTGTAGGCGTTCAGTACCTTCTACTTCTTGCATTTGACGAGCGCGCTTTGATGCTAAACTTACTAAAGAATATTTTGAATCAATTTCTTTCTTTAAGGCATCTACTGATGGGTATAACATTGGTTTATTCTCCTCTCAACATTGACAAATATCTTTTTTCAACACGTTCTCTTCGACAATGCTCGGCTTTAATAATCGCATTTATACGATCACAGGCATTTGTCACTTCATCATTTTCAACTACATAATCGTATAAGCTCATCATTTCAAGCTCTTCACTTGCAGTTGCAATACGCTTTGCAATAACATCCGCTGTTTCTGTCCCACGGCCAACTAAACGATCTTTTAATTCCGTTAAACTTGGAGGGGCTAAGAAAATAAATAAGGCATCCGGTGCTTTTTTACGAATTTGCGCTGCTCCTTGTACTTCAATCTCCAAAAATACATCACGACCAGCATCAAGTGTTTCATTTACATAGGCTAACGGCGTGCCATAGTAATTTCCTACAAATTCAGCGTGTTCTAATAAGCCACCTTGGTCAATTAACGTTTCAAACTCTTCACGTGTCTTGAAAAAATAGTCTACACCATCTACTTCACCTTCGCGAGGATTTCGTGTTGTCATTGAGATGGAATACTCATAATTCGTATTCGGTTGAGAAAATAATTCTTTTCGCACTGTCCCTTTTCCTACACCAGACGGGCCAGACAGAACAATTAATAATCCACGTTCTTTTATCATTTATTCTCTATATCTCCCTTAATTTATAACAGATGCACGCATGTTATTCGATATTTTGAACTTGCTCACGCATCTTTTCTAAAATTGTTTTTGCCTGAACTACTGCAACGGCTGCTTCTGTCGATTGATTTTTAGAACCTATCGTATTGATTTCGCGATGGATTTCCTGCATTAAAAAGTCTAATTTACGCCCGATTGAAACGGTTTCTAGCAACGTTTCTTCCAGTTGGTTAAAATGACTATCTAATCGATCCAATTCTTCCGTTATGTCCACTCGTTCTGCAAATATCGCTACTTCTGCGAGTAAACGATCTTCTAAAAGCGCTACTTCTGCAATTTCAGCAATCCGTTCTACTAAACGTGTACGATATTTTTCAACAGCAAGTGAAGAACATGAACGTATTTGATTCACTTGTTCCATTAGCTGTTCTTTATATTGTACAACAACCTCTTGCAATTCTTGCCCTTCACGCTCACGCATTTGAATCAACTGTCCAATGGCTTCTGTTACCGCATGTTCCACAGCACCTAATAAATCTTCTGGCGTTAGTTGCGGCTTTTCTTGCACTAATGCTTTCTCAAGCGCTAGTAGCTCCTGCATCGTCCATTTTTCTTCTAGCGGTACTTTACTTGCTAATTGTTCTTTTGCCTTACGATACGCTTCAATTAATGACCAATTAATTTCAATAGATTGCTCGACATTTTCTAAATCTTTTACATATACCATCACATCAATTTTTCCTCGGGATAAAGCTTGTGAAATTAATTTCTTAGCAAAAACTTCTGCTTCAAGCCATTCTTTCGGAAATTTTGCATGAATTTCTAAAAAACGATGGTTGACCGAGCGTATTTCTACGGTTAACTGAAAGTCTCTTGTTGTTGTGACACCTCTGCCAAAACCAGTCATACTACGCACCAAGGTTCGTCACACCTTTCTTTGCATACTGGGATAATTATAACATAAGCTCTGTCATTTATGACGTCTCTCCACAAAAAAATCGCTAGAGCAAAAATTAATTCTACCACATCTGTAGCTATATTTTAATATTCACCTAAAAAATGCTATGATAAACATACTAAAAAAGCATTCGTGCTTGAAATGGCTGTTTTAGGAACACTTTATAAAATCATGAATTGCACCATTGTAGTTCGTTTCAGCAGACCTTTTCAGCGCAAATACGAAAAACACAATGATGCAATATATCGTTGGAAAGAGGAATTAAAATGGCATTTGATGGTTTATTTACTTATTCAATGACAACAGACCTACAAAAATTAGTAACAGGTCGTATTACGAAAATACATCAACCTAACGCGCAGGAAGTTGTTTTACAAATCCGTGCAAATGGAGGGAACCATAAATTATTATTTTCTATCCACCCTTCCTATGCACGTGTACATCTTACAGAGCAAACAATCGAAAATCCTGCTGAACCCCCTATGTTTTGTATGCTTTTACGTAAGCATCTAGAGGGTGGTTTTATTTCTTCTATTAAACAGCATGAGTTAGATCGTATTATTATAGTAGAAATCCAAAGTAAAAATGAAATCGGTGATCCCATTGTACGGGAATTACATGCAGAAATTATGGGTCGCCATAGTAACCTGTTATTAATAGATACAGAACAAAATAAAATTATCGACAGTTTAAAACATTTATCACCTTCGATGAATAGTTTCCGAACAATATTACCTGGACAGCCTTATATCGCCCCACCTGCACAAAATAAATGGCAACCTCTTACAGTCACTGATGAGCAAGTAGCTGCATTTTTCGCAGAGCCAAAAACCGCTAAAGAAGTTGTGTCGCAATTTATTGGCTTTTCTCCTTTACATGCAGAGGAGTTGCTATTTCGTTTAAAAGTTGCGTCAAACAAAGTTGGATGTTTCAAAGACTTTATGGCAGATTTTAATGATGGTGGCAAAGAACCGATGTATGTATCCGCACATAATAAAACATACTTCTCCCCAATTGCTTTAACACATTTAAAAGGAGAGAAAACGGTCTATCCAAATGTCCATGAGCTTCTTGACCGTGTATTCTTTGCTCGCGCGGAACGAGATCGTGTGAAGCAACAAGCAGGAGATTTAGAACGCTGGTTACAAAACGAAATCGACAAACTATCATTAAAAATCAAAAAACTGACGAAAGACTTTGAACGCGCCTCCAAACTAGATCAGTTCCAATTGTATGGGGAACTATTGATGGCCAATATTTACGCTTTTGAAAAAGGTGTGAAGGAAGTGACCGTCACAAACTATTACAGTGAATCTGCTGAACAAGTAACGATTCCGGTAAGCGAGCGCAAAACACCGATTGAAAATGCACAAAGTTATTACACGAAATATACGAAGGCTAAAAATGCCCTTATTATGGTGCAAGAGCAACTCGAAAAAACAAGAGAAGAAATTACTTATTTCGAAATGTTAGCACAACAAGTGCAACAAGCATCACCTGGTGATATCGAGGAGATTCGTGAAGAATTAGCGGAACAAGGCTATTTAAAACTTCGTCACGCCAAGAAAAAGAAAAAACAGCTTAAACCTGAACCCGAACATTATCTATCATCTACAGGAATGCCCATTTCTGTAGGGAAAAACAACAAGCAAAATGATATGCTGACATTTAAAATAGCAAAGCGTACAGATATTTGGCTTCATACAAAAGATATACCAGGCTCTCATGTAGTCATTCACGATGCTAATCCAGATGATACGACATTGCGAGAAGCCGCAACCCTTGCCGCATATTTCTCAAAAGCACGTGACTCATCCTCTGTTCCGGTAGATTATACAGAAATACGACAAGTCAAAAAGCCTAATGGTGCTAAACCAGGATTCGTTATTTACTTCGAACAAAAAACATTGTTTATAGACCCAGATGAAACGGTTATTTTACAATTAAAGAAACAGTCTTAAAAATAGCAATAGAGAAGAAGAGGCTGAGACAAAAGAGAAAAGGTGTTAGATTGACGGCAGTCAATCTAACACCTTTTTGCTGCGTCGTGTTGTCCGCTTCGGCGGTGCTTTCCGCTCAGCACACGTAAGAAGCAACCCTCGCTAACGAGCAGAATGCCCGCGTCTTACGCTGTGTGCGTTCTGAGCAGGAGTCACCGCCTCCGCTACCAACAACTAGTGAACACTTCTAATTTTTTATTTATTGCAAAAGCAAGAATAGCTAAGTTCTCCATATAGCAAAAATTTATGAACACCTTTCCTCTGTTCCTTAATTTTTTAGTTATGCCCCAGCCATGCCGTTGCTATCGGCAAGAGGATTGCTTTACGCAGGTACACCGTAAAGCGCTACAACATGTAGTATGCTCTTCTATTATTCCTAATTACAAAAGAAAAAATAGCTAAGTACTTGTGCATACTCAATAGCAATCTTGCACCGAAATCATGCGTTTTTATAAAAATTTTATCGTTATGTCCTAGCCCCTATTTTTTTCTGTTGTTCATCCACAGCAATCCGTACTATATAACGATAAAAATTTGTGTCCATTTCAATTTTCACAGGCAATGTGCCCTATCCTAAAATAAAAAGATTTTTAGCATGAATATTCTGAACTGTTTCTATCTCCGGTTATTGACTTCTCGCTTCTACGATGTCTTAATTTAACTATAAAAAATTTTAAAGCAATTTAGAAAGGGCGTATTACTATGTCTGTTGGCAAAAAATTAAGCTTCGGTTTTTTCTCAATTATTTTGATCTTATTTATGTCTTTGCTTATTTTGTTCAACCAATTTTCCAATATTGAGAAGAAAGTTGAAGCTGCATTAGAAGACCGCGTTTCCCAAGTAGAACTGTCAGATAGTATTCAATTTGAAATGGCAATGCAAGGTCTTTTTATTCGCGCAATGTTTATAGAAGATACAGCAAGTAATAAGGATAGTTTAATTAAACACGCTGGATTGTTAGATGAGCACGTTGCCGAAATTGCAAAAAAAGCAGATTCGCCCGAAATGGTTGAATATGCCAAAGAGCTTATTACATATAACGATGCTTTTAACAAAGCAGCTGATCGTGCTTTAGCTTTACATGATGAGGGAAAATTAGATGAGGCATTAAAAATAGTCAATAGTGATGCACAACAAGCAAATCGAGGACTACTAGAAGTCTCAAATAAAGTTGTCGATTACCAAAAAACACAGCTAGAAAATATTACAGCAGAATCTAAAGAAGCAGTAAAAAATTCACAAATCATTTCGATTATAGCGATTATTATTGGTGTAGCACTTGGCATATTCCTAATGCTTTATGTACATCGCAAAGTTACTAGCCCTTTAAAATCTGTTGTAGCCGCTGCCAACAACATTGCAAACGGTGAATTATATCATCAAGATATTACCAATCAATCCAAAGATGAAATTGGACAACTAGCGATAGCCTTTAATACGATGAAAAGTAACTTAAGTAGTTTAATGACACATATTCAAAATAACTCAGAACATTTAACAGGCGCAGCCGAGGAGTTAACGGCCTCTACTGAAGAAGTTTCTGCTACAACAGAAGAAGTATCTTCACGCATTAATGAAACCGCCGCCGCGGCCGAAACCGCAACAATTGCTGCAAAGGAAAGTGCTGCCGCCATGGATGAAACAGCTACAGGTGTACAACGTATTGCAGAAGCAACACAACAGCTTCACCATAGCGCCATCGCCACATCAGAAACGGCCAATACAGGCAACAATATAATAGAAGAAGCCCAACAGCAAATGAATGTAATCAATGATTCTACTCAACTTATTAACACACTCGTTCAAAAACTAAGTAAACAATCAGTAGAAATCAGCAATATTACGGAAGTTATTACAGCAATTACAGATCAAACCAACCTGCTCGCTCTAAATGCCGCTATCGAAGCAGCACGCGCAGGTGAACACGGGAAAGGCTTTGCTGTTGTAGCAGATGAGGTGCGCAAGCTAGCCGAAGAATCAAAACAATCCGCTAATAAAATTGTCGTTTTAACACAAGATATTCAGCAAGATACAAAAAATGTAGAAAAAGCAGTAGTCGACGGTCTTCACTCTGTAAATGATGGTGTTAAAATGATTGGAGAAGCAGGCATTGCTTTCGAATCCATTGTCCAAGCAATTACGACGATGTCCGATCAAATTGAAGATATTTCAGCAACATCAGAAGAAATATCTGCCAGCGCTGAACAAGTAGCCGCATCAGTTGCTGAAATTGCTTACGGCGCTTCAGCAAGTGCGGATAATACAAAGATTATTGCCGAAGCAATGAAAGAACAAGCAGCTACAATTCAACAAGTAAACTTCGTTGCCACAGAATTAAGCGAGAAATCATTAGAGTTGCAAAATCAGATTCACCAATTTAAGTTATAAAACAACAAGTAAACATTCTAGGTAAACGCTGAAAACGAGACAGCGTTCATCCTAGAGTGTTTTTTTACATGATTTTTTTAGAAATAATTGGATAAACTGATTGAAAAAGCGATATATTTTGACATGAAATCATTTTTATACAAAATATAGCTGACTTTGTTGATTTCTGTCGAAAAGAAGAACCCGCAAAAACAAAAATCTATGCTTAATTAAAAAACACACCCCATTTTATATGAAAAAAACCCATTATAAAGGTAAATGAATTATTTTAAAAAAATATTAAACTACTTCCTTGCGCTAAAATCCGCCTATAAACAACATAAAAAGTCATGTTAAATCAACCAAATTTCTCTCATTTTCCCTTTTTTTCTCTCCCAAAGCTAAATACTAGATAAATACAAAACAAAATTTTTATATATCATTTATAGATAGTATTATTCCTATTTTCAGATTAGAAACTGCAAAAAATTACCTAATAAAAAATCATATTCACTTAGTTTTACAATGATTTTCTACAAAACTATAAAAATTCTTCAAGGTAGAACATCTATGACTTTAGAATCATTTTTTATTTCGTGATAATATTATCAAAAAAATAGGAATTTTCCGTATAGTAAATCATTTTTTTGATTTTGTTTCATTTTTGATATTTTTAGCTATTTTAAATCAAATTCTCATTATTTAAACACTTTTGTACTCTAAAGTGATAAACAGAAGAAAATTATTATTCTTGTAAATGTCAGATAATACTATATAAATTTGAATCTTTTTTATTTTGTGCACAATGACTTTTTTGGTATATTAAATAGGAGCTTCACAAAAGGCTTAAAAATTGTATAAGGGGGATTCACATGAATAAGAACAAAAAGTTTTTATTACTAACTGTCCTTGCAGTATTTTCATTAGTACTTGCTGCATGTGGCTTTGGTGGAGATTCGTCTGACAAAGCAAAAGACGATAAAAAAGATTCTGGTTCATCAGAAACAGCAAAAGAGCTGAACTTAGTAATACCTTCTGAGCCACCATCTTTACACCCACAACTTGCAACAGATTCTACATCTAGTGCAATTTTAATTAACGTATTTGAGGGTCTAACTCGTGCAGACGCTGATGGACAACCACAACCAGCTATGGCTGAAAAATGGGATGTAAGTGAAGATGGTTTAACTTACACATTCCACTTACGTGATGCAAAATGGACAAACGGAGATCCAGTAGTTGCTGGCGACTTCGAATATGCTTGGAAATGGGCTTTAAATCCAGAAAACCTATCTGAATATGCTTCTGTATTCTACCCAATTAAAGGTGCTGAAGCTTACAATACAGGTGCTGGTTCAGTTGATGAAGTAGGAATTAAAGCTGAAGATGAAAAAACATTAGTTGTTACTTTAGCAAACCCAACTGCTTACTTCTTAGAGTTAACTGCATTCAAAACTTACTCACCAATCAACCAAAAAGTGGTTGAAGGTAAAGATGATTGGTACGCTGAAGCTGGTGAAAACTACGTAACAAACGGACCATACACATTAGATACTTGGAAACACAGTGATTCAATCGTGCTTAAGAAAAACGAAGGTTACTGGGATGCTGCAAACGTAGCAGTTAATACAGTAAACATCGGTATGGTTGAAAACGAAGCAACTGCTGTAACAATGTTCAAAAATGGAGAAATTGATTACTTAGGTTCTCCATACCAAACAGTGGCACTTGATGCTATTGATGGATTCAAAGCTGACAAGTCATTAAATATCGATGACTATGCTGCTATCTATTGGTACAAATTCAACACAACAGATAAAGTTACTGGAAACGCTAACATCCGTAAAGCGTTAACATTAGCAATCGACCGTCAAGGCTTAATTGACAACGTAACTAAAGGTGAACAAAAACCTGCATTAGGTATGGTTCCATCTGCAATCAGTGGTTTTGAAGAAGACCGCGGTTACTACAAAGATAACGATGTTGAAGGTGCTAAAGCAGCACTTGAAGCTGGTATGAAAGAACTTGGTATTAAAGACGCTAAAGATATCAAAATTAACTTATCATTCAATACAAGTGAAGCACACGCTTCTATCGCTCAATACATCCAAGAAGGATGGAGCAAAAACCTTGGAATTACTGTAAGTCTTGATAACTCAGAATGGCAAGTTTACTTAGAAAAACTTAACGTTCTTGACTATCAAATCGGTCGTATGGGCTGGATTGCAGACTACAACGATCCTTACACATTCTTAGAAATGTACGATACTGCTAAAAACGGTAACAACGATACTGGTTGGGAAAATCCGAAGTACAAAGAATTGTTAAAACAATCAGTTGCAGAAGTAGATACAGCTAAACGTCTTGAGCTATTAAAAGAAGCTGAAGCTATCGCAGTTTCAGAATTCCCAGTAGCGCCAATCTACTACTACACAAACCTTTCAGTAAAACAAAAGTATGTTAAAAACATGGGACCAGATAGACTTGGTATCATCCAACTTAAAAACGTTGATTTAGACGCTAAATAATCTAAATAATATTTTTTAAGCTCTACAGCGAAGAGCTGCCTCGAAGCCACTTCGGCGCGAGTCAGCTCTTTTTAAAATACGAAGGCATATATTTGTCAGAAAATTGACAAATAGAAGGAGGAGTTTTATGTGATTAATTATATTTTGAAAAGGCTGATGTATATACTTCTCGCGCTTTTCGTCATCGTAACGGCTACGTTTTTCTTAATGCGTCTTGCTCCAGGTAGTCCTTTTGCAAGTGAACGTAATTTCCCTCCGCAAATCGAGGAAAAGTTAAACGAAACGTATGGATTAAATAACCCTTGGTATATTCAATATAAAGATTATTTAATCGATACGGCCTCATTTAATTTCGGTGAGTCTATGAAGTATAAAGCGCGTTCTACAAATGACATGATTAATGAGAGCTTCCCTGTTTCGTTAACTCTTGGGATTGAAGCTATGCTATTGGCGGTTGGATTCGGTGTATTAATAGGCGTAGTTTCAGCGCTTTATCATAATAAGTGGCCGGATTATTTGGCAACGTCCTTTGCGGTGCTCGGAATATCGGTACCATCGTTTATTTTGGCAGGCTTAATGCAGTATTTCTTAGCTTATAAATTAGGCTGGTTCCCTGTTAGTGGATGGAAAGGCTTCGTTTATAGTATCTTACCTGCCCTTGCTATTGCGTTCTCACATATGGGCTTTATCGCTAAACTAACACGTTCCAGTATGCTTGAACAAAACAGCAGTGATTATGTAAAAATGGCTCGTGCGAAAGGGATTGGCAAATGGACAGTCGTTTTCCGCCATACTTTACGTAATGCCCTTCTACCAGTTATCACGTACCTTGGTCCATTAACAGCTGGTGTTGTAACAGGTAGTTTTATCGTTGAAAATATATTCGCAATCCCTGGTCTAGGTAAACACTTTGTACAAAGTATTACAAACCGTGATTACACAGTTATCATGGGAACGACAGTGTTCTATTCAATCATCCTTTTATTTGCGGTATTAATTGTCGATATTTTATATAGCTTTATTGATCCGCGAATTAAGTTGAAGGGAGCGAAAAAGTAATGACGCAACAACCGATTAACAAAGATATGTTTAAAATTGTCGGTGGAAATCATGAAGCAACTGATAAATTAGCTGATAAATCCGTTTCCTTCTGGAAGGAAGTATTTATTCGTTTTTCACATAACAAGATGGCGATTTTTGGTTTAGTCACTTTAATCATCATTATTTTAATGGCGATTTTTGCACCGATGCTTTCACAATATAAATACAGCGATCAACTTGGTGTTTTCAACTCCCCACCATCTGCAGAATTTTGGTTTGGGACAGATGATTTAGGGCGTGATATTTTCGTACGTATTTGGGCAGGTGCTCGTATTTCCTTATTTATCGGTATTACAGCGGCGGTTATTGACTTAATTATCGGCGTTCTTTGGGGAAGTATTTCAGGTTTAGCTGGTGGTCGCGTTGATAATATTATGATGCGTATTGCCGACGTATTAACTGCGGTTCCTTACCTATTAGTCGTAATCGTATTATTAGTTGTTTTACAACCAGGTTTATTCCCTATGATTATCGCCCTTTCGATTACAGGCTGGATTAACATGGCTCGTATCGTCCGTGGTGAAGTATTATCGATTAAAAATCAAGAATATGTACTTGCTGCACGTACTTTAGGTGCTAGCACAGGGCATTTAATTTTAAAACATTTAATTCCAAATGCGCTTGGTGCAATTTTAGTAACAATGACATTAACAATTCCATCTGCTATTTTCACGGAATCGTTCTTAAGTTACCTTGGACTTGGTGTCCCTGCTCCACACGCTTCATGGGGTACAATGGCATCTGACGGAAATAAAGCGATTGCTAACGCTCCGTGGCGCTTAATTTTCCCAGCAGTATTTATCTCGCTAACAATCTTTGCGTTTAATGCTATTGGTGATGGCTTACGAGATGCACTAGATCCAAAACTACGTAAATAAGGAGGTGGCCGAAATGAGTAAAACAATTTTAGAAGTAAAAGATTTAAAAATTAACTTTAAAACTTATGCTGGACTTGTCCATGCTGTTCGTGGTGTAAACTTCGATTTAAAAGAAGGTGAAACGCTAGCGATCGTTGGTGAATCTGGTTCTGGTAAGAGTGTTACGAGTAACGCCTTAATGAAATTAATTCCACAGCCACCTGGTATTTATGAGTCAGGACAAATTTTATTCAATGGCCGTGATTTAATTCCACTTAGTGAAAAAGAAATGTCAAAAGTGCGCGGAAATGAAATTGCTATGATTTTCCAAGATCCGATGACAAGTTTGAACCCAACGATGAAGGTCGGACGTCAAATTACTGAAGTAATTTTACAACATAAAAAAGTTTCAAAAGATGCGGCGAAAAAACGCGCGATTGAACTTTTAACGCAAGTAGGTATTCCATTCCCTGAAAAACGTTATAACCAATATCCACATGAATTTTCAGGCGGGATGCGCCAACGTGTTGTAATCGCTATTGCACTTGCGGCAGATCCGAAGTTGTTAATTGCCGATGAGCCTACAACAGCATTAGACGTAACTATTCAAGCACAAATTTTAGAATTAATGAAAGAAATTCAAAAGAATTCTAAAACATCTATCATTTTCATTACCCACGACCTTGGTGTTGTGGCTAACGTTGCTGACCGTGTAGCCGTTATGTACGCTGGTCAAATCGTTGAATACGGTACAGTAGATGATATTTTCTATAATCCAAAACATCCTTATACTTGGGGATTACTTGGTTCTATGCCTGATTTAGATAGTAATGAGGACGAGCTATTACGTACGATTCCAGGTTCACCACCGGATCTTACAAATCCTCCAAAAGGTGATGCGTTTGCTGCTCGTAATGAATTTGCAATGGCCATTGACTATGAGCAAGAGCCACCAATGTTCAAAGTAAGCGACACACACTATGCAAAAACTTGGTTGTTGCATCCTGACGCGCCAAAAATTCCACTTCCAGATGCGGTTGCTAAACGTATTGAAGGCTTTATTGCGAAGGAGGAAGAATTCAATGACTAAAACGGGTGCAAAAAAAATTCTTGAAGTTAAAAACGTAAAACAATATTTCGGTTCACCAAGCAACCCTATTAAAGCTGTTGATGGTATTAGTTTTGATGTCTACGAAGGTGAAACACTTGGTCTTGTTGGTGAATCAGGCTGTGGTAAATCAACGACTGGTCGTTCAATCATTCGCCTCTATGATATTACAGGTGGCGAAATTATTTTCGACGGTGAAAACGTTCATGGTAAAAAATCTAAAAATGAATTAAAGAATTTTAATCGTCAAATGCAAATGATTTTCCAAGATCCATACGCATCGTTAAACCCGCGTATGACGGCTGGCGAAATCATTGGGGAAGCTTTCGATATTCACGGTTTGTATAAGGATAAGAAAGCACGTCGCGAAAAAATCAACCAATTGCTTGAAGCTGTTGGTTTAAACAAAGAGCACGCTAACCGTTATGCCCATGAATTCTCTGGTGGTCAACGTCAACGTATCGGTATCGCACGTGCGCTAAGCTTAGATCCTAAGTTTATCATTGCCGATGAACCTATCTCTGCACTTGACGTATCGATTCAAGCGCAAGTTGTAAACTTATTAAAACAACTACAAAAAGAACGTGGCTTAACGTATCTTTTCATTGCCCATGACCTTTCGATGGTTAAATATATCAGTGACCGTATCGCTGTTATGTACCGTGGTAAAATTATGGAAATCGGTAAAGCAGATGATATTTACAATCATCCTGTACACCCTTATACAAAATCATTATTATCAGCTATTCCGCTTCCAGACCCTATGTCAGAAAAGCGTCGTCAACGTATTCCTTATAAACATACAGAAGTTGACGAAAGCGCCACATACCATGAAGTTGGCGAACAACATTATGTATATGGTACTGCTGACCTTGTGAAAACTTGGGTTGCCACTAAGTAATATATATGATCCATCCGCTGCAATTATGCATTGGATGGATCATTTTTTTAGGATTATTCTTTTAAACATCTCTTTCTCTTTACGCTTATTTTATTGGCGCATCAGCTATCAATTCAAGATCTTGAATCTCTGTACCTGTTTCACGATCGATATTATAGCTTTTTATTCGTTTATTAATCGCAATCGTGGATGTACTAAATAACATCGGAATAACCATTGCCTTGTCAGCCATATATTCTTGCCATTTACGGAATGCTTGCGCACGATACGTGGCATCTAACGCCTCTTGTGAGTCAATATCATTTAATAGCTTCGTTAAATCATCCGAAACGTAGCGACTAAAGTTAAATGCGGCTCCTTTGCTGTACAATCCTGCTGGTGATGGGTTCGTACCAGTACTCCATGCAGCGATAAAGATATCAATTTCAGGATCGTCTGCTTGTACTTTATCGTAGAAGTTGTTAAATTCAATTAAACGACCAGTCGTGAGTTGTACATCCAAGCCAACATCTTTCCAGTTTTGACGGTAGTACTCAATAATTGCTTCAGCCGTATCAGAACCTGACATTGCAGCTAAACGAATCGTAAACTTATTGCCCTCTTTATCTTCACGAATACCGTCTCCATCAATATCTTTATAACCTGCTGCATCTAATAGTTGTTTCGCTTTTTCAGGATTATAGTGGTAGCCCTTTAGCGTGTCATCATAGTATGTTTTAAACGCTGGTGGAATTAGAGAATTGGCACGCACGCGAAGACCTTGATAAAATCTATCTGTTACCGTTTCAATATCCATCGCATAAGCAATAGCATGCCGTAAATCAATATCATTCATTTTTGCGTTTTCATCATAAATGTTTTCGCCCTTTTCTTGATCGTATTTCCCTAATTTAAAGCCTAAGTAGCTGTAAGATAATTCAGGACGACCTAATATTGATATATTCGTTAAATCCTTTACACTGTCATATTGCGTTGCAGGGAAAGAAGCGATATCAAATTGCCCTGCTTTCAATGCTTCACTAATCGTAGACGTCGAAACCACTTGTACAATCAGCTTATCAATTTTTGGCTTCCCTTTATAATAATGCTCATTGGCAACAAACTGTACGGACTCGCCATTGACGATATTATCAAATTTAAATGGTCCAAGTGTAATTGGATTTTTGCGTACAGCATCGGATGAAATTAAATCTTTTACCGCAATGGAGGCTAGTTGATGTTTCGGTGCCGCATAGCCCCATAAGCCATCGCCACCTGAATAAATAGCTGGTGACACTTTTTTAAATGCGATTTCAATCGACTTATCATCTATTTTTTTAATACCTGCTATCGTATCTGCTTTGCCAGCATGGTATTCTTCTGCACCTATAATATTTCGAAAATCATCATCATAGCGCACACCGTCATAATCGGGATGACCGATAATTTCATATGGATAAATTAAATCCTCTGCCGTTAATGGCGTACCATCCGACCATTTCACATCGCCTTGAATCGTGATTGTTACTTTTTTATTGTCAGTGTCGACTTCTAACTTGGCAATTCCCTCATCTGTTAATAAAAAATCACCATCGACTTTAAATAAACCGTTTGAAGCATAACCTGTAATAGATGAATCCGTAGCATCCGCAGAAAGTTCAGCAAGGAAAATGCCCTTGAACGGCGAGTCCGATACAAGCCCTACATGTAGTGTCCCTCCTGCAATGGCTTCTCCCTCATTTGTTACTTCAGTTGGTAATAAACTTGTGTCTACTTTGTTGTCCTCAATTTGTGTTGGCTTATCATTGCTACCTCCGGACTCGTTTGCCTGCTCTTTATTCGTGCTACTGCAAGCAGCTAATAACAACATGATTATGAATATCACGGATAACGTCAACGACTTTTTTGTCATCGTTATTCCTCCCCCTTACATTTTCAATTTGTAAAGTTGATTTATTATTTAGCTAAAAATGCCCTATTTTAGTGGTGTTTCTGCTAGTAATTCAATATTTTGTTGCTCTGTCGTATTTCCATATTGAATATTGTAATTTTTAATGCGTTTATTGACAGGAATAATTTCAGTACGGAAATACATTGGAATAATCGTTGCTTTATCATTCATATAAACTTGCCATGCACGGAAAGCTTGTGCGCGATAATGTGCATCTAGTGCTGCTTCAGAATCAATATTATTTAATAGCTTTGTAAGGTCATCTGAAACATAGCGACTGTAGTTAAATGAGGCTCCTTTACTATAGAGCCCTGCTGGTGAAGGGTTTGTCCCCGTACCCCATGCAGCCATATACATATCAATTTCAGGATCATCTGCTTGTACTTTCTCGTAAAAATTATTGAATTCAAGAAGACGCCCTGTCGTTAATTGCACATCTAAACCAACATCTTTCCAATTTTGACGATAGTATTCAACAATCGCTTCATCCGTATCAGAACCGGCTATTGCCGCTAAACGAATGGCTAACTTATTGCCGTCTTTATCTTCGCGAATACCATCACCATCTGTATCTTTATAGCCTGCTACATCTAGTAATTGTTTCGCTTTTTCAGGATCATAGTGGTAGCCCTCTAGCGTGTTATCATAGTAAGATTTAAAAGCTGGTGGGATTAAGGAGTTCGCCCGCACCCGTAATCCTTGATAAAATTTATCTGTTACCGTTTCAATATCCATGGCATAAGCAATTGCTTTACGTAAATCAGCATCATTCATTTTGGCCTTTTCATCATAAACATTCTCGCCTTTTTCTTGATCATAGTGTCCAAGCTTAAAGCCTAAATAGCTGTATGCTAATTCAGGACGCCCTAATATCGAAATATTCGTTAAATTTTTTATACTATCATATTGATTGGCTCTAAATTCGGATGTTAAATCGAATTTCCCCGTTTTCAGCGCTTCCCCCACCGATGTTGAAGGAACAACTTGCACAACTACTTTCTCTATCTTTGGCTTCCCTTTATAATAATGCTCATTGGCAACAAACTGTACGGACTCTCCATTGACGATATTGTCAAATTTAAATGGCCCAAGTGTAATTGGATTTTTGCGTACAGCATCAGAAGAAATTAAATCTTTTATGGCAATGGATTCGAGTTGATGCTTCGGTGCTGCATAGCCCCATAAGCCATCCCCTCCTGAATAAATAGCGGGTGACACTTTTTCAAGTGCGATTTCAATCGATTTGTCATCTATTTTTTTAATGCCTGCTATCGTATTTGCTTTGCCATCATGATACTCTTCAGCCCCTATAATATTTTTAAAATCATCATTATAGCGCACGCCTTCATAATCGGGATGACCAATAATTTCATACGGATAGATTAAGTCATCTGCCGTTAATGGTGTGCCATCCGACCATTTTACATCGCCTTGTATTGTAATAAGCACTTTTTTATTGGCAGCATCGACATCTAATTTAGCTATTCCCTTATCCGTGATTAAAAAGTCTTCATCTAATACAAATAAGCTATTTGTTGCGTAAGCCATGATTTCTGCGTCATAAACATCAGAGTAATACTCCCATGAGAAAACACCTTTGAATGGAGAATCTGTCACAAGCCCAACATGTAATGTGCCATCTTGCACAGCATCCCCTTCGTTCGTTACTTCAAATGGAAGTGTACTTGTATCTACTTTGTTATCTTCTGTTTGTGCTGGTTTATCATTGCTATCTTTTGCTTCGCTTGCTTGCTCTTTATCGGAGCTTTTACAGGCAGTTAATAGCAATATGATTGTCAACGTCACGACAGTTATCAACCACTTTTTTGTCATTGTTATTACCTCCTATATCATCCCAATCTTTGTTTTGCATCAGCGGCACGACGAAGGGCTTGACCGATATAATTGATGCCAAGTATCAATAGTAAAATTAATAACGATGCTGGTAACCATACCCACCATTTCTCGGCTAACACAAGTGGATTTCTAGCATAGCTTACTAAAGTACCTAAACTTGGCGTAGAGGGTGGTAGCCCAAATCCTAAAAATGATAAGCCTGTTTCGATTCCAATATTGCCAGCAAGACTTAAAGTAAACTCTACAATTAATAACGAACTTAAATTAGGCAAGACGCCTTTAAACATAATTGCGAAATCACTTGTCCCCATTGTTTTAGAAGCGCTTACATAATCCCTTCGCCCTTCCGATAATGCTTTACTTCGAATTAACCGTGCAATGCCTATCCATTGAAATACACTAATAATCATAACGAGCTCAAAAACACCATATTCAGGGATAATGGACACAAGGACTATAAAAATCATAAATGTCGGCAATGTAATAATAAAATCAATGATGCGCATCATGACATTGTCTACAATTCCGCTGTAATAGCCCATAATAATCCCTAGCGCAATTCCAATTATATTGGCAATAACAGTCACCCAAATGGCGATTAACAGTGAATTTTTAGCGCCAATCACTAATTGCCCAAGTACATCACGTCCTGCTTCATCCGCCCCTAAAATATAGCCATTCTCGCCTGGCTCTGTGTAGCGTTCAAACAGATTGATTTTTAACACGTTCTCTTGATCGAGCAGCCAAGCAGTAATAAAAATAGAAATGATGATTAGTGTAACGCCCACAAAAGAAAACATTGCAACTCTATCTTTCTTAAACTCTCGTAAAACAACTTGTATACCTGTTGGCGGTGTACTTTCCATCATTACTGTTTCATTGTTATGTTGTGTCATGTCCTTTCACCTCAACATTATGTTTAGTCGTCAGTCTATACGGATACGCGGATCAACAATGCTCATAATAATATCCGACAACAGACTACCTAATAATGCTAAGAAACCATACAGCATAATCAGTGCGGTAATGACACTATAGTCGCGACTCGTTATCGAACTAATAAACAATTCCCCCATACCTGGATAGCCGTAAATCGTTTCGATAAAAATGGAGCCGCCTAATAAACCTGTAATTGTAAACCCTAAAAACGCTGCAATTGGAAGTACTGAATTGCGGAAAATATGCCGCGTATAAATTCTTCTTATTGGAATCCCTTTACTGCGAGCAGTTTTGACATAATCCTGTGTTTTGGCATCAATAATTTCTGAGCGTAAATATTGGATAATCCCTGTAGTACCCAAAATAGCTGCCGTCATCGCAGGTAATAGCAAGTGATATATTTTATTCCAAAAATAGGTTAGTGTTCCCGATTCTAGGCCTACATCAACGGTTCCACTCGTTGGAAACCACATTAGGCGATAACCAAAAACAAATAAAAACACGAGTGATAAAACAAATGTCGGAATCGCAAAGCTAATAAAGCTATATAAAATAATGGCTTTGTCTAACAATGTATCTTGTTTACGTCCTGCAAGCATTCCAAGCGGTATGGCTAATAAATAAACCAGTATCACACTCAGTAATGACAACCAAAATGTATTGAGTGCACGCTCCCCAATCAATGTTGACACCGCAATTTTATATGTATAGCTTTGTCCAAAATCTCCTTGAAGAGCATTTGTAATCCAGCGATAATATTGTTCATACCAAGGGTCATAGAAGCCTGCTTGTATGCGTAGTTCCTCAATTCTTGATGGGTCGGTTTCAGGTGTGATTAACCCTGTAAACGGATCACCAGGCATTTGCTTTGCCAATATAAAGACGATTAAACTCAAGATAAACAATTGTGGAATCATGACGAGTACACGTCTAACAACCGTTTTCCACATGTTACAATCCCTCCTGCTCAATTTCGGACATCGCCACTTTATGCGTATCGGAAATAGATTTTAAAGGGTATACTTTGCCTTGCTTATCATAATATTGATGATGGTCTTTTTGATACTTCTCTTCCACTTTTTGTCGTACTGCTTTGCGCTCCATCCTTGTTTCAGGCTCAATATGCGGAATCGCGGACAGTAAGCGATTTGTGTAAATATGCTGTGGATTGTTATAAATATCCTGACGGGTACCAGTTTCCACAAAGCGCCCCTTATACATAATGGCAATGTAATCACACATATGTTTCACGACACCTAGGTCATGGGAGATAAATAAATAACTTAGCCCATATTCTTGCTGAATGTCTTTCATAAAGTTCAGCACTTGTGCTTGCACCGACAAATCGAGTGCCGACACAGGTTCATCTGCAATAATTAATTTCGGATTACAAGCAACCGCGCGCGCTATACCAAGTCGCTGCTTTTGCCCTCCAGAAAATTCATGAGGATACTTTAACAGCACATCCTCTGACATACCGACAATGGCTAGTAATTCTTTAATTCGCTTGCGCTCCTCCTGATCACCGAGCTTCATAAAGTTACGTATCGGCTCTGCCAGTATATCGATTACGCGCTTTCTAGGGTTCATACTAGAATGAGCATCTTGAAATATCATTTGAATATCACGACTATAGGCTGACCCTCGCTTGCGACGTCGATTGGTAACATTCTGTCCTTCATAAATAATTTGCCCCGTTGTTACCTTTTCCAGACCAATAATGGCTTTACCTGTAGTAGATTTCCCTGAACCTGACTCGCCAACTAAACCGTATGTTTTTCCTTTTTCAAATGCCATTGTAATGCCATCAACCGCATACACTTTATCTTTTATCGTATTGAAAAAGCCACCTCGAATCGGATAATGGACGTTTAAATCTTTAATTTGCATAAAGCTCATCCTGACACCCCCTCGCTTTCTCCTGCAAAATGAAAGTGTTGCCAGCATGTACAACGAACAAAATGCTCAGGTGCAATTTCATGTAATTGTGGATGACTTTCATGTGCGGATGCGTCAATCCATGGTATACGCGAGGAAAATCGACAACCTTCACGTGGCAAATTTATAAGTGAAGGCACCATGCCTTGTATTACCTCTAGGCGTTCATGTTCCTCATGAGTTTGTGGAATCGAGTTTAATAGGGATCGTGTATATGGATGTTTGGCATTGTTAAAAAGCTCTTGAACAGGCGCCTCTTCAATCACTTGGCCCGCATACATCACAGCAACTCGATCTGCAACCTCTGCTACAACACCTAAGTCATGGGTAATTAAAATAACGCCAGCATGTGTCTCATCTTGTAAAGCTTTTAACAGATCTAAAATTTGTGCTTGTATCGTTACATCCAATGCTGTTGTCGGTTCATCAGCAATAATGATGGCAGGTTTGCTCGATAAAGCAATGGCAATCATTACGCGTTGACGCATACCACCTGATAATTGATGAGGAAATTGTCGGGCAACCCGTTTAGGATTCGCAATACCTACTTGCTCTAACAACTCTATTACCCGTTCTTCCCGTTGCTGCTTTGTAAGTGTTGTATGATAAATAAGCCCTTCTGCAATTTGTTCGTGGATGCGCATTAATGGATTTAATGCCGAAAGAGGATCCTGAAAAATAAAGCCTATATCATTCCCTCGTAATTGATTGAATTGCTCTTCACTTAACTGTGTTAAATTTTGTTGATTGTAAAGTATTTCTCCCGTCACTTTTGTATTCATTGCATTATGTAAGCCTACAATTGTTGTAGCTAACGTACTTTTCCCACAGCCCGACTCTCCAACTATAGCCAAAATCTCATTTTTTCTAAGCGAAAGCGAAACATCTTCTATTGCTGCATGATATGTGTCTTTTAATCGAAAGCTCGTCGTTAAGTTTTTTATCGTCAACAAGTCATTTGTACACAAACAATCTCCCTCCTACAATTATTTATCTAACCATACACTTTCTCTATATTAGAATTGCAATATATCTAAAATCCCCCTTTCATCACTCTTATTTTTCGTGAAAAATAATGTTTATCAAAATTACCTACCACAAGAAAAAACACGCTTTTCTATAGATAGAATAATCAGATAATTTAATGTATTGCTATTTTATCTAGAAATAATACGTAAAATCAAGCTTATTTTGCAAATTACTATTATAAAATTAAAGTGCATTAGCCTAGTTTTCACTACAAGAAAATTAGTTTCCTTTTGTCAAATTTGATTATTTGTTATCTTAACAAAATAAATACGTAAGGTGAATGTAATTATTTTAAAATAATTAATTGAATATGAAATTTTAACTGGTAGTTGTATTTAACTTAATATATTAACTATCAATAAACTTTATAGATATATTTATGGTTATCTATTTTCCATAACAAACATTCAGCATTAACCACTTCTTATTACATTAACAAAATTAAAATATAACTAATATAAATAAGTTATATTTTAATTTCAATTTCAGTGATGTTATTTAAGTTTGTAACTTTTTACAGAAAAATAGTTAGTTTTTACGCTTTATAAAATACTTACATGTACAATTTTGATACCTCCCGTTTTCATGCCTTGAGCGGAGGATTTCACCCTTGCTTCGCGGGTATTTTCCCTTGTTCCGCGGGTATTTCACTCTGCTCCGCGGGTATTTCTCCTTGCTCCGCGGGTATT
>LAHS01002709.1_pt1 | contig 39961 bp, 40 predicted proteins | sample 329651 | NCBI WGS metagenome assembly LAHS01 (sample SAMN03275699, study PRJNA271635) | activated sludge metagenome | isolation source: sample C-1 Sludge from hydrolytic chamber (first chamber) of Anaerobic...
CAGTACACCTAGCTTACTCGGCTGGTATTGCCATTGAATTAAATTTACAAGCGCTTCTAATAAAACCGTTGCACAAACAAAAGTTTTTACGAATTGTAAAAAAGCTTTATACTTCCTATAAAGAACAGCAAGCAAGTACAGTCACGATGCTTGAACTTTCGCAACAATTTCCTCAAGATCATACATCGCCGTTTCGCGAAGCGTTTTTGAGACGCTTAATACGGGGAGAAATCAACAATGAACAGGAAATTGTACAAGCCTCTTCCTTTTTATCAACTGACTGTATTCCCAATATCGTTTTCTTAATTCAAGGCTACGTAGATATTCAGCACAACCGACCGATTCCTTATGATGCTAGTAGTGTAATTACAAATGTTTTTCGTCAACACTTTGCCGATAAAGCACCGTTGTCCTTTTTAAATTTCGAGCGTTATTTATTACTGCTCATGCGGATTCCTATAACGTATACATCCTTTAAACATTGGGAAGAGGGTGTCACTACTTTACTGACAGTGATTGAGCAATTGAAAAACGATTATAGTATCCATCTTTTTATGGGCATTGGTGGTGTTTTTTTGCAATCTATGCAAGTCAAAGAATCCTATAGTCAAGCTAGAAAAGCACGTAGAAAGCCACCAGTCGATAATATTCATATACGATTTTATGAGGATTTAACGAAGCATGAACAGCTACAAAAGGCTATTCACTACATTGAGGAGCATTACGATGAACAGCTAGTTATTAGCGATGTAGCAAAATCTATTAATTTTAGTCCTACTCACTTTAGCCGATTATTTAAAAAAGAAACGGGTCGTAATTTTGTCGATTATGTAGCGTATACACGCATAATTAAAACACTCCCATACTTGCGGAAATTTGACTACACCATTGAAAAAATCGCAGCAAGCTCTGGCTTTAATACACCCAATTATTACAGCCTTACATTTAAAAAATATGTAGGAATATCTCCAACGGATTACCGAAACACAATCGAAATATTGTTTAAATAAAGATTACTTTTGCATGTTTGTATCCTAAAACCTATTCATCTAGACATCCTCGCTTACCTCCCATTTATGGTCTACTTTCCACTATGTTCTTAATTTGGATCGGTATGTTCAACATTTTCCACGCATTCAAAAAATGAGCAGCCGATCTAAAATCATCGAGCTGCTCATTGTTCATTAATTTTTATACATAATATTTTTCAACAACTTCGGCACAACGAGCACACACTGTTGGATGTGCTTCATTTGTTCCAACTGTTGCAGAAATTGACCAGCAACGCTCACATTTTTCGCCTGTTGCTTTTTCAACAACAATAGAAACATGTTCTAACGCTAACGCTTCAGCAGGAGCTGATTCAATTGCTGCTACCTCAAAAGCAGAAACGATAGAAAGTTGGGCAAAATCAATGTTTGCATCATGCAATAATGTTAACACTTCTGGGTTAGCATAAACTGTTATTTTCGCTTCAAGAGACTTACCAATTGTTTTAGCATTACGCGCTTCTTCTAATGCTTTTAGAATATCATCACGCACTTCGATTATCGCTGCCCATTTGCCACGAAGCTCATCAAAGTTTGCTTGCTCATCTACTGATGGGAAATCAGTTAATTGCACTGACATCTCTTCTACAACACCTTGTGCATGTAAGTAAGACCAAACCTCATCCGTTGTATGTGGAATAATTGGTGTCATGACTGTTACTAATGTCATTAATGTATCATACATGACTGTTTGCATTGCACGACGGTCTTTATTGTCATGCCCTTCAATATAAACAACGTCTTTTGCGATGTCTAAGTAGAAAGAAGATAATTCTACAGCAACAAAGTTATTCACCGCATGGTAGACAGCCGCAAAATCATAGCGGTCGTAAGCAGCACGCACCGTTTTTAAGACATCTTGTAAACGCATATAAATGTATTGATCCATTTCGCGTAAATCTGCATAGGCTACACGATCTTTTTGTGGATTGAAATCAGCTACATTACCGTGTAAGAAACGGAATGTATTACGGATTTTACGGTACACTTCAGACACTTGTTTTAACATATCCATAGAAATACGCACATCAGCCGTATAATCTACAGATGCTACCCATAGACGTAAAATATCAGCACCATATTGGTCCATTACCTTTTGAGGGATAATAACGTTTCCTAGTGACTTACTCATTTTGCGACCATCGCCATCAAGAACGAAACCATGCGTTAATAAGCCTTTATAAGGCGCATGGCCATTAATCGCCACAGATGTAATTAACGAAGAGTTAAACCATCCACGGTGTTGGTCAGAACCTTCTAAGTAAAGATCTGCTGGATATTTCAGTCCACGTTCGACTAGCACACCTTGGTGAGATGAACCTGAGTCAAACCAAACGTCCATAATATCATTTTCTTTCGTAAACTCACCATTCGGGCTACCTGGATGTGTAAAGCCTTCTGGCAATAATTCTTTCGCAGTCATTTGGAACCAAATATTTGAACCATGTTCACGGAATAATGCAGAAATATGCGCAATTGTTTCTGGTGTAATGATTGGTTCACCATTTTCAGCATAGAAAATTGGAATTGGTACACCCCATGCACGTTGACGAGAAATAACCCAATCGCCACGATCACGAATCATATTATAAAGACGTGTTTCACCCCAAGCAGGTGTAAATGTCGTCGATTTAACCGCTGCTAATAATTCATCACGGAAGGCATCGATAGACGCAAACCATTGTGGTGTAGCACGATAAATAACTGGTTTTTTCGTACGCCAGTCATGTGGATACGAGTGCGTAAAGAAGCTTAATTTTTCAAGTGCGCCAACTTCTTCTAATTTGGCAGTAACCATTTTGTTTGCATCATTGTAGAAGACACCTTCAAAACCTGGTGCTTCGTCTGTATAACAACCGCTGTTATCCACTGGACTAAGAATAGGTAAACCATAAGCTTTCCCAATTTGATAGTCATCTTCACCATGTCCTGGAGCTGTATGAACACAACCTGTACCTGCTTCAGCAGAAACATGTTCCCCGACCATCACAAGCGATTCACGGTCGTAGAATGGATGTTGTGCTACAAGACGATCTAATGCTTCCCCTTTTACTTCTTGCACAACTTCGTACGTTTCCCATTCAAGCTCTTTTGCAACTGTTTCTAACAATTCTTTCGCGATAATGAATTTTTTATCTGCTACCGCCACAACCACATAGATAAACTCTGGATTTAACGAAATCCCTAAGTTTGCAGGTAGTGTCCAAGGTGTAGTCGTCCAAATAATAAATTTCGCATCGGCTGGCACAACACCTTTTGCGTCTTTAATAGCAAAGCTGACATAAATAGAAGCTGATTTAACATCTTTATATTCAATTTCTGCTTCCGCTAATGCAGACTCAGATGAAGGCGACCAATATACTGGTTTTAAACCTTTATAAATATAGCCTTTTTCCGCCATTTTACCGAATACTTCAATTTGGCGCGCTTCAAATTCTGGTTTTAACGTAATATATGGGTTTTCCCAATCGCCACGAATGCCTAGACGGCGGAATTGTGCACGCTGATTGTCAATTTGCTCATAAGCATATTTTTCACAAAGCTCACGGAAATCTGCAATGGACATTTCTTTACGTTTAACACCTTTGTTTGTTAAAGCTTGTTCAATTGGTAAACCATGTGTATCCCAACCTGGAATATAGTTGACATGATAGCCAGTCATGGAGCGATGGCGTGTAATCATATCTTTTATCACTTTATTTAACGCATGGCCAATATGAATATCACCATTTGCATATGGAGGGCCATCATGTAACACATACTCTGGGCGACCAGCTGTACGCTCCATTTGTAATTTATTGATGTCCATCTCATTCCATTTTTCTTGCATTTTTGGTTCATTTGCTGGTAAATTCCCACGCATAGGAAAATCCGTTTTCGGCATTAATAAGGTTTCTTTATATTCCACCATTTGTAATTCCTCCTTTATTTTTCGCAAACAGAGAACAACTGCTTAGCATTCATGGCATGCAGCTTCTTCAAAGCCTCAGCAAAGTGAATGCAACACGACTTGCGCTTTTTTTAAAAACGATGCTATTTCGAATGTCCTGCGAATGTTGCCCCAAAGTCAAAACAGTAACAACAAAAAAGCCCCTCAATCCCTGTAAGGGACGAGAAGCTTGAACTCGCGGTACCACCCTAGTTGTAGTACATAATATACTACCGCTTGAAAGCACGTTAACGTTGTGCGCTTCGAAATAACTTACTAGCCGTTCAGTTATTTAGCTCAGAAGTGATTTTCTTTGTTATTTGCTTGTATGGGCTCCCACTATCCCCAAATCGCTTGTCAACGCCTAACAAATACTGTCTTCGTCTCTGCCTCTATGCATATAAGTGCTTATTTTATTTACTATTACAATAGTATATGGAAATCCACGAATTGCGTCAAGTCATATTCATCACATGATACCTTCACTTTTAAGTAAAAGCCTTATTTACATTTCTTCTGACTCTTGCGCTTCCTCAACAGAAGACTGAATTTCGGTTAAATCAATATCATACTGCAATAAATGATCCCAATCATCTGCATTCAGTAAATCTAACTGTGCTTCTACAAGCATTTTAAAACGATTGCGGAAAACCTTTGATTGTTTTTTCAGTTCATCTATCTCGATTGTTACTTTACGTGCTTTCGTTAATGCCTCATTGACGATGCGATCAGCATTTTTTTCTGCTTCCTTCACAATAAGCTTTGCTTCTTTTTGCGAATTTCTGCGTACTTCATCAGCCGCCTCTTGGGCAACCACTATAGATTTTTGTAATGTTTCCTCTAAAGAATTAAAATGTCTCGCTTGCTCTAAAGCCATTTCTAATTGCTTATCGACTTCTTTTTTTTCACGCAGTAATTTTTCATAATCTTTAATGATTTGATCTAAAAATTCATTTACTTCATCTTCAGCATAACCTCTGAAAGATTTTGTAAACTCCTTATTATGTATATCAATAGGTGATAATGGCATACGATCCTTCTCTCCTTTACATGTACATTCGTAATTCTTATTATACAATTGTTCTAACAACTTAGCAGTAAAAATAAATGGAAATTACATGTTTTTTAGCCTTTTTGGGTCAATCGACCGATTTGTAAACGGATTTTATCTTTCTTTGTTCGGCCTTCAGTCATTATTATTTTCACTCGACCACTTCCACGTATGGACAAAATATCACCTTCTTGACACTCAAAAGCAACTGTATCTCGTTCAGTCCAGTTTACTCGCACTTTTTTTCCTGTAATAAGTGCTTGGGCTTTTTGACGTGAAACCTTTAATACCGTTGCAATAATGACATCTAAACGCATAGAAGACACCGTATGTGACTCCTCCTGCCAGTCCTCTTCATTTTCGATAAGTGCTTGGAACTCTTTCATTGATTCGACATGTACTTTTACTTTCCCAATCCCCGTTAAATGAAGGCGTACATAATCTGCCACCTCTTCCGCTACGACAAACTGTACTTGTTGTTCATTGACGCGAATATCCCCGAATTTGGCACGATCAAGGCCCAGTGATAAAAGGGCACCGAGTACATCGGGATGACGTAATTGCACAAACCTTGCAGGATAGTGAATAGTAAAGACTTTCAACTGATAATCTTCCGTCTGGGGCTCAAAATATGTTGGGAAAATAAGCATGCGCTGACGTTCTGCCTCATGAAATAGACCATCACTTGTTGTATGGAGCACATTGTTTTGCCCAATAACAGATGCTACAATAAAACGCTGTCTTGGGTCTAAAAAATCAGTAAGTTTAGGGGCATAACGATCTTCCACCTCGCGCTGCCAGCTTACTACTTGCTCAATAAAGGGTTGCTCGTCCTTCCTAAAATGTTGTATTAAATGCTCCATCTATCGTTCACCTCATCTACCTCATCCATTTGTTCATTCATTAGAAACTACTACTTTTTTAAGCCTAGTATTTCCCCTTTACACAAAAAATCCCCACCAACTGTGAGGATTTTGACTAAAACATAAAGAATATTTTTTGAATTACAATAAAAAGTCCGTTTTTAATAAAATTCAACATAAATATTGCTACAATCGGAGAAATATCAATCATACCAATAGTTGGAATAAATTTTCTAAAAATCCCTAAATACGGCTCACATACTTTTTCTAAAAAACGGCCAATTGCTGAACTTTGAGCAGCAGGTACCCAAGACATTAAAACATATGCAACTAGCATAAATGAATACACAGTAAATGCTAAATCCACATAATGCAAAATGATATATAAAGTCATATAAACTACAATCCTCGCTATTAATTATCGTCTAAAATAAAATTGGAAATTTCGCCAGACACTTCTACATTATCTGGTGTGCATAAGAAAATATCTTTGCCTATACGTTGAATGTCTCCACCAAGTGCATAGACTGTACCACTTAAAAAGTCGATGATTCTTATACCTTGTTCTCGTTCGATACGTTGTAGATTAACAATCGTTGCACGTTTGTTCTTTAAGTTTTCAGCGATATCTTGTGCCTCTGCATAAACTCTCGGTTCTACTAATACAACTTTCGCACCCTTTGTATTCATAGCTGCTTGTAAACTGACAATATTATTATTGGCAGCTGTACTTTGCGGTACAATTTCATGAATCTGTGCTTTACGTTCCTTAATGACCTTTTTAGGTTTAGCTGCATGAATCGGTTGTTGCTGTACGGGTTGTTGCTGTTGAATAGGAGCTTGCGTGATTTCTTCTTCTAATTCTTCTTCAAGATAAAAGAAGTTTTTAATTTTATTTTTCATGCTCATCCTGTTCCCCTCTTTCATTTCCAACAAGAGCCGTTCCGACTCGAACGAATGTAGCTCCTTCCTCTACCGCTATTTCAAAGTCATTAGACATGCCCATTGATAACTCGGTACAAGGCGCGTGTGCGAATCCTCGTTCGGCTATTTGCTGTTGACATTGTTTTAATTGCTTAAAAACAGAGCGAATAATTGTTTCGTCCTCTGTATTTGGTGCCATTGTCATTAGACCTACAACTTGAATTTTCGTAAAGTTTTGTAAAGATTCAATAAATGTAACTGCGTCATCAATCGTTAAACCATGCTTTGATTGTTCACCTGACACATTAACTTGTACAAAACATTTTACAGGTTTTGTTGCTCTTTTTTCAATCTCTTCAGCTAAACTTAAACGATCTAATGAATGTAAGTAATCAATTTCATTAATAACTTGTTTTACTTTTCGAGTTTGTAATGATCCAATATAATGCCAGTGTACATTTGCTTGAATGGCTTCAATTTTTTGCTTTAAGCCCTCAGGACGATTTTCACCTAAATGTATAAGCCCTGCATCAATTGCTTCTTGTGTTCGTTCAACGGAAACCTCTTTCGTTACAGCAATAATTTGTACGTTAGTTGCTTCACGATTTGAGCGTTGTTGTGCTGCTTGTATTTGACTATTAATTTTGTCTAAATTTGTTAAGATCTTCGTCACTGTTTTTCCCAACTTTACAACTTAGTTTCCTTTATTGTAACAAGCAACTCTTGATTTATCAATGAATAGCCTGACCTATTAATACTGATACATTCACGTTGCTTAAACGACATGAGGGGCTACAGTCTTACTGTTCAAAAAATAGAAGCAAGCCACACAGATGCTATGATTCTACGATAATGCCTTTACTAGAATGACATCCTTTCCTACAACAAGAACATCCTTCATATGGACTTTTCTAATCGACTCTTCTCCTCTAAAAAAACCTAGATACTTTCTCGGCTCCGCAATCATAAACGCAGTGACATAGCCAGTTTCTTTCGATACCTCTGCATCTACGACAAAGCCTAAAAAACGTCCATTGCCTGCTTCTATTACTTCTTTTTGCTGTAACATTGAGAAACGCATTTGTATCCCTCCTAGTAAATCAATACCACTCATACCAGTGTCAATTTTTATTGCTACAACTTGCATTGTTACATGCTAACTTGCTGCTACACAAAGCAACATCCTCACATTATTGTTCTTTATTAGCTTTAATAAAATCTATGACATGTACCATCGTTTTATTTTTATATTGGACTTATACAATGAAGATAAAATGCGCACCGAAAGTTTCGGGTGCGCATTGTCTACTCACTTATAATCTTTCTGCATCGTTTCAATGGCATTTTTTTCAAGACGTGAAATTTGCGCTTGGGAAATCCCTAATTCTTTTGCAATTTCAGTTTGTGTCTCACCATAATAAAAACGCTTTGCTACAATCATTTGCTGACGTACATCTAATTTTTGCAAGCTTTCCTTCACCGACACGTAGGCAACCCATTGATCTTCCGATACATCATCATCACGTAATTGGTCCATCATATAAACAGCGTCTCCACCGTCTGCATAAATAGGCTCTTGTAATGAAACTGGGTCTTGAATGGCATCTAAAGCAAATAATACATCTTCCTTTTTCATGTCAATCATTTCAGCAATTTCTTCAATCGTTGGTTCTCGCAAATTATCGGTTATCCATTGTTCTTTTGCCTGCATCGCCTTATACGCAATATCTCTAAGAGAACGAGAAACACGTAGTGCATGATGATCACGCAGATGGCGACGAATTTCACCAATGATCATTGGTACAGCATATGTTGAAAATCTTACATTATGCTTTAAATCGAAATGATCAATGGCTTTCATGAGGCCAATACAGCCTACCTGAAATAAATCATCTGCCTGTTCACCCCTATAGGCAAATCGTCCGACAATACTTAGCACTAACCTTAAATTGCACATTACAAGCTCTTCCCGAATCTCGGTTTCTCCTGCTTGTAATCGAATGAAGAGTTCCTTCATTTCTTCGTGCTTTAAAATTGGCAAAGTCGATGTATCTAAGCCGCAAAGATCTACTTTTGTTCGCATATTCGATTCCTCCGGATGTTATTCTCTGACTAAACCGTTACATCAGTTTGTCCGACAGAATCGAGAATATGCAGAAAAAGCGTGACCAATTTTAGGTAGGATAAATTTCCCTATCTAAGAAATTGGCTGATTTAAATTTTCTCGTAAATCTTGAATAATTTTCTTTTCTAGCCTAGAAATATATGATTGCGAAATACCTAAATGATCGGCTACTTCTTTTTGTGTCATTTCAATTTTACCGTTTAAACCGAACCGACATTCCATAATATATCTTTCACGTGCACCTAATAAATTAATGGCATGGAACATATGTTGACGTTCAATTTTCTTTTCAACATTATCTAAAATAATATGTTCCTCTGTGCCTAAAATATCAGACAATAGTAATTCATTTCCGTCAGCATCAGAATTTAGTGGCTCATCTAGTGAAACTTCACCCTTCATGCGACTCGTTTTACGTAAATGCATCAAAATTTCATTTTCAATACAACGTGATGCGTACGTGGCAAGTTTAATATTTTTATCTGTATTGAACGTTTCAATCGCCTTTATTAAGCCAATCGAACCAATACTAATTAAATCTTCAATCGGCGTACCCGTATTATCAAAACGTCTAGCAATATAAACAACAAGACGTAAATTACGTTCAATAAGTGTATCTCTAGCTCGTAAATCTCCGTTCATAAAGGATGCAATGACTGTGACTTCTTCTTCTCGACTTAGTGGCACTGGCAATGAATCATTTCCCCCTATATAGTACGTTTCACGACTCCGAAACTTACCCCATAATTTTTTCAAGCTAGCAAGTAGCCTAAGAAGCAATAGTTCTCCCCCTCTATGAGTTATTTGAAAGCGCTGAAAAATGTAAAATTGCTGCTGTGCTATGTGGAAAATTTTTAGCTTTTTTCGTTAACACGATATATTCATTTGTTTTCACTTGTGATGACTCCCCTTTTATATGCCATTCATCAAAGCGAAAACCTAAAACTACTGTTTGTTGCTGTACAGTATTAACATGAATAAATCGAATAAGACGCTGATAATCTACTGAAAACATTGATACATCGTAAGGATCCGTTTCTTGCCACTGCATTAATGCTTCACGAATTGTCGCTGGTAAATAAGGCCGTAGCGCTGCATAGGAAACAAAATGGACAGGTTTTCCCGATAACGGCTCGATACATTGATTGCCTGTATCTACAAATGCCGAAAGTGGAATTTCTTTGTCAAAAACCTTCAAGATTGTTTGAAATACAAATTGTCCACTTACTCTCTCCAGCTTAACAAAGCCCCATTGCTTATAAAAAATGATTAAATTACCAACTGCGAGCAATAAGCAAATCACAATAAAATGCATGACAGAAAGATTCTTTAAATACGGTTGTAATGCTGTTAACAGTCCACCGATAACAATCGTAGCTGTCAGGACAATCGGTCCTTGCTTTTGAAAGCTTCGAAGCTTAAAGCGAAAGGCTAGACCGATTAGTACAATGAAACTTAGCACAATCGTAAGCAGCGTTTGACCACCAATTACAGCTATTAAACTACTAATTATTGAACTCATTAATAATCTCGTATTCTTTACAAAAACGCCTGTAACTTTTGCTGTAAACGTCAGTATTGCTAGATTATAAAGCGTATTAATGAGCACCAGCCATTCTCCATACATAACAGCCGCCTCCTACTTACAAAGTTAGCATGCCAGCGCTACAAATATTGTCAAACAATCGCATGATTTCCTAAAAATGTTTTGACAAAAAACATCGTTTCCTTACACAAAAAGTGCCAGTCACGCAAACAATTCTGAATTGTTTGCGTGACTGGCACTTAAAAAACTCGTATTTTACATGATGTAAAATACGAGTTTTGATTATCCACGATTTTTGCGGTTACGTAAAAATGCAGGGACTTCTAACATATCATCTTGTGCATAATTTTGATGATTTTGACGCGGTTGTTCTTGTTGTACATGAACTTCTTGACGTTGCTCACGAATAGGTGCTTGTTGTTGTGGAGCAGCTTGTCGATTATTATTAATGCTCGGACGCACATTTCCTCTGTGTTGTTGTAATGCCTCTTCAGAGAAGCCTGTTGCAATCACCGTAACAATGATTTCGTCTTTTAAATTTTCATTAATAACCGAACCGAAGATCATATTCACTTCTTCATCTGAAGCCGATGCCACAATATCTGCCGCTTCTTGTACTTCAAATAAGCTAAGGTTAGAACCACCTGTAATGTTCATCAGTACACCTTTAGCGCCATCAATAGATGATTCAAGTAATGGACTTGAAATTGCTTTTTTAGCAGCTTCTGCTGCACGATTTTCACCTGTCGCAATACCAATACCCATTAACGCAGAACCTTTGTTAGACATAATTGTTTTTACGTCCGCAAAGTCTAGGTTGATAAGACCTGGTGTTGCAATTAAATCCGAAATACCTTGTACACCTTGACGTAAAACGTTATCCGCTTCACGGAAAGCTTCCAGCATCGGAGTCGATTTGTCGACAATTTGTAAGAGCTTGTCGTTTGGAATTACGATCAATGTATCTACGGCTTCTTTCATGCCTCCGATACCACCGATTGCCTGTGTTTGTCGTTTGCGTCCTTCAAAAGTAAACGGTCGTGTTACGACACCAACAGTTAAAGCGCCTAAATCGCGGGCAATTTGTGCGATAACTGGTGCTGCACCAGTACCTGTGCCACCGCCCATTCCGGCTGTAACGAATACCATATCCGCTCCACGTAATACTTCTTCTAATTGCTCACGGCTTTCTTCAGCCGCTTTCTTCCCTACTTCTGGATTAGCTCCTGCTCCTAAGCCACGTGTAAGCTTTGTACCGATTTGTAGCTTAATTTCTGCTTTCGATAAATTTAAAGCCTGTGCATCCGTGTTTACAGCGATGAAGTCAACGCCTTGTACACCATGCTCTATCATTCGGTTAACAGCGTTGTTACCGCCACCACCCACACCAATGACTTTTATAACTGCAAGTTGATCGACACTTGTATCAAATTCTAACATTCTTTTTTCCTCCCACGGTAACTCGACTCTGTATCATTCATTACGCATTCAAGTTAATCAAAAAATTTATCAAATAATTTTTTTGCTCTACCGATTACGCTTCCTTTTGATTCTGAAGGTGCAGCATATTCTTGCTTTTTAGATGCAGGCGCTTGTGCACCGACAACCGCATATTCAATAGGCTGCGTATTCGTACCTTTTCCGTAAAAATCATCTTCTAAATAGGCGTAACGAATCAGTCCAACTGCCGTCGTAAATGAAGGCTCTCTAACGCCAATATAATCTGGAGTATATATTCTAACACGCGTTTGCAGTATTTGGCGTGCTAATTGAGCAATACCATCTAGCTTTGCAACACCACCTGTTAAAACAACACCGCCTGGCAAATCGCGAACGCCTAAACGTGCTAACTCATCAATTACTAGTTCAAATAGTTCTTCTAATCTTGCACCAATAATTTCAGAAATATAGCGTTGGCTGTACTGGTCCCTAGAATCTGTACCTACAACTGGCACTTCAAACAGTTCATCGTCTGAAGCATCATCGTAAAAGGCATGTCCAAATTGGTGTTTTATTTGCTCCGCTTGATCTGTCGGTGTTTTTAAAACAATTGAAATGTCTTTTGTAATATGATCGCCACCTACCGGAATAACACCAGTATGTGTCAGTAGCCCTTCTTCAAATACTGCAATAGTCGTTGAGCCACCACCCAATTCAATAAATGCTGTACCTTGGTTTTTCTCATCTTCCGTTAATGCAAAAAAACCAGCAGCTAGTGGTTGTAAATATATTTCTCTAATGCTTAATCCTGCTTTCTCTACGCAACGAAGTACATTGTGTAACAACGTTTTAGAGGTCGTAATCATTGTCGCGTCCATTTCGAGACGAATACCTATCATACCTCGTGGATCTTTAATTTCATCTAAATTATCTACTATAAACTGTCTAGGAATGATGTTGACTAATTCACGTTCAGGAGGTATTGACATGACTTGTGCAGATTCTACCACTCTGTCTAAATCATCATCTGTAATTTCTCTATTTTCACTATTTACAGCGACAACACCTTTAACTAGTTGTAACATCGTCTGGTTCGCTGGAACGCCTAAAACGACTTCGTCGATTTGATAACCAGTCATCCGCTCTGCTTGTTCTACTGCTTTTCGAATAGACTGAACTGTTGCATCAATATCAACAATCGCACCTTTTCGAACACCATTCGATTTTACATTACCGACCCCAATTACATGTAATTGTCCGTCGCTCATTTCACCTATTAATACTTTGATAGAGGAAGATCCTATATCGAGTGATATATACAATTCCTGCTGATTCAATTCGCTGCACCTCCTTGAAAATGCTCTTAATTTCATTCTATTGTAAATCTTGCATAATGTCTAAGCAAATCGAGTATTTTGGTCAATTTTTCTCTCATTCTATGGAAGTTTTCTTCTTGTTGTGACGTTTTTCATCTAACCGAGTTAGTAAAATACGCCTAATGATTGCTATATTTTGGAACAAACGTACTCCAAAAGCGAAAATGGCTGCTAAATATAAGTCTACACCTAAATTCACACCTAAAAATGCCAGTCCCGCCGCAAGAACTATATTAAAAAAGAAACCTGATACAAATACTTTATCGTCATATACATGCTGTAATTGAGCTCGTATACCGCCAAATAACGTGTCTAAAGCAGCCAGCACTGCTATAGACAAATAATTTTCATAAATAGAGGGGATTTGGATATTTGTTAACAAGCCTAGTGCTAGTCCCAACACCAAACCTAGAAATGGTAGCCACATAGTTTATTCTCCTTTTTTGACTTCTGTTAAATAATCATTCGTCAACGGCTGATCGTATGCCGGTATGGTTACCAATTCAGTCGGCTCCTCTATTACTAAATTAAAATTATCTAAATAAAATGAATCGATAAATGTGGAAGCTTGAATGGAATTATACATTTTTTGAGCTGCTTTAAATGTCATTGTCCCAACATAAATTTCGAATGGCGGCGAAGAAAGTGCTACACTGTTCACCGTTGTTTTCCCGTTTATGTCCCTTATAGCTGTGGTATGAACAATACGATTTCCATCAATTGCAACACTAGCAGCATCATATTTAAATAATTCATTCAGTAATTGGGTAAGTAAGTCTGGAGAAATCTCTTTTATTTCATACCCCATTGCTACTAATTCTGGGGCTGGCTCCACTCGAAGTATCACCCCAGGACCTGTTATTTCCGTAAGACCTGCCTGTTGCTTTAAACGATTTACTGTCTCATTTAAAACACCTTGTAAATTAGTTTTTTCAGATTGCTCATAGCGACCCACTACCTCATTGAGTGAGCGAATATCTGCTAATAATGTGGAATGCCTTTTCTTTTCTTCTGCTAATTCCTCTCGTATGGCCCAAATATCTCGTGTATCTCGCTCAGCTGGTTTTTGAATGGTATTGTATTGTACCGCTATCATCAAACCGATAATAAATAGCACGATCGTTATTCGGGTGTACATATTTTTTTTCAAAATAGCCCCTCCTAGACGCATCGCAAACAATTACTCCTTGATATCATCAAATTTAGACTTTGCATTCCATAAATACAAATCATTATCTAGGACATCCACAGGAGGCTTAACATTACTTTCAGCCCATGTTCATACATAGAATCGCTGTAGTTAACTTTCTACTTTTACATTAGGCATCATTAACTTTTGATTTTCTTCTAAGGACACCACAATGTTGTCATTTAACAATTGATCTACTACACCACCACTTAAGTTCAATGAAGCGCGGAGTGTCCCCGAATCCCCAATAGCCTCGATGACAAATGGAGCTGGGTGTTGCTTGCCGTCAATTGTAATAACAGGACCATTACATCTAATGTAAGAGTTCGCCATGACCCGTTGTCCATTAATGGCAATCGCTTGTGCCCCAGAAATTTTTAATTCATTTAGCAACTTAAAAACATGACTTTCGTGGACGATATAATCATTAGGGTTTGCAGATTTAGGATCGTAATCACCATCTTGAAGCGTAATACGTATACCCTTTCCTTCTGAATTTAAATCACCTAATAGTAAGCGTAAATCTTCTGCTTCTTGAACTAATTTCTTAGAGTCCTTTTCATTTGATGCAAATTTCTTTTCATAGTGCCGAATTTTTTCTTGTAACATGTTGGCTTCTTCTGTGAGTTCTTTATTGCGCTCTTGTTGTTCAATGAGCTCCTCACGATATGAATCTTCTTGTTCAAATAGCTCTGATTTAATGGCGCTAGTTTGGCGATTGTCTTTCGCTTGGTTGTAAGAATAGCCGATGATAAACCCTGTTGTTATGCAAACGATGAGCAGCTCAAATTGTTTCCTCGTAAAGAAGTTCCCTTTGCTATTCTGTTTCTTGTTGTTCATCTTCATTCACTTCCTGATTGGCCACTTTTCCATCAGGGTTGTCCTCCATATCAATGTTCACTTTGTTGTACTCATCATTAAAGGGCCGGTAATAAGAGCCGACTTCTATGTCGATAACACCCTTTTCTAAATCTGCAATTTGCGCAACAATGGATGGATAATAATTTAGCTTTTCAGCTAATGTTGGTATCACTGCACGTACTTCATAGCCGTCATTCATATAAAGCTTGACCGCATTAGGATTGGCCTCATTACTGTTAGTATTGACTTGTGAGATTAAAGCTAAAACTTCAGGTTTTAATCGGGCTAATTGCTCTACAAGCTTGTTAATTGTTTTTTCCCCCGTTATGCCAATAAAAACGGGCGCATCAATGGGGATATTGTCACCAGCTTGCTCGAATTTTTTACCATTCTCTAATAATGGATAATAGGTTCCATCACCCGCTAGATACGCAACTTTTTTCCATTCCTTAATATCAATCGTTACGCCTCTCAGCCATTTACGCTTTACTTGTACCTCTTGCACCCATTTGTCCTTCAATATAGCCTGCTCTACATCTTTAACCGTAAAACCCCACATCGACTTTCCTGGTGCAAGTGTACTAGCATCTAAATAATATTGTTCGTCAGCTAGTTTAGCACCGTTCACCGTAATGTTTTTAATATCACTGTAAGGAGATTGAAAATAAAGGAGTACAGCTAGCACCAAAAAGAAAAGTAATATTAGGACTATGAATTTACGATTTGTACGCTTTTTTCGTCGCAGTTTTAGCGTAGGTATGCGATCTTCTATATCAATTACTTTCTCCATAAAAGTACTCCTCCTTTATATTTATTTCGCTAATTGATAAATAATACCTATTATTAACCACATTGTTACTAAAGATGTTCCACCATAGCTAATAAAAGGTAATGTGACACCGGTTACAGGAACCAAACCGATAACTACTGCAATATTTAAAAATGCCTGCACCGTTAACATTGTCACAAGTCCAATAATGGCGTAATAGGATGTTCTTGATTTAGCCTGTACTGCAAATTTATAACCAGCGTAAATTGTCAACACAAACAGCGCTAAAATAACAAGTCCACCTACTAAACCGATTTCTTCTAAAATAATCGCATAAATAAAATCATTTTGTGGTTCAGGTAAATACAAAAACTTTTGTCTACTTTGACCAAAGCCATGTCCAAAAATCCCTGCTGGACCAATTGCCATTAACGATTGTACAGCCTGAAATCCACTGACTAAAGGGTCGGCCCATGGATCAAGAAACGCTTCAATTCGTTTAAGTCGATACGGTGCCGTTGCAATCAATCCTACTAATCCAGCAACTCCCGCTACCATAATCATTGCATAAAGTTTTAACGGATACCCTGCCACAAATAACAGTAAAAAAACAGAGACAACGAGTATAAAAACAGAGCCAAAATCGGGCTGAAGCATAATCAGTGCAACCGGTATTATTACTATAACGGCATGACGCCAATTTACTACTGGTGTTCCGGTTTTATGTTGCGCCAAGATATGACTCATGTAAACAAGAACGGTAATTTTCGTTAGTTCAGCAGGTTGTATTGTTAATGGTCCTACACCAATCCAACTTTGTGAACCATTTCGCTCAAGACCAATCCCTGGTATAAGAACAAGGACAAGTAAAACCAACGAAAATAGATAAGCCATCTTCCAAAAGGATTGCTCTTTCAAGATTTCTAATCGAATCGTAATCAAAAACACGACAATGCCTACCCCAAAATACAAACTTTGTTTCATATAAAACGGCATTTTTCCACTATAATGAACGGCACTCCAATAGGTACCTGCAGAATAGACGAAAATAATGCCGATTACTGATAGCATCAAAGTTGTGACGAGCAATAAATAGCTTTCTTTCCCTCTCAGTAATGCCATCCTTCCACGTCAAGTATATTCTAAAATAGTTACAGGCTCATTACAGCTTCATTACAGCATCAATAAAAACATCCCCGCGGATTTCAAAGCTGTCATATTGATCCCAACTTGCACATGCAGGTGATAGTAAAATAACATCTCCTTCTGCAGACATTGGTGCGGCATAATGTACCGCATCTTCTACATTTTGAGCAATGACCGTTTGTGGAACACCACAAGACTTAGCAAATTCTACAAAGCGTAAGCCCGTTTCACCGAATGCTACTACACCTTTGACATGCCCCATGCAAGGTCGTAACTCTTCAAAAGAATGTCCACGGTCTAAACCACCCGCTAGCAAAATAACGGGTGCTTGGAATGCATCTAGCGCACTTTTCGTAGCTAGACAATTAGTTGCTTTAGAATCATTGTAAATTTTTCGACCATTCCACTCACGGACAAATTGGGTACGGTGACGAACACCTCCAAATTTAGCTAAAACTTCTTCCATTTTAGCTTTTTCGCAGCCAATCAATATACAAGCTGCTACTGCCGCTAAAATATTTTCTAAATTATGTTTACCCGGCAACGCAATACTCGCTCTGTCCATAAACGGTTCACCTTGCCAATAGATTGTTGTATCATCAGCGCTAATCCCTTGCTCGGTACGTCCCTTCGAAGAAAACGGCACTTTCTGTGCATTGGATTTTGCAGCATAGCCTACAACAATCGGCTGATCCGCATTGAAAATGAAATAATCTGTTTCATCTTGATTGCGTGTTACGCCAAATTTTGCTTCAGCATAGTTATCAAACGTACCGTGATAATCAAGGTGTGCATCATAAAGATTTGTTAATATAGAAATTTTTGGTTTAAATGTTTTAGTGCCCATCAGTTGGAAAGACGAAAGCTCTGTCACAATGACATTATCTTCTTGTGCTTCTTTTGCCACACCACAAGCTACTGTCCCAATATTACCTGCGATTAATGGTTTCTTCTCACCATTTTCCAGCATTTCGAATATTAATGTCGTCGTTGTCGTTTTACCATTAGAACCTGTAATACCGATAAATGGTGCATCACTAATTAAATAGGCAAGCTCTATTTCTGTCCATACAGGAATTTCACGTTTTATCGCATCTGCCACGATATTATTGCTGTAAGGGATACCTGGATTTTTAACAACTATTTCAAAGCCTTCATCCAGTAAATCCTCTGGATGACGACCACAAATAACGGTAATTCCTTTTTGCAATAGACCTTGTGCATCAGGGCTTTCATCAAACGGCTTAGAATCATTGACTGTCACAAAGGCGCCAAGCTCATGTAAAATCTCCGCTGCTGCAACACCACTTTTAGCTAGGCCTAAAACAAGGACTTTTTTATGTTGTAAATCTGTATACTCTCTCATTAGAACGCCTCCGATAAGACTGCAATCAATGCTACTGCTAAAGCAGTTGACCAAAAGACAAGTACAACTTTCCATTCTGACCAACCTGATAATTCAAAATGATGATGGATAGGACTCATCTTAAAAATACGTTTTTTGCGAATTTTAAAGCTACCCACCTGCAAAATGACAGATAGTGTTTCAATCACAAACACTAATCCAACTAAGACAAGTAAAAACTCTTCTTTAACTAAGACAGATACCATCGCTAATGCACCACCGAGTGCAAGTGAACCAGTATCCCCCATAAATACCTTTGCAGGGTTTGCATTGAATAGTAAAAACCCTAACAAAGCACCTGTTACCGCAAATGTAAATAAAGCGATATCAGCTTGATCTTGGAATAGTGCAATAACACCGAATGCCGCAAAAGCAATAGATGCTGTACCTGCCACAAGCCCGTCTAGACCATCCGTTAGGTTGACAGCATTAGAAAAACCAACTAACCAGAAAATTAAAAACGCTACATAAAAAATACCAAGATCAATTGTCCAGTCTGTAAAAGGAATAGCTAACGTTGTATCAAAAGAACTTGCGTGTAATAAGAAGTATGCAAGTATTGCAATGACAATTTGCCCTATTAACTTTTGAATAGATGTTAACCCTAGATTGCGTTTAAAGATAACCTTCAAGCCGTCATCTAAAAAGCCAATCAAGCCAAAGCCTACGAGCACAAGTAAAAGGACCACGGTTTGTGAGGTGAATAAATCTAAAAAGCTACCAATGCCAACTGTTGTAAGGATGATGGCGATTAAAAAGATAATGCCTCCCATCGTTGGTGTACCTGCTTTTTTCATGTGCGATTTTGGTCCTTCTTCACGAATACTTTGCCCAAACTTCAATCGACGAAGAAGTGGAATACTAATTGGTGCCAAGATAACTGTTACTATAAAAGCAATAGCTAAAATGGTAAGCGTTGTTGCGAGTTTCATTGAAAAATCTCCTTTAAATCTTGTTTCACTTTCTTCTTCACGAAAAAAGTACAAACTCTCATATAATTATTACTACCCTTCATAATAATAGTGGTTCTTTCCCTTTTTTTAAAGGTAAAGTTACATTAGTTCACTAAATATAAATGAATGGTGCCGTCTTGTTTGATAACACTATCCACTTCAGGTAACTGACTACCAATTTTAGCTCCTTCTCCATGCCATTCGATACGGAATGGATAATGTTGCTTGGCAATGTCATCCTTCGTTTGACCAATAAAACTTGGTACTTTCACAGTAAGCGGGTCACCCCAACGATAATCCTTTTCAAGCTGTTCCTTTGATTTTTCAATACCAATAAAAGGTGCTACATCTTCAATAATTTGACCAACAATCGGAGCCGCTACCACGCCACCAAATTGTGTTGTTTTCTTCGGATTATCTACCGCTACGTATACGACAATTTGCGGATTATCCGCTGGTGCAAAGCCTATAAAAGATACGATATACTCGCCATCTTTATACCGGCCATTTTCAACTTTTTGTGCTGTACCTGTTTTACCCCCAATACGCAGACCATCTCGATACGCTTGTCGACCTGATCCCTTCGCTACTACCGACTCTAATGCTTCACGTACTTTTGCAGACGTTTCTTCACGAATTACTTGCCTTTTAATAACTGGTTCTGTTTCATTAATCGTTTCACCCGTATCTTGATTAAATATTTTCTTTACAACATACGGCGTATACAGCTTGCCCCCATTGACCGCAGCAGCTACTGCTTGCACCTGCTGGATCGGTGTTACGGCTACCCCTTGACCGAATGAAGTGGTCGCTTGTTCTACAGGGCCAAATGCCTCTTTCGAAAATAGTATCCCTGAAGCTTCACCAGCAATATTGGAACCTGTTTTTTCTCCAAAACCAAAGTCTTTAATATACTGTAATAATCTTTCACTGCCCAAACGTTGACCTAATTCGATAAAACCAGGGTTACAAGAATTTTGTACAACTTCTAAAAATGTTTCATGTCCGTGACCTTCACGCTTCCAACAGCGCAATCTAGCACCGGCAACCATTGTAAAGCCTTGATCGTAAAAAGTATCCTTTTCCAAGTCCACCAAGTTCTCTTCTAAAGCAGCGCTAAGCGTAATAATTTTGAATGTAGAGCCTGGCTCATAGGTCATCCACACTGGCAGATTCCGATTATAGATAGCAGGCTCGACCTGCTGATATTCAGCCGGATGAAAGGTTGGATAGGAGGCTAAAGCTAGTATTTCACCTGTATTAGGATTCATTGCTACCGCCATTGCCTGATCTGCTTCATAACGTTCCATTGCCTGTGATAATTCACGTTCAACGACTTGCTGTACATCGACATCAATCGTTAGCTCGATTGTTGCCCCATCTTCTCCTGCTTTCCATGCACTTGCAACATTGGGTAAGTTATTACCTTTGGCATCTGTAAAAAGCCGTATAGCTGAAGAATTTGCTCGCAATAGTTTGTCATATTCATATTCTATACCTGCTAGCCCTTGTGCATCATATCCTGTAAAACCTAAAAATCGCGATAAAAGCGTGCCATAAGGATAATCCCTTGAGTAATCCACTCCACTATATAATCCCTCAATTTGCATGCCTTGTAGTTGAACAGCTTTCTCGTAGGAAATATTTTTCCCTTCAGGTGCTAGCTTTACTAAGTACGCCTTTTTCTGCATCTTTTCCAACAGTTTTTGTTGGTCTACTTCGAGTACCTGTGCTATTTTTGCGGCTGCTCCTGCAATATCTTTACTTTGCGAAGGCATAAAATATAAGGTAGGCGCCAGCTTATTGGTCACAATACTATTACCATCCCTGTCCGTAATATGTCCTCGCTCATTGGCAAATGGAATTTCACGATCCCAGTTTTCTTCTGCTTTCTGTGTCAATTCTTTTTGGTCAAATACTTGTAACACAAATAACCGAATAACTATCGCAACAGCTACACACAAAAACAAAACATATAAAATACGTAAACGTTTTTTGGAATGGATAGAAATCCACTTCATTCGACATCACACCTTGTTTTTTACAACGTATGAAATAAAGTGGACTTCTATTCAATGGCTATTCATCATCTACCTGTTCAATTTCTCCTTCGGACGGTGCTTCAACGTCTGGTACGAAGCTTTCAGCAGGTGTTTTCAACTTTACTACAATTGGCGCACTATCTGAAATCACTGTACCTGCAGATACACTTTGACTGACTGCAAAGCCCTCTCCAACAACTTCAATTTCTAGACCTGACATGGATTTAAAAACTAATAGATTACGTAATGACCAGTTTGTAAAGTTTGGCAATGCAATATCCCCTGCTGTTTTCAAAAAGACAAAACTACCTTTGACAAGTTTTTGGCCGCTTTTCGGATATTGTTCTAAAATTTCTCCTCCAGCTCCAACAATTACTGGATTTAATCCATCGTTTGCCAGTTCAACTTGAATAGCTTCTGCATGCTGACCAGTATAATCTTGTATAGCTGTATGATTTACATGCTGAACATCAGCAGGGCTGATATTTAAATGTTTTAAACTATTTTGCATAACTGGCTTAAATATTTTGGAAACTGGTACAGAACCTAGCTCACCTTTAAGCTTTGGTTTTTCCACCGACACATACATAATGAGTTGCGGATCATCATATGGCGCCATTCCTAGGAATGAATACAAGAACTGATTGGCTCCCCATGAATAGGTTCCGTTTGCCTTTGGTATTTGGGCTGTACCCGTTTTACCAGCTACTTGGTATTCATCAAGGATAAAGTCCTTCGCTGTCCCAAACTCTGATGTTAATGTCGAAGCAAGAATTTCACGTACTTGTTTTGCTGTATCCGCTGACACTGGTTGACCTTTTTCTTCCGGCTCATGTTGTTGGATAATTTCACCAGTTGATGAATCTACAATCTTATCAATAACATACGGCTGCATCATCTTACCGTCATTCGCAATCGCTGTCATCGCTTGGATTAGCTGTATCGGTGTCACGGTTGAACCTTGTCCATAAGTCGTTGTCACGCGTTGAATTGGATACTTCGATAAAATCGTACCCGTTGCTTCATTCGGTAAATCAATGCCTGTTTTCTTACCAAAACCGAATTTACCTAAGTAATCAACAAATACATCATCACCAATACTTTTTAATAAATTGGCCATTGCTGTATTAGATGAACGTTGGAAACCTTCTAGATACGTAATTCTGCCCCAACCAACTTGGTTATGATCTCGAATTGTACGATCATGCACTGTATATTGCCCAGAACTAAATTTATCGTACGGCACCCATTTACCAGTGTCGATGGCAGAAGCAAGCGTGAATGTCTTCATCGTCGAACCTGGTTCAATGGTTTCTTCAATTACAGCGTTAAGCCACTTCATATTCGTACTTTCACGTGTATCGGGATTAAAAGTTGGACGCTGTGACATCGCTAATATTTTCCCTGTTTTCGGTTCAGCTACAACAACAATCATGGACTCGGGATTATATTCTTTCTCAACTTGTGTCATAGCATCCTCTACGAAACTTTGAATCGTTTTATCAATTGTTAAAAAGATATTATCGCCATCTTTTGCAGGTGTCACCATTTTTTCACTGCTTGGTAATAAGTAACTAAAGGCATCGGTTTGATATTTTACTTTGCCATTAACACCCGTTAACTCCTTGTCATAGGTAAGTTCTAACCCCATTTTCCCTTTCGTCGTTACGGTGCCGTCCTTATTGTCTTCTTTCAGAGCAAAACCAATTAAATGTGAAGCAAAAACACCATTCGGATAATAGCGTTTTAAATCGCTAACAAACAAAATCCCAGGTAATTTTTCTTCTTTAATTTTGCTCATGACTTCATGGTTAATGCCTCTACCTGCCACACCAAACTCCACCTGATATGGCAAAGTTCCATCACTGCGGAGCTTCGTTAGCCTTTTATAAATATCCTCTTTATCCATTTTGATATATTCACTTAAGATTTCTGCCGTTTTTTTAGGGTCTACAACATGATGGGGTCTCTTTTCATCTGTAGTAGCCTTATCACTAACTACGGCAATGAGTCGATAACTAAGCGTATCTTCAGCTATAACTTGTCCATTTCTATCAAAAATTTTGCCTCGGTTTGCTGTGATTGCACTTTCTTTGTTATATTTAGCCGCTGCTTTTGCAGCGAGCGCTTGTCCTTCCACTTCACCTGTCGCCTGTAATGTAATCATTCGCGTGAATAATAGAAAAAAGAGCCCTCCATAAAAAACTAGTAATAGAAAGGCTCCCCATTGGAATCGAAATCTCTTTTTTTTCATTCTCCCGGCACTACCTTTACATTTTTCTCATTTTGAGTTAAACCGAGTTCTTTTGCTTTTTTCCATATATTTTCGTATGTAGAAAGTTCACTTACACGAACTGTTAAGTCAACATTCTGTTTTGCAATCTCATCTGCTTCTGCTTCGATTTTTTGAATGTCCATACTTGTCGTTTGAATCGCTGCTTGATTATTCAAAACTAACACTGACAATACAACTATGATACTAACTAAAGCTAATAGCATCATTTTTTCAAACTTCTGGTTCGTTTTTTTACGACGTATGATAGTGGGTTGTGGACTAGGTGGTGTTATTGGTTGTTGCACATGTTGCTGTTGGTGCTGCCTTACACGTACTGCTGCCATTTACTCACGCCCTTTGTCGTTAATTTTCTCCACCACTCTAAGCTTCGCTGAACGAGCTCGATTGTTAACTGCTAATTCTTCCTCAGAAGGTAGAATCGGCTTTCTAGATATAAGCTTTAAAGTTGGCTTCATGTCATCTGGAATTACAGGTAAATTTGGTGGTAATTCCGGTAAAGATGACGCTTCTTTAAAAATCGTCTTGCATAGGCGGTCTTCCAACGAATGGAATGTAATCACACTAATACGGCCACCTACATTAATCATATCAATCGCATCGACTAACGAATCCTCTGCCGCGCCTAGCTCATCATTTACAGCAATTCGAATTGCTTGAAATATGCGCTTCGCAGGATGTCCACCTTTACGGCGAGCCGCTGCTGGTATACCCTCTTTTATAAGTTCTACAAGCTGTCCTGTTGTTTCAATTGGAGCCGTTTTACGAGCCTCTTCAATTTTACGAGCAACTTGCTTCGAAAATTTTTCTTCCCCATAACGGAAGAAAATACGAACTAAATCTTCGTACGCCCAGTCATTCACGACATGATATGCTGTAAGCGCTGCCGTCTGATCCATGCGCATATCGAGTGGTGCATCATGATGATAGCTAAAACCACGCTCCGGCGTATCTAATTGCGGAGAAGAAACGCCTAAATCATATAAAATGCCATCTACCTCTTGGATACCAAGTGCTAGTAGCTCTTCTTTTAAATAGCGGAAATTCGAATGAACAAATGTTACACGCTCTAAATAAGGAGCTAATCGAATTTTCGCATTTTCAATGGCCGTCGTATCTTGGTCAAAACAAATGAGACGACCTTTATCAGATAATTGTTGGACTAAATATTCACTGTGTCCTGCTCCACCAAGCGTACAGTCCACATATACACCATCAGGATCGATGTTCAACCCATCAACAGTTTCTTTTAATAGCACGGTTGTATGATCGAACATACCAATCGCTCCCCTCAGGCCTTAACCTTTTCAGTCGACGTTTTCACGTCTCAAGCAAAAATTAAAAATCAAAGCCAATCATATTTTCTGCAATTTCATTAAAAGATTGTTCAGACTCCGCAAAATAACTTTCCCAAGCATCTTTTGCCCATATTTCAATCCGATTCGAGACACCTAACACAACACATTCTTTTATTAAATGAGCATGTTGCATAAGAGTTGAAGGAATATTAATACGACCTTGCTTGTCTATTTCTACTTCCGTCGCCCCTGAAAAGAAGAACCTCGCAAAAGCACGAGTATCTTTCTTTGTCATCGGTAAACCTTTTAATTTTTCTTCGAGTTTTCGCCATTCATCCATAGGATAGCCAAACAAACAATTATCAAGTCCGCGTGTCACAACAAAGGTTTCACCTAAGGCTTCACGAAATTTTGCGGGCACGATTAATCGTCCTTTTGCGTCAACAGAGTGTTGATATTCTCCCATGAACATGCTAGTCACCCCACTTTATTAAATAATGTACCACATCGCCCCACTTTCCTCCACTTTTTTTAAAAAAAACTTGACAATTTCATCTCATATGTGTGTTTAGACCTTTAGACAAGTTTTCATTTTGTGCTAAAGGGCATAAAAAAAGAACTACCCTTAGTAGGATAGCTCTCTTTTTTCCTGTAAAAGCGACAGATTTCTTCAAATCTATGTTTACACCCTAGCTATTAATAGCCCTAAAGGCATACGTTTACAAGATTATAAATAAAGGAAATAGTGGTGATTTCCAATATGGTATGTTTTCTTCATCATTTCTTCAATTAACGTAGGTCCAAACTCATTTATATATTGATACGGATTATAAGAACGCTCTTGGAACCCATCATTTGGATACAGCTCATTTTGAAGTGTCATAAATTTTCGAATAGTAGTCTCATGCTTACTTAGCACCGTTTGTTCTACCTTTTGTTGTAAATACTCAAACTGTCTAACATGATTTTCTTTGTTTTTTTCAAGTATTTTATCTAATGACATTTGTTGTTCTGCAAAATAGCGCTCAAGTGTAGCGTATTTTTCTAAAAGCAGTTGTTGCATGTCTGAAATTTGACGCTTCGCTTCAGCATCTTGCACTTCAGCAATAAATTGCTCCTTTAAAGCGATTGCTTTACCATTCCATATATCTTCAACCGTTAAATGATATTCACGCAATAGTTGATCTACATGGCGCGTAATCATTGTAATATTGAGACGTGGCGCAAAAATTGGCATTTGTAAACCTAATACAGCAAACGCATCCTTTAATGTCGCCCAGTATGCAAGCTCACCAGGTCCACCAACAAACGCTAATACTGGTATCGTCATTTCCTGCATTAACGGACGTGTCACAACATTATTACTTAAATTTTCAGGGTGTTGCTGTGCAATCGTTAAAAGCTCTTCTTGCGAAAGCTTAATATTTGCTGCTAAATTAACAAATTGATGTTGTCGTCTTTCTAATAAAAAACGCTCTCCATCTCTAACATAGAACAAATTAGCTGCATCTTCAGTTGCTAATATCGGCTTACCATAACCCGCTCTATCCAACGCAGCTTCTTTTTCTGTTACTAGTCTTGCAATTTCTTTACTATGATGGATCAGCTGGACAAAGTGGTTACGTTCATATTGACGGAATTTCACATCAGCTGCATCAATCATTAGAAGACCTTCGTCTTTGAACAACGTATTCATTAGTCTAGCAAAGAAATCAGTAAATGTTTCACTCTCGTTTAACGCATCCAAAAGTTGATTGAACAATCTTTCAGTGTGCGCTGTTTCACCAAAGTCCTTGATGATCGTATTAATTAATTGAGTCATCGCTTCTTTGTTTAAGTTTGTTGTTGAAGCCATTGTTTTTCTTCTCGAACGCTCACCATACGCACGTTTTTTTATATCCGTATCACGCATTGTAAATGTATGGTTAATTTCCTCTAAGTCATGATCTTCCCCAGCAATCCAAAAAATCGGTACAACTGCTCGTTGAAGCTTTTCACTTTGCTCTTTTGCTAATGTTATGACCGAAATTGCTTTATGAACCGAGTAAAGAGGGCCAGTTAGTACACCCGCTTGTTGCCCACCGACAACTGCAACAGCTCCTTGCTCTAGTTGTTGCAAATGCTCATTCGCTTTATCTGATAAGCCAAGTGGCTCCATAAACTGACGAATTATTGCTGTTAACTCTTTTTGATCACCTGCTCGCTGTTCTAAATATTTTGCTCGCATTGCAAACGACTTATCATTGTATTCATATTCAAAAAACTCATGAATGGCAGTATTTGGCGACCAATAATCTGCTAGCACACGATTTTTTACGGGTACTTGGATTGACTCCAGTTTCATTTAACACAAACTCCTCTACTCACTAAATCATCGTATTCCTTGTAAACATTTTTTAATGCTATTATTTTACCCCTTCTGTCTTCAACATGAAAAGAAAATGCTTATACAGATTGTAAATATTCTACAACAGATTGAATCATACCGACTAGACAAATTAAAAGATACGCTGTACTAAGTACTAAAAATAAAAAACGCCAAATTTTTCGCAAGAGCGGCTTCACTTCAATTTCCTTTTTCGTACGCCAATCAACATATGTAAAAACAATCGCTAGCACAATCGCTAACATGACTAAAAGAGCCCCCACATTCACTCCCCACAGCGCACCAATTGCCAATGGCACAGAAAAAAACAGCCAAAACGTCGTGACATCTGATGCGGCACCAAATGCATGAGTGCCTCTAATATTAACCTTTCGACTAACAGCATAGACAATTACAAATAACAGCACAGGACAAAAAATAATAACACTTATGACTATATGTAAAATATCTTTCACTATTGCTCACCGCTCTCTTCCATTGCTAGAACTTGGTGATATAAAGTTCGCAAAGTAGGTAAAAGATAACCTTTTGCTGAGGCTTTCTGTAAGACCGCCCCTACAATCGTATCCACTTCGCTTTTTCTCCCCTGTATGCGATCAGCTAGCATTGAGGATGTATTCTTTCCTGTTTTTTCACACAAAGTTATGACTGCCGAAAATGGAATCGTCTGCTGAATATCTACAAAGGCCTCTGCTAACTCTTGATATATGGTATGCATTAAAAAGAACGCATGCTTATTTGTTAATAATTCACCATTCTTTATTTGCAATATAGCCGTTAATGGATTGATCAAACAGTTTAATACCGCTTTTTCAAAAAGCATTTGTTCGGCATTTTCAACCAGTTCTATTGGGCATAAAGGATTTTGCATCTGTAGCAACTGATGAAATAGTCCATCGTTCCCACGCGCTACCCCTATTTTACATAGACCCATCCCTCTATGTTGGACTGTTGTTAAATTAATTATTTGGGCACCAAAAGAAACCGAGCAAAAGGCTATCGTTTGCTGCGGTAGACGTAAAGCTTCATCAAAATGCGCTAAACCATTTTGCACAAATAGCAATGGCACTTCCTTTGGAACTTCTACTAATTGTTTATAAATATTTTGTAGTTGCCGATATTTAACTGCTATTATAATCAAATCTGGTTTCGATACCGTCTTCAACTCTGCTGTAGAAGCAATTTGATGCACTGTCTGCGTTCCATCTAACTGAACCCTCGTTAAGCGCTTTAATTGAAGTTCATGTGCTTGTTCCTGTCTTCTCACCACTAACGTTACGTGCATATGAGCTTCTGCAAGGAAACTAGCCATTAGCTGGCCTACTGCTCCAGCTCCAATAACTACTACATTCACAATGTTCGTCACCTCCACTTAATGAAAAGAGGCTATCTAACAGTAAAAGCAAACTTTTAAACAGCCTAAATTGACAAAGCTAATCAACATTTTTCCAACATTTACTACACTCGTCCTATCATAACACAATCATTACTTTGCCTTACGCTATAGAAGGAGGTGCCTCAGAAATACCTCTGAGACACCTCCTTTGCAGGTGTTTCTATTATACAAGATTGGTTGGCACTTACGATACAATAATGGTTGTTTTCATACAATGAAGGTAAACATATAGTCAACATTTGCGTTTACACCTTTATTTCTTTAGCTTCATTTCCTTATAAGCACTGTCGCTCATCTGAAAATGAACGCCATCTCTACTAATAGGCATTTTTCCTCCAAAATGTTAATCTTTCATTAACGAATAACCTTGCTGTAACCATTTCACTAGCTTTTCATGCTCATTTTGTAATTCACGATGTTTAATTTCTAGATTTTGATAGGCTTCCGTTAATTCATCAAAACTCGTTAACGCTAATTTCAAATGGCTTCGCATAGATTGTTGAGGTTGATTGCGAACAGCTAAAAGCGATTGACTATATTGCCCACGTAATGTTTTATTCCAACGAAAACCACATGCTTGTTTTGTACGTCCAAGCTCATTAGCAGCCATTTCAAATGCCTCTAACTGCGTTTTACCGTTTTGCACATTATGCAAGACAATTTCTGCTAATCTTTCATCGTCTTCCTTTGTCCATTGATCTTTTCTTTTTTTCAGTTCCATAATCTATCACCCTCACATTTTTTACTACTATATGCGTTATCAGGCAAAATAGAATCACAGGACGAAAAAAGACAGTGATTATGTTTCGAGCTAATCACTGCCACTATACACTACTTACTGTTCTTTTTTGTTAGAAAATTATTAACTGCCTCGTGATGCGCTTCACTTTCCCATAATTTTGCACATGTGCGAACTTCCTCCATAACGCGCTCATACATATTACGCTCTCGCCATTTACGAAGTTCAATTTCTTTATACGCTTTGTGCACAGCAGGATGGATTTTGCGCATATGTTCAATAAACTCATTCAAAGCAAGTTCCTTCGATCCTTCAAATACACGCATTGCCCAACCAATCTCATATAGTAAGTCAGCCGGATATGGCTTTGCATCCACTAGCATCTTCATTGCGCGGTCATGGCGTAAACCTCGTTCAAATAAGTAGGTTCCACCACCCCAGCCACTTGTAATTGCTAATGTCCCTTGAATAAAGCCACATTTAGCATGACTAGCCACTAAACGAAAATCACAAGCAGTGGCAATCTCACACCCACCGCCTACAGCAGTGCCATTAATTAGCGCTATCGTCGGTACTGGTAATGTAGCAAGATCATATAATATTTCTCCCATCTTACTTAACATCCCAAAGGCTTCATCTTCTGTTTCAAGAGCATGAAACTCCGATAAATCCCCTCCTGAACAAAAAGATTTTTCCCCCGCTCCTGTCACGACTAAAAAACGCACATCGTCATGATTTTGTATATATGTAATTACTTCTCGAAGACCATTCATTACCTCATCATTCACAGCATTACGCTTTTCTTCACGGTTTATGGTAAATGTCATGATCCCATCTTGATTATCAATACTATAAGCCACTATAGTTCCCCCTTTGTCCCCATCAATTATGCGTCGGCTAAATCGGAGCCCACTTGAAAAGACCCTCTGAAATTGTATAACGTTTGCTAAAACCTTATCACTTATTCAGCAATAGTTCGAAACCTCACTGAAGCAAGCTAAATAAATTGTATCACACTATTGTTATAGCACTATATAAATTTAAAATATTTATGAAAAATTCTGTTATTTCAAGCAAACAAAAAGGCTAGTAAAGAGCCATGGTCTCTTTACTAGCCTTTTAAGTGAGCAAACACTGTATTATTTGCTTACTACTTCTTTACCTTTGTATTGTCCGCAAGCTTTGCAAACACGGTGTGATAATTTTGCTTCACCACAGTTTGGGCAAGCTACCATACCAGGTACAGATAGTTTGAAATGCGTACGACGCTTTCTTTTTGCAGTTTTAGAAGTTCTTCTAAATGGTACAGCCATTGATGGCACCTCCTTACAGATCGTCTATTCGTCTGTTTGATCAAAATACTTAGCTAAAGCAGCTAGTCTTGGATCCACTTTTGGTTCGTCAGTTTTTTTGTGAAGCGCCACGTCTTCATCTGTTGCGTAAGACCAATTTTTACCACCTTGCACTTGTCCTTCGGTATTCTCTTTGAATACTTGCAATGGTACCTCAAGAAGCACTAGCTCCTCAATCACTGGCTTCATGTCGATTACTTCACCATCAATATAGTGAATATCACCGTCATCTTCCCCTCTTTTTTCCTCGTCAATCCAGCTGAATATTTCAACTGTCTCAACTTCGATAGGAAACTCAACATCTTCCCAAGTGCGAGCACAAGGTAGTGTTAACGTTGCTGTCACAGTTAGCTGACAAGTCATTTGCGATGCACCGAATGTACATAGCCCTTTTACATGAACGGGCGAAATTGCTCGAATATCCTGGTTTCGCTCCATCACCTCATCCAATTGGACATAGGTATCGATCGGCATTCCGTCTTGACGGTATTTAGATAATTGATGAATTGACCATTTCATTCGTTTAATCACCTCGAGACAACACTGTTGATTATATAATGTGTAAAAATAGATGTCAAGATAATTTCTTGTCACCACTCGAAAACCCACCTATAATTAAGTACATCTAATTTGTATTTAGCCTCTTGCCTAACCGACATTGAATCATCAGTAGTTATAAGCAAAATTTCAGATAGAGGCACTGTAACACTATTTGTAGCATCTTGACTGGTCAAAATCAAGAAGCGAAAAATAAACATAAAGGGGGTTTTACATGTGAAAGCAGTCGGCATTGTTGTTGAATACAATCCTTTTCATAATGGACATGCTTATCATTTGGAACAGGCAAAAAAAGTAGCGCAAGCGGATATAGCAATCGCTGTGATGAGCGGGACATTTTTGCAGCGTGGTGAACCTGCCATGGTAGATAAATGGACACGTACAAAAATGGCACTCGCTAGCGGTGTGGATATTGTTATTGAGCTACCGTATGTCTATAGTACCGCACCTGCAACTGATTTCGCAAAGGGGGCGATTTCATTATTGTCGGCAATCCGCTGTGAGGCATTTGCCTTTGGTAGTGAAGATGGTTCCATTCAGCCCTTTTTGAACACCTATCAGTTAATTTCGCAACACCGTACTGAATACGACTCGCTTATTAAAGAAAGTGTGCAAACAGGTGTTAGCTATCCTAAAAGCTTACATTACGCCTATGAACAGCTTTCTCAAAAGTTCCCTGCACCATACATTGATTTAGCACAACCGAACAACATACTAGGATTCCATTATATTGAAGCAGCTATGATGTTAGGGAGCCCTATAAAACCTTTAACCATTCCTCGTATAGCAGCAGGATATCACGATGCACTACAGGAAGGGGCATCGATAGCAAGCGCAACCGGAATTCGCAAAGCGCTCGCTTCGACAGGATCTTTACAAAGTGTGCAAGAAGTACTGCCGGATGCATCCTTTCATTATTTACAAGATTGGATTTTACAATACAAGAAATTCGCTAGTTGGGAGGCTTTTTGGCCGCTCTTACAGTTTACCCTTATAAGACACAGTGCAAGCGAGTTAACACGCTATGCAGAAGTTACAGAAGGTATTGAACATGCGCTACTGAAAGCAGCTAAAACAAGCAACTCCTTTAGTAGTTTTATGGAGAAAATTAAATCTAAACGCTATACATGGACACGTCTACAACGCATGCTAACACATATTTATACCGGTTTTACAAAAGAGCAACTAAAAAGCTTTCAAGCCCCTTCTACGATTCGCTTACTTGGTATGAGTACAAAAGGGCAAGCATACTTAGGCGTACACAAAAAGGACTTTACATTGCCTTTAATAAGCCGAGTTGCCTCTACGAATGATGCGATGCTTGCAGTAGATATACATGCTGCTGAAGTTTATAGTTCTAGTATAGAACTAGGCGCACAGCAAGCTACATTGCCAAAAGATTATCAAATGCCGCCGATTCGATTTTAACGACACGACCTAACTCAATAAAATAGATGGCTACTACCGTTGCGAGTGGACGCTTTAAACTCCTTCTAAGGGAGGGGGCCTATCTCATTATTATGCTAAAGCACTTATATCAAACGCTCTAGTTGCAGGATAGCTTCAGACAAAGACTTCTGCGGGGACAGCACAGTAAAAAGTGTTAGATTGATTGTCAGCAATCTAACACTTTTTCAGTTTGACCAGTTAAAATATCGCATTATTTTGGTGCTAGCTGTTTTAAATAGGCAATCGCATCATCGACTGTTTTCACAGGGACAATTTTCATTTTCGTCCCAATTTCTTTAGCCGTTTTGACAGCCGTCGCATAGTTTGATTCTAACTCAGGATATTTCGCTTTCATCTCAGGTGAAATTTCATCATCTGGTGCAAAAAATATTTCCATACCGTCACGATCGGCTGCAATAATTTTGTAGTCAATACCACCAATACGCCCAACAGAACCATCGATTAACATTTCACCAGTTCCAGCAACAGCATAGCCTTTTGTTAAATCCTCATCTAATAATTGATTTAATATTTCTAGTGTAAACATAAGCCCCGCTGAAGGCCCGCCAATATCTTCGGTTTTCATCGTAACACTTGGATTAGTTTCAATTGATTTACTCTCTGCATAAGTAATCCCTAACCCAGCTCGCTTTTCCTCTGCTTGTGGAATTTCTTTCAAGGCTATCGTTTCTTGTTGTTCCTTTTTATCGCGTAAAAACTGAATCGTCACTTGATCGCCGAGTTGTTTTTTGGACAAAAGCTCCACAAGCATTTGTTGATTCGTAATTTTTGTACCATCCACTTTCGTTATTTCATCCCCAGCTTTTAAAAATCCATCTGAAGCGCCACCATCTAACACATTTAATACAAATACACCATTGAAGTGTATTTTCGCCTCTAAGCCCGCTCTTTGAAAAGCTACATATTTTGCATTGAATTGAGAATCTGACATTAATTTCAGTTGACGAACATTATATTCCTCGTCATCCTCTAATGGATTTCTTACTTGTTTAATATCCATTATTTTTTCATATTTTTGTGTTTTCGCCCAGAGATACGAAAACGGTGTAGCTTGTTGCATAGCAACTGTCATTAAACTCATCGAACCTGCCTCATCAGCATGATTATTGGCGACAGTGACGAATTTACTAACATCGTATGCACTTCCAGGCTTCATAATATAAGCGTCTAGTCGGTATAACATAACAAAACAAAGCGCGACTAAAAACACTGCATAAAGACCAATTTTTTTCTTCATTGAATGGACACCTCCTAAGACGCACGCAAAACTATTAGTTCATGTTTTTACCTTTTTTACATATATTGATTTTAGCATTTGCCTATGTGAATGACAAAAAGTTGAAACGAGATGATATCATGTTTGCGACAATTCAAATAGCGCTCTGCATACTTCTTATCCTATTACTCTTGTTGTTCCCACAAACTGCTCATAGTGGTACCGATTTAGGATTAAATCTTTTTATGGAGGCGTTATTCCCTTATTTATTGCCTTATCTTATTTTAACGCAATGGTTACTTCGTTTAACCGCTCCTATGCGTGCAAAAACAAAACGAATTTCTCTATACGTACAAGCCTATCTTATTAGCGCACTTGGTGGATACCCGACAGGAGCCACAACAATTGTATATTTAAAAAATAGTGGACAATTACACCTAAAAGAGGCGAACTTTTTACTTGCCGTTTGTCATGCCCCAAGCCCTCTTTTCGTACTAGGTTTTGTCAGCCTTGATTTATTAAACAGTAATACGTTTGGTTGGCTGTTTTTATGTTTACTACATAGTTTTAATATTTGTTGCTTAGTAGTTGGTTATTTTTTATTTCGTAAAACCGACCCTCCTACCATTTCTGTACACAATACCGTCTTATATACAGCCCCATTTTCAGAGAGCATAAAAGAAACGGCACCAACCATTCTATTAGTTGGCACAACCATCATTTTTTTCACAACCATTCAAACCATATTACAACAAGGTTTAGATAAAATGTTACCTGCTATTCCACAAACAGTTGAGCTTGCTATTGCAGCAATTCTTGAAGTAACAAACGGATTAAAAATGACGGTTACTGAGTTTTCTGATTTCCCGTATTTATCATTACTCGTTGTCATAATGTTGACAATGCAAAGCATAAGTATTCATTTACAAATTTTTGTTATTGCAAAATCAGCCAAGCTTTCTGTCAGACCTTACATCAAATTTCGCCTTCTTAGCATAATCATTGTGCCAACAATTTATGCTGCTTTTTTCTTACTATAGTGCCAGTCACCCAAACAATTCTGAATCTTCCTTAAGCCGCGTAAAACGGTTGTATATAAAAAAGACTATAGACTGGACTCGATTTTCTTCAAGTCCGTCTATAGTCTACAGATTATTTGGCAAAACCATATTTTTCTTTTAAAGCTCGTTCAACACAAGCTGGAACCAGTTCACGGACATCGCTTCCGTATTTCGCTACCTCTTTAACAATGCTAGAGCTTAAGAACGAATATTGATTTTTTGTCATAATAAAAAATGTTTCAATCGTTTCATCTAGAAAACGGTTCATCGAAGTAATTTGCATTTCGTATTCAAAATCCGAAACTGCTCGTAATCCACGAACAATAGCTTTGGCATTCTTTTCTTTTGCATAGTCAATCAGAAGACCAGAAGAACTCTCGATTCTGACATTCGGCAAATCCTTTGTAACTTCCGCCATCAATGTCATCCGTTCATCTACAGAAAATAATGGATGCTTCGATGAATTGTTTAACACTGCCACATAAACCACATCAAAAACATCTGCAGCACGCTTGATAATATCTAAATGACCAAATGTAACAGGATCAAAACTTCCAGGAACAACAGCAACTTTCTCCAACTTACTCTCCCTCTTCCCCAGCACAACGATAAACCGAAATAATCGTTCCGCCATATGTTTCTTGTCTCTGTAATAGAAAAGCACCAAAGCTAGAAGGCAATTCTACCTCTTTTGCATGTTCACATAAAATAATACCATTGCGTTGTACTTTATCATGCTCAACAAGCACCTGTACTAAATCATAGTATTCTTTATGATGGTAAGGCGGATCTAAAAATACAAGATTAAATGTAATATCACGCTTTAACAGCGCTTTCACAGCACGCTTTGCATCAATGCGAAACAGCTCTGAACAATCTTCATATCGACACTTCTTGATATTTTCTTGTAATACCTGATAGGCTTTTGCGTCTTTTTCAATGAAGACAGCATGTTCTACACCTCGACTCAGCGATTCAATTCCTAAACCGCCACTTCCAGCAAATAAATCGAGGGCTGTTCCTCCATCAAAAAATGGACCGATTATATTAAAGATGGATTCTTTTACTTTGTCTGTTGTAGGTCTTGTTGTACTCCCCGCAACAGCCTTTAGGGGCATTCCTTTGCGTTCTCCTGCTACTACTCTCATAGATGTAATTCACCGTACTTTCTGCTACATATAGAAAGCATTTTTGCAGCGAAAGACATCCTCCGCTGCAAAAAATTATTCTTGTTCTTGTGTTAACACTTGAATACGACCATCACTTTTTTGTAGTTCTACTAAAAATAGACGTTGTAACCAAGCTTCTTCTACATAATAATGATCCACAATTTTTATAATTGGATCAGAGATTGTGGAATATCTACGTTGATTGAACACGTAAAATCCAGATTCTTTTGGGAAACGGAATGTTCGATTATCACTATTCACATAATAGCCGTTTTTCCCTTCACTTGCTGTATAACCTAGGTATGGTAGCAATGTATCAGCACTGTATAATACTTGACCTTCATATAAAATAACATGAACATCTTTTTTAATTGTGCCATCTACATAAATACTACGCTCATCTTCCAATAATAATGGATACGTACCATTTTCTTGGCTTGCATTCAGTTGGAAATACGAAGTTTTTGCATTCAATACTGTTGATAATAGCTTGTCCATTGAAACCGGCGATATCGGCTCTTGTCCAAGATTGTGCATCGCATCTTTCCATGCCACCTGTTGTTCTGACGTCATGTACTCTTTTAATGTCTTCACAATTGCCTTTGACTTATCTGAGCCAATTGAATCCTTCACTAAATAGGATGCCACAACTTCCGCTAACCATGCCGGTGAATTTTCAAATGTATATTGCGATTGAATTTGCGAAAGAATCACTTCCTGCTCCACCGTTTGAGGTGTTAGCGTCGGTAAAAATAATAAACGTTCATCATGTTGGGCAACAGGATTTTTCTCTTGAATAATCGCTATGTGCTCATCATTTAAAAACTTGATATTTTCAAGTGATTTTAAGAAATCGTTTGAAATTGCCTGCTGTGCATAAATTGTTAAAACAGGCGTCTGTTCTTGTGCCTTTAAATTACCAGCCTGCCAATAAATATCACTCACTGCACCGTTTCCACTAAACATCGTATAGTTAACAAGTGATAATTGTTGCTGACCTACTAAAGGTAAACCTGTAATCCACTGACCAACAGTTTTACTATCTGTTGAAATATGAATGACAGAATAAGATACTTCTCCATTCGATAAAGTGGCAAATACATTTTGAAGAAGCATTTTGTCTTTCAGTCCGCCCTCAAGAGGGATTATGTATGAAACAGATTGTGATTTTGTTTCGCCTTTAGCAAAATAAGATGCTTCCTCTGATAACCGTTTACAACTATTTTCATTCTCGATAAAACATGTTGGGTTTGTTGCATCGTCTGGCCATTTTATTTTCACCTTTTGATTTGGTAAATTTTTAAAATGATGACGAATATCAAGACTATTTTCACGATACACAATCTCAATTTCTTGAGAATAGTGGAATGGACCACCGTTTCCTGATTCTAAATCAGAAGAATATGCCTGATATTGGAAAAACAACACACCTGTAACGACTAATACTAAAATTGTAAAGAAACTCATTGCAAATTTCATGTGCTTGACCTCCCGCAGCATGATACTATGTGTATTGGAAAGGATGTGCAATATATATGCCACAACAATTTATAGAATTAGGAGAAGGCTATGGCGATGTTTATGAACTACTTGAAATTATTAAAACAAATCAAGGTCGCTTTCACCAAGCCTTTATACTAACGTCTACAAAAGAAGATAAACAGGTTGCTTCTTTAGCTATTGCTTTAAAACCAGTCGGAGAAAGTAAATTCATGCCGATTTATATTTGTCGCGAAGGGATCCCATTTCAAGAGGACAAGCCTTCAAAGCGTCAAATCATGTTCGAAGAAAGTATTGAACAACTGGGTCGAAAAGCGGTTGTTGTAGAAATAAAGCACTCATCTATATTTTCGGAGCCAAAACTATTTTATCAATACTTAATTGGAATAATGAGACTACATCACTATATCCCAGCATTAAATTAATGTTATAGGCCCGTTTTATAGTCGTATTCCTTCGCTTTATCCGGCTTTGCATTTTCGAACTCAGTTTTAACGAAGGGACGATAAGATTCCACAACGTCTTTCACAAATGGAAGGCGTTGTAATTTTATTGTCATCATTTCAATGTCCTCTCGATCGCAATACAGTACTACATACTTTTGCTTACGAGAAATGTAATGAACATGACCATATTTTCGAAGTGATTTCGCATGTTTTAATTGATGGACGTAAACGATTAGCCCTTGTCGTTCGTTCATATAGTTTTCCCTCATTTCTTACATAAAAGCATACCATAGACCGGAAAATGATAGCAACAGAGTTTAGCTGACAGAACGCTCATTTTTCCGTTATAATGGAAAAGCATAGCGCGTTTATCGACAGATTTACATTCTCTCATGCTAGATAAAAGTGCTTTAGCTTAAACATTGCAAGTGAATTCGCCAGCACCTTTTATATTAATTTGATTGTTAAGGAGGACGAATATGGGTAAGAAAACGAAGATAGCTATTGCAATAGCAGCAGCCAGCGCAGCTGCTTGGGCAGGTAGTAAAGCTATTTCTAAACCTCAACAGCGTGAAGGGAAACAAGCATTACAATTTGATCGCCCGATTATTTTGGCACATCGCGGCGGAGCACATTTAGAACCCGAGCATACAATGCTTGCTTTTGAAAAATCGGCACAATTAGGTGTAGACGGCTTTGAAATAGACATTCGCTTAACAAAAGACGAAGAAATCATCGTCTTCCATGATGCTACCGTAGACCGTACAACTGATGGATATGGTGCAGTATCAGAAATGACATTAGAAGAAATAAACGCATTAAATCATGGTTATCAATTCGAGGATTTAGCAGGCGAATATCCTTATCGGGATAAAAAAGTTGACGTTGTTACACTACGTGAACTGCTAGAAAGCTATCCAAATATGTTAATCAATATTGATATTAAAGATGCACCAGATACGTATGAAGGTAGTTTAATGCCTTCAAAACTATGGCGATTAATAGAAGAATTAGGGGTAGAGGATCGCGTTGTTGTCACTAGCTTTTATGGTGAACAAATTGACCGTTTTAATTTATATGCACAAAATCAAGTCGCACTTGGCGCAGGTGAGTCAGATGTTCGTAAAGCATTCGCTTCATTCTCAAGTCAATTTGGACATTTATATCACCCAAAAGTAGATGTATTCCAAATTCCTCCAAAGTCAGGTGTCGTGTCGCTCGATTCACCAAAGTTTATTCAGTTTTTAAACAACTTAAACATTCCAGTTCATTATTGGACAATTAACGATTTAGTGACTATGAATAAATTAATCCATAACGGCGCAAAAGGTATTATTACCGATCGCCCTGATATCGCAGTTGAATTACTACTACAACATGACTAAAGACAAAAGAGGCTGGGACAAAAG